>B570J29635_1000145_pt1 | contig 4996 bp, 6 predicted proteins | sample LakMenEpi15Mar12_FD_29635 | JGI IMG/M metagenome (IMG submission 29635) | reverse complement strand
CATTATTAATGTATTAAAAGCTGAAGCCGTAAAAATTTTTGTAGTACTTGTATCGCTTTGGTCAGCGTTTAAGTTTTATACAGCGCTTGTGCCATTTGCACTGATTGCGGGGCTTGTATTGTCAGCCATTATTTCAGGCGCATCGATTACAAAATTAAATGAAGACAAATAAAAGTCGTTAGGAAATATTGGAAGCTATGGCAACTGAAGGCACATTAACACCGAGTGAATATATTACCCACCATTTAACCTTTAATACGAAGGCTATTGGTGAAGGTGCATTCTGGGCAATTAANATTGACTCACTTGTTATGGGTGTCTTGCTTGGTATTATTTCAATGGCTTTGATCTGGATGGTTGCTCGAAAAGCAACAGCTGGCGTTCCTTCAAAAGGCCAGGCATTTGTAGAGCTTATGTTTGGTTTCATTGACGATCAAGTTAAAAATATATTCCATGGCGATCGTCATGCTTTTATTGCCCCTGCTGCATTAACAGTTTTTATTTGGGTCCTTGTGATGAACTCCATGGACTTTCTCCCTATTGATGTGATGGCACATTTTATTTATGCACCTTTAGGTATTCATGAATGGCGCAGCGTCCCTACTTCAGATATCAACACAACATTTGCACTTGCGATCGCAGTGTGGATTCTTATGATTTATTTTGGTATTAAAGTGAAAGGTTTTGGTGGTTGGATTCATGAATTGTTTACAGCCCCTTTTGGTAGCAAAGTTTGGGTATGGCCTGCAAACTTTTTATTTAATATCATCGAATACATTTCTAAACCTTTATCTCACTCACTCCGACTTTTCGGAAATATGTACGCAGGGGAAGTAATTTTCTTACTCCTCGGCTTACTAGCGTCAACGAGTGTAACAGGCGTATTTTTTGGAGCATTATTGGGCGCAGGTTGGTCCATATTCCATATTCTAATTGTGGGGCTACAAGCATTTGTCTTCATGATGTTAACGGTGGTGTATTTATCGATGGCGCATGAAGGCCATTAGTTTTTTTATTTAAGTATTTTTAACTGAAAGGGAAGTAAACATGGAACATATACAATATTTAGCAATGATTCAATCTTACACAGCAATTGGTCTAGGTTTGATGATTGGTTTAGCAGCTTTAGGCGCATGTATCGGCATCGGTATTATGTGTGCGAGTTTCTTAGAAGGCGCAGCAAGACAACCTGAAATGATTCCTCAATTACAAGGTAAAGTATTCTTACTTTTAGGTTTGATTGACGCTTCTTTCATTATTAGCGTTGGTATCGTGATGATGTTTGCATTTGCAAATCCATTATTAAGTGCAATCGCAAAATAATTGTTTAGGTTCTTTTAACCGAACTTAGACAGGAGCAAAAATGAATATTAATTTTACGTTAATTGCCCAAGCGATTGCTTTTGCGATTCTCATTTGGTTTACCGTGAAGTATGTGTGGCCGCCTCTTTTAAATGCAATTGAAACGCGTCAAAAAGAAATTGCCGACGGTTTAGCTGCAGCACAAGAAGGTAAAGCTTCTTTAGAAGTGGCTGCAAAAAAAACAACACAACAACTTAACGAAGCCAAACAGAAAGCATCTGAAATTATTTCTCAAGCTGAAAAAAGAGCCTCAGAAATTTTAGAAGAAGCAAAGCATCAAGCGAAAACCGAAGGCGATCGTATTATCTTAGGTGCGAAAGCAGAGATTGATCAAGAAGTAAATCGCGCGAAAGAATCTTTACGTGAACAAGTGTCAACACTTGCTATCGCGGGTGCAGAAAAAATCTTATCAAAAGAAATTGATAAAAAAGCACATAGCGATATGTTAAGTAAATTAGCGAAAGAACTTTAGGATCCATATGGCAGAAATTTCAACCATCGCAAGACCTTATGCAGTTGCAGCATTTAATCTTGCTAAAGAAAAAAAATCTCTTACAGAGTGGTCTGAGATGTTGGAATTTTTAGCGCAAGTATCTTTAGATGAGCGCATGCATGCTTTCATTAATGATTCAAAAGTATCAGATGAGGATCGTGAAAAGACACTCATTAAAATTGCCGGAAAAAAACTTAATGCTTATGGTGAAAATCTTATTAAGCTTTTGATTGAATATAAGAGGCTTAATGTGTTACCTCAAATCAGTGAGCTTTTTGAAACATTAAAAGCGACGGATGAAGGAACGCTTGATGCTGAAATTATTGTTGCATCAAAGCCGACAGATAAAGAAGTCGATACATTAGTGAAAAGTTTAGAAAAGAAATTTAATAAAAAAATTGATGCAAAAGTAACGATTGATGAAGCAATCATTGGTGGTATTAAAGTGATTGTGGGCGACACCGTGATTGATGCTTCAGTTCGTGAGCAATTACAAAATTTAGCCTACGCGTTGAAGTCGTAAGCTAATCATTATCAGGAGATAGTAATGCAGTTATCAACATCAGAAATTAGTGAACTCATCAAAAGTCGATTAGAGAATTTCTCGACAACCGCTGAAGCGAGAACACAGGGTACAGTCGTATCAGTGACTGACGGTATCGTTCGTATTCACGGATTATCAAATGTGATGTCTGGTGAAATGATCGAATTCCCAGGAAACACATATGGGCTTGCATTGAATCTTGAACGTGATTCTGTGGGTGCTGTGGTGTTAGGTGATTATGAACACATTACTGAAGGTGATGTATGTAAATGTACAGGTCGTATTTTAGAAGTGCCTGTAGGCCCAGAATTAATTGGTCGCGTGGTAAATGCTCTTGGCCAACCCATCGATGGTAAAGGCCCAGTTAAAACAAAACTTACTGACAAGCTTGAAAAAGTAGCACCTGGCGTGATTGCGCGTAAATCTGTATCTCAACCAGTTCAAACAGGTTTGAAATCTGTGGACTCTATGGTGCCGGTCGGACGAGGCCAACGTGAATTGATTATTGGCGATCGTCAAACAGGTAAAACAGCTGTAGCAACAGATGCAATTATTAATCAAAAAGGTCAAAACATGACCTGTATCTATGTGGCGATTGGTCAAAAAGCATCAACCATCGCTAACGTTGTTAGAAAACTTGAAGAACACGGCGCGATGGAATACACGATTATCGTTGCAGCTTCAGCTTCTGATTCAGCAGCATTACAATTCCTAGCACCTTACGCGGGTTGCACGATGGGTGAATATTTCCGTGACCGTGGCGAAGATGCTCTTATTATTTATGATGACTTAACAAAACAAGCGATTGCTTATCGTCAAATCTCATTACTCTTGCGTCGTCCACCAGGCCGTGAAGCTTATCCTGGCGACGTCTTTTATATTCACTCACGCTTACTTGAAAGAGCAGCACGTGTGAATGAAGAATATGTAGAAAAATTTACAAAAGGTAAAGTGAAAGGAAAAACAGGTTCACTTACTGCATTGCCAATCATTGAAACAGCCGCAGGTGACGTATCAGCATTCGTGCCGACAAACGTAATTTCAATTACTGACGGTCAGATCTTCCTTGAAACAGATTTATTTAATGCAGGTATTCGTCCAGCGATCAACGCAGGTATTTCTGTGTCTCGCGTGGGTGGTGCTGCGCAAACCAAAGTAATTAAAAAATTAGGTGGTGGTGTACGTTTAGCTTTAGCTCAATATCGTGAGTTAGCAGCGTTCGCGCAATTTGCATCTGATCTTGATGAAGCCACACGTAAACAACTTGACCGCGGTCGCATGTTTACAGAGCTTATGAAGCAATCACAATATGCNCCTTTAAGTGTTTCGCAAATGGCTGTGACATTATTTGCAGCAAACAAAGGTTACTTTGATGATGTTCCAACGATTAAAGTATTGGCATTTGAAAATGCATTGCATGGCTTTATGAATTCTAAATACAAAAAGATTATGCAAGACATCGAAAAAACAGCTGACTTATCAGGTGACAATGAAAAAGCACTTGAAAAAGCTATTGAAGATTTCAAATCAAGTAACGCTTACTAATATAAAGAGTCATTATGGCCGGTAGTAAAGAAATTAGAACCAAGATCAAGAGTGTAGAAAATACACGAAAGATCACCAAAGCGATGGAGATGGTCGCAGCATCAAAGATGCGTAAAGCGCAAGAGCGTATGCGTCAAGCTCGTCCTTATGCTGAGAAAATCAGAAATGTGGCAGCACATTTGTCCTACGCACAATCGGAATATAAGCATCCATTCCTTGTGAAAAAAGACCAAGTAAAAAATATTGGTTTAATTGTGGTTACTTCAGATAAAGGTTTGTGTGGCGGACTTAATACCAACGTATTAAGAATGTCTGTCAATCAGATGAAGCAATGGGAATCACAAGGTAAAAAAGTACATGTGAGTGCATTAGGTAATAAAGGCTTAGGTTTCATGACGCGTATTAACGCGAATGTGAAATCACACATCATAGGCTTAGGCGATACACCTCATGTTGAAAAACTCATCGGTGCAATTAAAGTGATGTTAGATGCCTATGTGAATGGTGAAGTTGACCAGCTCTTTATTTGCTATACCAAATTTATTAATACGATGAAGCAAGAGCCTGTTGTGGATCAATTGTTACCACTCTCAGGGGATAAAATCGGAAGTCCAGAAGGTCCATGGGATTATATCTATGAGCCGGATGCACAAAGTGTGATCGATCAATTATTAACGCGTTATATCGAATCTTTGATTTATCACGGCGTCACAGAAAATATGGCGTCAGAACAATCCGCACGAATGGTTGCAATGAAGTCTGCTTCAGATAATGCGAAGAATGTGATTGGCGAATTGAAATTGATTTATAACAAAGCGCGTCAAGCGGCAATTACAAAAGAAATTTCGGAAATTGTGGGTGGTGCAGCTGCGGTTGCATAACATTGAATTAATTATTTAGAGTCTTCAAGGAAAAAAAATGGCTAGCAAACAAATCGGAAAAGTAGTGCAATGTATCGGAGCGGNGGTTGACGTCGAGTTTCCTCGCGATCAAATGCCAAAAGTATTTGATGCATTAATCATAGATGACAAAGACTCACAAGCTGAAGTAGG
>B570J29635_1000137_pt1 | contig 5077 bp, 2 predicted proteins | sample LakMenEpi15Mar12_FD_29635 | JGI IMG/M metagenome (IMG submission 29635) | reverse complement strand
GTAGTAGTAGTAGTAGTAGTAGTAGTAGTAGTAGTAGTAGTAGTAGTAGTAGTAGTAGTGTTGGGAGTAGTAACAGTAGTAATAGTAGAGGTGTCAGTAGTAGTTGTTGTCGTCGTACTTGCCGTAGTAGTGGTAGCAATCGGCGTCGTAGTGCTGACTGAAGCTGCTGCTGCTTCAGCAGCAGCATGGTATTGAAGAATGTCACGTGCAATTTCTTTCTCTTGTGCCTCCGCTTCCGGTATGGACTTGCAGATTTCGCACGTGTCCTCCTTCACACACATTTTGTAGTAGAGTCTCCTCCCGTCGGAGTCTTTCCAGGACTTGATGGTCCTCCAATAGTACTTGTAGGATGGTGGGGTTATGGTGTCCTCGTCTGAGTCCGAGTCCGGTTTGGGATGCTCCGTGTGCAGAATACGCTTGTCCTCGATGTCCAAGGCCATTCTTTGCCTAAATTCAGATTCGACCTGTGTAGGGATGATTTCGGCACTGTCAGTGGTGACTCTGTGAAGAGCAAACTTGCAGATGTAAACTCCGCAATCGAACCCGTTGGACTGCTGGACGGCTATCGGGAACATGATGTTTGCTTTCAAAGTTGATCGCAGGGTTTGAGCAGACATTATAGTATCATTGGCACTGGTCGCCACGATAGTGAAGAGGCCGTAAAAGCAGTCAGTGATGATTCCATCGATTATCGATTCAGCCTGTGCTCGAAGTACCTTGCGATCAACTTGGCCATGCAGAGAGTCCCAGATTTCGAACACTGGCACGGGATGGTGGGGACCTGGTAGTAGCATGATCCCAAGGACCCAGTGCTTCAGTTGTATGTTCCATGGGAGCAGCACCATGTCAGGCAGTCGCTTGCCTCTAGAACCTTTGACGCCGATTTTCTGACCCCAACTGGACCATCCAAACTCCCGACGTGTTGATGCGTCTTGAAACGACCGGCTGGACCATTCGAGGTCCATTTCTTTTCGTTTTTGATCCCAGTTTGAACTGTCGATGGGCCACACAGTCTTTTTCTTGGCAACGTGTATGGCAAGTAGCCTCATGTAGCTGTCAATAACTCCGCTTGCCAACCATTTTCTCGGAGCCAGGGTGGTTAGTTGAGCGTCACACATTGCATGCGGCATAGTACTGCCAGCTGTCGTTAGCTTTTTTGCACGATCGAAATCGGGCACTCGATCGCGCTTATGATCGGTAGAGGCATCTAGGGACTCCACTGCTATGGATATTCGGGGTACAACAGTGAAGTTCATGCCGCCCCCTGCGAAATCAACGAGAGTAGTGTTTTGCTCATCCCCAGCAGAGATGAGCGTGCTCCTTCGACTCGCACGCTGCTGGGAGACACGTCGCTTTGATCGTTCACGGTCTTTCCAGCGTCCGATTTGCACAGTAGGGTTCTGTACAATCTGATGTATCTGACGCAGCACCCGGTTCTTGGTGAAGTACACGTGGTGGTGGCTGTCATCATCTTCACCGGAATATTCGTCGTCCAGCATGGAGTGCATTGCATTGCCTAATTTGGTCGAGACACCGAGGAGAACTTTCTTGTACGTTGCTCTGAAGTCCAGGTACGCCTCTTGTTTTTGAATTGGCAGAATGTAGGTGTCAGTTGCTGCCCCGGACATAGTGTGCATCTTGCTTTTCAGGTGGTCGACAATTGCGTCGTCCATTTCCTTGCACACTCTTTTCCGTTTGCAGCTTCCTTTGCGTGCTGATGAGACAATTCCAGTTCCAGATGGCGTCGATTTCTGATGATCATCTTCCCTCCTGCGCATGAGTGGTGACTCGCCACAGTGTGCTTGCCGTACAGTGGTTCGTACACTCTCACGTCGACATTCCTGCTGCGCCTGAGCGTCGCTGCCAGTGGCACTGCTCGTGATTCGTGATGGTACAATTTGACACTGGAGCTGTTCGGAATTCGGCGAGCAGTGNCCCCCCGCTGAACTCCGTACCCTTTTTTTGGATCGCTGGATTGTCCGGGGTGTGACGGTTGAAAATATTGACGCAGCTTCCCCTGTCGTGAGGTTACGAGACAGCTCCCCGACTAGCTCCATCCGGTGTTCCGAGTTCCTTGGAAGTTTCGCCACCAGATTTATAGCCCCTTGCGCCAGCGACCGTTCGACTCCGGAAGAATTGAGGTTGGAGGCTTTACTCCAATTTGCCAGCTTTCTGGAAGTCAAATTTCCCAGCTTGCTCAGGGCTGCAGTGACGTCTTTAAAGTCCCTTCGGTTGGTAGCTGACTGTCGTTGGTGCTCAGCTCGATGCCCGCCGGCTTTTGGCTGATCCAGCCGTGGTCTTCCAACCTAAGTAACGCGGGTTAAAAATAATTCAGAAACACAAGTAAGCAAGGTGTCAGCAGGCTAGGCTAGTAACGAAATTCGCTGTGAAACTTGCTCACACTGCAGACCTTCTGTGGTACATAGTAGGAATCTTTTCTTCTTCGCAGGTTCCTTGATGAAGTGCTGGAGGGTGGGCGGCCTCTACTTCGGCGAACAGGCTGCTGATCCTGGACTGGACCATGTGCAGTATCACTAGTGCAATCCGCTGCTGCTTCAGAGTCTGAACTGAAATCGGAAAATTGGCCCCTTGTCATGTCTAAATGAATCCACTTCCCAGCCTGAAGGACACATGGCTCACCCGCAACCTGGCGCGCAAACAAGTATCATTTGAATTATTAGTAGGGTTTTCAGTTCGAGCAATTCAAAGTCTCGTACCTTTGCGTCCTCATCATCAATACGCTGCTTAGACTTCTCACTGCTCGATACAGATTGACTTGCTGAACGAAGGTTGCTGTCATCTGCAGGCGCACCGACCGTCTCACGGACCGTGTTGGCCTGCGTGAACATTGATTTAACATCGCCCTGGACGGACGCAACCGCCTCCGTGGCGGCCTCGACAGGCGCCGCACCGACATGCGCAAGGGATGCAACTTGTTCATTAGTTGATTGTCGATGCAGCTCCTCCTCGGCCCATCGGTATCCCTCACTTGGCAAAGATATATTGGGTCTTCGAGCCTTGCACACACACACGCACACACACAAGTAAGTCAGTGCTTTGTTTCAATTTCCTTAATTGTGTTGAGTGGAAAGCAAAGACAGATCGATTCGAGCTTATACCTTCCTGCGCAAATGGCGATTTTCCTTTCTTCTGTTCACGTTTCTTGGGTTGTTGCTGGTAGGAGGTCGACCTCGACCACGAAGAGCAGACACAGAGCCTTCTTGAGTTTTATTGGGTTGGATACTTCGTCCAGTGCCAGCGGCAGCCGCATCCTGCTCCACATTTGTTGCTTCTGAGTCGGAACTAGAATTAGAGAGCCGGCCTCTCGTCGTGGCTAAATACGCCCACCTCTCCGTGACACCAGCAGATTGTCGCTGCGGCTCCTGGCTCCGCTGTTCAGCCGATATGCTTATACCCCCTTGCCCGGTCTTTGGTTCACCTGCAACCTAGCGTGCAGACGACGTATTCATTTTGGTGCTTTCAGTACGTGCAAATCTCATACCTGTGCTTCTTCATTGTAGTCAGACTCAGACTCGGATACATCTGAGCTGAAGTCGAGGTCTTGATGTTGTTGGGCACTTGTCTTATTCTCTTTTGGTAAGTGCGACCACCTGTCCATGACAGGTGCCAGAACAGTGCGCGATCCGTCTTCTGAATGAATCTTGTGGAGCGGCTGGCTAACCGGAAGTGGAGCCGCGACTGCGGTGATGGAAAATTGTGCAGCCAGCCTTTAGTTAAATGCACGCAGCAATAAAATATTGCGAATATTCAACACTTGATTCAGCCGCAGTATCCTGAACGAAGGCAAACATGAGTTAATTAGGTCACTGATACTAGAAGCTAACCTGATACTAGAAGAGTCTCTCTCTATCTCTCTCGATGATTCAGTATCTCATTCTCATTCACTCTCTCTATCCGACCCTTGGGGGTCACGTGTTGGGGGTTCAGCCTAATGGTTATGGCGCGCGGTGGTCGTTCTTGGGCAAAGTCCCGGGTTCGAGCCCCGTTGATTAGCAAACAAAGTTACTCACCCGTTTGGGGAGGTGTGTCGTCGTGGAGACATGCCGGCCGGGCCTATTACGTAGTACCCTGTGAACATATCAGATCGGTGTTGAGGGGTTGAGGGGCACCTTCCTGATGTAGCAATGCGCGTGCGAGAAGTTATGTCTGAGTGGAAAGAAACCACGTAAAATGCTAGAGTCTCCCGAAGATCCGAAAATCAGGGGCATCACCTAAGGAAGGTGCTCCTAGCCCTGACTATGTGGAAGCAACCACCGAAAAATGCTAGGGTTTCCCAGGAATCCGGAGTCTATCAAAAAGAGAGAGAGCGTCTGCCAACAAAGTTATTAAAAAACAAATTCATTCTCTCTCATCCGGATTTGATCATTACGGGCCGGCCGGCCGGACTTTGACTCTACCCGGACTTCCCAGCCCACCGTGCGGCTTTCAATTTCCGAGCATGAGCTGTGGTGGGCCGCCTCTCGCGTGGGCCTGGGAATGAGCGCAGTTTACTAACAGGGTCGTACTCGGGACCGCGCAGCTCTAATTAAATTGTGTTGTGTCACTACTACGCAACTCGAGCTACGCAATGTTTCATTCTATCCACTGTCAGCAGGCGATCAAAGCAGGAATACGAGTGCAGCGATTCATTGAATATAATAAATAAATCAAAGTACTTCCTGAAGTTTAGCGTCGGACTTACTGAAGTTTAGCGTCTGCTCCCCTTGTGTGATTTTTCGCGGCGTGAGCGATGATCACTTGCACGCCTTCGTTTTGCACCCCCACACGTTTTGCTGCTACCAGATCCATCCCGATGTTTGTGGCGTTTGTGCTTGTCTTTACCATGCCGGCCGCGGGACTTTGACCTTCGGCCGCGGGATCCTCTGTCCCTCGAATCTGACGATGAATATGACAAGGATCGCGACGATCCGTTACTATAGGAGTCCGAGTACGATGAGAACGATGATTCGCTGGAGGAGGAATCAGACGGCGAGGTGTGGTTGTCCCGATTTCGCCGGCGGTCGATAGAGCGGCGGTCATGACGTGATCGTCTTCGTTCACGTCCACGTNCTCGTTC
>B570J29635_1000133_pt1 | contig 5136 bp, 6 predicted proteins | sample LakMenEpi15Mar12_FD_29635 | JGI IMG/M metagenome (IMG submission 29635) | reverse complement strand
TTTGAGTACATCTCTTGATTTATTTTGTAATTTCTAAAAAACTTTTGAAATTTTTGAAAAAACAGAAAGATGTACTCAAATTTTAATTTTCAAATTTTAGAAATATTCAGTGTCTTTTTAATAGATCATAATAGTGTTAATAATATCTATGAGCCTCTCAAAACACTTCATCCAACCCCGCCCTTCATAAAACCGCGTCGGGGCGGTTTCTCCCATAGGTTCCCCCACACTAGATGGAAGCAATAAATATATAGACTATCCATAGCAATAATGGTAATATATAGATAGCGGCATTGGAGTTTTCGCTGAGAACAAGTAAGAATATTATATAGGTTATTAGAATGTAAATTATATTTAGGGATTCAATTTCGATACGATTCTTTCCGAGAGTTATGAAAGGATATATCAAGGTATATATTACGATTATTATAATAGCCACAGAAGATATATTATTCCGCATTAAATAATAAGAATATCCCAAGAAGCCTATCAATATCACCCATATACCTAATATGATGTATTCTCTAGTCTCTCCTGGAATATCAGAAGAATAGTCCTCGTCTAATAAAATATTATTGTATTTCAAATAAAAGTTAATAGACATCAATAAGATTACAGGAATAAGTATAGACAAATATAATACAATATTCATTTAATATTATATAATAAAAAATATTAAGTTAATAGCTTTTTCTTATTAATTTCGCCCGGATTCCACGAAACATATATCATATTAACATTTGGCTCGGGAAGTATTTGGACGAAGAAGCCATTATTTCTCAAAGATTCTACTATGTATTTTACACAGTCCTCTATTTTATAGAGCGGTTTTCCATATATATAAAACGGTATCTCATAAAATATATTCATACCGCCAATAGTCGCCGTATTCTTAATCTTCTTATGACATATATTAATTATACTATCAAAAGTAACATATTTTGAAAGCTCCTTCTTGTCCTTCAACGTATATAGTTCCGCTAATGATATTTTAGGAGGCATTAGTTTAATATTTATATATATTTTTTATATAATCTTATACATTCGCCGACAGTCTAACCGACAGGTCGCTTACATATTTATAACTCCTTAATTTCATTTTTCTCTAATTCGTAAGATGATAACATATTAAGGTTCGTGTATTTCGCTTCTTTGTTAACATCCAATTTGACATTCTTGAGACCAGTTCTAAATAGCTGATTGATTGCATCGGCTTCAAGGGCATAATTATAATATTTTAAGTCGCCCATCTTAATAATTCCCGAAATATCATTAGGATTATCAATTTCTTGATATTTATCATTATCCAATTTTACAGTATTCATATCTAAATATGGCAAATTCCTTTCTATTATAGTTGTTGCTTCACCTGATTCTTTTCTAACACCATTAGATGTTGTACCATATTTCATATCAAATACTGGGTTGATATAAAGAGGCGAATTGTTATTCTTAAATGTAGCCGAATATATATCTTGGTTGCTACCATATATAGTCTCTAATTTATTTTCAAATATGAGAAGACCGTTAATATATATTCGGCATATAGCGCGATTTTTAGTTAAAATGTTATTATTGTCCGCAACTTCCTTCATTACAATTGTAACCATAAACCATTTGCTGCTGAACTCTATATCATAGACGCCTATCATATTTTTATTTCTATCCCACCAAAGCTTATTATTGTCAACGCTATCACAGCGATTATATTTAGAATTATTTTGATATGAATCGGGCGATAAGATATTGTTGTAATCCACCGCCAAATTTTTACCATCGTAGCTTAATCTTACGAGCGGATTTTTTGTAAGTAAAACAGGGTGCTTTACACTAGAATCATCGGCGCTTTTATACATACAATTATAGTTATAATCGTTGTTAAAATAAACGGTCTTTTCTCCTTTTAGAAATAACAATATGTCTTTTTGTCTATCATTTTTCAACTGTCTTATTCTTGCCTGGTCTACATATAACCAAAAGTTATAAGTATATTCGGCGCCGCCTTGCTGATTTATAGAAGGCGATATATCTCTATAGTTTTCGTGTGCTCTGTTCTTCGTATTATATTTCAATTCTCTTACTTCTTTAAAATCTATAATGCCATTAAAAATCTCTGTCTCCTTTCTAATATCATTGTTTCCTTTAAACATATGATGTAATTCAATAAGGTATATATTGTAAGCGACATATCCCATTAACAATAATATTATTAATGCTATAATAACTTGGGTTACAGGGTTATACTCCATAATTTGTTTATCTCTATCTATTTAAAATATGGAAATAAAAATAATAATTTTATCGGTTTATTGCATTTATCCGATTATCCGATTATAGGGTTATCCGCTTTATTGTTCTAAAGTGTCGGAACCTTTAATTTTATATATGGGGTTTCTTATTCCGTACGCCGATAATCCCATAGAAGCTAAGACGCCTTTCATAGGTCCAGCGCTATACTCTTTATATATGTCGTTTCTATTCATATCATAATTAAATATGCTGAACTTGCTTACTAAACCCGAAAATCCATACATAGTGCTACCTACCTTATCGCCACCAATATGTAATTCTCCCTCATTATTTAAGTTTAATCTACTGACATTTATATAATCAGTCTCTTTATAATAGCTACGATTGCTATTCTTATTGCTCTTGTCTTGTACGGTTTGGTTGTTCTCGGTTTTTAAATAATTGCCATCTATAAATACATTAAAGGTGCCACCGCCAATATCATTTATTACAATAGCGACGTGTACCCATCTTTGCAAAGGTATATATTCAATCTCTATTCCAGTTACTAAACCCTTATCAACTAAAAATAGGTCATCCGTAGACTTGTGAATGATTGTGCTAGGCTCATCTTTATCCCTCGGAAATCTTACTTGTATTCTATTTCTATCATTTACCAATCTAATATATATAGTTGAATCTTTAACAGTATAATCACCGTCCGCATTTTTCTTGGCTATATGAGCGATATGTCTATATTGACCATCTGCAGCACCGATATCAAAGATATATATCCAGAAACAATATGTTCTCTTGTTTCCATTACCGCTTTCTAATTTTTGCGTGAATGGAAATTTTCTGTGTTCAGTACATATTATCGGCATTTCGGTTCCCGGTATTAATATTTTTTGCTGATTTATAACTGTGTCGGTTATAATATAATACAAGATATAGCATACAAATGCTGCGATAACTAACAAGACTACTATAAAATATAATGAACTTGAGCTGTCGGACATAGCGTTCATTATAGCGTCTTTGGTATTTTCTATTGATATATTACTTACGGCCTTTGATACTATTTGGGTACTTGCAGATATAGCCTCCGAACCTTTATTTACTACACCGTTATTCATTATACCATCCTTAGAACTGCTTACAAAATCAGATAAACTATTTTTGACATTATCAAGAACCCCTTTGTTAGCTTCAGTAACTACCTCGCCCATATTTATTTGATTATCTATTTAAAGGAAATAAATTTTCTATTGCATAAATTAATATGATAATTTGAAACTTGATATAAAGGAAAATTATTGCATTTATAAGTTTGCTTAATATTCTTCTTTTGTAAAGATAAATAACTTAGCATTTTTGTAAATTTGCCTATGTTTGATACGGCTCCCTTTTTGTATTTGAATAATGATAAATAATAAACGTTTGACGCNAATATGGTAATACAGGCCTCGTTATTGTTTTTAAACATATAATANTCNTATAGACACATAATNTCTATAAAGTTCTTGTAATATTCTATCTTATTTTTTAGCGATATTTTGCGATTATCCAANTCTATTATAATATTTTCGTGAAATTTGAGGGGTATCATCCAAGGGTCNTTATTAATTATGCGGATAACCTGATTTCTATCAAATATATTCAAGTATAATATATTAATATCNCAATCATTCTCTACGTGCTCTTCGTATAATATCTCGTCGCTATTTCTTTGGACGTCGCAAAATATCTTCTGCATATTGCCATTTGAAAGGTCGTATAAATGCCCTAACTGTTTNTTAGAATGACCCGACATATTATTTATATTTTCAATTACCTCTTCTTTCGTGGGNACGNCAATATCATATATCTTACAGTTTTTCTTAATATCNCCTATCTTTTTAATAATCTCGTTGTTTGATATACATATTATAGGGATATTTTTAATTTTACCATCAGTTAATATTTTTAGAAGNGTAGTATTAATAGTTTTATCCGATATATAGATACAATCAAAATTATCAATTACAATTACCTTGTTCCGTATGTTCCCCGTTAATACCTGTAATAGCGAGGATGTCGCGCTTTTAAAAATGACATCATTCAATTGCTCGGAATTAAAGCAATTATTATTGTTAATATTTATAATCTCGTAATTTAAATAATTGCATATTTTATTTATAGAATATGTTTTGCCTACACAAGTTTTTCCTGTAACTATAATACAGCTGTCCGTAGATATCTTCTTTTTATAATTGAAATCGCGCAGCCACGATATTATGCTTGCATATATCTCATTATTACCACACAATCCCTTCATAATGTCATCGTCTCCGTTCCGGTTCCCTTCTCCGTTCCGGTTCCCTTCTCCGTTCCGGTTCCCGCTCAGGACTTCGCAATTTACCTCCGGAACTACAAGATTGCTCTTTGTATTATTCGCATCTTTCTTCCTAATCTTATTATCCTTCTTAATATCCTTCGCATTATTCATATAATTATTATATATTTTAAGTATTAAGTATTAATGCATTCAATTATTAATACGGCGATAAATAATATTAAAGCTAAAATTGGCAAGAATAAAATCACCGGAATTATAGTAGTTTTATCATTATTGTAATAACCAAAGGATTTCATTTCGCCATTAGAATTAAACATTAAGCTCGGTTGTGTAGTAAATATTAATATTACAATTAGCAAATATAGGGCGAGCGTTATTATTTTTCTAGAAAACATTCTTTATCTACTATTTTAATAAGGAAAGAAAAAAATGAAAAATATATTAATAACCATAATAATATTATTATCACTAATAACCATTTATTTAATATACATATCATATATTAAAAATCACGAAGAAAAATTCACATCATATAGAACAGTATATATTAGTGATAACATAGATAATCT
>B570J29635_1000125_pt1 | contig 5309 bp, 4 predicted proteins | sample LakMenEpi15Mar12_FD_29635 | JGI IMG/M metagenome (IMG submission 29635) | reverse complement strand
AAGTTGTTACTTTTGCACCCGCTTCGAGAAACACTTTAACAAGTGTTGATTGATACGAAAAAAGAAGACAAGAACACGTTCCTAGACATATTGAATTGACAGCCGTTTTAACAGAGATGTTAGAACAAAAGAATAAGAGTAATAGAATCGAGAGATTTGAAAAAACCGATAGAATTGGAGTCGAATAAACAAAGAGAACGGATTTATCCGAACTCAACAATATACGATGAAGAGTTTGATCCTGGCTCAGGATGAACGCTAGCGGCAGGCTTAACACATGCAAGTCGAGGGGTATAGTTCTTCGGAATTAGAGACCGGCGCACGGGTGCGTAACGCGTATGCAATCTACCTTTCACAGAGGGATAGCCCAGAGAAATTTGGATTAATACCTCATAGTATAGCAGTTTCGCATGAAACCACTATTAAAGATTTATCGGTGAAAGATGAGCATGCGTCCCATTAGTTAGTTGGTAAGGTAACGGCTTACCAAGACAACGATGGGTAGGGGTCCTGAGAGGGAGATCCCCCACACTGGTACTGAGACACGGACCAGACTCCTACGGGAGGCAGCAGTGAGGAATATTGGACAATGGGCGCAAGCCTGATCCAGCCATGCCGCGTGCAGGATGACGGTCCTATGGATTGTAAACTGCTTTTATACAGGAAGAAACAGNTCNGACGTGTNGNANCTTGACGGTACTGTAAGAATAAGGATCGGCTAACTCCGTGCCAGCAGCCGCGGTAATACGGAGGATCCAAGCGTTATCCGGAATCATTGGGTTTAAAGGGTCCGTAGGCGGTCAGGTAAGTCAGTGGTGAAAGCCCATCGCTCAACGGTGGAACGGCCATTGATACTGTCTGACTTGAATTATTAGGAAGTAACTAGAATATGTAGTGTAGCGGTGAAATGCTTAGAGATTACATGGAATACCAATTGCGAAGGCAGGTTACTACTAATATATTGACGCTGATGGACGAAAGCGTGGGTAGCGAACAGGATTAGATACCCTGGTAGTCCACGCCGTAAACGATGGATACTAGCTGTTGGGAGCAATCTCAGTGGCTAAGCGAAAGTGATAAGTATCCCACCTGGGGAGTACGTTCGCAAGAATGAAACTCAAAGGAATTGACGGGGGCCCGCACAAGCGGTGGAGCATGTGGTTTAATTCGATGATACGCGAGGAACCTTACCAAGGCTTAAATGTAGATTGACCGGTTTGGAAACAGACTTTTCGCAAGACAATTTACAAGGTGCTGCATGGTTGTCGTCAGCTCGTGCCGTGAGGTGTCAGGTTAAGTCCTATAACGAGCGCAACCCCTGTTGTTAGTTGCCAGCGAGTCAAGTCGGGAACTCTAACAAGACTGCCAGTGCAAACTGTGAGGAAGGTGGGGATGACGTCAAATCATCACGGCCCTTACGCCTTGGGCTACACACGTGCTACAATGGCCGGTACAGAGAGCAGCCACTGGGCGACCAGGAGCGAATCTATAAAACCGGTCACAGTTCGGATCGGAGTCTGCAACTCGACTCCGTGAAGCTGGAATCGCTAGTAATCGGATATCAGCCATGATCCGGTGAATACGTTCCCGGGCCTTGTACACACCGCCCGTCAAGCCATGGAAGCTGGGGGTGCCTGAAGTCGGTGACCGCAAGGAGCTGCCTAGGGTAAAACTGGTAACTAGGGCTAAGTCGTAACAAGGTAGCCGTACCGGAAGGTGCGGCTGGAACACCTCCTTTCTAGAGCCTTAGTGTTAGTAGCAATACACGCTAGGGAAAGAAGACAAAGGTTCGAATTGGAAACAAATAATGAAATTTTATTACTCTTGCTGTTAGTTCAAATAATACAATTTAAGTTAAAGATAACGATTTAAGATTGTTGATTGNAGATTGTTGATTGCNGATTTAAATCTGAGATCAGAAGTTGTTAATCATATATCAGAAATCACCTTGTCTCGTAGCTCAGCTGGTTAGAGTATTACACTGATAATGTAGGGGTCGACAGTTCGAGTCTGTCCGAGACAACTATCAAACTTAAATAGATTCTGAAATAAATTCAGGATAAAAGAAGAAATTCTAGAGTTGAGGAGTTATGAAGTATAAATTCATAATTCATAATTCACAATTCATAAATAGATTGGGGGATTAGCTCAGCTGGCTAGAGCGCCTGCCTTGCACGCAGGAGGTCAACGGTTCGACTCCGTTATTCTCCACAGATCCGAAAGGATAAAAGTTCATTGACATATTGAGATAAGAAAATAATAAAAAGTAGAAAGCATTTTTTGCTTGTTTATCATTAGACAAGTAAAAGAAACGGTCTTAATTAATTTTAAGATTGGTACAATAAGCAAAATAAGGGCGTATGGGGGATGCCTTGGCTCTCAGAGGCGATGAAAGGCGTGATAAGCTGCGAAAAGCTACGGGGATTGGCACACACGATATGATCCGTAGATACCTGAATGGGGCAACCCACTATGTTGAAGACATAGTACACCGATAGGTGGGCAAACCCGCTGAACTGAAACATCTAAGTAGGCGGAGGAGAAGAAAACAAAAGTGATTCCGTAAGTAGTGGCGAGCGAACGCGGATTAGCCCAAACCAAAGTTGTTACGGCAATTTTGGGGTTGTAGGACCACGTTATTTGTTGCGGATAGAATTAGAATCTACTGGAAAGTAGAGCCAAAGAAGGTGATAGCCCTGTATAAGTAATAGAAGATAACAATAGTGGTATCCTGAGTAGGGCGGGACACGAGAAATCCTGTCTGAATTTGGCGGGACCATCCGCTAAGGCTAAATACTCCTGAGAGACCGATAGTGAACCAGTACCGTGAGGGAAAGGTGAAAAGAACCGTGAATAACGGAGTGAAATAGATCCTGAAACCATACGCTTACAAGCGGTCGGAGCCCTTTCGTGGGGTGACGGCGTGCCTTTTGCATAATGAGCCTACGAGTTAACGTTGCTGGCAAGGATAAGTGGTTAAGCCACGGATCCGTAGCGAAAGCGAGTCTGAATAGGGCGCTTTAGTCAGTAGTGTTAGACGCGAAACCGTGTGATCTACCCATGGGCAGGTTGAAGCTGTGGTAACACATAGTGGAGGACCGAACCGGTTGACGTTGAAAAGTCTTCGGATGACCTGTGGGTAGGGGTGAAAGGCCAATCAAACTCGGAAATAGCTCGTACTCCCCGAAATGCATTTAGGTGCAGCGTTATGCGTAAAGTTATATAGAGGTAGAGCTACTGATTGGATGCGGGGGCTTCACCGCCTACCAATTCCTGACAAACTCCGAATGCTATATAATGTTTCATAACAGTGAGGGCTTGGGTGCTAAGGTCCAAGTCCGAGAGGGAAAGAACCCAGACCATCAGCTAAGGTCCCCAAATATATACTAAGTTGAAAGAACGAGGTTTGTCTGCCCAGACAGCTAGGATGTTGGCTTGGAAGCAGCCATTCATTTAAAGAGTGCGTAACAGCTCACTAGTCGAGCGGACGAGCATGGATAATAATCGGGCATAAGTATATTACCGAAGCTATGGATTACCTATTTATTTAGGTAGTGGTAGGGGAGCATTCTAACAGGGTTGAAGGTGAGTCGTAAGGCCTGCTGGACTGGTTAGAAAAGAAAATGTAGGCATAAGTAACGATAATGCGGGCGAGAAACCCGCACACCGAAAGACTAAGGTTTCCACAGCTATGCTAATCAGCTGTGGGTTAGTCGGGACCTAAGGCGAACCCGAAAGGGACAGTCGATGGACAACGGGTTAATATTCCCGTACTAGTTATTACTGTGATGGGGTGACGGAGTGATGAAAGCGCCGCGAACTGACGGAATAGTTCGTTGAAGTACCTACCTATAAGACCCGCAGGCAAATCCACGGGTTTTGGGGAAATACGATAGTACTCGGAGACTTCGGTTGAAGAGATAGTGCGCCTAAGGGCTTCCAAGAAAAACCTCTAAACTTCAGGTAATAAGTACCCGTACCGCAAACCGACACAGGTAGTCGAGGAGAGAATCCTAAGGTGCTCGAGAGATTCATGGCTAAGGAATTAGGCAAAATAGACCCGTAACTTCGGGAGAAGGGTCGCCAGCAGCAATGCTGGCCGCAGTGAAGAGGTCCAGGCGACTGTTTATCAAAAACACAGGGCTCTGCAAAATCGTAAGATGAAGTATAGGGCCTGACACCTGCCCGGTGCTGGAAGGTTAAGTGGAGATGTTATCTTCGGAGAAGCATTGAAATGAAGCCCCAGTAAACGGCGGCCGTAACTATAACGGTCCTAAGGTAGCGAAATTCCTTGTCGGGTAAGTTCCGACCTGCACGAATGGTGTAACGATCTGGACACTGTCTCAGCCATGAGCTCGGTGAAATTGTAGTAGCGGTGAAGATGCCGCTTACCCGCAGTGGGACGAAAAGACCCTGTGCACCTTTACTATAGCTTAGTATTGACCTTGGATAAATGATGTGTAGGATAGGTTGGAGACTGTGAAGTGGCGTCGCTAGGCGTTGTGGAGTCATTGTTGAAATACAACCCTTTGTTTATCTGAGGCCTAACCCCGTAATACGGGGGACATTGCTTGGTGGGTAGTTTGACTGGGGTGGTCGCCTCCAAAAGAGTAACGGAGGCTTCTAAAGGTTCCCTCAGTACGCTTGGTAACCGTGCGTAGAGTGCAATGGCATAAGGGAGCTTGACTGAGAGACATACAGGTCGATCAGGTACGAAAGTAGAGCATAGTGATCCGGTGGTTCCGCATGGAAGGGCCATCGCTCAAAGGATAAAAGGTACGCCGGGGATAACAGGCTGATCTCCCCCAAGAGCTCATATCGACGGGGGGGTTTGGCACCTCGATGTCGGCTCGTCACATCCTGGGGCTGGAGAAGGTCCCAAGGGTTGGGCTGTTCGCCCATTAAAGTGGCACGCGAGCTGGGTTCAGAACGTCGTGAGACAGTTCGGTCTCTATCTACTGTGGGCGCAAGAAATTTGAGTGGATCTGATTCTAGTACGAGAGGACCGAATTGGACAAACCTCTNGTGTATCTGTTGTNNCGCCAGNNGCATCGCAGAGTAGCTACGTTTGGNAGGGATAAGCGCTGAAAGCATATAAGCGCGAAACCCACCACAAGATGAGATTTCTTTTAAGGGTCGTAGGAGATGACTACGTTGATAGGCTATAGATGTAAAGGCAGTAATGTCATAGTCGAGTAGTACTAATAACCCGTAAGCTTATGTACGCTTTTCCCCGGGGCAACCCGGGGAAGAAACTTTCTCAAACTTTTTATTTTCTTTATCTCAGTATGTTAAGATATTATGTAATT
>B570J29635_1000108_pt1 | contig 5775 bp, 7 predicted proteins | sample LakMenEpi15Mar12_FD_29635 | JGI IMG/M metagenome (IMG submission 29635) | reverse complement strand
ATTATTCAACAGAAAGTTATTCCTGATAGTATTGTTTATAGTGACTATTGGAGAGGATATAATGCCTTGGATGTCTCAGAGTTCAAACATTATCGTATCAACCATTCAAAGCTTTTTGCGGATAAACATAATCATATCAACGGGATTGAGAACTTTTGGAATCAAGCAAAAAGACATTTATGGAAATTTAATGGTGTACCAAGAGAAAATTTCCCTCTATTCCTAAAAGAGTGAGAATGGAGATTTAATGATCCAAATCCAAAATCTCAATTAATCCAGTTGAAGCAATGGGTTAAGGGAATTCTAAACTAGTTATCTAGGACAGCCCCTACGATAATGTTTGAACTCTGAGACATCCAAGGCATTATATCCTCTCCAATAGTCACTATAAACAATACTATCAGGAATAACTTTCTGTTGAATAATTGGCAGTAGCGTGTCGGAGCTGGCATTGGGAATAATCTTTGTGTACACACGCCCACCACGCTTTAATAGCCCAAACACAGGGACTTTTCCAGCAGCTCCTCTGCCACGTTTGCCTTTTCTGGTTCCTCCAAAATAGGATTCATCAACTTCTATCTCACCACCAACTATTTCTTGGTTTTCTAGCTCTATATGATGAGTGATTATTCCTCTAAGACGGTGAAAATAATAAGCTGCTGACTTAGGATTGACTCCTGCCAAGCTAGCTGCGCATCTTGCTGTGACTCCTGCTACGAAATATTCTAGCAAACGGTCTTGTTTTACTTTACTTAATCGACTCTTTCTCATCCCATACCTTATAACACTTTATCCTGTTATCTGGTACAGCCCCAAAATTATTTTGGAGTTCTATTGAATGACTATCGGCCCCTATTTTCCGCTCTACAAGCATTAGATACAGGTCGAATTAACGCAAATGCTTTTTTTGATTGCATACTTGAAATTTACACAAGAAACCTAAAAGACCAGGCACAATTAGCGAAATGGGGCCTTGCCGACGACTTAATGTTTGGTAAGCCAAAGGAAACGCATATTTGGTATACACACAATGGGCTAGATTTTTTTCGTGATCAATCACTTCTTCCAAACTATGAAAGATTTATTAGTAACTCAAATATAAGGGGATTGACCGCACAACACACCTTATTTTTAAGAAAAGAGCAACAAAAACTTCTTCACATAAAAGAAACCCAAAATGAATACAGGCAATGTACCGAAGATCATTTAAACCTATTTTTATATATGGCTTGGATGAATGTGCCAGATCGTAATAGCCTATCGAATAAAACAAGAACTATATTGAATAGACTACCTTATATTCACATAATTCTTAAACAAAGACCTCTAAGCAATAGTTCTAACTATGATTTATTAATTGCAGATTCACTAACAAATCCTCACAATCAGTTGCATGGTGTATTTAGAATAACAGAAGATAAAGAAACTTTAGCTGAAGAGACATCTCTTCACAAAATATTATTACCAAAAAAAAGAAAAAGAAGAAGAAATCAAGCCACCCTGTTGCACCTCCTGAACCTTCGGCAGAATCAGATGAGGATGAAGCTGATGAAGTTGGCCATGTTAGTAGAGTTGCTGCAGCAAGCACTCCGCCAACTCAAATCGCAGAAACCTCTGCCTCTGTTATGCTTGCAGCTCCTCAACCTGAACCACTAGCAGAATTAAAAGAGAGTGCTGCGCCATCTCTAGCATCAGCTGCTTTTGCCTCTTCCGCACTGGGTGCTGCTGCGCCATCTCTAGCATCAGCTGCTTTTGCCTCTTCCGCACTGGGTGCTCAAGCCCTATACATTATATCTGATTGGCAATAAGATACGATTTATGTCTATTCACCAAAGATCAACATAAAGCTCAGGGTATTCTAGAAAATTTTGAAGCTCTTGATAGAAATAAGTTCATTAGTTATGACTTAGTAACAGTCTTATATCAGAAACTAGGTGGGGTAATTGTAAACACAAGTGGCTCTCACCATACTTGGGAATTTACTAAAGGCCTTGATAAAGTTAAGACAACTTTTTTCAGGTTACATGACAAAGATCAATATGGACCATGGACAAAGAAATTGGTAAAACAGGTCCTTCAAGATGTTCTTAAGGGCTGTGTTTGTCCGAGTTCAGATAGAAGTGAGAATTTTTGAGGGTGCAAAAGCGCCTTACAAAGCGCTGTAGTGAGCCCCCCCTTAAAAATACTAAAAAAGGTCTCTAAATTAGGTTTGTAACAACGTATTTAGGAGACCTTAATATGCAAATCAAAGGATTGCACAAGAACCGTAATGCCCCCCAAGAATTAGACCAGAGACTAAGAGAGTTTTTCGCGTACTATTTGAATCAAAAAAGGAGATTTAAAAATGCGAAAGACCCATAACAAAGACTTCAAATTCAAAGTTGCTCTGGAAGCAATCTGAGGTGATTTAACGACAGATGCGACAGAACCTCAAAATTCGTAATTAATTACCTAAATTTGCAAAACACCTTCAATTTTTCTGTAATCTTTTTTTAAAAACTTTTCGGCAGTGATATGATATTGAGCGATTTCTCTTTTCCTATGAGATTCTTTAACTTTTTCATCTGCTAATGCATTTAGAAGGATTTGCTCAAAAATAGGATCTGAAATAATCACCTCTCTTACTTTATCAAGAGCTTTATTCTTTAAAGCTGGAGCACCTCCTTCATCCAAAAAATAATTTTCCACTATATTTCGGCTAAAGACAAAATTAATACAACTTCGTCCAAGCTCAATTCTAATATTAATATTACCAATAAGATTGAGGCTATCATCCCATAGGGCCTCTTTGATTATATTCATTTTTTGACGCTTACCGCCCTCACCTCTTAAACAGTATTGCTTTTTAGGATCGTTTGGACTTTGAGCTATTTCTATTATTTGTCCTTTATTCACTAAGCCAGCAAGCCTGTTGATGACAGAGCGACGACTTATATCAACACAGCTCGTAATTTGGTGCGTAGATAAGGGCCCACAATAGCTAATCAGTCCGAGTATTGTCATATCTAAGTCATCATTGATTAGTCGCCCAACTTTTCCTCTGTAAAAAGTCACACGAATGCGAGGGCCAATCTCTTCAAAACTAGGTTCGACAAGTCCTGCTTCTAAACAAGCATTTGTCATTCTTTTAATTCCGCTTCCCCATTGCTCGATTAAGCCAATCTCATTAAAAATGCGGGCTATTACAGGGTTACGTAATTTTGACACGCCGCTCTTTAAGTCTGCAAAGGTTAACCCCCAAGGTAGAAGAGCACTATTTTCAATTTCTATACGATCATCAAAAATAGCAACTCTAATTGGCGCACCTCTTAATGAATAGTCAGTATGAACAATCGCATTAATCACCGCTTCTCTAAGAGCAACTTTGGGAATTTCCCATAGTTCTTGATGGCGTGTATCCTCAATTTTCAAGCCAACACGCATATTTTTTTTGAGAAATGTAAGCACATCCTCAACCGCTCGAGGAAAAAAGGAGGTAATTTTTTGTGAGTCCAAAATCTTATCTTTATCTATTCCAGCAAAAACGCCAACTTGAACCCATGCATCCGCAAAAGAATGTAGACGATTTTTACCAAACAAAAGAATCCCAGCCACTGTTGGAACCAGTTCTTTTCCTTTTTTTGCTATTATTCCTAAAGATACAAGATCGCTTTGTTCTAGCTTTCGATGAGGCTCAAACAACTGTGAAGCAGCTATGAAATCAATTTCTTCACAGTTTGTTTCGTGGCATATTTCTTCATCAAAAGATTTAGAAATTGTGGATCTTTCAACAACACTTAGTAAAGCTTGGTCAGCTAGACGAGTGGTTGAACCAATACGGATATAAGTAGATTTTTCTTTACCTTTTGATCTTATGAAATGTGGCCTGAGCGCACTAGGATAAATTTCAATACTAATAAGGTGCGTGTTTCGATAAGGAATAACTTCAATATTGGGTAAAATTCTTGGTTCTATTGCATCGTGAATCTTGCTAGCAAGAGCCTCAGAAACCTTATGAGGGTCATCAACTCCTACGATATGACGGGTTTTATCGTTAATTCCTATAATTACATGACCTCCCGACACATTAGAAAAAGCGATAATTGTTGAGAGAATATTATCTTCAGCTTTTACATTTTCCTTAAATTCTAAAGTGCTTCCTTCATTTCCCTGAATAATTTCTTCAATTTTCATCAGCACTAACTCAAATAGAAACCTATATAGTGTGCATATTACTGTGCACTCACTGTGAAGTCAAATAGAAAATAGTTATACTGCTAGCAAAATCCTCTCCCATAAACGAGCGTTTCTAGGACTAGATATTTAGGGAAAATCCTTGTTATTTGTCAAATGAGGAATTCAAATCTTTCAATTTTTTATAAGGAAAGTCATTAGATAGTGTAGTCACGAGANATTAGCCCAAAGAGCGATGCACCGAATATGAATTGCAGCAAGAAAGGATTTTGTGTTTTTCGCATATCTTGTTGCAATGCCGCGCCAGCGTTTAAGGTGAAGAAAAGCATTTTCAACAAGGTGTCTAGACTTGTAAATCTCTTGATCATAATCTCGCTGAATTTTACGGTTTCTTTTTGGAGGAATAACAGGATTCATTCCTTGAGCAATGGCTGCTCAACAATAGCATTGCTATCATACCCTCTGTCGGCCAATAGATGTTTTGCTGGTATTCCATCTATTAATTGCTTTGCTTGAGTGCAATCTGCTGTTGTGCCTTGTGTAATAATAGCCCGATCGGCATACCATGCGAATCCACGGCCAAATGTAGCTTTGTGTTGAGCCCCCTTTTGTGCGGCTCATATCTTGATTGCCACCTCTTGCTCCACTTGCGTGTGGATGAACCTTACAGTGGCTGGCATCAATCATTAGCCATTCATAGTCTGGTGTATCAATGAGGATCTCCAAGAGCTGCTCCCATATTCCCTTATCTCTCCAGCGAATAAAGCGTCTGTGGGTATTGCTCCAATCACCGTAGTCAGGGGGAAGATCTCGCCAAGGAGCTCCTGTGCGCATAATCCAAAAAACTGCATTGATGAATTGTCGATTATCTTCTGCTACTCCTCCCCATACGCCTTTGCGTCCTGGTAAATGGGGCTCAAGCAAAAACCATACTTTGTCTGAGATATCGTGTCTTCTGTGGGCTTTCATCTTTACTCTCCTATCTTTTTAGGAGAGCATATCACTCTTTCTTATCTCGTGACTACACTATCTATGGGTTACATCGAGAGTTTATAAATGAATTCAGCCGTGTTTATGGGGTTAATAAGCGTACCGTAGAAGCGCAAAGCAACAAATTTACCCTACAACAACGAGAACAGAACCAGCAGCAGGGGATGAATAGCACAGATCACAATATAATTGAAAAACAAGACAAGTTGTGGTATAATAATAGTTTGCATAATAATCATTATGGAAAATATACAACAAATAGTGTTGAATATAGCCAGTCACAGAGCGTTCAGAATTTGAGACAATCTCTTGATCCGGCCTTAATTAAACAAGAACTTAACAACAAAATTAAAGACCTGGCGCATCAGTTCTTAGGACAACCTCACCAACAAAAACCAACCGAATGGCGCTATGGGAACAAAGGGTCGATCAGTATTCATGTTGCAGGATCGAAACAAGGGTTGTATAGCAACTTCGAGACAGGTGAGTCAGGCAACGCCTTAAAATTTATTCAGGATCAATTAGAGTGCGACCACAAGCAGGCCTTTAAGTGGGGTGCTGAATGGTTGGGTCAAGATAGTTTGGGCACGCTCACAAGAACGCCAATGCCAA
>B570J29635_1000107_pt1 | contig 5794 bp, 2 predicted proteins | sample LakMenEpi15Mar12_FD_29635 | JGI IMG/M metagenome (IMG submission 29635) | reverse complement strand
AAAATGCTAAACTTGGATTGGTTGTTGACAATACAGAACCACTCATGCCGCAGCATCTGGCATTTGATGGTGCTGATTGGGGGCATTACCACACACAAGTTCAAAATTTTGACAATCATCACTATGATCAATTTGACCCATCAACGGATTCTACATGGGAAGACCTGGCGGAATATCACTCAGGGGATACAGACCACGATCATTACATGGCATCAAGTGTATCAGTTGAAGAAACTAGTGATGAAGTTGATGAGAGTTACAGTGATGTTCAGAATACCGAATCTCTTCACATGGACACCGAATTACAAGACTCTACTCTATCATCAGAGAATTTCGGTAGTATTGAAGAGGACTATGACCTTCTGAACGCGGATGAAAACTTGGAAAACATTCAATGACATGAGGTTCCGACTGAGAATCGGCAATTATTCATTTCGGAGCAACGCTTAATTTCACCAGGCTCTACAGAGATCAGCAGAGCTAACTTTAAGATAAGACATAAGAATGATCAAGGATATTTTGTGAATACTATCTGTGAGGTTAAGTTAGATTCGTGTGGTTCGGTATCTCTAGCACACCCGAAGTTCCTGTCTTCGATCAAGGAGTGCAAGCAGTATGGCATACCGATAGTCACCTTAAATGGAATAGGGGGAAAAACTCTTCCAATAACTCGGGCCGGTATTCTCAGTCATGTCAAACCTCAGGGAAAAATAGTTAAGTTTCTATGTTATGTTTTTGATACACCCGTGGGCAACACAAACGAAATTTTGCTCTTGGGTTTAAAAACAATAGTAGAAGCAGATATCGATATACGATATCACATGAAGTTGTCAGTTCAAGGTGTATCTAAAATGGTTCGTTTTATTGATCATGCTTCAAACACACCATTAAGCAGCGGTTCTAAGAAATCTTCCATTAAACATGGCAGAGTTGAAGTTTTGCACTACAAAACTGAAGTAGTGCCCAAACCTGGTTGTTCTTCGGCAGTAGAAAGATATCGTAGAACCACTTATTTCGATGAATGTGAGAATACCATTCTCATGACAGAAATACAGTTGAAAAATATTGTTGAGCGTCTTCAAACGGAAGAGAAAGACACTAAAACTGATGGAGATGAAACCATGGTAAAGAATGGAGTAGTTATTAGTAAATTCTCACGTGAAGCATTGGGTCTGGGTGATGATGTAAATCCCCAATTGAAGCAGAGAATTTATGACTGTGTTTCCAAGTGGATCGGAGACGATTCTGTTTTTCCCACCAAGAATGGCTCCCCAAAAATACTCACGAAATTCGTTGAACATCCATATTCCTATGAACTTCTACCAGAATATGAAAGGGGTGAAAAGAAGTTACCTTGCGTGAAAGCTATGAATTGGGAAGGGAAAACGTACACAGCATCTGTAATTAGAGGTTTTATCAAAGGTACTCCAGTGGTGGAACCTTGCTCTAACCCTAGATGCATTTCAAGATTAGTGATTGTCCCTAAACTTGCACCGGGACAAGCCAAAGATGATCCGAATCATGGTTTCAGAGTTTGCGTTAATGCCTTAATTAACAAGTGTCTGAAACCATGTGCCAGCACTATTCCTTTAGCAACTGATGAGATCAGGAAATTATTCAACTGTAAATACTTTTTGCAGCTTGATGGAATGAATGCTTATTGGTCTATTCCTGTGTGTGAAGAGTCGAAGCGACTCACTGCATTTCACACACCTGATGGGATATATTGCTGGAATCGTTTACTCATGGGAGCTAAACCAAGTTCAGCTGTACAACAGTCTGCTTATTTGGAGGCATTAGACAAATATATTGACTACGACGAAAATGGAAATTTGCGTAAATGCTTGTTAGACCAGCATGGAAATAGGTTGAAAGATAAAGACGGAAATGAGAAAACTCTTCGCCACAAGTTTGCAGTATATTGTGATGATATTGCTGCAGGGGCGGATACTCTTGAAGAGTTGTATGAACTCTTTGAAGCATTACTTTGTTGCTGTGCCAAAGCAGGCATTCAAGTGAAGGCAGCCAAAGTAAAGTTTGGTGTTAAAGAGCTTACGTTTCATAATTACACCATCTCCAAAGATGGAATGAAACCAAAAGAAGCTAATTTGTGTCCNATAAGAAATATGGGTATACCTCGAGATGTGCATCAAGTCAAAGCGTTCTTAGGATGTTGCCAGCAAATGGCCACATATGTTAAAGAATATGCAATAATAGCTTCTCCATTGCATAATTTGACAAAGAAAGCAACNATNTTTCCAAAACCATGGTTGGAGGGCAGTGATTANGATNTNTCATTTCATCGCCTGAAAGCNATTCTTCTGGANACGAACTTATATCTACATCACAAAAATCCAGATGAAATGTTGTTCATTGAAGTGGATGCAAGTGATGTAGGATGGGGTGCATGTGCCTATCAAATGNNCAAACGTTGGGAAGGTGATCCCAATGATGAAGCTAGAGGAAGAATAAATGACATGGGACAGCGTAAGATTATTGAGTGGATCAGTAAATCTTGGAATGAACATGAATTGAAGTTGCCTGTGTTTTACAGGGAATCATTAGGTCGTTTATTATGTCTGGAGAGATTTCGTAATCTCATTGAAACCAACATACAAGCAGGAGTTGCTTTATACACGGATCATAAACCTGGTCTATTTGAAAATAGTTTATCAAACAAAGGTCAGCTAAGCGCATGGCGTATTGCAGAAACAGCGGATTTGCAATCGTTGGTGCAAACACATTATCGGCAGGGCTCAAAAATGTTATTAGCAGATCCTCTATCTAGGCTCTGTTCACCCAGCTCAGGATTCTTTGATCCTACTTTGCCCTCAAAGTTACAAGCCTTGTTTAAATATCTACCAGAAAATCTCAAGAAGCATGAGAATTTTCGAGTATATGCGTATAAAGATACAGCAGCATTATCAAGGCATGTGCAACTCTGGAGAGAACTTAAAAATCCAATAAGTCAAGGACGTTTATCTACGTCCGGAGCTAAGGATTCCTTTCATTTAGGAATTATGCATTCAGATGGAAGCTTGAAAGAATTGCAAAATTTGTTGCTACAAAACAAACAATTTGCAATACTTTGTCCAATTGGTATTATTTCTGAAATTTCCAGAAAAGAAAATGGCCCTGATAACTCGTGGGAATGTGATAAGGAAATAGATAACTTAGTTCATAAGTTAAGTAAGCTTGTGTTGACACAAGATAATCAAGTTTGGTTGATCAATTTACACGATCAAGAAAGATTCGTTGATGTTTTGTCTGCAGAAGCGGCAGGATGTACTGTTGATGACGCACGTGACATCATGCATCAATCTTTAGATAGCTTAATGCAGGAGATCACAGATCTCCCCGATTGGGATTTCCATAATCACAGTGTTGGAATTATGTCCTCACAAAAAGAACAAGTGGAAAGTGATCAATTTGTTCAGACACGAACAAGCCAAAACTCAAGGAATAATAGTGATAGGAGCAAGCGAAGGAGGATTCACAATGTTACGGTAGAACCAATACAAAACTGGATAGGCTCACAGTTGGAAGAACAGAATATTCCAAAAACCATAATGGATCAGTTGGTTGCAGATCATCCCGATTATCCGAATGGTTTGTTAGTTCTACCCACTTCTGAGAAGGGGATACCACGTGTCTTGGTTCCAAGACGTGTTCAGCATGATCTAGTTCTTCAAGCACACTTAGATATACATCACCAGCATTACAGAAAGGTTCACAAGTTACTAAGACCATTGTATTATTGGCCGAATATGGATTCAGACATTGAATCAATTTGCAAATCATGCTCGATTTGTCATGCTGCCAAGTACGGCGACAGAAACTTCAAGCCGATTTTGATGCACAAGCACCACAAGCTTATGCTAGACCGCGTCAACATTATGGTATTGACTTTTATGGTGTTCAAGGAGGTGAAATTCTAGTAATTGTCGATCTCTTTACGAGAGAAACCATTTTGGAATGGTTACCATCTCGTAAGCAAGGGACAGTAGTTGATATGATTATGCGTCGTATAATATTTGAAAGAGGTGTACCTTTCTCAATACGATCGGACAATGCACCGGAATTAATGAGGGGCATCGTAAAGCAGTTATGTGATTATTTAAATATCACGCAAATCTTAACTGGTGGGCATAATCCGCGAGGAAATGCAATTTGCGAACGTGCCAATCAAACATTAGGAGCCATCCTAAGAAAGTTGAATGACCACGAATATAAAAACATGAAAACTTATATTCCAGCTTTTCAATTTGCAATGAACATTACTCCACACTCGGCAATTGGTTGCTCTCCATTTGAAGCAGGTCATGGAGTACCCGCAAATACTCTATCCAGTGCACGCTTGTTGGCAAATCGGTACCAACACAATCACCTCGAGGGGCAAGATGGTGATGTTATTGAAGATAGTAACTCAACAGAATTGCAAGGACAAGTTAAAAATTTGATTGAACTAGCAATGAGGATGACAGAAGTTGTAAAATCAACTTCCGAATGGCATCGGAGAATGACATCCCAAAAGTTAGCACAAAATGGTCGCAAGATCAATTATGAAGACTACAAGATAGGCAGTAAGGTTTATTTCTATAAACCCCCGTCTGCTGCTGAAGCTGAAAAGAGAGGCAGAAAAGCTAAACATATGGATCATTACTCTGGACCAGCTACAATCATTCAACGGATTGGAATTAGATCATATCTAATAGAATACAAGGATGCAGAAGGAAAAACTCGTCTATTTCAAAGAGATGCGGGTATGCTATCTCTAGTTCCACCACACCTGGTTCAATTTGAACCAGAAGAACAGGAGATGCCCATAAGACCTCCTCATAGGCATAGGTCGCTAACAGCATCTCCCGTATGGGAAGGTGAAGTAGTAATTCTAAAAGATGGCTTGGAAGCGGAAGATTGGTACTGTGCTGAAATCTTCAAAATACTTCCAACTCACGTTGTGGTGCAGTATTACACAACTATAACACCATCTTTAGTGAATTATTCCACGGTTCGAGAGAAAGAACGTGAAATTAGGATTTCACAAGCTACTTTCCTCAAGACATGGTGTCTTAATAAAGGAAAGGGGCCAACTACTACGATTCCGCCAGAAGGAATCAAAGCCACTCGTGACGTCTGGTCAGGTAAAATCAAAATGCATGATTTACAATCACAACTCCTGATTCGCAATGTTACTTTGAATGCTATGGGAAAACTATCAAAAGCTACTGCAGCTCTAGCAGCATCTTTAAAGTATCCCCATCATCAAGGGGCATAAATAAACAAAGATGTTTTAAAAGCAAAACACAAATCGCACCCAAGGTTATTGCAAAGTGCCAAAGGCACCCAATATAATTGGAAAGTGCTGAAAAACAAATCGCACCCAAGGTTATTGCAAAGTGCCAAAGGCACCCAATATAATTGGAAAGTGTTGAAAACAATTATCCTCCTAGGACAAGCAAGTCATGTCTTTTAGGAATGCTCCATAAACCAATGGAAAGTACTATGTTCGACTAGCCAATTACTTATACCCGATCATTGTCATATAAATATGATAATAATCGAGGGGCATGTTGACAAGTAATAGACTCTTATTAAAAGGTCAACAAAATCAAAGAGCCACAAGGCCAAAAATAAAAGAAGAAAAATAAAATAAAATAAAAAGCCAATGAAAAATAAATATTCAAATATTTGGAAATTAAAATTAGACCAATTAAAATCAATAAATTTAATCTAAGGTGGAGAAAAGTTCGGTTGGGTTTTCCCTCCTTCTTTCTCTCTCACTCTTTGATCT
>B570J29635_1000106_pt1 | contig 5794 bp, 1 predicted proteins | sample LakMenEpi15Mar12_FD_29635 | JGI IMG/M metagenome (IMG submission 29635) | reverse complement strand
GTGAAGTATCTGACTTCGACGAGATTCGGTAGGACTCGAAGCACCTCGGATAAGAACCAACCTTCGGTTGAACTATCCTTGATGACTACGAGTTCTCCTTCTTTGGGGACTTCCCCTATGACATGCAGGGATGGGGGTAAGACGGTTTCCGTGACCACGGGGTCAAAGCTGTCCACCTCCAGACCGTTGAAGTCCTTGGCTGGGATGACGAGGGAGATGTCGCGGTTAAACGTCTTTCCCTCGTATCGCAACTCAAGTTGGCGCCTACGCGAAACAGTCACGGTCGCAGGACCATGATAGTGCGCGAGGTGCTTTGCCTTTCGCCCTTTAGTCGTGACTTCTTGTTGCGACGGGGGTTTATAAAAATAGACCCTCATCCCAACTTGAAGCTGGCTATCATCGAATGGGCGATTAGCTTGATTGAGCTTTTCGCTGGTCATTCGACGGTGCCACTCGGAGTGAGCTTGAGCCACTGCCGCCATGCGAGCAGCGAGTTCAAGAACCTTCTTAGGAAGGGACTTGTCCCACGCTTGCGCGGCGGAACTATCTTCCGAATCTTCTTCTAAAAGTTGAAGCTTCGGGATAGCCATTCTCGCTTCGGCGACGGTTCGAGCTCGCAAGCCGTGACCCGCCTCGAAGGGAGTGCACTCAATGACTGAACTGTACGTGCAATTGTGTGCGAACGCAATGCACTGCAAGTAGTCTTTGAGATTATTGTACTCATCGTTAGAAGCGATTCGTAGCATATGCCCTAGGGTATGCATGAATCGCTCTACGATGGCATTACCTCTCGGGTTGTAACCACCAGTGGTGATTTGTTCAACACCGAGATAATGATTCATCGCCGCTACGAGTCCGCTCATGAGTTCAGGCGCATTATCGCTCCTGAATTCGAGAGGGACTCCTTTGACGAAGACGAGTCCAGAGAGCAGAGCTCTTGCCACGTTTTCTTGCTTGCGATTCGGAAGAAGCCAGAGGCAAACTTCTCGAGTCACAAGGTCAATCGCGACCAGGATCTCGCCCTTGGCGTGACCATGGAAGTCGATACCATATCTCTGTCGGGGCAGCGGAAGCTGATTTGCATCAGCTTCAGCGAATTCAAGGCTAAGCCTTTGCAATCGCATTCTGCTGACCTGACAATCATGACACGACATGACGATCCTCTTGACGAGGTCGTTCATCTTGTGCCAGTAATAGCGCTTGGTTAGCGCACGAGCGACCCTTTCTGGTCCGACGTGAAGCAGGGAAAGATGCTCTTGTTTAATGAGCCTCTCTCTCTGTTCCGNCGGAACGATGATTCTCCGACGNCTCTGATCATCCTCGATGACCAAGAGNCCGTCCGGAAATCCGGGTGGTGAGTCAAGCAAACGCCCCCCGATTGGTATCTCGGTGGGGTCTTGCTGCCCGATCCACTTGTCGTGAGGGTCCGGAGGTGGTGATCCCCGAAAGGTGACCACTTCCGATACCTCTTTGCCTCGCACGCAAGCCTTGGTTCGTACCTTGGCTGCACGCGGCGGCGTTCCGTTTGAGTCCGGGGCGAGTCGCGTTTCGACTCAGCGGTGACTCCTACCTCTGTGGGAGTGTCCGCAGGAGCACGAGCACGAGATCGCGTTGTGGCGACGAGAGTGCGCGACCCCTCCGGGTCTCGTACTCCTCCATCGCAACAAAGACGGTCGATCCCGTCTACGACTGCTCTCGACCAATCATCTCTCGAGTTTTCTGAAAAAAGTTCGTTCGACCAATCAGAACCCGAGGATGTAAAAAGGTTGTTTTCGGGGTGGTCCGGTTTTTCAGTCATTTCGACATCTAAACCGGTACTTCCACTTTCCGTTGTCGCTTCATTTAAAACGCGATCATTGGTTCCGTAAAGAACCACATGACCTTGTTTTGGGAGCTGATAATCGGGGTGGTTCACCAGCCATACCAGAGCAAGGGGTGCGATAAGAATGGTAGGCATGCTCAACAGAGCTTGTCCCACTACTTCATCGTTCTCCTTTGTCTTGGTGACCTTTATCTGAGGGAGCAGGTCCACGGCTATGAGGACCGCGAACTTTTTCCCTTCTCGGATAAGCTGTGCCACCTTGTGCGTGACCTTTTCCGCGAACGGTGCCGTAATGAGGAAGTCGAAGTCTTCCTTATTATCGGACCGAACGTTGGAGATAGGATTCTTAGGAACCCGCCACCGCTGGACTATTCTAGTGGCGAGGTGGGTATCCTTTTCTGCCGTGACTCGAATGCTGTGCGCTTTTCTGATCGAGTCAGGAAGGCGTTGCAACAATTCGGTCAAGAGGGCTGGGAGTTCTAATCGATGGAACTGCTCTCCTCGAGGCATACGAGAGAGAGGATCCGCCAATCCCCTGTATGGTCCAGGACCCAGATACTGTCCGGCCTTGTATAGGGTCTGTACGATCCCTGTCAAGTCGGAAGTCTCATGGATCCTCCATGTGGAGAGTCTCCCTTTATTGCTCAGGCTTCCGACATACGTGGACGGAGCGTGGTCCGTGTACACAGTAGTGCCGGCGTCTAGAGCTTGAGTCTCTATGAGGTTGCGGAAATGCTCGAGACAGAGCAATCGCGCAAGTGCTTCTCGATAGAAGACCGGGAGCTCCTTCTCGAACTCTGTCCATGCCTTGCTGACCCATTCGACAACTCGTTTGGGCAGCTTGGACATGAGCATATGTCTGCCTTCGTCTTCAACGTCGGAGGGTTTGGGCTCGGCGTATTGATATACACAAGCCCCCCATCCTTCGTTGCAGGCGTCGACTTCGATGAAGAGTCGCTTGGAAGAGTCTTTGTTCCAAAGAAACAGGGACTCGTCCAACATCATCGATTTGATTCGGTGAAACGCAATGTCGTAATCGGTTCCCGGCAGCCATTGCTTGGGAAACGGTTCCGTCACGCGTGTCAGCCTATGCAACGGAGAAGCCACTATGCCGTAGTAACGACAATACTGGCTCATCTGTTGCGTGCAACCTAAAAATGCCTTTAGCTCTGTCACGCTCCTTGGAGTAGACATGTTGCGTATAGGACATAGGTTTTCGTCTTTGGGCCGCGTTTGGTCTTTGGAGATAGTGTAATTGTGAAAGCTAATTTCACGCACTCCGAAGATCAATTTGCTGGCTTTGACTTGAATACCAGCTTTGTCGAAGCATTCTATGAGGGCTTTTAGTAGTTCGAAAAGCTCCTCAAGAGTGTCGGCACCAGCGGCAATATCGTCTGCGTACGAAGCAAAGCGATGTCGCCACTTGGCTGGCAAGTACGTGTCCATAGCTCGGTAGTATGCCGATTGCTGGACCGTGGATGCAGGTCTAGTTCCCATCGTGAGACGGTCCCACGCGAAGATGCCTTCATGGGTTTGAAAGGCAGTCATTCGACGAGACTCGTCATCCAAGGGAATCGACCAGAACGCATTTGCCGCGTCCGCCTTGAGATAGAAGTTCCAGTGATGGAGTTTCTTAATCTCATTGGTGGCCAGCGGTAACGTACTTGGTGTCGGTTTGAGACACGCATTTATAAGCGCGTTCATCGTGACCCTGTACGAAGTGGGTTCTGACGTTTTGGGAGCTCCTGGATCCCGCTTGGGGACGATCACTAGGCGCGATAAGCACCTTGGATTGTCGCAACTGGAGACAACAGGAGTACTGCGACAGAAGTGTTCTAGAACCTTCTGTGTGGCAGGNTTCCCATGATAATACGAGGCCTTAATCGTCGGCAATGGCCGGGGATTTGGGCCCTTCGTATACTCGTCACGCAGCTCGAAACGATAGGGTTTGTTTAAGAACTCCGTCATTATTCGAGGTGCGCCGTTCTGAGTGGGGAAGACGCGTTCACTCCCAACGAATTGCTGAAGATATTTCTTCACCGATTCTTTGAGAGTGTCTGANACATCCTTGCCATATGTCACGGAGTCTAAGTGCCATTTNCTGACAGTTACTCCATTGACTGTAGTNAGGTCAAGGTTGGATTCCCCAGATCCTTCAATGCCTTGCTGATTAACAATGGCTTGAAGTTGGAGCTCCGTCATACAACATCGATACACTTCTGAATCGAGGTCGTGTGACGTGTCTTTAAGTGATGCCCACGATGGGAGCGCGCTCCTCGGGGTTACACTTCCCACGTAGGCCGGCGACCGTCATTGGATTCGAGTAAAGGCCGAGGCCTCCACTGAGTCTCGCGACATGTCATGGGCTAGTGGGGCTTTGAGGGCTTCTTCTTGGATNCTCAATGATGAGAGGAGACTCTCGTATTCATTGAGTGCCATGAAGCTGGTGACCGTGGGAGAACAGGCACATGAACAGAGTCCTGATCTTCCCTGATCGTTTTCNAGTTCTGTTGCGTTGTCAACCATGTCTCTGGTGATGACGAGATCGTCTTCGTACCAGGACAAGAGGTTGCGNTGCATTAGGTCGGTGATCTTTGAGAAGTAACTCCGAAGACCATCCGATACCNGAATGCTGCGCTTGAGTGCGAGCGGTTTGCCTTCAAGAGACGCTTGGGCATGGTGAAGAATATCAATCTTCTCCGAGACCAAGGTCGTCATTGAGGTGAGGAAGAAAGGCTGATCCCCTTTACCCATTCGAGAGGGCGGAGTGTCGTAAGCATATGCGAGACGAACGTTGACGTTTCCGTCTGCGTCCTTCACGTAATCCTTTCCGACATCCCGATACCAATCGGTGGTGGACTCGAGACAGGACATCCTAATGGGATGCATGCCATACCGTGCAGCGGGTTTGATGTCGTGAAGGTATTGCCTTTGCACGAGGTCGAACGCGCCACAACTGTCGAGATGATCCGTTATGGTTACCCATTTGTCGGGGTCCATTGGATCTTTGACTTCACGGTACGCCTTACAAATTGCACCTCGGACCTTCGTGGAGGGTTCCTCGGTGGGATTGTGAAGCATCCAGAAGAGCTCGCTGTTGGTGTTGATGCCATGAGTGGGCTCTTCACCGCCAGCTCGATTTGGAGCGGGTTTTTTGTATCCTTCTTTATGACGCAGGAAGAACCTTGAGTCAGAGAGAGGAGGCAGGAAGAATGTATCCAGAGGAAGTTCGTCTTCTGAATTGTGTTCTTCGCTGCCTTGCGTTTCTTGCTCCACTTCCTCGCCCCCTGATGGAGAAGACTCGTGGTCTTCTTCATCACTGAAGTAGGAGTTGAGATTGCGGTGACGTTTTTCTGTCGGTTGCGAATCGTCAGCATCGGAGTTGATGCCGGCGTCGCCAGCCAACGAGAAATACGTACCGAACGTGAGGGGTGCGACGACGGCTGCAGAAGTGGTATCTGACGCAGCATCGAGCAAGCCCTGTTGTAATTCCGGATTTTCATGAAGCACCTCCATAACGTGTGGGATGGCTTCATGAATTTCCCGTTCATCAGAATCACAATTATGTCCCCTGCAACCATGCGTTAAGCAATTGTGACAGACGGACTGATTGTATGTTTCCATTATTCGAATCGCGGCTTGAGTCTGAGCAGGCGAGAAAGCTTGCTTGGCTAGTAGCGATCGAAATGGTTTGTTTTTGGCTAAAAGGGATTTCCTCTTGGTGTTGCTGGGGCAATCACGAGAGTAATGACCTTTTTGTCCACACGTATAGCAGTCAACTTCACTGAGATCCTTTCGAGGCATGGTCGAAGAGGAGCCAGGTGAAGGTTTGAATGCATCGCGCGTTGCGCCAACGGTTTTTCCGTTGGAAACGTTTGATGTTTTGGTTTTTGAGTTAAAAGATGGTTTCTCCTTATTGGCCAAAAAATTGGTCGTAGAAGGTACCGCCTTTTTCTCAGCAGTTTTATAAAA
>B570J29635_1000105_pt1 | contig 5804 bp, 5 predicted proteins | sample LakMenEpi15Mar12_FD_29635 | JGI IMG/M metagenome (IMG submission 29635) | reverse complement strand
CATATTTATAAAAAAGCAGCTAATCGACTTCCCGCTATGGCTGGCATAAGCGTTGTTCGCTTCAACACTCGCGGAACAACATCAGAGGCCGGCACAAGTACTGGTGTTTTCGATAACGGNGGGGCTGAAGGTTTAGATGTTCAAGCANTGATTAATTATTGCTTCGATGNTTTAGCNTTAGAAAACCTTTGGATTGTGGGTTGGTCTTTTGGAACAGATTTAGCTCTGCGCCATGCCAAGGATCCACGCCATAAAGGTCTCATTCTGCTTAGCCCACCACTTCGCACCACAACTGATGAAGAACTCTTGTATTGGAATAGTGATCCACGGCCAATAACTGCCCTTGTGCCAGAGCACGATGATTACCTGAAGCCAGATGCAGCACGAGCGCGCTTTGCCATTGTGCCTAAATTAAAGATTATTGCCGTTGATGATGCCAAGCATCTTTGGTTGGGGGAACCATCAGTTCATCGCGTGCTATCTGAAATTAACACCATTGTTACTGGTGAAGCACAAGCCTTACCTCTTGAATATTAAGAGTTATTAGCACGAGGAATAACAACCTCGTCTAAAATCAAAATAATCGAAGCAGCCACTGGCACAGCAAGTAATCCGCCCACTAACCCCAAAAGTGATGAACCAATGAGAGCNGAGATAATTGTTACTGCTCCAGGAACTGCCAGAGTTCTTTTCATGATGCGTGGTGTAACAACGTAGTTTTCAATTTGGACGTAAACAACATAAGCAACAAGTGCAATAACGCCGATTGCAATTGATTGCGTTAATGCGATTATCGTGACGATTCCAGAACCCAAGAAATGTCCAATTAATGGAATCAACCCGCAGACAAAGACAATCATGCCGATGGCTATTGGGGAAGGGAGTCCAAGAACGAGCGAGAGAATGAAAACAAAGAGTGAGGCCATAGCTGCAATAACGATTTGGCTACCGACGAAGGAACCAACTCGAGCAATGATGGCGTTGGTGAGGTGGCCGATACGTTCACGGCGACTTGCAGGAACAAGAGAAAGTCCAAGGATTAACAGCCTGCGGCAGGGAAGTGATGAAGTAAAGAGTCAGAACTAGGATTGTAAGGAAAGTGAAAAATCCAGAAAGAACAGATTTACCAACACCGATTACGCCACCGAAGGCAGAAATCAAGAGCGTTCCATCGGAAGTGACAGATTCTAACTTAGCTTGAAGCGTATCGATAATTCCATACTGATCATTGAGCTTATTAATCGTTGCATTATTTGTTAGTTCACCTAAAAGAGTTGGAGCCTTATTGATGAGTTGTGTTCCTTGTGAAATTACAGGAGGGGCCACAACGAGTGCAAAGAAGATTACAAAAGCAATAACTGAAGTAAAGATAATGGTCACTGCAGTGGCGCGTGACATATTGCGACGGCGAAGGGCTTCAACAGCTGGGTTGAGGCCTGTCGCTAAGAAAAGAGCGATTAAGATCAAAATAAATATCTGCGAGACGCTTGCAAGTGCGCGCATTAAGACGATTGCTGTTAATGCCCCTAGCGTTGCAACAAATCCAAAGTAATAAGGATGAGATCTATTTATTGGTACTCCAGCAATTCCGTAGTCAGCTGGGGTTGGAGCAGCCTTAGCTGCTCGCTTAGTAACCTTCTTAATTCGCTCTTTAATTGCCATAGATGCATTGTAAAGATAGTTATCTCACTTGTATGAGACGTGGTGTTCATCTTCCCGTCACATTTTTAGGCAAGAATGAGCCCATGGCCCTTCGGATAACAGGATTAGGCGAGGAGATCGCAGCTGTTACTGGCCTGCCGTGGCACCAGAGTTTGGAGGAGTGGCCAGAGGATCCTGCGCTGGCAGAAAAACGAGGTATTTCCCGCCACGTTGTCCGCTTGGTTCGAGCCACTAGCGATGCGGATGCACCGGTCTATGCCGTTAAAGAAACAGTTGCAGAGTTTGCTAATCGTGAGTACAAAGTCTTACGGGAACTNACTTCNCTTAAAGCCCCTTGCGTTGAGCAGATNGCAGTTGTTGAGGGCCGCACCGATGCAAGTGGTGAAGAACTGCCATGCGCCATGGTTACACGTTTCTTGCCGTACTCATTACCCTATCGAGTTCTTCTCTCAGGCTCTGTTACTCCCCATGATATTAATACGATGGCAAATGCTCTCGCGCTGCTGTTAGTGCGATTACACCTTCTAGGATTTTGGTGGGGCGACTGTTCACTTTCAAATACTTTATTTCGCCGAGACGCCGAAGGTTTTGCTGCATATCTTGTAGATGCAGAAACAGGAGAGTTTCAGAAATCACTAAGTGATGGCCAACGTGAACATGATTTAGACATTGCAATGTTTAACGTTGCTGCTGAGTTAGAAGATCTGCGTTTATCTGGAGTTCTCTACCCTGGAATGGATCCAGTTCGTGCAGCAGAGGCAGTTATACGTCGTTATCGCAGGATTTGGGCAGCACTCAAAGAGCGCCAACTACTTGATCCTAAGGATCGCCATGCTGTTGAGCGCGCTATGCGCCAGCTACACGATTTAGGTTTTGCAGTTGAAGAAGTATCAATCACTATCGACGGTGATTCACAACTTTTATCTTTCCAACCACGTTTAGTCGCAGCTGGTTATCACACACAACGTCTTCGTGAATTAATGGGAATTGAAACTGAAGAGCTACAAGCCAAACGCTTGCTTGCATCCTTTGATCGCTATCGTGCCCGTCACGAAAACACCGCTATGTCAGTAACTGAGATGGCAAAGGTGTGGTTCCTAGAAGTCTTTGAGCCAACCATCAACCGAATCCCTGAGCAGATGCGTGGTCGCGTGGAGCGGGCTCAGATGTTCCATGAAATCCTTGAAAACCGCTGGTATTTGAGTGAACAAAAGGGAACTGATGTGGGCTTGGAGTTTGCAGCCGATAATTACGTAGAAGAGATTTTGCCCCATCGGCGTGATTCTGGCGTTGACCTCATCGCCCAGTAGGATTACAACGTGAGCAACCCTCCTAATTTTGCGCAAGCTGTTGATCTGAGTTCATTAGGAAAACCTAAGAGCGCCCCAACAGGGCCCACACCAGGCGTTGCAGTCACTGCCGAAAACTTAACTTCAGAGTTTTTACCTCTTTCAAAAGCCCGCGCAGTTATCTTGTTCTGCTGGTCAGCGCGAAGTGCAGAATCAGTTGAGATGTTAGCGGTGATGGGCCAACTAGAAGCTAGCTACAAAGGTTCATGGAGCTTGGGACATGTTGATATTGATGCACAGCCTCAAGTTGCCAAGGCCCTACAAACACAAAAAATTCCTTACGCAGTTGCATTAATTAATGAACAGATTGTTCCTCTATTTGAACAAGCTTATCCAGAAGCACAGATTCGCCTTGTGCTCGATAAAGTTTTGACGCTGGCTGCAGAACAAGGCGTTGGTGATGCACCAGTTGAAGTCATCGAACCTGAAGAGGAAGAAGCAGTTACTGCTCTTGAAGCTGGAGATTTTGCTACTGCAGAGGTTGCCTATAAGAAACTACTAGCTAGAAAGCCAGCAGACTCTTTTGCAAAGTTAGGTCTGGCGCAAACTCAATTGCTGATTCGTACCGACGGTTTGGTATTAGATGCAGTAATCAAAGAAGCCACAGATAATCCGACGGATTTATCCTTGCAGTTAAAGGCAGCTGATATGGAGATAGTAAATGGCGGAGTTGAAGCAGCCTTTACTCGTCTCTTGCATGCAGTCAAAGAAAGTGCGGGGGATGATCGCAACAAAGCCAAAGAACATCTTCTTTCACTCTTTGCCTTAGTTGATCCAGCAGATCCACGCTTAACTGCAGCTCGCAGCGCGCTAGCGAACGCCCTCTTCTAATATGCGCACAGTTACCCCTAAAAAAGAGCTTAATTACCTAAGAATTCTTTTCTTCACATTTGGTCTAGGAATCATGTCCTGGATTCCGCGCTTTCCAGAAGTTAAAGAGGCGTTAAAGCTAACTAATGGTGGCTTTGGTTCATTGATTAGTACTGGCGCTTTAGGTTCACTTATCTCACTGCTGACTGTGGGATACGTAGTTCACAAGATTGGAGTTAAGAGAGTTCTATATGTTGCCTCATTTTTTCTTATGGCAACCTTGATAATTCTCACTACTGTTAATTCATCTCTCATATTTTTCTTTGCAAATATCGCATTTGGTGCTGCAATATCTGCTTTTCATATTTCAATTAATGCTCAAGGCTTTAATTACCAAGATCGCACAGGAAAATTCATTATTACTCAGATGAGCGGAGTATGGGGCGCCGGTGCATTACTCACCGCTTTGATATCAGGATTTCTCGTTGACCGAGTCTCACTGCATCTTCATGTGGGAGTTTTAACTGTAGTTATATTCCTGATTCAGACCGTAGTGATCAAATCTCTTGCACCAGAGCTTCTCAAGGCTAATCAAGATATAGATGTTGATTACAAGATCAAAGAACTGTTCTCAGGNTTCTCTTTNGATCGAATGGTTTCATTTGGCCTTATCTGTGCGATTTTTCTAGAGTTNGCGCTNGGTGACTGGTCCGCTATTTANACCAAGGAAGAAATTGGAATTAAGAGTGGCATTAACACGCTGCCNTATATTCTCTTCACAGTGTGGATGATTTTTGGAAGATTCACCGTTCACTACTTAGTGCCACGATTTTCATTAGAGCGTTTAGCAGTCCATGCATCACTGCTGGCCGGCTCTTCTTTCCTTGGGAGTGTCTTTTTAGCAAGATCGGTCTTTGCTACTAATCAAGATATGGCCTTTCTAGTTATTTGCATCGGGTTCTCACTNGCTGGTCTTGGAAGNTCATTCCTTGGACCAACATTTATGGCTGCGGCAAATACCCGCTCAAAACACCCTGCNAGCGTGGTTATTGGGCATATCGGCGTGGCAAATATTATTTTGGCCTTTATTTTGAAGTGGGTTGTTGCATGGACAGCGCAAGCAACTTCTTTAACAATTGGTCTTTTGATTCCAGGAATTCTTTTGCTTACTGTTCCCTTTTTTGCTAAAGCACTTAAGAGCGTTTGAACCAGATAGTTGCCAGAGGTGGTACTCGCACCTGGGCGCTCAAATGTGCTGCATCATTAATTATTACTGCCTCATTTGTAATTCCACTGCCGCCATAAGCTAAATCATCGGTGTTAAGGACTTCTGTCCATGTGCCAGTGGTGGGAAATGGCAGGTTGTAGTTCTCGTGTGGCATAGGTGAAAAATTAGTAATTGCAACAAAGGGCGTTCCCGCATCATCCCAACGAGCAAAGGCAACAACGTTGGCTGCGCCATCATTTCCAACAAGCCAAGTGAAACCCTCGGGGAGGTGTCTTTTCCCAAAGGGATGGAAGCTTTTTTATAGAGCGCGTTGATTTCAGCAACACACTTTTGAACTCCTTGATGCTCACCATATTCAGTTAGATACCACTGAAGTCCAGCGCTTTCACTCCACTCATCATTTTGTGCAAATTCACTACCCATAAACAAAAGCTTCTTACCTGGATGCGCCCACATAAATCCATAGAGTGCGCGCAATGTTGCAGTCTTTTGCCAGCGATCTCCAGGAAACTTATTAACTAATTGGCCTTTGCCATGCACAACTTCATCATGGGATAGAGGAAGCATGAAGTTCTCACTCCATGCATAGAGAATTGAGAAAGTTACTTCATTGTGGTGGTAAACGCGGTGGATGGGATCATGCTGCAGATACTGCAAAACATCATGCATCCAGCCCATGTTCCATTTAAAGCCAAAGCCAAGACCGCCAGATGAAGTGTCGCGAGTGACGCCAGACCAGGCAGTTGATTCTTCAG
>B570J29635_1000094_pt1 | contig 6148 bp, 5 predicted proteins | sample LakMenEpi15Mar12_FD_29635 | JGI IMG/M metagenome (IMG submission 29635) | reverse complement strand
GCTTTTTGGCGATGGGTTCTTGCTGCGTTAATACTGTTACCATTCATATACCCTTCTCTTAAAAAGCAATGGAAGGATGTATTAATTGAATTTCCTAAATTATTAGTTTTAGGTCTTACTGGCTTTGCATTTTGTGGAGCCTTTCCTTACATCAGCGGACTTACAACTAGCGTTGTAAACATGGGAATTATTTACTCTGCTTCTCCTATATTTATTATTTTACTTTCAGTTTTTATTTATAAAGAAAAGTTAAGCAAACTTCAGATATTTGGAACAGTTTTATGTTTATCTGGAATTATGGTTGTGGTCTGCAAAGGTCAGCTTGAAACATTAATGAGACTGCAATTTACTAAAGGAGATTTTTGGATTTCAGGAGCNATGATTAGTTGGGCNGTTTATTCNGTNTTTTTAATGAACTGGAAAAGTAAATTTGATCTACTAACTCGTTTTGGTCTTATGGCAATTGCTGGAGTTATTTGTTTGTTGCCAATGTATTATGTTGAAGAAGCTTTTTTCTATACCACCTCGTTTAATAAAGATTTTATTTTTTGGACTGTTGTTGCCGCAATTTTTCCAGGCATTATTGCTTTTTTAATGTATTCAAAATTACAAAAATTTGTTGGTGCCTCCATAACTGGATTAGTGATTTATTTGATGCCAATTTATAGTGCATTATATGGCTATTTTTTATTTAATGAAAAATTGCAAAGCTTTCATTGGTTTGGTGGTTTATTTGTATTAGCAGGTATAATTTTAGCTAATAAAAATTTATTTAAAATTAAATGAGTAGTTCAATCAAAACAGTAGGCTTTATCGGGACAGGTTTAATGGGATTGCCTATGGCAAAAAACATTTTATCTAAAAAATTTAAATTAAATGTTTGGAACAGAACCCCAGGAAAAACTTTAGAGCTTCAAAAAAAAGGAGCAAAAATTTTTAAAGATATAAAAGATTTAGTTCAAAACTCTAAAGTAATCATTTCAATGCTTGCAAACGATAATGTTTGTAAAGCAATTCTTATAAAGAAAATTCATCCATATTTAAAAAAAGGACAGATTGTAATTGATATGAGTTCAACAACTCAAAATACAGCATTAGAAATTGGCAAAGCTTTAAAAAAGAAAAGAGCAATTTTTTTAGACGCGCCTGTTTCTGGCGGTACGATAGGAGCAGAAAAGGGAACGCTTGCGATCATGGTGGGTGGAGAGAAAAAAATGTTTAATACTATTCTGCCATTATTTAAAAGCATGGGAACAGCAATATACGTTGGAAAAACTGGTTGTGGCCAAGTTGCAAAATTGGCAAACCAAACAATAGTTGGAATCAGTATTGGAGCTGTATCTGAGGCTTTAATTTTAGCAGAAGCAGCAGGAGCAGACCCTAAAGCTGTAAGAGAAATTATGTTACGTGGGTTTGCAGGAGGCCCAATTCTTCAAAACCATGGATTAAGAATATTAACTAAGAATTTTAAACCTGGTGGCAAAGCATCTACTCAACTAAAAGACATGAATAATATAATTGCAACTGCGAAAAAATATAAACTTAATTTGCCAATTGCAAAAAAAGTACAAGAACTTTACGCAAAGACAGTAAAATCTGGAAGAGCTAATCTAGATCATAGTGCTTTATATTTGTTTATCAAAGCACTCAGCAGATAATGAAATTAAGACAAGTTTTTTTATACGTCTTTTTATCCTTAACCATTCTTTATGCTTGCGTTTGTACATATATGTACATTTTTCAGAGAAATTTTTTATATCTTCCCGGGCAAAATAATAATTTGCGTGGCGAGAAATTAAACTTAGAAATCAAGGAAATATCTGTCCCTTCAACAGAGAACATTACCTTAAAAGCGTGGTTTTATAATAACCCTAAGAATAAATATACCGTTTTATTTTTTCATGGAAATGCCGGGGGACTAGAAAAAAGAATTTATAAGTTAAATGAATTTAAAAATTTAAATTTGAATTATTTAATTATTTCTTGGCGAGGATTTAGCGGTAACAAAGGAAGTCCAACAGAACAGGGCTTATATAGTGATGCCAGAAGTGCTTTAGAATGGTTACAAAAGAATAATATTTCAAAGAATAAAATTATTTTATATGGAGAATCTTTAGGCACAGGCGTTGCGGTTGAAGTTGCTCAAAATCAAAAATTTGCAGGAATTATTTTAGAGTCTCCCTACACTTCTATCGTTGATGCCGCCAAGATTTATTATCCTTATTTACCTGTAGATCTAATATTAAAAGATAAATATTTAAGTTTAAAAAAAATTAAAAATATTAATTCACCAATTCTTATAATGCATGGCGGAGCAGATATAATAATACCTATTGCTATGGGAAAAAAATTGTTTGATGAAGTTCAGTCAAAAAAATATGGATACTTCCCACAATTTGATCGTCATATGATGACTTATAATTCCGAGCTTAAGTTAGAATTACAGAAATTTATAAAAACTTTAAATTAGTTTTTAATAAAGGCTTGCACAAAGTCTTTTGCAATAAAGTTGTCTAAATCTTCTTCTTTTTCACCTATGCCAATTGCATAGATTGGAATTTGAAATTGTTTTGCAATAGCAACCAGAATGCCTCCCTTTGCAGTTCCATCTAATTTAGTCATAATAATTCCAGAGATAGGTGTAATTTTTTTAAATTCTTCAATTTGATTAATTGCATTCTGTCCTGTGGTTGCATCAAGGACTAAAATAGTTTCATGAGGAGCGTCTGCATCAATTTTTTTTAAAACTCTAATAATTTTTGAGAATTCTTCCATTAAGTTCTTTTTGTTTTGAAGTCGTCCTGCCGTATCAATTACACAGTAATCAGCATTGTTTTGTCTTGCATATTCAAAACTTTTAAATGCAACAGAGGCTGGATCTGAGCCAATATCTGATTTTATTATTTCTACATTAATTTTTTTACACCAAAGTTCTAATTGATCAATTGCTGCAGCTCTAAAAGTATCACCAGCTCCAACAATAACTTTATTTCCTTGGACCTTGAGTTTTTTACATAATTTGCCAATAGTTGTTGTTTTGCCAACTCCATTAACTCCACAAACTAATACCACTGTGGGTTTATTATGCTTTTTCGTAAAAAAATCTTTTTGTAGAGGTATTAAAATTTCTTCTATTTCTTTAGAAATAGCATGAAAAAAATTTTCCTTTGTTAATTCTTCTTTGCTGTATTTTTTATTGGCTATATTTTTTCTAAATTCTTCTACAAAGCCAATACCAACATCTGCCTGAATTAGAATATCTTCTATATCTTGAAGAATTTCTACCTGTGGTTTGGATTTATTAAAAATTTCGTCAATTCCTTTTGTGAATTTTTCTGAAGTTTTTTTTAGACTGTCTTGTAGTTTTTTAAAAAAATTCATTAAGAATTATATTTTAAGAATGATATTTTTAATATTTGAGACAGATCCTGTCATAATAATATGTTTGTCTTTAGCCCATTCAATATGAAGCGTTCCATTTTTAAAATGAATGTTAACTTTTTTTCCAGTCAGACCTAATTTACTTGCAGCTACTGCAGTAGCGCAAGCAGCTGTACCGCACGCAAGCGTTAAACCAGCACCTCTTTCCCAAACTTTTACTGCAATATTTTGTTTATTCATTATTTTAGCAAATGTAACGTTGCATCTTTCTGGAAAAAATTCGTGATGTTCTATTTGAGGGCCAATTTTTTTAAGTAATTCAAATGTTATATCTTTAAAAAAAATAATATGAGGATTGCCAACACTCAAAGTATATCCATGTAAAATTCCAAAATGTTTAGTTTTAATCTTAACATTTGCATGGTTCATTTTTTTCATCAAAGGAATTTTTTTCCAATCAAAATTTGGAATTCCCATATCAACAGATACTTCAGTTTTTCCAGTAAGTTTTGCTTTAAGAATTCCACTTTCAGTATTAATTTTAGATTTATTTAATTTTTTCTCACTCATTAAAAAATATGAAATACATCTTGAACCGTTGCCGCATGCACCTGTTTCTCCGCCGTCTGAATTATAAAAAGTTATTTTAGCGTTTGTTTTTTTTTCTTTATCTTTGTCTATAATAATAATTTGATCACAACCTGGACCNTTTTTNCTGTCCGCAATATTTATAATTTGTTGTTTTGAGAGATCGATTTTATCTTTTCTTCTATCAATGATGATAAAGTCATTGCCTAGGCCNTCCATTTTATAAGCTTGTATTTCGATCATCTNTTTTNTTGTTGTATCTTACAAATATTCTCAATTATTGACTTTTAAAATAGTAAAATATACTTTTAANAAAATTTTCCACAAAAATAAGCAGGTTTTGTGGTGTCCTTCTAATGAAGGAGATCAACACTAGTCAGCGATATTCGCCCACTAGTGCGATTGCTGCTGGAGAAAAAAAATGTTTGAAAATTTAACAAGTAAAATTGAGTCTGCCTTTTCTTTTTTTAATAAAAGCACTCAATTAGATGAAAAACAGGTTGATGAAGGATTGCGAAAGATCCGCCAGGCTCTTCTTGAGTCCGACGTTGCTCTTTCTGTTGCTAAAGAATTTATTGCAAATGTTAAACCAAAAGCAATCGGCCAAGAAGTTTTAAAATCTATAACTCCAGGGCAGTTACTTGTTAAAATTGTATACGATGAACTTGTTAAAATTTTAGGTAGCGAAAAATCAGAAATTAATCTTAATACAGTTCCGCCAGCAAAAATATTAGTTGTTGGTTTGCAAGGCTCAGGAAAAACAACAACTTCAGCAAAGATTGCAAAATTTATTGAAAAGAATTTTAATAAAAAAGTAATGTTATCGAGCTTAGACGTTTACCGTCCAGCAGCTCAAAAACAATTAGAGTTATTAGGTAGTCAAAATAATATTCAAACAATTCCAATTATAGAAGGACAACTTCCAATAGAAATTACTCAAAGGACTTTAGCGGCTGCTTCTTTATCTGGCTCTGATGTAATTATTTTTGATACTGCGGGACGAACACAAATTGATAGCGTGATGATGAGTGAATTAAATAATCTTAAAAAGATAATTAATCCAATCGAAACTTTTTTAGTTGCTGACTCTTTAACAGGACAAGACGCCGTAAATATCGCTAGTGAATTTAAAAAAACAGTCGATTTAACAGGAATAATATTAACAAGAATAGATGGAGATGGAAAAGGTGGTGCAGCCCTTAGCATGAAGTCCGTTGCCAATTGTCCAATTAAATTTTTAGGGGTTGGTGAAAAAATTGATGATTTTGAAATATTCCATCCAGAAAGAATTGCAAATAGAATTTTAGGAATGGGAGATGTTGTTTCCCTTGTTGAAAAAGTATCTGAAAATTTAAAAAAAGAAGAAGTTGAAGAGCTAGAAGAGAATTTTAAAAAAGGACAATTTACTTTTAATGATTATTTAAAACAGATTAGACAAATGAAAAAAATTGGTGGCATGGGAAAAGTTTTAGGAATGATTCCTGGAATTTCAAAAATTAAAAAACAAATAGATGAGGCTGATATTGATGAGAGTCTTCTTGGAAAACAAGAAGCGGTTATTTTATCGATGACTCCTAAAGAAAGAGATAATCCAAAAATTATTGATGGATCGAGAAAAAAAAGAATAGCGAATGGTTCAGGAACCGACATCGCTTTAGTAAACAAGCTTCTAAAACAACATAAAATGATGACAGGAATGATGAAAAGAATGTCTCAAGGTGGCGGAAGAAATTTTGGAGGTTTAGATGGAATACCTCCCGAATTATTTAACAATCTAAAATAGAAAGGCAAATAAATGTTAAAAATAAGACTATCAAGAGGGGGAACAAAAAAAAGACCCTTCTATCAAATCGTAGTTGCAGATTCTAGAAATCCAAGAGATGGAAAATTTATTGAAAAACTTGGATACTTCAATCCGTTATTACCAAAAAGCAAACCAGAAAGATTAAGCTTAGAGTCAGAAAGAATAACTCATTGGATTAAAATGGGAGCTCAGCCTACTCTAAGAGTTGCAAAATTTTTAGGTGCTGCAAATCTTGCCCCAGTTCCTGAAAAAAGAAATAATCCAATTAAAGCTTTACCTAAAAAGAAAGCTCAAGAAAGATTAAAAGCTGCCCAAGCACCAAAAGAAGCACCAGCAGCAGCTCCGGCAGCAGAAGCAGCCCCAGCAGCAGAAGCA
>B570J29635_1000091_pt1 | contig 6195 bp, 7 predicted proteins | sample LakMenEpi15Mar12_FD_29635 | JGI IMG/M metagenome (IMG submission 29635) | reverse complement strand
AACGCCATTCTTGCGGCCAGGCCTGATGATGGAATCATTGGTGAAGAAGGTGCGGATAGGGTGAGTAAATCTGGTTACACCTGGGTGATTGATCCAGTAGATGGAACTGTTAACTATTTCTATGGCCTACCTGGTTGGAACATCAGTATTGCCGTTAAAGATTCTCAGGGCACAGTGGCAGGTGTGGTGCATGCACCCACAATTGATGCCACATGGCATGCAACCCGTGGTGGTGGTGCTTTCCTCAATAATCAACCGATTTCCTGCAATGAACCCATTGAACTAAACCGAGCTTTGATAGCAACTGGTTTTGCATATGAACTCAAAGATCGAATTAACCAATTAGATTTGGTGAATCAATTGATTCCAAAGATTCGAGACATTCGCCGAATGGGCGCTGCTGCAACTGATCTGTGTTGTGTGGCAACGGGAATGGTGGATGGCTACATCGAAACAGGATTAAAGGAGTGGGATTTAGCGGCTGGGGCTCTCATTGCCACTGAAGCTGGGGCAGTTGTCACCACGCATTCATGGCGGGGGATGGAGTTAACGGTGGCAGGCGGTGCCCACCTGCATGCTGGGCTCATGCGGGAGATTCCCGCCTAGATTTACCCGATTTACGCTCAAGGCCCCTTCTGTGGCAAGATACGCAGTCTGCACCTGCCAAAGCCGGTGCTTAAGAGATAAAGATAAAAAAGGACGAATTCCATGAACATTCTTGACGCCGTAGATGCAGCATCGCTGCGCAAAGACATCCCACAGTTTCGTGCTGGTGATGAGCTCAAGATTCACGTCCGTGTAATCGAAGGTAGCAAGAGCCGTCTTCAGGTTTTCCAGGGAATCGTTATCCGTCGCCAAGGTGATGGAGTTCGCGAGACTTTCACAATCCGTAAAGTTTCTTACGGTGTTGGCGTAGAGCGCACATTCCCAGTTCACACACCAGTTATTGAAAAGATTGAATTAGTAAAGAAGGGCGAAGTACGTCGCGCCAAGCTTTACTACCTACGCGATCTACGCGGTAAGGCTGCAAAGATTCGCGAAAAGCGCGATGGCGTTGAAGGTTACGGTGATGGAATTCTTTCAACACCAGAACCAATCGCAGCTGTAGTTGCAGCAGCTCCTGTTGTTGAGGAAGTTGTTGAAGCGCCAGTAGTTGAGGCAGTTGTTGAGGCTCCAGTAGTTGAAGCAGTTGTTGAAGCTCCAGTTGCTGAAGAAGCTGTTGAAGAAACTCCTAAAGCCGAATAATCAGCTCCATGCGTCGTAAGGGTTCCCTCCTTCGGGAGCTCCCAATCCTTGTTGTAGTAGCACTTGTTGTCTCCCTGCTTATAAAGACTTTCCTTGTTCAGTTTTTCTATATTCCTTCGGGCTCAATGGAAAACACACTGCAGATCAAAGACCGTGTTGCAGTCAACAAAGTCCCATTCCTTTCGCGCAATATCGCCCGTGGAGATGTCGTTGTTTTCCGCGATCCTGCCGGCTGGTTACCTGAAATTACAGATTATTCAACAAACAAATATGTTGCCAAGTTAAAAACAGGTTTAGTTGCAGTCGGTGTATTGCCTAACCCAGCTAAGCAGTACTTGGTCAAGCGTGTAGTTGGCGTTGGGGGAGATCGAGTTATTTGCTGTGACAAGGCTGGACTATTAACAGTCAATGGCACTGCAATTAAAGAGCCTTACATCTTTGCTGGAAATAAGGCCAGCGAAATGAATTTTGATGTCACCGTACCTAAGGGAAAAGTCTGGGTTATGGGAGATCACCGCGGAGCAAGTGCAGACTCCAGATATCACCAAGACGATATCAATAAGGGTTTTGTTCCACTCTCTCGTGTTACAGGCCGAGTAGTTGCTGTCATCTGGCCTTTCAAACACATTACTTACGTTCCACAAATCAACGTTCTTAAGTAGTTCTCTATGAAGGTTATTGAGCAGCTGCTCATTCAAGCAGGAATCTCACCTATTGCCGGNGTTGATGAAGCTGGACGCGGAGCATGTGCTGGACCGTTAGTGATTGCAGCCGTTGTTCTCAATGATCCTTTTGCACCAGAGCTTGCACCCGTTCGAGATTCAAAAGAGATTAGCGAAAGTAAAAGAGATGAAGTCTTTGAACTGATTCAATCAATAGCAGCCAGTATCAGCGTTGTGATTGTGCCGGCCCAAGAAGTTGATGCACGGGGCGTGCATGCAGCAAATCTTGATGGCATGCGCAGAGCAGTCAATGGCCTAGATGTAATACCGGCCTATGTTTTAACTGATGGATATGCGATTGAAGGCTTAGGTTTTCCTAACTTAGCGGTGTGGAAAGGTGATCAAGTAGTAGTCAGCATTAGCGCAGCCTCGGTCATTGCAAAGGTAACTCGTGATCGCATCATGCGCCAGATGGATACGCAGTTTCCTCTCTATGGTTTTGCTGGACATAAGGGATACATCACTGCCGCTCACACACAGGCCCTGAATGAACATGGGCCTTGTGCACAACACCGTCAATCTTTTTCAAATGTAGCTGCACTTATTCACAAGCAATAGTTTTACTTAAAGCATTTATCACCTGCCAGTTTTAACGTGGCGCCTTATGTACATACAAACACCTGCCTTTTTAACTCCCTTCGAAGCCCGTGCCATTCTCTTTTCATGCATTGAACCCGGACATTTCTTCTGGACGGCCCAGATTTCACAGTTCGGCCCCCTTAAAACTTTGGAATCTATTCTCTCGGGTGAGTATCCAGCTGAGAAAACTAAAGCAATCATCGCTGCCATTCGAAGCGCTGAAGTCGGCCAGATTCTTTTTGAGATTGAAAAAGCGGGGGCCGAGTTCCTCACACCAGAACATGAACATTGGCCACAAGGAGTCAATCAACTTATAAATCCACCTATTGGATTAATTGTTGCGGGGGATTCAAGCTCACTCATTACTCCAGCACTAGCAGTAGTTGGCTCTCGCAAACCCACAACATATGGCGCCCATGTTGCAAGTGATTTTGCGCGAGCCTTTTCAGATTTAGGGTGGACGATCATTAGTGGGGGAGCATATGGAATAGATTCCTATGCTCATCGCTCAACGTTGCAAGCTAATGGGCGATCTATTGCCGTCTTGGCAACGGGGATAGAAGTTGCTTATCCAAAATCTAATCAGAAACTCTTTGATGAGATGCGAGNCAANGGTGCGTTGATAAGTGAGCTCATGCCACATGAGAACGCCGTGCCCTCTAGGTTTTTGGTGCGCAATCGANTAATTGCATCCATAGCCAAGGCAACGTTGGTGGTTGAAGCTGCATTTCAAAGTGGATCTCTTCGCACGGCACGAGATGCAGCAGAACTACTTCGTCCCGTTATGGCAATTCCAGGACCAATTAACTCTTCAATGAGCCAGGGATGTCATCGCTTAATTAGTGAACGCGCCGCAGAGCTGATCACATCAGTTGCAGATGCAGTGGAGTTCATTGGCGCAAATCAATGAGAGAATAAGCCTATGAGTGATTTCCGTTCGGGCTTTGTTGCCATTGTTGGCCGCCCTAACGTTGGTAAATCAACTCTCATTAACGCGCTAGTTGGTAGCAAGATTGCAATTACTTCACATCATCCCAACACAACCCGAAGTGCTATTCGCGGCATTGTTCATGGAGATAATTTCCAAGCAGTTTTAGTTGATACCCCTGGAGTCCACAAACCAAAAACATTGTTGGGCCATCGCCTCAACGCTGTTGTTGATCAATCCATGGATTCAGTTGATGTAGTGATTTTGTGTATTCCAGCCGATGAGACTTCAGGTGCTGGGGATGTATACATCGCTCAAGAAATAGCTAAGCATCCGCGAGCTAAGAAGTTTGCAGTCATCACAAAGACAGATTTACTCTCTAAAGAAAAGCTGGCACTTCGCTTAACAGGGATCATGGAGTTAGCCCANGGCTTCACCTGGGATGAAATCATTCCNGTCTCTGCGGCCATTCACGATCAAATCGATTTACTGAACCAACTCATTGGTGCTGCACTTCCTGCTGGTCCTGCTTATTACCCAGAAGGCACAACNAGTGATCAAGCAATNGANCAGTTGATTTGTGAGTTNATCCGAGAAGCTGCGCTGCAGGATGTTCGNGAAGAACTTCCTCACTCNATTGTTGTGACAATTGATGANTTCGGCGAGCGAGAAGAAAAGGGATCNCGCCCCTTTTATGATGTTCATGCAACTATTCACGTTGAGCGCGACACACAGCGCGCAATTCTGCTGGGTCATCAGGGAACACGATTAAAGGAAATTGGAATCAGGGCACGTGCAGATATTGAGCGCGCACTTGTCGCCAAGATATTTCTTGGCCTACATATTAAAGTTTCTAAAGAATGGCAGCGTGATGCACGCATGCTCGACAAACTAGGTTTTGAAGAGCGTCGTTAGACTTTTTCTTTCCGACTTGCTAGATAAGAACCTAAGACAACCATCGGTAGACCTACGATAATTCCTAAGGTAATTGGCTCATCTAAGATGAGAATTCCAAGAACCACAGCAACTGCTGTGTTGACATAGGTAGTTAATGAACCGCGTGCTGGACCGATTTCCACAATAACAATAAAGAAGAGCATGAAGGCGATAGCGGTGCTAAATACACCAAGGCTACAAGAGCTGAGATTGCTTGAGTTGAGACGGGATTACTTGGCCATACTGCAATAGCAATTGGTGTGTAGAAAATACAGGTGATTCCCATTGCCACACCGTTGATTGCAATTCCATCAACACCAGGCAAGTTGGCGGTGATCATTAGGACAGCGTAGGCATAGAGAATAGAAGCCAGAATCACCATTGCAATAGCTTTTGGATTACTGCTTCCGGTAATTGATTCAATTCCAACCAAGGCAATGATTCCAACAAAGCCAACAACTAGACCAAAGATTCGCTTTGGCTGCCAGACACTGTGATCTCCGCGCAAGGATGAAAATATTGTTGAAAAGATTGGCACAGTTGAAACGAGTAATCCAGCAAGTCCAGAGGAAATTTCCTGTTCAGCACTTGTTATCAGAATCCATGGACCAATCATTTCAAGCACGGCATAAGGAGCGACATATTTAATGCCCCTGATGGCATCCATAAAGGTATTTTTCTTCATCGCAATTGGAATCAAAATTGCTGCGCCAATAAGTGTGCGCCCAGCAACGATGAGCGCAGGTGGAATATCAGCAACGGCTACCTTCATCAGAAGATAAGGAATCCCCCACAAAAAGCCGACAATGCCAAAAAGGATCCAGGATTTACGAGTCATTTAAGCAATCACGCGGCGATAGAGAGCAATGGTTGCAGCAGCTACTGCGTCCCAACCAAATTCGCTCATGGCGCGTACTCTGCCAGCAGTTCCATACTTTTTTAGCAGTTCTGGCTGTGACATTAAACGCGTAATGGATTCTGAGAATGCTGCTTCGAAAGCCGGGCCATCACCCTTGTAATCAACTAATTCGCCAGTTTCTTTATCGGCTACAACTTCTGGAATTCCACCTACGCGTGATGCCAACACGGCCAGTTCACAGCCCATCGCCTCTAGGTTAACAATTCCAAGTGGTTCATAGACCGATGGACAGAGAAATAGCTGGGCTTGAGTCAGCATCGCAGTTAACTCTTGGTGTGGGAGCATCTCTTTAATCCACCAGATATTGCTGCGGCTCTTTTGTAGTTCAGCGATCAAATCGGCAACTTCTTTACCAATGCCCTCTTCATCTGGGCTACCTGCAGCTAATACAAGGCCATACTCGGCAGGAACATCTTTCCAAGCACGAAGTAGATGCGCTAAACCTTTTTGTCGGGTGATGCGGCCAACGAAAATTGCATAAGGGCCAGTGACTCCGTATTTAGCGGGAACTGATGCGTCATTATTTGGCGCAAATTTTGCTGTGTCCACGCCATTTCGAATTGTCACAACTTTATTGGGATCAACTGCAGGATATGCCGCTAAGACATCAGCGCGCATTCCATCACTGACAGCAATAATTGCTGCTGCACTTTCATAGGCGGTTTTTTCAGCCCAGGATGAAATTGCAAAACCTCCACCGAGTTGTTCGGCTTTCCACGGGCGTAATGGCTCAAGTGAATGCGCACTAACAATGTGGGGGATTGAATACTGTAAGGATGCAAAGTGACCAGCCATGTTTGCATACCAAGTATGTGAATGGACTAAATCAACGTTAGATAAATTCCTTGCTATATCAAGATCAGTTG
>B570J29635_1000083_pt1 | contig 6366 bp, 7 predicted proteins | sample LakMenEpi15Mar12_FD_29635 | JGI IMG/M metagenome (IMG submission 29635) | reverse complement strand
GCTCCAAGAGGAGCCATCATCATTGTTACTGGAACAAAAACTAAAAAACCCGCAAGATTAAAATAACCAAAACTAAGAGGTGAATTAACTTTGGCGAATAATGCGCCACTCAAAACCATGCTAATTGTTCCTGAGATTGCAATTAAAATTCCAATAGCCGCAGATGTTCCAATAGCCTTTCTCATATCATAGCCAAATAATCTCATAAAAGGCACAGATAACGATCCACCACCAATACCAAGTGGAACAGAAACGAAGCCAATAAAATTTCCAATTATAATTTTATAAATTTTTGGAATATTTCTTTCTGTTTCTTCTAATTTTGATTTTAAAAATAGAAAAAATAGACCCACTAAAAATGCAAATAATGAGAAGAAAAATACTAAATTAGCCGTCTTTAAATTTGAAGCTAAAAAAGTTCCAATGATAACTCCTAAAACTATATAAATACCAAAAGATTTAATAAGACCAAAATCAACTGCATTAAATTTCATGTGTGTTTTAGTCGACATTATTGATGTTGGAATAATAATTGCAAGAGACGTTCCTAAAGCTAAATGCATTTTAGTTGCCATTTCAAAATCAAGAACTGTAAATGCGTAATATAGTGCAGGTACCATTACCAAACCCCCGCCGACCCCAAGTAATCCTGCTGCAAAACCGGCTACAGATGCTGCCATAACCATAACAATTATAAGATAAAATATTTGATACCAATCAATCATAAAAATGTTCTTAACTTATATATTTTTAGTTAATAAATAGTACTTAATATTTGAAAATGAAAAAAATTAAAAAATACTGGTTCATAATTCCTATTTTACTATTAGTTTGGTATTTTTATCCGGGAGATTATTTAAAGAACTGCGTAAGGGATTTTAAGGACAAACAAACATTCTATAAAAATCAATTTGCAGACCAATATGGTTTAATTACATGTTCTAAGATTAAAAAAGATGATCTGAATACCTTTAACCTTCTAAAAGGCAGAGTCTTTTCAAAGACTACTGCATTTAAAAAGTACTTACCGCGTTAATTATTATTTTAACTTTCTATTTTTATTGTTATACAAAGCTCCTTATTAAAAGGGCGATTAGCTCAGTTGGTAGAGCATCTCGTTTACACCGAGAGGGTCCTAGGTTCGAGTCCTTGATCGCCCACCATCTTCCTAGTTTATAGAGATTTTTTTAATGTTTTTATAAAACATCTCAAATAATATTTTGCAAAAGACTTTCAAAAAAAATCAGTATATAAGACTGTCTTCAAGCATAACTTGAATTGTGGTGACAGCATAATCTTAGCTTCATCACTTTTTTTTAGGAGGGGGTGTAGCTCAGTTGGTTAGAGCGATCGCCTGTCACGCGATAGGTCGCGGGTTCGAGTCCCGTCACTCCCGCCAAAATAAATGTTTAATATGAGTTCAACTTTTTTTAATTCTTTTGCAGTATTATTTGTTGCTATTGATGCAGCAGGAATTGGTCCTTTATTTTTATTATTAACAGAAGGGGCATCACGAGAGCAGAGATTTAAAATTGCAATCAAAGCATCTTTAATCTCTTTTATAGTATTAATTATTTTTGCATACGGNGGNAAATTTTTTTTTAATTGGATTGGNGTTTCAATAGATTCTTTGAAAATTGCAGGAGGAATAATTTTATTTATTATTTCAATTGAAATGTTNTTGGATAAAAGAAGGTTAAGAAGAGAGGAGAGCGCTAATAAAGTTTTGCATGAAAAAACATTAGAAGAAATTGCAATTTTTCCACTTGCAATACCTTTGATTGCAGGGCCTGCAGCCTTAACCTCAGTTTTNCTTTTAGTAAATGCTAGCTCTAAATATCCAGAAAAATTAATTATGGTTTATATTGCTTTAACAGCAGTAATGATTGTAACTTTTTTTCACATGATATTTTCTGCAATTCTTGCAAATTATACNAGCAAAAATATTTTNAATGTATTTTCAAGAGTTATAGCTTTAATTTTAGCATCCCTTGCAATTCAATTTATTGTCGATGGAATAAAATCTAGCTTTGGATTTTAATTATTTCTTTCAAGCAATCTAAACATACTTAAAGTTACTGAGACTGCATTAGAAACATTTAAACTTTCTATCTGTTTATTAATCTGAATTTTTATAAGATGATCGCAATTTTCTTTTACTAACCTTCTAAGTCCCTCTCCTTCAGATCCAAAAACAAAAGCATTGTGATTAGACCATTTTTGATCTTCAATATTTTCTTTTGCATGACCATCTAGTCCATAAACCCAATAATTATTTTTTTTAAGAACCTCTAGTGCGTTAGTTATATTTGAAACTGGTATAATATTTATAAATTCCATTGCTCCACTAGCACTTTTGTACATCATTTTGTTTTTAGGATTATAATTTTTTTCTAAAATAATGACGGCATCAATATTGAATGCGCTACATGATCTTATTATTGATCCTATATTTCTTTGATCTGTTATATCATCAAGCACAACTAGTGTATTTTTTGAATTATTTTTATTTTTTAAATATTCTTTTAATTCAACAGCAGGAATATTTTCTATTTCAGCAGCTACTCCTTGATGAACAATAGTCTCGGTAATAAAAATTTTATCTATTTCTTTTTTATCTTTAATTTCAATTATAATTTTTTTATTAAAATTTTTAGGAGCAAAATCCTTTTGATTTTCTTCAGTGATAATTAGCTTATATATTTTTCTTTTAGGGTTTTTGATGGCAGATAAAACTGCATGTTTGCCACCTATCCAAAATGAGCCTGTTTTCATTGATTTAATGGTTATAACTACCTTAATTTGTGATAAAAATGTATTGCATTAATATTGCTCACTAATTATATTCCGCATAATTTTAAGCTTCAAAATCGCAATAGTGTGGTTAGGAAGTTGTGTTGTAAAATTTTTCTTTTTTAGAACACTTGAAAGCCACTCAAAGCAAAACCTCCGTCGTTTTGTGAAAAATTGGAGGGGTGACCGAGTGGTTAAAGGTGACGGTCTGTAAAACCGTTGGCTCCGGCCTACGAAGGTTCGAATCCTTCCCCCTCCACCAAGAGGGAGTGTTTAAAGAAAAGAATTGTTAGCAACAAAATAAAATTAGGAGTAAGGTTTGGTTACGCGGGTGTAGTTCAATGGTAGAACTCCAGCCTTCCAAGCTGGTTGTGAGAGTTCGATTCTCTTCACCCGCTCCAGATTAAAAATTAATAATAAACTGAGAGGTGTAGAAAAAGTAAATGTCTAAGGAAAAATTTCAAAGAACGAAACCACATTGTAATATTGGTACTATTGGTCACGTCGATCATGGTAAAACAACTTTAACAGCCGCGATCACAAAAGTTCTTGCAAAAGCTGGTGGAGCAAAATTTGTTGCTTACGATCAGATTGACAAAACACCTGAAGAAAAAGCAAGAGGTATTACTATTTCTACAGCTCACGTTGAATATGAAACTGCAAAACGTCACTATGCTCACGTTGATTGTCCAGGACACGCTGACTATGTAAAAAATATGATTACTGGTGCTGCCCAAATGGATGGAGCTATTTTAGTTGTGAATGCAGCTGACGGTCCAATGCCACAAACTAGAGAACATATTCTTTTAGCAAGACAAGTTGGAGTTCCGGCTTTAGTTGTTTTCTTAAATAAAGTTGACACTGTTAACGATAAAGAACTTTTAGATCTTGTTGAAATGGAGATCAGAGAATTATTAACTTCTTATGGATACCCAGGAGACAAAACTCCAATTATTAAAGGATCAGCATTAAAAGCAATTGAAGGCGACGTTGAACTTGGAGATAAACCAATCCTTGCTTTGATGGAAGCGGTTGATTCATTTATTCCACAACCTAATAGACCAAAAGAAAAACCATTCTTAATGCCTATCGAGGATGTTTTTTCGATTTCTGGTCGAGGAACAGTTGTTACTGGCAGAATTGAAGCTGGTGTAATTAAGACCGGTGAAGAAATGGAAATCATCGGAATCAAAGCTACACAAAAATCTGTATGTACTGGTGTTGAAATGTTTAGAAAACTTTTAGACACAGGTGAAGCGGGAGATAACGTTGGTATTCTTTTAAGAGGTATTGAGCGTGAGCAAGTAGAAAGAGGACAAGTTTTGGCTAAGCCAGGATCAATTAAGCCTCACACTAAATTTGAAGCTCAAGCTTATATTCTGAAAAAAGAAGAGGGTGGAAGACACACTCCATTCTTTACTAAATATCGTCCNCAGTTTTACTTTAGAACTACAGACGTTACAGGAGAAGTTTTATTGCCCGCTGGTGTTGAAATGATTATGCCTGGTGATGATGCAAAAATGACTGTTACTTTAATCACTCCAATTGCGATGGATAATAATTTAAAATTTGCGATTAGAGAAGGAGGAAGAACCGTAGGAGCTGGAGTAGTTACTAAGATTATAGAATAAATCTTAGGAGTGTAGCTCAATTGGTAGAGCGCCGGTCTCCAAAACCGGAGGTTGCGGGTTCAAGTCCCTCCACTCCTGCCACAGATTATTAAATATGTTTAACCCTATTCAATTTTTAAGATCTGTTAAGCAGGAGGCTTTAAAAATATCTTGGCCAACAAGAAAAGAAACCAGCATTGGGGCATTTACAGTTTTTGTTATGTCTGTAATAGCGGCTTTATTTTTTTTGTTATTAGATCAAATTTTTAAACTAGGTCTAAATTATTTACTNGGAATTTAACTTATGATGAAATGGTATATAATTCAGGCTCATTCAGGAGCAGAAAAGAAAGTAGCTAGTCTCATTCCTGAAAAACTTGAAAAAGAAGGTTTAGCACATCACTTTGAGGAGACATTAGTTCCAACGCATGAAGTTACAGAAGTAAAAAAAGGCAAGAGAACGACTTCTGAGAAAAAATACTTTCCAGGTTATTTTTTAGCAAAATTAGATATGAATGATCAAGTTTATCATTTAATTAAATCTATAAAAAGAATTACAGGGTTTTTAGGTGTTCCAGGAAAACCTACCCCAATTTCAGAAGCTGAAGTTACAAAGATTATGGGAAAAATTGAGGATGGAGCTCTTAAACCCTCAACTAGTATAAGTTTTGATATTGGGGAACAAGTTAGAGTATGCGACGGACCTTTTGCATCATTTAGTGGTTTAGTTGAGGGTGTTGATGAAGAAAAGTCTAGACTAAAGGTTTCTGTTTCGATATTTGGTAGGCCCACACCCGTAGAGTTAGAATACGGACAGGTAGAAAAGATTTAAGTATGGCAAAAGAAATTTCTGGAATTTTAAAATTACAAATCAAAGGCGGGCAAGCTAATCCAGCTCCTCCTGTTGGACCTGCTCTTGGACAAAGAGGGGTTAATATAATGGAATTTTGCAAATCATTTAATGATAAAACCAAATCTTTAATGGGGCAGCCAGTTCCAGTTGTTATTACTATATATAAAGATAAAAAATTTGATTTTATAATTAAAACTCCACCTGCATCTTTTTTAATTAAAGAAGCTATTAAACTTAAAAGTGGCTCTAAAGAACCAGGAAGAGTTGTAGCTGGATCTATTAGTAAGGCTCAGCTTAAAAAAATTGCAGAAATTAAAATGAAAGATTTAAATGCTTTTGATATTGAGCAAGCGATAAAAATTATAGCTGGTTCAGCAAGATCAATGGGTATTGAGGTAAAAGATTAATGTCAAAAAAAAATTCAAAAAGATATTTAGCTTTAATCAAGGGTCACGATAAGACAAAAGAACTTGCATTACCCGAGGCTATTAAATTGTTAAAAACAAAATCAAATACAAAGTTTCCAGAATCAATGGAAGCAATTTTCTTTTTAAATATTGATAAAGCTAAAACAGATCAAAATTTAAGAACAGTAGTAGATTTGCCAAATGGTAACGGTAGAAAAGTTAAAATTGCAGTTATTTGTGGTAACGACAAACTTAGCGAAGCTAAATCTTCAGGAGCTGAAATAGCTGGATCAGAAGATTTAATTAATGAGATAAATTTAGGAAAAATAAATTTCGATGTATTGATTTCAACGCCTGACATGATGGCAAAAGTTGGAAAATTAGGAAAAGTTTTGGGACCAAAAGGATTAATGCCTAATCCAAAATTAGGCACTGTCGCAAAAGATATAAAATCTACTGTCGAAGCAATAAAAAAAGGTAGAATTGAAATTAAATGTGACAAAGATGGAAATTTAGGTTTATCATTTGGCAAAGTAAAATTTTCCGACAAAGAGTTATCTGAAAATTTTAAAAGTGTTTATGAAGTTGTTGCAAAAGAAAAGCCAGCTGGAATTAAAGGAAATTTTATAAATTCAATTTACTTATCTACAACTATGGGNCCTTCTGTTAAACTTCAACTTTCGAGCATATAATGAATAGAGAG
>B570J29635_1000079_pt1 | contig 6540 bp, 9 predicted proteins | sample LakMenEpi15Mar12_FD_29635 | JGI IMG/M metagenome (IMG submission 29635) | reverse complement strand
TATAGACAATGGAAAGATACTTTAAATCATTATTTAAATACGTGTATATAAATAATCAAAAAAAGATACTTTAAAAGATACTTTAATTACAAAAATGGTAAAAATATTAAAAGTATCTTTAATCTTTAAATCNTTATTTAAATACGTTTATTTAAATAATCCATAAAAGATACTTTTAAAGATACTTTTAATGATAATTTAATTACAAAATGGTTAAATATTAAAAGTATCTTTAAAATTATGAATTAATGTATCATTAGATGTAGTATTTAAAGTATGTTTTTTTTATACTTTTTGTCACTAGTTAAATAATGTATTTAATGTATGATTTAATTTATCAATTAAAGTATCAATAAATAGTATCATTACATAACATGAAATAGATACTTTCAATATATGGATTAATGTATCATTGGATTTAGTATTAAAAGTATGTTTATTTATATACTTATTGTCACTAATTAAATAATGTATTTAATGTTTGATTAAATTTATCAATTAAAGTATCAAGAAATAGTAACATTACATTAAATGAAATAGATACTTTCAATTTAAGGATTAATGTATCATTTGATTTAGTATATAAAGTAAGTTTATTTGTATACTTGTTGTCACTAATCAATTGAAGTATCAATAAAGAGGCACATTAAATTAGAGACTTGAAACTATAGGTAATTGAAATTGCTTGGTATACAGCATTTGTTCCCGTGGAGATAACAACGCCCAGAATCGACCCCCACCTGGGACCATTAGCGCACCGTTTACAATGGCGTCAAGAGGCAGGGTGCTGAATGATTTTGTGTGTCCCTCTGGGGCCAATTTAAAAGACGGTACTTTCGAGATCATGTCAAACCCATTATCCTCTTGCCTGGTAAACCATCGGAGGACCACGAATTGTTTTCCCTCTGAGTCTTGCAAAAACGCCACGCATTTTCCAAANTACAGGCTTTTTTTTGAAGTTCCATCATCATTGTCTTCATCGATCAGTACTTTAACACAGTCTTGTGCCACGATTCCTTGAAATCGGGGCATTGCACGTAGAATGTTGTAAGCATATATTAAAAGATACATTAGAAGATACATTAGAAGATACATTAGAAGATACATTAGAAGATACATTAAAAGATACATTAGAAGATACATTAAAAGATACATTAGAAGACACAATAAAAGATACAATAAAAGACACATTAAAAGATACATAAACACAGTCTTGTGCCACGATACCTTGAAATCGCGGCATTGCACGTAGAAAGAGAGTATGTACCTCATGTAGATCCCTAATATCCATTTGTAGCTGGGTGGCAACGATGACCGGTGAAACCAATTGTAAAACTTTTGTTGTCAAGGCATTGTTGATGCTTCGGAATACGGCTCTTTTTGTTTCCTCTGAACTCCACTTGGGCAAGCCGTCCCACGTAAGGAGATTAAGGTACACAGTCCTTTTCTTGTGGTAGATCAGCCTCGGTAAAACTGGCTGGACTTCACCATTCCTGACTGGACTGTCAAGTTCTTTGACGCGTCAATAAATGTGTTATTGAATGTGTTTATGAATTGTTATGTTATAAATTATTTTACGTAGTGTGATAAGCGTTGTACCTGCAACATGCAGCAAGTCCCGTAGTTGCCATGTCCGTAAGTTATGGTTATCGAGCTGATCTTCGGTGTTATAGCGCGTGTTAGTGTGTTTGAAGTGTTTTTTTTGCATTTCTCCGAGGTTACGCTCCATGCTCTTTTCATTTGCACTACATCCAAGCTCCTACAGTGCACAAAACATACATTAAAAGATACATTAAAAGATACATTAAAAGATACATTAAAAGATACATTACAAGAAACATTACAAGAAACATTACAAGCTACATTAAAAGATACATTAAAAGATACATTACAAGAAACATTACAAGAAACATTAAAAGCTACATTATTAGATACCTTAAAAGATACATTAAAAGTTACATTACACAAACATAAAAACAGAAACATTACAAGAAACATTAAAAGCTACATTAATAGATACCTTAAAAGATACATTAAAAGTTACATTACACAAACATAAAAACAAATAATAAATCATACATTAAATCATACATTAAAATATACATCAGAACATACAAAATATGTGACCTGTCGCGTGTGACCCCAATGTCTTGGCCAATGAAACTTAATGGACTGACATTGTGACTTACTCCAAGGCATGCTCATGTCCACTAATGTTGTCAAAAGGGAGTTGATTTTGCCTTGGTAACTGTCCAATTCCGATTTGTGGACGGGGTTTCGTAGACCGTGGTGCACTTCGAACAGCAAGCTTAAAGCGTCGCAAAATTTCGCGCGCGTTGTATCCGACACAATTTTGGTGATGCAAAAAAACAATTTGAGTTGTCTTGCTATGGATATCCACCACCCACCATTTATGCGTCGTACTTTTGGCAACATGTATGACGTCACACCATGTTTAAAGAATTTGAAGCCGTCGCGTCCACCGAGTTCAACGTTTTTATTTGACGGCATTTGTCTTGCAAGGTCTATAAAAAATTTGTCAACCTCTCTGCTCACCTTTTTTTATACATAAATGAGACTTAAAAATATTAAAGGCACTTTCATTTGTGTCACGTTACGTACCGATGTAATTGTCATTTTGTGAAGCCGTTTTGCCTCGACGATAGTTGCTTTGAAAATGGCAACGCACATTTTTAAGGTCAGGCCTTCATCCATACCATGCAGGTTTACTTGTGGTAAATTTTGGAATATATTATCCTTTTGTACATCAGGTCCAAATGGGGTAAATCCTTCGTTATCAGGAGGGCCTATCCATGCACACTCATAATCCATATTAATACCAAAAGAGATCGCTCCCGCTTTCGCTAACTCTTTGTTACGTTCCCCTGTAAGTATCTAAATGTTGGAAGCATGTATTAAAAGATACATTAAAAGATACATTAAAAGATTCATTAAAAGATACATTACAAGATAAACTAAAAGATACATTAAAAGATAAATTAAAAGATATATTAAAAGATACATTAAAAGATACATTACAAGATAAACTAAAAGATACATTAAAAGATAAATTAAAAGTTACATTACAAGATACATTAGAAGATACATTAACAGATACATTTACAGAAACATTAAAATATAAATGAAAACGAACATTAAAACGTACAATTTTTTGCGCAGCAACGCTCCCCGGGGTACGAAGTACCATGTTTCCTGTCGTCGGTGGCTTAGCGAAGTCCACCTTGCTGGTGAAGCATTGAGGGCATGCTGATCCACAGAGGCAACATTTTCGCGCAGCAGGATGATCGGTATAAATAGCGAGTATAATAGCTTTGGCGATCGTCATTTTTAAGCCGTTTTGCAACGTAACGACTGTTCCGCGCGAGCGGTTAAAATTATCAAAGCATTGATAAATCGCGGCGTGAAAAAATATGCGACTGGCTCTTTGAAAATCAAGAGCACGTTTTAGTTTAGCATTTTTCGGTGCTATAAGGATAGGTGGGAATGCGCCCAAGGAAGCCTTTGCAGCAGACGTCTCACGCGCACGTTTGTTGAAAAAAGCGCCTATTACAAAAACATAAAATCCAAAGTTATGGTCGTTGTTGAACCGCAACCCGCTTCCCCCACAGTTCGAAACTGTATAATCTTTAGTGTTGTTCGTATTCTGTTCGTGTCAGGTCATGGGTGTTTGTGTTTGGGACGGTTAAACTGCCGTTTCAGCACCGGCATTTTTTTCGTAAAACCCCGGTAGAAAACGTCAGATTGAGTGTAGCGCACTTATCTAGATGAAAACACGCCGCTGTTTTATAGCTTAAAACGCCGGTAAAAGCGGGTTTCCGAACCCAATCACACATCAGACAACAGGATACGAACATACATGAGGATACTGGGACACACATGGGACANTATACCGACAATGATGGCTCCATCTCCGTTATTAAATCCTCAAAACACACAAAATACATAACATCAAAACATAGTTTGAAAGATACATNAATTAAAAANTTTATACATATATGAAAAGATACTTCAAAAGATACATCGATAGATACATTAAAAGATACATACAAACAAGCATTACATGATACATAAAAAGATACATNAAAAGATACATTAAAAGATATATGAAAAGATACTTNAAAAGATACATCGAAAGATACATTAAAGGGGACATACCAATATACATACAAAGATACATTAATGTATCCTTTCACGTATCTTTTAATGTATACAGTTACGAACTGTATACCTTCAGCGCAGCTTCTATAATCTACAGGTCCACGAGTTCGTGGACCTTTAGATTACAGGAGAGGTGCTGAAGCACTACAGTTCGAAACTGTATACCGCAAAAGATACATGACAAGTTAGATCAAAATAGATCACAACGGCAGATATAATTACAAATAAGCATTAAATGATACATAAAAAGATACATTAATACATACAGTAAAAGATACTTAAAAAGATACATCGATAGATACATAGGTATATTAAGAGTGTTTGTTGTCACAATGTTTTATGAGTGTGTGGAGTCATCGCGCGTACTCTCGCAAAACCATTCATACTTTAGGAAGAGTACGCGAGATGCCGCAACACAACCATAAAACAATATGATAACAAACAATGTTAAAGACATAAAATGATACTGGTTTGGTGTCATCGCCTTGCGATATGCTTGACGACATCTTTGCACTTCCCACTTATAAACATGCCTATCAGTAAAGCTGACAGTCGTTTTTATAACTGGGAAGTACAAAGAAGTCAGCAAACACGGTCACAAGGAGAAATGATGCAACAAAAGATAAAAGATGCTTTCAAAGAAAGCTTTAATGATACTTCCAAACATACATCAAATGATACATTGAACAATACATCAAATGATACATTAAACAATACCTCCAAAGATACATCAAAAGATACATTAAAAGATACATTAAAAGATACATCAAAAGATACATTAAAAGATACATCAAAAGATACATTAAAAGATACATTAAAAGATATATTAAAAGATACATCAAATGTTACATAAAAATATACTTAAAAGAATAGCACCTTTTTTGTCACGATTGATGGAGTCAAAGAATAACACGCATGTGATGGCTGATAAACCCGGGCCTAGAGCCGCATAAATTCTTTTGACTCGGTCACCGTCAACAAAATCCTCATACCTGAAGAATGTAAAGTAGGCCAAGGTACTTAAAGACCCCTGTACAAAAGCAACGCATACAGAAAAACATGGAGTAGCCTTACCATGAGTGATTGAGTCTAGGTGTGAACGCTATGTTTGCCATATCAGCAGATAGTGCGCCGACGCTAAGAAGGTGAATCAGGCACTCAACTGGATCAAGGAATTTGAAGGTCAGCGTCGCAGTCGCGATGGACATCAGTTCCTGCACATCCATTGGGACGTTAAACTCTGCTGTTCGCACAGTTATGCTTTTGAAGAGGGATGCATGCGTCTGTAAAAAAAAATCGTAAGATTCAATTCAAAATACATTGTAACATACATTACTATTATGACATAAAGCACCTTGGATACATGCGACCAGCACGTTCTAATGTCTTTGGGCAACAGGTGGGCAGCTTGTCCATATTCTGCGTGCTGGTAGTCCAGCCACGATTGGGCGTATTCGCGTGAGCACCCCTCCCCCCTCTCCGCTGTTGCCAGGAATTGTAGTATCTTTTTCATTTTAGGTAACAACGACACCCTTTTCATTGCTGCTAGTGGCACGATGGTCGAATCAGCCATCGGCGCATTTAACGCTGCATCCGGCCCGCGGTTGGTTTCTTGATCATGAAGTTGCCCTTCTGTAGTGAGATCATCCGTTTCGTGGACTGATGCCGTTGTTTGTGGAATCTGTGTCCGTTGACGTTTTCCAGTGCAACTTTTCTTGTGATGAAACATTTGCCATCCTGCCTGAATGGGTTCGGAGCACTGAAGACACATCGTGGTTTGTGACGCTGACCGCTTCATGATATTGCCGACTACAAGGTATGAACAGGGCCGAAATGAAGTTACTTTCAAAAGTAACTTTCTAATAAAATTAAAAGTAACTTTTAAAAGTGTCTATTTAATAAAATTAAAAGTAACTTTTAATGTAACTTTTAATTTTTACAAAAGTTACTTTTGAATGTATCTTTTGATAACATTAAAAGTTACTTTTAAATGTGTCTATTTAATAAAATTAGAAGTAACTTTTAATGTATCTTTTAAATTTATCCAAAGTTACTTTTGAATGTATCTTTTAATAAAATTAAAGTTACTTTTTAAAGTAACTTTTTAATAACATTAAAAGTTACTTTTAAAGGACACGGGTTATTAGGGTAAGGTAAGGGTTAGGGTAAGGGTAAGGGTTAGGGTTAGGGTAAGGGTTAGGGTTAGGGTNANGGTTAGGGTAAGACAAAGACAAAAGATAACACAAAGACAAAGACAAATAAGACAGATAAGACAAAGACAAATAAGACAAGACAAATAAGACAAAACAAGACAAGACAAGACAAGACAAGAAACATGACACAAGACAAGACATAACAAGG
>B570J29635_1000077_pt1 | contig 6639 bp, 5 predicted proteins | sample LakMenEpi15Mar12_FD_29635 | JGI IMG/M metagenome (IMG submission 29635) | reverse complement strand
TGCGCATCTTGGCCGCAACATCGACCCGCACATCGGGCAGTGTTGAAATCTTGGATAAAGATCCTGAAAAATTTGGCCCACTTGTGCGCGCGCACTTAGGTGTTGTGCCACAACAGGACAACCTAGATGGTGAATTAACAGTTAGCGAAAACCTGTACATCTATGGTCGCTACTTTGGNCTTTCGAAAAAGTTTATTAAGGCAAAGATTGAGGAGCTGCTTGAATTCGCACAGCTTGAAGAAAAGCGTNATGTNAAGGTAGAAGACCTCAGTGGTGGAATGAAGCGCCGTTTAACAATTGCACGTGGCCTTGTNAGCGAGCCAGANATTTTGCTTCTAGATGAACCAACTACAGGTCTTGATCCACAAGCACGACATATTTTATGGGATCGCTTATTCCGTTTAAAGGAACAAGGTGTGACCCTAGTTCTAACAACACACTTTATGGATGAAGCAGAACAGTTGTGTGATCGTCTTGTTGTAATGGACAAGGGTGCAATCATGGCAGAAGGCACGCCACAAGGTTTGATCAAAGAGTATTCAAGCAAAGAGGTTCTTGAGGTCCGCTTTGGTAGCGACCGCAATAAAGAAGTTGCTCCACAGTTAGCAAAGATGTGCGAACGTATGGAAACTTTGCCTGACCGTATTTTGATGTATACCGAAGATGGTGAAAAACTTCTAGAACAAATTGCTGCTGCGAAGATGCATCCAACAACTTCTTTAGTTCGTCGAAGCTCACTTGAAGATGTCTTCTTGCGTTTAACTGGAAGAACTTTGATTGAATGAACACTGGTATTGATGTTGTTCAGATTCAACGTTTTGGGGCTTTATATATAGCTGCAGCACGCTTGAGATCTATGGCCAAATGGAAAACGATCATTGCTGCCGTAGACATCGGAAACCCCTTATTTTACTTGATTGCAGTGGGTGTAGGCATCGGCGTTCTGGTGGAACAAGGCTCGGGCACAAGCGGTACAAATGGAATCAAATACATCGCTTTCATCGCACCCGCGCTTTTGGCTAACTCTGCAATTGCAGCTGTTATGGATGAAACAATATTTCCAACTATCGAAGGCTTTAAATGGCGCAAACTGTTTTTTGCGCAAAACGCAACACCTATCACTGGGCGTCAGATAGCTCTTGGTGTTTATCTATCCGCACTATGTCGAGCACTGTTTAGTGTTTCGATTTACTACGTGTTACTTCTTGCATTCAACGTTGTTAACTTTGGCCCAAGTATTTTGCTCATTCCAATTGCAGTTCTTGGTGGCGGCGGTTTTGGTGCAATTGTTTTGTATGCTGCAGCAAGAATTGAGAAGGTCGATCAGTTCTTTAACATTCTAGGCCGCTTGGTAATCATGCCGATGTTCTTATTTTCTGGAACATTTTTTCCTTTGTCTTCAATGCCCATCTTCTTGCAACCAATTGGTTGGATTTCACCTTTGTGGCATGCCACAGAACTTGGGCGAGAAGCTGCTTTTGATTACGGAATCAGCACCATGATGGTTTGGGTTCACCTTATTTTCTTAACAACTTTAGTAATTCTTGGACTGACCCTTGCAATGCGCCAATTTGAACGGAGGTTGGCAAAGTGAGTGCTGCCGTTGAAATTGCAGAAAAGAGTAAATCTACTGCGATGTATGCCGGTCGTCCTCATGTGTTACTAGAAAGAGGTTGGCTAGCTTTTAGATCTACTAACTGGATTCCTGTTGTAACAGGATTTGTTGAGCCAGTTCTTTTCTTATTAGCTTTTGGATANGGCATGGGAAATCTTGTTGGAGATATAACNACTGGCGACACAACTATTGATTACACATTATTTATTGCACCAGGTTTGCTCGCAAATAGTGCGATGAATGGTGCGATCTATGATTCAACCTGGAATGTCTTCTGGAAACTCAATGAATCTAAGCTGTATAAGACAATGCTTTCCACGCCTCTTGGGCCACTTGATATCGCGCTTGGCGAAATCAGCTGGGCTCTTATTCGTGGCCTGATCTACTCACTAGGTTTCCTAACAGTCGTCACCGTGCTGGGGCTCACCCCTAGTTTCTGGGCGCTGCTGGCAATACCTGCAGCCTCCTTGGTGGCATTTGGTTTTGCCTCATTTGGAATGGCCGTGACCTCGTACTTTAAGACTTACCAACAGATGGGTTTCATCAACATCATCTTGTTGCCGATGACATTGTTCTCGGGCTCGCTGTATCCAATCTCTGTCTATCCAGATTGGGTAGAAAAGGTGATTATGGCTTTGCCGTTGTGGCATGGCATTGAAATGGTTCGAGCGTTCTGGTTTGGAAATATTAACTCTGGCGTTCTCGTGCATATCGGATACTTTGTTGTAATGATTGCAGCAGGATTATTTGTTACATCACGTAGATTGCGCGCACTGTTCCTTCGTTAATCAACACTGAAAGTTGCATCAGGAACTAATGCAGGACATTTCCATCCTGGTGCAATTACTGGTTCAAAATGCCACCATTCATTTTTAAATACTCGACATAATCCAAACTTGGATCCGTTTATTTCTAACCAACCTGCTCCAACTGGGTCATCTGGATAATTAACATCTATGGCAACACCCCATGGATGGTGCGAAACAAGTGGTGGTAAAACCCACTTACTTGCCTCGGCAGCAGTTCCGTACTTTTTAATAGCTTGTGCGAATAAAGTTGTTTGTCGAGACAGAGATCGAAATCCCGATGCGATATATATAGTCTGTCCATCTTCTTTTGCAGCTGCTTGTGCCGCCTTAAAACGATTCATAAGTTGTTTATCTATTTGGTTGGGACGTATGAGTGAACGAGGGATTGCACCTGCACCCAAAGAAACTTCAGTTTTTTCACACCCTTTTATTACATTGGAAATGCGTATTGTGTAATTTGTCTTTTTTGCACAACTTAAGGGAATTGTGTCCGATGCGTAAGAAATCCCATTTATCGGCAAAAAAGCCAAAAAAACGGCTAAAAAGGCTCGACTTTTACGCATGCCGTCAGTCTAACGGGGTTGCTTTTTAAATAAAGAGTGAGAGAATTACAGCTAGTTAAGAAATTAACTAAAACGAACCGGGAGAGTACTTCTCAAACGAGTTTCAAAAGCTGAAACCTTTGCCGTACAAGTTTTACAAATGCTGACACAGACTAANCACAAGCAAACATTTAGATTCGTCCCTACAACATCAGTTCCAGTAGACCCGCAGAGGGTTGAAGCTATTCTCAAGCAAGAATGGGAACTATTTACTAAAAATACTGGCAAGAGCGCNGAAGANAGCCGCCGTTCATTTAAATCCTTGCCCTTAGGTGTTACATCAAGNTTCCAGCANTGGGATCCATACCCAATATCNATCGTCTCTGCCAAAGGCGCATACATGACCGATGTTGATGGTCGTCAGCTTTTGGATCTATCAATGGGGTTCGGTGCAATGTTTGCCGGACACCTAAACCCAACTGTTATCGAAGAAATTCAAAGTTCGTTAACCACAGGAATGCTTTTTGTTACACCATCACCGATTTCAACTGATGCTGCAGAAATGATTTGCAAACGATTTAAAATTGATCAGGTTCGCTTTACTAACAGCGGAACTGAATCAACAATGTATGCAGTGCGTGTTGCACGTTCTGCGACAGAAAAAATGGGAATTCTTAAAGTCGAAGGTGGCTACCACGGTAGCTACGATCCGTTTGTTGTTTCAAGTAAGCCAGCTCTAGATAAAGCTGGTGATGCTGAAGAACCAACTGCGGTGATTGATTCCAACTTGGTTCCAGGAGACATCTATGTTGTTCCTTTCAACAATGTTGCAGCACTCGAAGCAATGTTCGAAAAGAACGCAACCAAGATTGCTTGCTATATCGTTGAGCCAGTCCTTGAAAACCTAGCAATTATCTTGCCGGATGATGGCTATTTAGAACGCGTTCGCGAACTGTGCGATGAGTACAACGTCATTCTTATCTTTGATGAAGTAAAGACAGGGCTTACAGCTGGCGCACATGGTGCATCTGTTCGCTAACCGTGGGAGAATTACCCCTAGTTAGAAATAACTAAAACGAACCGGGAGAGTACTTCTCAAACGAGTTTCAAAAGCTGAAACCTTTGCCGTACAAGTTTTACAAATGCTGACACAGANTAANCACAAGCAAACATTTAGATTCGTCCCTACAACATCAGTTCCAGTAGACCCGCAGAGGGTTGAAGCTATTCTCAAGCAAGAATGGGAACTATTTACTAAAAATACTGGCAAGAGCGCCGAAGAGAGCCGCCGTTCATTTAAATCCTTGCCCTTAGGTGTTACATCAAGTTTCCAGCATTGGGATCCATACCCAATATCTATCGTCTCTGCCAAAGGCGCATACATGACCGATGTTGATGGTCGTCAGCTTTTGGATCTATCAATGGGGTTCGGTGCAATGTTTGCCGGACACCTAAACCCAACTGTTATCGAAGAAATTCAAAGTTCGTTAACCACAGGAATGCTTTTTGTTACACCATCACCGATTTCAACTGATGCTGCAGAAATGATTTGCAAACGATTTAAAATTGATCAGGTTCGCTTTACTAACAGCGGAACTGAATCAACAATGTATGCAGTGCGTGTTGCACGTTCTGCGACAGAAAAAATGGGAATTCTTAAAGTCGAAGGTGGCTACCACGGTAGCTACGATCCGTTTGTTGTTTCAAGTAAGCCAGCTCTAGATAAAGCTGGTGATGCTGAAGAACCAACTGCGGTGATTGATTCCAACTTGGTTCCAGGAGACATCTATGTTGTTCCTTTCAACAATGTTGCAGCACTCGAAGCAATGTTCGAAAAGAACGCAACCAAGATTGCTTGCTATATCGTTGAGCCAGTCCTTGAAAACCTAGCAATTATCTTGCCGGATGATGGCTATTTAGAACGCGTTCGCGAACTGTGCGATGAGTACAACGTCATTCTTATCTTTGATGAAGTAAAGACAGGGCTTACAGCTGGCGCACATGGTGCATCTGTTCGCTTAGGTGTTGAGCCAGATCTCATTACTCTTGCTAAATCAATTGGTGGTGGAGTTCCACTAGCTGCATTTGGTGGCAAGAAGAAGTACATGGATTCTGTAACAAATGGAAAGATGGCTCACTTCGGTACATTCAACGGTAATCCCCTTGCAATGGCTGGTGTTCGCGCTATTGATCGTCTATGTACAGATGAAGCACTCGCTTCAGCCGAGGCTCTTAATCAGCAAGCATTAGATCGCATCAGTGAAATCATTGATGAGTATCAACTGCCTGCACACACTGTTGGTTTCGGCGTAAAGGGCTGTGTTACTTGGTCCACAACACCAGTACGCAACTATCGCGATTACAAAGCAACAGATTTTGGTATTGCTGAAGCGCACTGGTTGTTTGCACTTAACCGCGGAATCATTACGCCTCCGGGATTAGATGAGCAATGGTTGATCTCGTTGGCACATGGCCAAACAGAAATCGATCTACTTGTTGAAGATTTCCGTGAGTTTGCTAAAGCACTTCGCGCCTGAAGTAATAGAGCAAATTAAATGACAATGGAGTCAGCGCTCGATACCGCACGACAACAGCTACAACGAGCAGTTGAGTTACTTGAACTGTCCGAAAATGATTGGCAGACACTTTCTACACCACGTCGAATTCTTGAAGTTGCTGTTCCATTACGCCGCGACAATGGCGATGTAGAAATGTACAAAGGATTTAGGGTTCAGTATTCAACTACTCGCGGTCCATCAAAAGGTGGTGTGCGCTTTCACCCATCAATTGATATGGAAGAAACTGTTGCACTTGCAATGTTAATGACGTGGAAATGCGCATTGACCAATCTTCCTTTCGGTGGTGCCAAAGGTGGCATCGCTGTAGATGTTAAAGATTTATCTGAACGTGAAAATGAGCGCCTAACTCGACGTTACACATCTGAAATTCTTCCAATTATTGGACCTGAAAGAGATATTCCGGCACCTGATGTAGGAACCGATGAGCGCAACATGGCATGGATGATGGACACATACTCAGTTAATGCTGGATATTCAGTACCAGGTGTTGTCACTGGTAAACCAATTGTTTTAGGTGGATCTCTTGGGCGTACTTCAGCTACTGGTGATGGAGTTGTAATTTCTACGATTGAAGCTTTAAAGACCCGTGGAATTGATTCTAAGGGTGCAACTGTTGCAATCCAGGGCTTTGGAAAAGTTGGATACTGGACCGCCATCGGACTTGAAAATTTAGGTCTTAAAGTTGTTGCGGTCAGTGATGTACATGGTGCCGTGACTGGCTTTAATAGCGTTGCAGAGCTTTGGAAATATTTCACTGAAAACAACTCACTAAATATGCCCGGCACGGATAAGTTAACGCAGGAAGAACTACTTCATTTAGAGGTTGATGTCTTGATTCCTGCTGCGCTGTCTGATGCAATCACTGAAAAGTCAGCACCTGGCATCAAAGCAAAAATCGTCGTTGAAGGTGCGAATGCTCCAACAACTCCTGGTGGGGATCAAGTACTCAATCACAATGGGATTCTTACCGTACCTGACATTCTGGCAAACTCTGGTGGAGTTATTGTTTCCTACTTTGAGTGGGTACAGGATAAACAAAATTACTTTTGGTCTGCAGATGAAGTTAAATCAAACCTCAATGAAATTATGATGCG
>B570J29635_1000069_pt1 | contig 6920 bp, 5 predicted proteins | sample LakMenEpi15Mar12_FD_29635 | JGI IMG/M metagenome (IMG submission 29635) | reverse complement strand
TCTTTTCCTTAGATGCTCTGCTCGAATGGGCTCAAGTATCAGGCCAGGTCTCATCAGACTGGTCACAATACCACCCAACCCCATTTCGATCAGGTCACGTTCTGGCTTAAAATGGACATCAAGGATTTGGTACCGTTCTGCCACGACTCTAAGCTGATCGGTTTTTTCTAAGAGGGGTTGAGCACCTAGCAAACGTCCGCTGACTTCGCTCAACTGATCTTGGAGATCTTGTAACGTCCTTGCCCTAAATCCAGCCAACACCTGCAGTTTGTAAGTGCTTGCTTGAGTTTTGGAGTGTTCTGCATCTAGCCCTATAAATTCCGCATCTATGTCCCCTGAAGTGTCCATACGCAAGCTTTTGTAATAAGAGCCTTTGATTTTAACTTGTTCTTCGGTTAAGCCATCAAACTCATGATCTATACCCCCTCCAGGTACGCTAATGACCGCTGAGCTACTTGGCAATGCATGGCCAGCGTCAATGGTTGTAGTAGCCCCACCTGTGTTGGTGATGTGCAAGACCCCAAGGGCGGTGTCAACTCCCTCAATCTTTAGCTTGCCATGGTTAGTAATCGCCGTATCACCACTCAGTCCTAAACCTCTAAGTTTAGTTGTGGCTTTAACTCTATTGGTTAAACCACCAGCCCCAAAATCTGTTGATCTAAAGGTAGCGAGACTTACTTGATTGATCAGGCCATTCTCAGCGGTAAGATGATCAACCTCAATCTCACCTTGGTTTAAAAAGGCTTGACCAAGGAGATTCAATTTCCTCGCAGTGAGTTCACCTTTTTGTAAAGTCTTATCACTATACAAAGCCATCTCTTCACTACGCAGGGCCCCTAAGTTATTGACCTGGGTGACATCTGTAAAGCGTAGACTTACAGTCGATTCAATTACCCCATCTTGCATGTTATCAACTTGTTCGAGAGTCGATGCACCCTCAATGGATTGCCCCACGGTCTGTCCACTATTGCTAAATCGTTTAATAGCAATGCTAAGATCACCTTGAGTTTCAATGCCCCCAAGATTTCGTAAATGTCCTGAGCCAGAAACCAATGAGGTTTCAATAACCCCAGAGGGGGTGTTGGTAAAGGCTGTTACAACCTGTAAGCTCTTGGTTTTTAGGGCACCAAGGTTTTGACCATCAGTAACCTGGATATCACTTTGTCCTGCATCTAAGGTGCCGTGATTCTCAAACTGTTCGACCCGAATGCTGCCCAAAGCTATATCCAAGAAATGTCGGTTGGTAATCGCTTGGAAAGCACTATCTACTGCTACTTCATCAATCATTAAAGAGCCATGGTTTGTAAGGCTACCCCCTAAACTATCCAAAACCCCAATAGAAACTGCATTCGTGGTTTCAAAGGTTTCAAAATGACTTGCCTCACTTAAAAACAACGTTTTAATATCAGCACGACTCGTTTCACTTAATCTTAAGAAAGCAGCTTCTTCTAAAATGAGCTCACTACTATAAATCGACCCTGTGGACGCTAATTGACCATCAACCGCAAAGCGAGTCGCTGCAATGCCACCGGTATTCTGACCTTTAAGATTCTTTAAGAAAAACTCTCTGGCGGTTAGCTGTCCCGCATTAACAAATACAGCGCTTTCATGATCAACTACCCTTTCCCCCTCAACCCTTAAAGTATCAATGACAGAGATGCCGGTAGTAATGATCCTTGGTGCAGTTATTTGTAGGGCACTTGCTCTGACATTGTCTAAAATGATGGGATGTTCTGTGCTTAAGAAAATTGGCTTAGTAAAATCAGTCTGGGTTCCCTGCACCAATAAATGGCCAGCATTGTTCATGAAAACACTTAAACCCTGCAGGGTAAAACGCACACCCCCAACATCGCGTGTAACCCCCTTTAAAGTAAACACATCGGTGAGGTTTAAAGTGGGGTCACCAAGCTGTGGACCGGACTTACTTAAGGCCTGATAGGTTGGAACATCGATAATATCGAGGAGCTCCGTCTCATCATCGCTATCACTATCGCTGTTTGTGCCTAAAGCAAAGCGACTACCCTCTTCACCATGAATAGCACGTAAATGGATTTGATCACGGACAAGATAGTCCTGGGTAATGTCCGCGTGCAATACGCCCTGGAATAAGCTCCCATAAACTTGTGTGATAATTAACAGACGGGCAACAAAACGCTTGATCATAGTAATTACCTCATAGTTTTAAGGGGTGAAGTTTCCTGGCGTGTAAGGGGAGTAACTGACATTCATGAGTTCATCATGCCAGCTTGGTTTCATTCAGTTTAATTTCATTGGGGTGAGTTGAAAGTGGAGTTTGGAATTGAGGTTGGTTTTGATTATGGAGTTTTTTGAAGTGGTTTATCGACCAGTAAAAACCTATGCAGGTGGGAATGGTAATCACATAAAGTCCATAATTTCCAAAAAATTCTACCAAATAGATCAAGCCAAAAGAGTTTATTGTGGACATAACAGCGTATGCTGCGGCATATAAAAAGGTGGCTGATTTAAATCTTTTTAAAACCGGAAAATTAACTAAAAAAACTGCAGAACCTGGCATGCCACCTAAGGCAAAAAATATTACAAAACATTGAACTATTAATAAATAAACTGGATCTTCTATTGAATTTAATAAAAAAGGCAATAATAATGATAATACAAATGCACAATAAACTTTAACGGTAAGAATTTTTAGAGGAAATATATATTTACTTAACATTGTATAGACAACATCACTTGCCAAAGCGACAAGAGCTATAATCAAATTTTGGTGAATTATTTGCTCAGCTGAATATCCAAACTTATTTTTTAAAATAGAGGCACAAAAAATGAACGAAAAAAAGAAAAATATCGGATAACCACAATGCATTAAAAAATACGCAACAGCAGTTCTTGGCTCTACTTTTTCCGCAGGACCACTTCGCCTAATCTTTTTTTGTTTTGCTGCAATAAACTCTGGTGTTTCCCTAAGTCTAACCCTGGCAATAGAACCGACCACAGCAATGCAGGCACCTATCCAAAACGCTATGCGCCAGTTCATTCCAGCTAAGGTTACAAAGGAGGCTACAGCTATGGCAAAAACTGACCCCAAATCATCTACTATTCGTATAGCAGAAACGACTGGATATCTATGCGGCAGTGGGATAGCTTCTGTAAGATAAATTTCAGCCCCAATTACTTCTCCCATTGCAGAAAGACCCTGCATAATGCGACAGATAGTTATGATCCAAGCTGATGATATACCTATTTGTGCATAAGTTGGTAAGTTCGCCATTACAATACAAGATACAGCCATCATTATGGTTGTGATTACAACAGTTGGCTTTCTTCCAATATTATCTCCAACCCAACCAAATAATAAAGCTCCTACTGGCCTCAGTACGTAGGTTGAACAAAAAGCAAAAGCGGCGATAAGAGAAGCTGTATGAGGATCAGTCTTAGGAAAAAACAATTCATTAAGCAAAACAGCCATATGAACGTAGAGCATGAGGTCGAAGTATTCTAGAAAGGTACCTATCTGTAAGAGTCCAACTGCTTCTTTTTGTTGGCGACTTAAAGACGAAAATATAGCCATAATGAACTAAACTTGATTCTGATGGATATTATATGGACGCATTCGAAATAATAAACAAGAGGTGATGCCCCTATTTTTAACCCCCAAACCTGCAGGATGTATAAAAATGCATCATTTTCCGTTAAAAACGCTTACGTTTTCACGTAACACAGGATGTATAAAAATGCATCATTTTCCGTTAAAAACGCTTACGTTTTCACGTAACATTTGCGCTTCTAAACAATATTTTGCACAGGGCTCGGCAAGCAGCCTCTTTACACCAATCGGCTCACCAGTGACTAAGCAATAGCCATAATTGCCATTATATATTCTTTGTAAGGCTAGCTCTATCTCACCGAGATGATTCAGCTCAAGCTTATTGTATGCTAAATGATCAGCACTTAATTGATTCAAAGAACTTTGGTCAACAAAATCAGACTCCTTGATGCTATCTTCGTGCAAAACTTTTTCAAACTCTAAACGCTTTCTCTGTAGATCATTAAACAGTGCTTTAAGCTTTGCTCTAAAAAAACCTTTCATGTCTGCGGACATGTACCTTGGATCGTTTAATGGATGGTATTTGGTAGCCAAAGCTGATCTCTATTTGAACATTTGAAGACACGTATACCATTTTCGATTGCGAATGAGCAATGCCTGGAGCACAACTAATTTATTGCCATTGAAAATAGTCACTACTCATTGTTTTCTCCGCCCGCTGTTGATTGGTTTAAATGTTTGGAAAGAACTTTAAGCGTTGTTTTGTAACGTTTGGTGAGCTTATTCTTACTTACACCCACACTAAAAAGGTACCTCATTTCCCTTAACTGCTCATCCGTAAAACGCGTAGGCTTATGAGCTTGGAAATCTTCTTGAATGCACCTGCTAAAATATATAGCTTTTTCTTTAAAATCCTGCATTCCTTCAAGGGCTTGAATGACTTCCAAAAACTGATCATTCGTCCATGCTGATGCATACGGCAATTCTGGTGACTCTAAATATTTTTCTATCAATTTTGCCTGGCGGTTAAACCTTGAAACAGCAGTAGCGAATTTCATCATTACCTTATGTTGGCTTTGTCTACTCATTTCTTATTTTCCTCGATGCATGTTTACTTTAAAACTGAATAGCTCATCTAAAAAACCTATTGGCTGATTGCTTTGTTTTTGAATCTAAGGTCTTTTTAGCATAGCTTTGTTTTCAGTTTTCATTTTGTCACACTCTTTATTGGATNCCTATTAATTCGTTTTTTGATCTTTAANCCTATTTATTTCGATATGCTGTTATCAGTTTTTTTGGTTACTCTTAATAATCACCCATATATACGATTGCAAATTAGAAAAACATCACAGTTATGACTATACCAAATTTTTTCTTTTTTGCGATTCCAACTAAAAATGCTTTCATCTGGTAGATTATGCTATTGTTTGTACATATATGCATTATTGCCTATTTATAAAAATCTAGCAAAACAACATAACGATTATTGCGACACTAACATATCTGTTTTTTAAATATCTCCAATTATTTATGGTTACCATTTCTTTTTTAGATAATACGACTATCCATGAAAGCATAAAAACTACCAATTTCACCAATTGTTACTAACGAATGAAGGGTAATTTAGTTGTCAATAAATTCAATGAAATCGTAAAAATAGTNTTTTTCAGTGAAATTAAACAATTTTCAGCAAAATTTGTGANANGTTGGGGAATAGTTGGTGAATAGAAAGAAAAGCTCTGTAAGAGTTTTCCACAAAGGGTTTCAAGAGAGTTAATTTAACTGTACACACTTCACACATCCCTTAAAGATACCCTGAGTTTTTTAAAAAGTTATCCACAGGCTAAACATCAATCTGGAAGCTAAATGTGTTATTAAAACCGTTTATGAGTAAGGGTTTCAAGCATGTGCTTAAAAAATAGGCACTTTAAAACCAGAAAGCGATGTGTATAGTGTGAATAGTAAAAAAAAATACATATAACACCTATATATACCATAGGTTATAGATACCCCTTACTATTCACGTTACTAATCACGCTATTCACAAGAAAAAATAAGAAATGGCTGAAACTAAGGTTTTCATACCATGCTAACTATTCACTTTTTGATTTTCAAGCTATCTATAAACTAACTTTTTAGTGGATATTATTGATTAAATAGCCCTAGTAAACAATTAGAGCATACATAAAATCGCCTAATTAAGGCGACGGTCTGTTGTTTGGGGAGGATCAACAGGTTTTTTTTGGTGAAATCTTGGTCAGTGGTTAGATTCTCATTTAAAGACGATTTAAGGGGATTTGATTGTTTTAGGCTATACACCTAGAATGTGCATATATTATATGGCACCTGTGAGCATCTATGATGGGTTTATGTTGAATCTATCTCACTACTGAGCCTGTCACGTTTGGATTGCTAGACTGCCCCCTGGGGGGCATGGGGGCATCTCACCACCCAGCCAAGAAGGCATGAATATACTTACTCGTTCCCAATATTCCTAGGATCAAGAATTTTCCTTTTTGGAGAAACATAAATTAGCTTGGCTGTTTAGGCATTTAATCCCCATCAAAAACCTCTTTAAATGCGTTTTTAGATGTCATAAGCTGATTTTGTATACAATGGTGAATAAACATAAGAAAAATCTGTCAGCATGCTTTAATTAGTCGTTTATGTGGATTTTAAATTATAGGCTAGGTTTCAAGAAAATCATGAGGAAGGCTAACTTGAATCTCTATTATAAAAAAATTCTTAATTTTAAAAATGCTTAGGTTTAAAGTACAAAATTTTTTACAATTGCTGTACCTGAGGTGGAGGATATTACCTGAGCTCAAGTAGGTGTCTTAGTTTTTTATGGGATAAGTGACACGTAGTGGAAAATATTTTACCATTTTCTCAAATTTGGTGAAACTTAGAGCTAAATATGATTACCTGCAATGAAGTAGCTGATTATTTCATCACCATTGTCGGTGAGTCTTGTGGTGAAGATTTAACACATTTAAAAACTACAAAAGCTTGTTTATTATGCTCAAGGCTTTCATTTAGGACTTTTTGACAAGCCATTGTTTGAAGAGCCTATTGAGGCATGGGCGCATGGTCCAGTTGTGCAGTAGTCTTTATCACAAATATAAAATTTACATGGGTGGAATTTTACCTTTGCCAGAGGCATTTGATCGCGCTAATTATTGCGTAGATGTAAAAAGGCACTTGCACAAAATTCACTGTGTTTTTGGACAGTATTCAGCATGGCGGTTACGAAATTTTACCCATCAAGAAGCCCCTTGGAGAAATCATTACATTAATGAGCCTTTTGCAAAAAGATTTTTGATAAAGAGTTTTGCAGGATAAATGCAGTTGCCGATAAAACATTCCTCACTTTTTTTCATCAACAGGAGTTTTT
>B570J29635_1000066_pt1 | contig 7004 bp, 3 predicted proteins | sample LakMenEpi15Mar12_FD_29635 | JGI IMG/M metagenome (IMG submission 29635) | reverse complement strand
GCAAAATTAAGAATATAATTGCTATTCATATAAACTATAATAATCGCGAGCATTCAGGAGATGAATTGGATTTCGTAAATTATTACTGTAATAAATTGGGCGTCAAATTGTATTTTAGGACTATTAAAGAAATCTCTCGTAATAATTGTCTTCACAACGGCTTACGCGATTTATACGAGGATATTACAAAAAATATAAGATATGATATGTATCGTCTTAATATCAAGAATAATAGCGATAGAACATATATTTTACTGGGACATAATAAAGACGACTGTTTTGAAAATGTCATAACTAATATTTCAAATAAAAGCAATTATAACAATCTCTGCGGTATGGAGGTAATTAAAGAGATTGAAGGGATGATGTTTTGGCGACCGCTGTTAAATATAGAGAAGAGGCATATTATTGATTGTGCGAATATCAATAATATTCCCTATCTATATGATAGTACTCCGGCGTGGTCTGTTCGTGGGAAAATTAGAGACACTATCAGACCTTCATTATTACTTCTCAAAAACAACGAAGGGATTGAGGACAATTCTATGATAGATTCCTTCTTTTATTTGAGAGATTATATAGCAAATACGCAGGATATTTTCAATGAGCTAATCATAAACAACCTGATATCTAAAATAAAATATACGGATGCCGAGAATAGTCGCAAATATATTGTAGAATATAGCAAAACAGAATTGTTATCACTCAAATATATAGTAATTGCCAAAATATTCTTTTCCAAATTAAATATTAGATATTCTCATAAGGCCATCAAAGACTTCTGTGAATACATCGCATCCCTTTGCGGCGTTTGTAATAATCGAGGACGCAAGTTTATACTAAGCAAATCCTGCATAATAGATATAAAAATAAATAGTAAAAATAATAATTATTATAATATTATAATAACATAATACAAAATGATAGGATACTATTTCATTCAAAACAAATACCTATATGTGGGTAATAATGACAAGGACAGGGATACTGACATAAACGGAAATGATAAATATACTAAGGAAATGAAGAGCCCGCCAGACAAGCCAGTCGCTGAGCCAGTCGCTGAGCCAGTCTCAAGCATTAGAATGAAGGAATCCTTTAACACAGAGGAAGACGAGAATGAAAACTTGATTCATAATAATAAAAACAAAATAAGCTATTATAAGAGTATTTTTAAGCGATATTTATTTTTATAATAATTGTAAGACCAAAGCTCATATCTAAAGAATATTATTTTACTACAGGGGGTTATAGTTCTAAATACCAATCAATTTATTAAAATCATCTTCTGTAATATCATTATAACCTAATTTGCGCATATCAGGAACGTAGTTGAAAAAGTCTGTATCTAAAAAGTTTTGTCCGTATTTTGTATATTTAGAAGCTTTTTTAATAATTTCAAATGTCAGTATTTTTTTTATTAGTTCTAAATTATTCCCCATAATATAATAGTTATGAGTACCGCATATTCCTAACCTTCCTTTATCAATAAAAATACCTTCTAATTCTGATTTATGACTTAAAATTATTTTATGTTTATCAAAATCAGGATGGTATCTCGTAGTAATATTTAACTGATATTCATTATCAGCATATGTATCTATACAATATTTATCATCTGCTTTTATTTTTCTTAGCTCTTCTAATGTCTTATATTTTAATTGGTTTCTCTTTTTATTAGAATCTTTTTTTAATGTAGTATCTATTGACTTTTTTGTTTTATATTCCAATTTACAATTATTATTTTTAACATACTTACTTAATTTTAATAATATATCAATATATCCTAATGGTATTGATAAGCTTTTATCTAAATATACATTTATATTTTTAGGGAAATATTTTGCACGACTATTACATATTTTAATAGTAGTTTTATTTTTTTTATTATAAATATTATGTAATAAAAATATACTAAGTGGTATTTCTGCATTTATATTAGTTTTAGAATAATTGACATCCCATAATTCTAAATAAATAATGTGTTTTTCAAGAATAAAATTATGTAATTTATGTGTGTTTTTTAACCAACTTAATGGATTGATAAATAATAAATAACCTGAATCTTTCAACAGTTTAAAAGACTTACTTATAAAATCAGGCCATATTGTTTTTTGAACCTTCCCTGATACTTTTTGAATCTCTCTTTTTTTTGAACTAATTCCACCTTGATTATAAGGAGGATTTCCGACTATAATATTAAATTTAATATTTGAAGAATATATGTCAAAATCTTTGTAATCTCCTTCAATAAAACTCCCTTGAAAAATATTTAATTTATATGTATTACTACAAAATATCTTGTTCATAATAAACACATTTCCTTTATCAAGCTCTACTATATATAGCATTTCCTCTAAAATATGTCTGCGTCGTTTATCTTCGTCAACAAATTCATTTTTAAGACCTATCATTAATCTCATATAAATAGCAACTGGAAAATTTCCCATACCAGCAGAAGGGTCTAACCATTTCAAATCCTTATTTTTCCATACTTCTTCTGGTAATTTATCAAGCATTTCATTAACTAAATTTATTGGTGTGAAAACTTCACCTCGGTCTTCCTTTGCTTTTTTTGTAAATGGTAATGTTTTATTTATTTGCTCTAATAATTTTTCAGGATTTTTTATATTATATATCTTTCTCTTTTCATTCTGAAACATACTATCAATATTTATAATATCACCCCCTCTTTTCCTCATCTTTATATTACCACCGCTTAATTTTTTTTTTATTTTATTAAATAATAATTTAATAAATTCAAATAATTCATCGTTAGTAAAATTACTTAATAAATCTTCGCCATCCACTCTATCTTTAAAAATTTTTATAAATAAATCCTTTGTAATAATTCCATCATTTCCCTTTTCAATATTATTTAATAAATCTATAATTTTATTATATTTAATAGGTTTTAAATTATCATCATTATCATCATTATCATCATTATCATCATTATTTAAGATAATACATTCGTCATCGTTAAAACAAGGCGTTATTATAGATAGCAATGATATAATTTTTATTGTTAAATGTTTGATATTCTTCTTAACATTTTCGCTTTCCTTCTTTTCGCTTTCATTCTTTTCGCTTTCCTTCTTATCGCTTTCCTTCTTTTCGCTTTCATTCTTTTCGCTTTCCTTCTTATCACTACTACTCTTACTTTTCTTATCATCGTCTTTACTTTTTTTTTTATTAAAGCCTTTCAGGCCAGATGGAACACCATTTACATCATTTTCATTACTAGATTTCTTAGGTATCTGAGCTATGTCCTTGAATTTTGAAAAGATACGCTTATATTCTTTGGTAATAATATCAAAATCATCATTATCGTATTCTATTTCATCAAATAATTTATTGAATTCGCGATCATTATTATTATTACTATTTTTAAATAGCTTTTGAAAAAATTCTTCACTAAATTTTTTAATAGCTTTTTTTTTTTCATCATCATTTGTATAAGGTTCGTCAAACTTATTTATAAAAATATCCCTATCTATGTTCATTGTATCAGCTACAGTTATATATTCGTCTTCAGCAGAACCTAATTTATTTCTATTATTTTGTTGAATATAATTAAGAGTTGATAATACTCTTTGAGGGTTTAAATCAACCATAAACCCATATATTTTTTTATCACAGAAACTATTATTTTTACAATCATCTTTTGTAAATACTTCTGTCATACTACGGAACATCATTTGATATATATTATCGTGACTTTTGCTATTTGTAAATAATGTTACAATATCTACTTTTGGTAAAGAAACACCTAATATTAACTTTTCTCCTGATAATATAATAAGGCCTTGTTTTTTATAAGTTCCATTACTTATTTTTTCATTTATATCATTAATCTGCTTTTTAATATTTAGCCCTTTTTCTTGAAATATTATATTGTCTTCGTTGTCATATTTGTTATAATAATTTTTCTTTTTCTCTTTATCCCCCCTCCTTCCTTTTGTATCTGTTAATATTTCTTCTTCTGTTCTGCATATAAAAAACATATTATTGTTATAAAATTTTGTAAATTTTATTTTTAAAAGCTGTAAAAGACTAAATATTACATAATCTAATAATCTTCCCACAGTACCTCCAGGTAAAAACCATAATTGCGATGTTTTATGCGAGGTATGCTGTAAAGTTCTACATTCATTAGTACATACATCTCTAATTCGCGGCAATATACCTCTTGTTTTCAAAAACCCAATTTCTTTGTAATTTCTATCATCTTTATTCCATTCCCAATTTGATTTATAATATAGGCCTTGTATTTTCATTATGATATCTCTATATTTACGAATATCCATATCTCTTAACTCTTTATCTGTAAATTTGTGATCAATATTATCCTCTAATTTTAATTTAATGATAGGATATTCTGTAGAATTATCTATTTTCTCAATGTTCTTATCATATAGCTCAAATTTTAGACATTTAATACCAGTAATTTTTTTATCTAATGGATATCCTAAATAATATTCTAATAATTCAATTAATTGTTCCTCGTTTTCAAAAGTTTCACCATCTTTTCTATAAGTAAATAACTTATCCATATCAAATCCATAGTTAGTCCCTTCTATTAAATTTCTTTGCTTATCTAAAAAGTCTTTGTCCCACACAGAAGTTATTAAAAAAGGTTCTGGAAAATGCTGATATTGTCTCGATATATATTGCAAATCTAGTTTATTTCTATCTTTTATAACTGCATTAACTATATCTTTGCCAAATCTATCATCAAAATATTCTAAAAAAAATGCAATATCTTTTCTTTCTTTACTGCTCTTACTACTCGTACCGCTCTTGCTATATCTATTATTAAAAAAATTTTTAATAAATTTGATATCATTTAAGTCCCATTTAATTACATTACTATCTTTAATATCATAAATTTTCTTTGGTTTATTATATGTAGCAGATACAAAAATTTTGCAACATTTTTTATCAACAGTTCTATCAATGTTTCTAAGTAATTCTTTAACTATTTTTTCGGCATTTTCAGTACCCATACCATAATGAGCTTCGTCTAAAAATATTATTTTGGGCTTTATTTTTTCTAAGTTATCTTCTATAAATAGTTTTTCAATATTTTTTCCAATTTTATCTTCATTTGAACCTGAACCATTATCTAATAATTGTTTTGAACTTAAAAGTACTCTATGACAATTCTGATTTTCTTTCTTATCTTTTTCTTTGATATTAAAAGCTTTAATATTATATTTATCAAAATCAATATGATCGAAAGCCTCTATATATTGTGATAATGTCTCGTTCGGCGCTGGTGTAATTATTACATAATTATTAAATGTTTTTAAACCCTGATTTATATGTTCTTTGACATGCCTTAGAATCGTCCCCGCCATTATATAGGTTTTACCAGAGCGAGGTATAGCTCCTATTAATATTTCATTATTTCCTTCGTTCATAAGTGCATTAATTTTCTCTATAAATAATTTTTGATGAAATCGTGGAATAAAAGGAACTTTATTAATCTCGATTTGTAAATACTGTTCTTTAAACCTTTTAATATTATCATTATCCTTCCAATAATCATATAATTTAAGTAAATTCTTCAATTTTTCATAATGTAATTCTAAATCAGAAAGATCATAAACATTTTCATAATTACCGCCCGGTGATATATATTTTATCAATAGGTTACTTGAAGCATTTGTATCATTACAAAGCTGTATAAATTCTCCCTTATTTTTCACAAATAATAATGTTTTAATTTCATAATTTTTCATATCTTCAGAATATTTAGCTCTATATTCTTTTTCCCTATCCCTAATAATAATACATAGGTTTTGTATATCATAATTTTTTATACTTATACCTACCTTTTTATCAATATATTTAACAGATACTAAATGTAATATTTTTTTATTATCTATATTTTTTTCAAATGTAATATCAGAATAGCCTCCAGAATTACCACTAATTAATCCTCCGTTAATATAGTCATCATCCGTCTTATCAAAAAACTCATTAATTTTTTTAAATATAGCTTTATTTTTGTTGTTCATATTACCTATACCGTGTACTGTTGTATGTTTATCGGCAAGTTCTGTTATTCCCAACTTTATACATATATCCCATAATCTTTCATATATAAATCCCTGTATTGATTTTGTATTTTTTTCATCTTTATCATCTTTATCATATTTATTTTGCTCTTCATTTAATTCGCCCACTATTTTTTTTATATCATTATCTCCATCCTTATAATTTTCAATTAGGTCATTTGCAGTATCATATTTTTCTATATCTTTAATAAATTTTTGAATACTTGTTTTTGTTCGTGGTACTTTAGATACTACAGGATTGCTTGTTGGTATATTTACGCATTTCCTTGTTGATGGATCACGAATTGTTCCTTCCTTGCATTTATAAATACATCTTCCGTCAGGGGGAGGGTAAGGTTCTTTATTTAGATTTTTGCATACTTTAGCTTTTTTCATAGATACTTCTATTTAGATTAAAGAATATTTAAAAAAATAACAATATTATATCGCAATTGATGTCTTTTGTTGCTCAGCTCAGCTGGTATTTGTATATACGCGTTGATTGCTCGCATATAGAGGAATCTTGTTGTCAAAGGGATAATATAGGGCACGAAAGGAGTTTTTGATAGTATCTAAAACACTCGGTCTATCTTTTTTACTTTCAAATAATTTATATTTGTAAAAATTATCATAATCAGAATAATCCGCATAATATGTCGGGTAAGTATTATTGACCGGATATAGAGGATAGATAGGGTTAATGGGATTGATTGGGTAAATAGGTCTTGGTACTATGGTATTCGCGATAGCTGGAAGAAAATTAGTAAATACGATAGAAACTGTTAATAGCGAAGCAATATATCTAAACATATCCGTAATATTATATATACGCGCTATTTCTTTATATTCTTTCTCACCCACTCACGCGAGCATAATTATTGATTTTCGGAGAGTTTAAGGGATTTATTGTTTTTCAAGAAGCAGGCTGGGACATTAGCT
>B570J29635_1000063_pt1 | contig 7070 bp, 6 predicted proteins | sample LakMenEpi15Mar12_FD_29635 | JGI IMG/M metagenome (IMG submission 29635) | reverse complement strand
CTGCCCACCTTTGGAGAGATATTTGTAACCTTCTTTACCTTCTTAGTTCCCAATTTCTTGACTACAACCTTGAGCTGTAGATCCTGCAAGGCTTGAGTTGCTTTGATTTGATCTAGTGAAAAGACGTTAGGGATAAATACATACTGTGAACCCTTAGAGATTATTAGCGTCACAGTTGATCCCTTAGGTGCAACATCAACACCGGTTGGAGTTTGCGAAATGACTACACCCGATAGAACTCTTTCATTAAAAGCATAAGTAGATTCAACGTCAAAACCAAGATCATTTAACTCATTGAGCGCTTGTTCACCACTTTTGCCTGAATAAGAAACAAGTGCCACAGTCTCAACACCCTTACTTATCACAAGTGAGACAGGAGTATCACGCTTAACTTCTGTGCCTGATTCAGGCTTTGTAGAGATGACAAATCCTTTAGGAATTTCTTTGTTAAAGACTTCAGTGTTTGCGCCAACTATCAATGGGAATTTCTCAAGGGCATTTGTGGCAGCCTCTGGTGTGAGTCCGGCTACGGAAGGAATGATGTATCGCTCCGGACCTTTAGAAACAATTAACTTAACTTCACCACCAGATTCCACACGTCCACCACCTGGAGGACTAGTTTCAATGATGGCACCTTTTGCAATATCTTCATCAAAGCGCTTTTCTAAAATTACTGTAGTTAAACCCAGAGGCGTCAGAGTGGAAAGAGCTTGCTCATATGTGCCACCAACTACCGATGGAACAACTACGCGAGAACCTGGTCCAACCAATGTGTACCAACCGCCAATACCAAGGGCGATGGCAAGAATGATTGCAACCTTACGGTTGCGACGCACACGCTTGCTGGCCTTCTTTTTCTTTTCCTTTGCAGCTCTAATCTCTTGGGTTGTCTCTTTTACTTCAATACTCTCTTCTTTTTCTTTCTCAACTGCCTTCTTCATCTTTCCCCGTGGCTTTTCCTTAATAGGCTCCATAGGAAGGTCAAGAGCTAACTTCATCTGATTAGTTTTAGGATCAATTTCGCTCTGAATAGATTCCAAAGACTTAAGGAATTCACCTGCAGTGCGCGGACGCTTATCTGGATCACGATCTGTTGCCTTGGAAATCAATGTATCTAGGGCTTCTGGAATCTCCTTGCGCTTGCTGCGAAGTGATGGAATCTCTTGGTTAACGTGCATATAAGCAATTTGGATAGGGGAGTCACCTGTGAAAGGTTTCTCGCCAGTGAGCATTTCAAATGCCACGATGCCAACGGCATAGACATCACTTCTAGAGTCTGCAACACCGCGTTGGACTTGTTCCGGAGAAAGGTATGAAACAGAACCCAAGATCACACTTGATTCAGCCGTCATAGTTGAACCAATGAGCTCACCGCGAGCTAAACCAAAGTCTGCAATCTTCACACGGCCCTCTTTTGAAATCAAAATGTTTTCAGGCTTCATATCACGATGGACTATTCCCAAATCATGAGCGGCAGCTAGAGCGCTAAGGATTGGAGTGAGGTAGTTGATTGCATCTTTGATTTCAAATCTGCCGCGCTCATTTAAGTATTCACGAAGTGTGTGACCTTCAATTAACTCCATGACAATAAAGACGGCAGGAACTCCGTTTTGATTCCACCCTTGGTCCTGCACAGCAACGATGTTGGGATGTGAAAGTGCGGCAGCGGCTTTAGCTTCTCTNATGAAACGGTTAACGAAGGCTTCATCTTGGGCTAAATGGGGATGCATAATCTTTACTGCAACTTTTCGATCTAAGCGGGTATCGNTNGCCTCATAGACACTGGCCATTCCACCATTGGCAACCTGGCGAGTGAGTTGATAACGCCCATCAATGAGCTCACCCGATAGATCTGACATATGGGCGATTTTAGGGCTTTAATCCTTATGAGCTTTGAATGTGTTCCGCGTTTTCGCGTGTCTTATCTCGCATGAAATGAATTTCTTGGGCAATCTGCCACTGCTTCATCTGNGATGCAATCTGATTGCCATCTCGATTCAAAACCCGTTGTATTCCTTCNTCAGCATCGATATCTAGCCAATACAGGGTTGCACCAGCATCCCGCACTACTTTTTGNCCGGCTCCAACGCCTTCTAAAATCAAGATATCAACAGGATTTATCATCGCCTTTGAATCAAAGGACATTGATTGCCAGTTGAAGATATCTATTTCAATGCTCACTCCATTGTTATGTGCATTCACAATTGATTCCAAGGTGTGAGTTAAACCTTCATCCAGCGCGCCTTCCCAACCGTTATAGAGATCATCCATATGGATAACTTCAACAGTCTTATCTGCCGATAGTTCTTTAAAGAAGTGCGCAGCAAGGGTTGTCTTGCCAGCACCTGCTCTGCCATCAATTGCGATTAAGGACATACCAGCGCTTCCAACCAATGACGGCTACAACAGTGAAGAGTGCATATAAGGCGGCAGTGAACCAATAACCTAAGTAGGCGTATTGAACAGTTCCGGCTAAATCAATAATGAGCCAGAGAACCCACGCTTCAACTTTCTGATAGACCATAAGCACTTGAGCCGCTAATGAACCAACAAGTAAAAATGCATCAGACCATGTCGCTGCAGCACCTGCGCGCGAGAGCAGAGGAGAAAGTGCAGAGACTGCAATCAAGGTTCCTGCACCAATGAATAAGCGATGACGGTTGTTTAAATAGCCAGGGGCTGCACCTGTTGGTGCCCAGTCGCGCCAACCCCAAATGGCAGCGATAATGAAAACTATTTGAAGTGCTGCACTTGCGAAGAGATCAGCTTGATAAAAAAAGACCATGTAGAGCGCACTACTCAATGCCCACCACGGCCATGTGATGCGCTTTCCGGTTGTGCCCAGCCAGACTCCAGTGATGGAAGTAATTGCTGCAATGAATTCAAGTGCTGAGACTTCATAGCCCCAGGCGCTAAAAATGGTGAATGACATAGTTTCCTTTCCACNTCCGCATTACCGGACGGGTCAATCGGTCGGTTTGAATTTCAAACCCTCTCAGCCGCATGCGGCTCCCGTGGTTCTTAGAGTAGCGTTATCTCGTGCAAAAGTATGGATACCTAGCGATGATTGTTTTCACCGTCGTTGGCTCATTTTGGCTAGAAGTGTTTTTGAAGGTCGGAGTGCTCAAGCAGTTTAAGCGAGTAGTTCTTACCATTGCCCCTGTAGCTTTTCTATTCATCGCATGGGATAAATACGCCATTGCAAATGGCCACTGGTATTTTGATAAAGATCAGATTCTGGGAATCTTTGGACCCTTTGGCATTCCTTTAGAGGAGTATTTGTTCTTTATAGTCGTACCCATCGCGGCCCTGATGACTATTGAAGCCGTGCGCACAGTTAAAAAGCATTGGCAGGTCTATAAGTGACCTANACGCAAATCGCAATCTTTGCAGTTCTCTTCGCNATCTCTTTTGATCTCTTTNTCTTTAAAACACATTTGCTCAAGCGCANAGTATTTTGGACTTCTTACGCAATCATTGTCGGCTTCCAACTACTGACGAATTGGTGGCTGACTTCAAGAAACATCGTGATGTATAGCCCAGATGCCATCATTGGTCTGCGCATCGCATCNGCNCCAGTGGAGGATTTNCTCTTTGGNTTNGCNNTAGTTCTTGGCGTATTAACTAATTGGATACGGCTAGGCGCTTCAGATAAGCGCTAATAAAGACGCGTAATCTGCGGGCTGTAGAAGTCTTGGCACGCTTGTTGAATATGTCGTAGCCAATCTTTTCCACTTCATCAACGATGCCGCAGTACAACTCACTGGCAGCTTCAATACAGGGACGACTAGATGCTGCAAGCATTTGAATTCCTGGGGTGGCTTCTGCTTGTAGTTGGCGCACGCGGGCAATTTGAAACTTAAGTGCGCTAATAATCTGTGGAGTAAGGGTTCGCTCTTCAAGCATTTCGCGTGTGACGCCATGCTCAGCAAGCTCAGTAATAGGAAGATAAATACGGCCGCGATCTAAATCTTCTCCCACATCGCGAATGAAGTTAGCTAATTGGAAAGCAATACCAAGCTTCTTTGCACATTCATAGGCACCTTCTTCAAGCACTCCCAACACGGGCACCATTTCAAGGCCAATAACTGCAGCTGAACCGTAGACGTACTCCACAAGATCTTCATATGTTTGATACTCCTGCACAGTTAAATCCATAGTCATGGAATGCAGGAACGCTTCAAAGTGCTCATGGGGGATTGCAAATGTGTTGACTGTGTCTATTAGTGCTCGCCCGATTGCATCATTACTTTTGCCAGTTTTTAAATCCTGCAAAATCTTGGCACCCCAGAGCCCTAAAGCATCTGCCTTTTCCTGCACAGTAAGAGTGGATGCAAGATCATCAACGATTTCATCTGCGTAGCGGGCAAAGCCATAGAGTGCATGAACATATTTACGTTTAGCTTTAGGTAGCAGGAGTGTGGCTAGGTAATATGTTTTGCCGTGTAGAGAATTTAATCTCTTGCACTCGGCATAGGATGCCTCCAGCTCATTCATTTACTTAACAGGTCCCACAATTCGCTCTGCAGCAAGGCGGCCTGAAATCAAAACCATTGGAACGCCAACGCCGGGTTGTGTCCCAGAACCAGCAAAGACAACGTTTTCAATTCCCTGTGCCATATTGCGTGGTCTGAAAGGACCGGTTTGGAAAAATGTATGTGCACTGGCAAATGGTGCGCCCATCTCCATTCCCTGATTCTTCCAATCAAGGGGAGTAGTCATGACTTCAGTTTCAATGGAATCGCCAAAGCCGCTGTATCCGCGCTCTTCAATGGTTTTAATCATTTGATCGCGATATGGGCCAGCTTGTTTCTTCCAATCGATATCACTATCTAAGTTAGGCGTTGGGAACAAAATGTAATAGGAGTGCTTACCGGTAGGTGCTAAATCTGGATCATCATGAGTTGGCACGGTAACCAAGATGCTGGGATCACTCATTAACTGCTTCTTCTTGATGAGTTCATCAAAAACGCCATCCCAAGAGTGGCCAAAGTGAATGTTGTGGTGGGCAGCAAAGTCATATTTCTTACTTGAGCCAACGAGAAGGGTCACACACGATGGTGAGTACTTCATCGCTTGATCGTGACGGGGGTTTTGCCAAGCAATTCGCGATAGGCAACAGGTAGGTCTGGATTCAAAATAACTGCATCGCACTCATAGCGCTCACCAGCTTCGGTGATGACAGCTTTTGCGCGACCATTGCTTACTTCAACATTTGTGACCGTGGTGTTGTATTTAAATACCACACCGTGCTTTTGCGCAGCTGCAGCTAGTGCGCGCGGAACTGCATGCATTCCACCCTTAGGGAAGAAGACTCCATTAACTGAGTCCATGTATGCGATTACTGCATAGATAGCTAGAGCCTGTTGTGGGCTTACTCCTGCATACATAGCCTGGAATGAATAAACCTTTTGTAGTCGAGGATCTTTCATAAATTGATTTACTTTAGGAGAAAGTCTGCGAAAGCCCCCAAGTGCGATTAAGCGGGCAAGGTTGGGTGTGAGTAAGTTGAGTGGACTATCGATATTTCTATCGATGAAATCATTCATCTCATACTTATAGAGTTTTGTAACAAATTCTACGTATCTGCGATAGCCGGCAGCTTCAGTGCTGCTGATGTGTTTAGCAATCTCTGCTTCCATCTCATTGGTATCTGCGTGTACATCTAGCTGTGAGCCATCGGCATAGAAAGCGCGATAGAGAGGTGTGAGGGGAGTTAACTCCAGCCAATCTTTCATATCTTCGCCCACGCAGTTAAATGCATCATTAATCAGTGATGGCATTGTTAGAACTGATGGACCTGTATCAAAGGAGTAACCATCTTTTTTGAGTAAGCCATTGCGGCCACCAGGAACACTTTCGCGCTCTAATACGGTTACCTTTCGACCAGCTCCTGCAAGACGAAGTGCAGCGCTTAATCCAGCAAGGCCTGCGCCAACGATGACAACGTGATCGGTGGGGCCTTTAACTCTGGCAACCATTTACATACTCCTCTTTGTGGCAATCATGGCAAGTTCATTAAGTAAATCGCGTCCAGCGCTATCAATTGCAGGGTTTTCAATCGCGCGCAGTGCTTGAGACGTTAAGTCATCAATCATAGTTTCAAGGGCTGCCTTTGCGCCTGTTGAAACAATCATCTCCTGCAAGATGGCCACACCTTTTTCATCAATATCGTTCTTACCAAAGTACTTACGGCTCTCGGCCTTCATTGCATCTGTGCATTTGGCATCGGTCATAGCGATAAGGGCTGTTCGCTTTCCTTCACGTAGGTCATCACCGGCAGGTTTTCCGGTAACAGATGGATCGCCAAAGACGCCGAGTAGGTCATCGCGGAATTGGAAAGCTTCTCCAAGCGGTAGTCCGTATTCAGAGAGAGCTGCCAACAATGCCGGGTTTGCATCCCCGGCTAGGACTGCTCCTATGTGAAGTGGTCGCTCAATTGTGTACTTACCTGATTTGTAGCGAGCGATTGTCATTGAACGTGCAATATCTGTGTTCTTCTGTGTTTGCTCATGAATATCTAAGAACTGTCCAGCCATTAACTCAACGCGCATCTCATCAAAGATTGGCATCACGCGGCGGAGTTCATCACTTGAAATACCTGACGTATTAAGAAGTTGGTTAGACCAAACAAGTGCTAAATCTCCAAGTAAGACTGCAGATGCTAAACCGTAGGCAGGTGCAAAACCTTCTAACTCATCTTGCACATGGATTGATTCAAAGTGGCGGTGAATAGATGGCTTACCGCGACGTGTGTCAGATCCATCCATTAGATCATCATGAATAAGAGCGCATGCTTGAAGCAGTTCAAGTGAAGAGATGGCTTTAGTTCTCGCTGGAGTTAAAGTTCCGCCTGCGCTTTTGATTCCAGCGTAGGCAAAGAGAGGGCGTAATCGCTTACCGCTATCTAGTAGAAAAGATGAGAGAGCAGAGGAAACTGGTTGTAATTCAGGTGAGATTGAAAGCAGGTATGCGCTCTGATCACGCATGAATTGAGTGAGTTCAATCTCTACGCAATCGCGTGTCTCTTGTAACTCTGATTTAGTCGCTGAACTCACAGCGTAAAGGTA
>B570J29635_1000059_pt1 | contig 7490 bp, 9 predicted proteins | sample LakMenEpi15Mar12_FD_29635 | JGI IMG/M metagenome (IMG submission 29635) | reverse complement strand
CCCCTTGATTCAAGTCTGTTTCTTGATTTCTCGGTTGTTTCAACTCTTGTTTCTCTTCTTGTTTGTTCTTCATCAATATCGTCATTTCGTTTCGGTTTCCCCCTTGATTCAACTCTACTTGTTTGTTCTTCGTCAATGTCGTCATTTCGTCTTGTTTTTCCCCTTGATTCAAGTCTTGATTTCTCTTCTCTTTTAGGTTCATTCTTTCTTCTCCTATCATCATCTGAATCAGAATATAAATTACGAGGTGATTCTTGAGAAAGTTTAGGGAGATATTCAGCCAAGGAAGGATACTTTTCATGAATATCTTCAGGGCTAACAAGAAACATATTTACCTTTCGAATGAACTTGTTTTCAGCTTCAAATTCATAAATAATATCATTTTTCGGTAAAATTTTACCTACTAGTTCAAATGAGTTTTGAAACTGTAATAATACTATATTTTTTCTTCCCCTATCTATATTAGGACTCAAAGCATATGGTAAACGATTTGAACCATTAACAATATATATATTTCGTTTCAATCGTTTTGATACTGTATCCATTACAAAATTATTTACATTTGATTCTACTAAAAGCAACTTTGATTTAAACTTGTTAAATGTCTGTTTTTCAATTTCTCTAAAAAAATTAACCAAAAAGTTATTTACGATATTAATAATATACCGTTTCTTTTCCATTTCAATTGCTTTGAATTCTTTCGATGAATTCAGTATCGTAATTATATTGGAAATGAATAACTTTCTATACTCATCAACAGATTCACTATCAGATGAATCTTTATTTGTCATTTTCAAAGCATTCTTAAAATTAGAAAATGAAAGTAATTCGAAAATTGCTTCATACAATTCAAAATTAGAACTGATTTGAAGTTTAGATACAACATTTCTAATAGATTCAAGGTCAGACATCTTCCTCGTCTCAATATACTCATAAAACGATTGAAGGGATGACATGAGTTCAGAACTATACGAAACCAAATTATATTCATTATTAAGTTCTTCCCAATCATCAATAGAAACCTTTTTCATTAAGCTCTCGATAAAACGAGAAACCATATCATCTTGTTCTTCGGATGAGCAAGAAGGATAATCTTCTGCATAAGAAAGTAATAATGAATGATAAAAGCTATTCTCCCTATCGATTCCTACCCTTACTAACTCGTTTGTTTCAGAAAACGGGGAGTTGTAAAATACCGTTTTACCTTTTTCAATCTTTTTTAAATTTGGAAGACTCATTTCCATTTTAAAACCTCCCTTTTAAATTATTATTGGTTTAAAGAGAATATCAAATTCGATACTGATTATCAGTATTAAATTCGTAGTTTATTTATGTTCATGATTTTGTAATTCATGCAATACACACAGACTCTCGCAGTTCGTCTCTATCACTATTGGTATGCCTCTTTCATTGCAAAAGTTTAATAGGTATATTAGTGATGAAGTATTTTCTCGCCATATATATCCAGTTCCCAATACTGCATGTCTATCCTTCTTTGAACCCAAAGGAACTTCGCTATCATTCAAATGAATCAAACTTAATTTATCAATTCCAATCTCAAAATCAAACTCATCGAACATCCTTTTTACTTCATCCATTTCTCGTAAATCATAGTCACCTTGACCCCATATATGAGCCGTATCAACACAAAAACCTACATTATTTTTTTTATCTTCATCAATCAAACTGTAAATCACTTTAAATTCTTGAAAATTTCTACAAAGTTTTCGTCCTTCTCCTGCACAATTTTCTAAAAGCAATTTAGATTTCCCCCTAAAATTAATCTTATTTATCGATGTAGCTATTGTTTGTAAACCTACTTGTCTATCAGGATAACATCCAGGGTGAATAACGGTTCCGCATGTATTTGCATCTAATTTCGATATTGTTTCAAGTTCATACTGAAGCTCATTCAAAACGATAAACATAGTATCATCTATTTTTTTATCTCCGTTCCAAGCCAAAGATGAAACCGAACCGTTTAGATTTGCTATATACGGAAAATGAGTAAATACATGAGTTGGAAATCTGTGTAATAATCGATTACTCTCGTCAATATCGTCTTCTGTTATCCTTTGTCTTTTGTAAGACTTAGGATTGCCCATAAAAAATTGGACGGAATACAAGCCTATCTCGATAGCTGATTGAATAGTCATAGAAATTCTCTTTTCAAACGATAAATGAATACCGATATTAGTCCAGTTTAAACTTTGAATTGTAGTCATGTTTATTTATTAGTATTAATTATTTATGAATTCAATTTGAAGTTAAATTAGGAAACTATTTATTTCAATTAATGGCAACTGTATTAAACTGAACCTTGTTAGTTTGAAATTCAACTTATCATTTAGTTTTGTAATTAGATTTAAAAAAATCATACAAACTACAAAATGGAATTTAGACCAGAACTATTTACAGTTGAATCACGAGAAGGATTCATTTATGATACATTAAAGAGAAAGGTACATAATTTCCTCATGATTCGTCCTAACGAGAATGACTATTTTGATATTGGAGATTTTTTTCGTAAATACAATATACGGAAGCAGACTGATATCGATAGGTATATTACTCGTATCGTTAATGATATTCGCAGTTCGGGTTGGAACTGTGGAACATCTTTTTATAAAACAGGTTTGTTTGTATTTGGAGATACTCGTCCTCCAAACTTCTTTGCAGATACAGATGAGTTTTAAATTTAAGTTACATTAATAAATGAATTATGCTGTATTAAAAAATACATGGGCTTGTAACAGAGAGATTAGAGAGTCTTATGAACCTAAAGTAACAATGCCTCTAAATGAATGGAAAGACTACATAGGTGATGGTAAAAATGTCCTATATGGATCTGCCGTAATTCCAAATGGATCAACAGACGATGGTGCTGTTTATAAAGGACAGGTAGCTCAAGTAAGTGGGTGTTCGTGCAGAAGTATATTTTAAACTGTTTATTAATTACATGTAATTAATAAACTCAGAGGATATTGTAGTTCTAAATCATACTCTTAAAAATGTAACTGTAAGTTATTTCATCATTTTTGAAAATGCGATTTGGTAAAAGTGAAGGGAGATTATCATTTAAAAATTCAATCATTTCATTTCCTGATTCTTCATTGATTAAACCAATATTGATACTGATTTCAACTTCGTCGTACCGTTTTGAATCTTTTTTTGTTCTTGTAGAAATAAATACTGCTTTTGCTATATCTTCCATTGTAAAAGATATTGAAGGAGTGAAAAATGAATTTACATATATGTACGAACCATCCAATCTAATTCTTAATGTTGAATCTAATTTACACTTTTCTAATGATTGAGTTACTGAATTCAATTCGCGAATCATATTAGATTCTGGTTTGATAAAATTAAACTTATCCATAGAATCGATATTGGGATTCAATCTAGAATTTTGTTTTTTTATAGGTTTCAATTCTTTATTGCATTTATGTTCATCTTCAACATCTTCTAAACAGAACCAGCATAATGATAGATTTAATTCAGCTTTTAACTTTTTGAACTGCAAAATACGGTTATATTCAAGTTGAGTTTTATTAGCATGGCATGTTGGACATAGACTCATGAGGTTATCAATATCATCATTTTGACCAATACTAAACGGAACAATATGGTCAACCTGATAAGAAGGAGGTAACGATTTTTTGCAATATCCACATTTCCAATCTTGATTTGAACTGACAAACTTTTTATCTCTTTCAGATAACTTTCGTTTAAGTGATATATTTGAACTCATTTACAGTTTAAATTGTATTCAATTATACTTTTTATCTTTTTAAGCTGAATTACAATTTAAATTATTAGTGTATCAGATAATAATACACGATAAGTCAAATCATTATAATCACTGGTCAAACTACAGGCTTTATCTATATCATATAAATAAAGCCTATAGTTATTAGGCAAATAACCATAACACCATACATAAGGTATCTCATCAGTGTTATTATATTTTTAATCTTTGAAAATCGAACGATAAATATAACCCAAATCAGGATTAAAAATAAACACGAACTTAAAATAATAAATAATGATTTTTGAGATTGTTTTTCCGGTTCGGTTTGATCCCCAGTTTTTTTTATAGCAGCAAGTCCCTTGTTTTTGTCTGAACATATACATTTTCCTTTATCATCGTATCCACAACCGTACGGGTCATTCCCTTCACATGAACAAGTTGAATTATCCAAACATGAACATATGTTATCTATACATTTTCCTATAGGTGCATTTACACCGTTACAATCTAAATCTGAACTACAATTTTCACAGTATCCTTTTTTACCACAAGCCATGTTTAATCCTGATATTCCTAATTCACCACAGTCACCAACTGTCTTGCATTCTGGTTTATTCGTTGTCATTTATTATAATAATATAATAAATGAATATAGAAAGTGATTCTATAAATGATTGGTCGACAGATATAGAAGAAAAGTAACAGAAGTTCATCGCCAATTAATAACCTTTTATCAGGTATTAAAAATACGATAACCAATGTTGGTTCACAATCTCAAAAACAAACGGATAGTGAAACAGAAGATTGAATCAAACCATAATATCGTATAAATTTACTTTGTCTTAATCGTCGCCTTACATACAGGACAGACTGGATTGTAATAACCCCACTCAAGAATACAATCCTTATGAAATACATGGTTACATCTTAAATTTGATACGATATCTTCTTCTTTATAATCATCAGAACAAATACAGCAGTTTGTGAATGTCTTCTCTGTGTCACCATAACGATTATTATCGACATCAATCACAACATTATGATTCCTTTCAAGTTCAAGTTCATGTGAAGCTTCTTGAAATAACGAATTAATAAATTCTTCTTGACAATCAAATTGATTAAAAACTGATCCATAAGAATTCAAGAAATAATTAAAACTGTTTAGCACCTCATTTATTCTAGGTCGGTATATGAATTGTCCTCCTCTATAAGATACTGACCAAGTATCTCGAATATTAATTCGAATAGTATTATCGTCGCTTTTGTTTTCCATATCTTTATCTATTGGAAAAATTATTTATAAATTCATTTACCTACTCCTAATAAATGGATATTCAACAAGAAGAACTTCAATATAAACAGGATCCAACTATTTCTTTATTTGGGACTAAATTGGATTTACTTACTGTAAGCATGTTTTCCTTTGGTATAGCACTCTCGATTTTCATATGGTTTTATTTTGGATTTTTTACTGGTCATAACAGATACTTCCTTATTGTATTATGTCTCCTCTTCATTTATCAGATATTTGGAAGTGGAACATATGCTGGTTCTTATTCTATGGAAGATAATGAAATGAAAGAGGTCGTTCAGGCTAATTCTGTTCTTTTTAGTTCCCTTATAATTATACTTGCTTTTGGTAATAAATCATTTAATGATGATAACAACAAAATGTTAGTTATCAGTTTACTTTTATCTTTGGTCGCGATTATTTATTTCAGTATCAAAAAGTCCTCAGATTCTAAAAGAATGATTAGAAAGTTAAAAATCGCATTCATGACGATAAGTATCTTTATTTTTGCAATGATGATATTTAATGTAGGTCTAAGTCAGTTTAATTTGTTAAAGTAAATATATGAAATTACACTAAGAATTGAAAAGTAAAAGCAATTTGTTTTTCAATTCAAAAGTAAAAAATACTTAATTCTCCTTTATCTCCTTTTCAAAAGTAAAATATATTTATCTCCTTATCTCCAATCCAAAAGTAAAAAATGGTTATCTCCTTTATATCCAAACCAAAAGGAGATATCTCCTTTTCAAAAGTAAAATACTTAATTCTCCTTTATATCCAAACCAAAAGGAGATATCTCCTTTTCAAAAGTAAAAGTATTTTATCTCCTTTTCAAAAGTAAAATATATTTATCTCCTTTATCTCCAATTCAAAAAGTAAAAATACTTAATTCTCCTTTATCTCCAAACCAAAAGGAGATATCTCCTTTTCAAAAGTAAAAGTATTTTATCTCCTTTATCTCCTTTTCAAAAGTAAAATATATTTATCTCCTTATCTCCTTTTCAAAAGTAAAATATATTTATCTCCTTTATCTCCAATTCAAAAAGTAAAATACTTAATTATCCTTTATCTCCAATTCAAAGTAAAAATATTTATCTCCTTTCAGCTCAAACCGATACTCGATATAGATAAATGAAATCTACAATATTATGAACTTATAATAAATGTCGAAGTCGCAATCGAAATGTCAAATATGCAAGAAGAAAATCAATATGATGTTACGAGACCTACATATCTGTAGATGTTCTAACTACTATTGCAGAACTCATATACATGACCATGTTTGTTCTTTTAATTATAAAGAACTATTTATCGAACAAAATAGAGAACTAATTGAAATTAAGCCTGTAAAAGTTGAAAAAATTTAAGCAGAAACAATTTAAATAGGATATAAAAAGATATAAAATGATTCACCTTAACGAAATAATGGAAAATAAGATTGTTCTGCAGGTTACTTCTGAAGAAGTAAAAAAATATATCGATAAAGATGTTTTTTATCGATATAAGGTTGATTTTGAATTGAAACCAAAAGATTTATTATTATTTTCAAATCAAGATCGATATTACTACGATTATGTTATTCCTCATAAAATTGATAAAGCAGACTATTTTGAGTTTGAAAATATCGATTATGCCGAACTATTTATAAATAATTTATATTCATGTCCAATTGATAATGAGGTTGAAATCGTTCCATGTGCTTCCTGCTTTGAATTTACTATTAGAATATATTTCAGTATTTTTCAATCTCTACCGGAAACAATAAAAATAAAATACAATGCTTATCTTTTTCCAACTCGAATTAAAGTTCAAATATCACAATTTCCATTTCAAACTGATAATCATATGTATATCGATAGTGTTGTTGAGACCCTTTAACATCATATTGAAATTTAAGTTGTCAACTTAAATTTTAAAATTGAAATTTCAATGTTAATTTAATCGTAAGATAGGACAAACAAAATGACATCATCTAAGAAATATATTAAAAAGGACCAAATTCAACATATTATTGATAGAAGCGAAATGTATGTTGGTTCTAAAACACTAAAAAAGTCAATTGAATATGTAGCTGAAAAAGTTACGGATAAGTTTGAAATCGTGAAAAAGGAGATTGTTGTTTCCCCCGCAATTATTCGTGTTTTTATCGAAGCTTTATCGAATGCGGTAGATAACTACGAAAGGAGTAAATCAACAAGCATCAAATGCACTAAAATCAAGGTTACCATTGATAGGGAATCAGGGTTGACTTCAGTCTTGAATGATGGTGATGTGATTCCAATTGAGATTAACGAAGAGAATCAATGCTATAACCATAGTCTGATATTTGGTCATCTCCTTACGGGGTCGAACTATGATGATGAAGAAGATAGAGTGACAAGTGGTCGTTTTGGAGTAGGAATTAAAGCCCTGAACATCTTCTCAAGTCAGTTTACAGTTGAAGGATTG
>B570J29635_1000050_pt1 | contig 7773 bp, 9 predicted proteins | sample LakMenEpi15Mar12_FD_29635 | JGI IMG/M metagenome (IMG submission 29635) | reverse complement strand
GCGTAGTTCTGAACAGTGCTATGACTCTTCTCCACGTGTGACTGATGATGATGCGCATATGGTGCTCCCAGATGGAGATCAATGTGTTGAGACACACACCATGCGCGGAATGATGCAGCTGCCTGTTCAGGCAAGCCATCGCATCGTAGTTCGACAGTGCAGTACGGCGAATGCCTCTATACTGCGTTGATCAACCATGTCTGAGCTATCTCAATCAAGGAAGATCGTAGTACGTCGTGCAGTGATTCAGTAAACTGATCAAACAACTACATCGCGTATTTGAATTTTGTTTTGTAGGCCTCTACGTATGGGCCGGTACCGTCCATATACACGCGAAATAGACGCGTTTTGGTGGAGGCAGGGATTCTTGATGGAAGCCCGAATGAATAGCGTTTGACAACGCACGAGGTATGTCCAAGTGCCGTCTTTCCCATACGGGATGATCGCTGTTGAGAGCACTGTGGCGAACACGCCATCGTGTCCCGTGAAAGAACGTGAAATTTCCACGAGATCCCCAGTTTTTGAGCTGGGTTCTATATTTTCCAGTGCTTGTCGATCGAGATCATGTACGCTCATCGCGTGAGTGTGCATGCCGGTCTCGTGACTGAATTTGCACGTGGTGTCTCGTGGACATGAACCAGTCTCTGCGTAAGCAAAGCACTTTCCGAGCTCTTTGAATTTCACAGATTTCCCACCCCCNTTGGCTGTGGTTGTCTGTGTTTTCTCGGTGTTTCTGGTTGTTGTAGGTGTAGTAGCGGCGGGGTACTCCTTTGAGTCAGAGTGCTTGTATGCGCAAGCCTTGTGCTTGTGCTTTCTGCACCCCCCGTCGTGTTTCTCGTTAGGACACATGAGCCNTGCTCTGTCCTTNTTCTGCTGTTCCTGCAGAATAGTGATTTGTTCCGTTTCGGATGGTTTTTCGGAACCTCCGCCTTTTCCCCCTTTTCCGCCGTTTCCTCGGCCTTTGCCTTTGAAATTTGGAACGGTCATGAGCGTGTTGCTCGTGTTTCTGAGTAGAGGTAGTTGCGGTGCCTGCGTCTGCTGCTGTGTCCTTGACAATGACAGCATGACGTCCGAGTTTTGTGAGAATTCTCTCGTATGACCATACTTTGGTCTTCGCTTCCTTCTGAATGACAGTATAGCGATCGTCTGCCTCTAGCAGAGATAAGGTAAATCCGATGCGGAGCATCGTAGTGACAGGAAATTCGACTGCAGCTAGGCTGTTGTCGTCCCAATGTTGGGATGTAATAGTAATGAATCGACGTCACACTCTTGTGTGTCGATTATCTCATCAGACTCGGCGCGCTCTGAAGTAGCGTCCGGTTGTGAGCGCGAATCGGAATCGCGTTTTTGAATGAAAGTAAATTCGACTGCAGCTAGGCTGTTGTCGTCCCAATGTTGGGATGTAATAGAAATGCATCGACGTCACACTCTTGTGTGTCGATTTTCTCATCATACTCGGCGCGCTCTGAAGCAGCGTCCGGTTGTGAGCGCGAATCGGAATCGCGTTTTTGAAGACCTAGATGGTCATCGAGATCGTCCCGTAGGCCTCTGACATGTTGTGTATGTCTGACTCAGCCCCTTGTTGGGATTCGTAGTCGATCTCTTGTATTAATGCTAGAGAGGCGAATGGTCCTATATCAGGATCATCCGTCATTGACACGTTGTCATCGCTGAATTCGATTTCGATGACTTCTGTGCTGTCTACAGTCCTGTAGTCCTCCTCTGAAGGAACAGGCTGTGACTGCGAATTGTATTCGCCTTTGATAGGTTTTTCGAGAGGGGGCATAGAAATGTCCTTCTTTGGACTTGCCGTTCCTCTCGGATTGAGATTCACAGGTTTTCCACACAAGGAAATTGCCTGTTCGTATTGATCATGCGTGAGGGCGACACTTGTCGTCCCATCAAGCCTGTGATCTGCTCGGTATATCGAGCTGGCTTGGAGCACTGATGCTCGCCAGGTAGACTCGTTATTTCCGAGTTTTTGAATTGTGACTTGAAATGACCGGAGATTCTGCATCTCGGTGCTGTCACTTTAGTGAGATCTACTTCCCGCATTGTGCGTAGAAGTGCTCATAACCTCTTATATGACTATTTGTATCTAACTAAGTCTAGAATAAGCGCGAGGAGCGAGAAGTAGGCAAACACATGTTGCGGTATCACTTTATAGAAGAAAAGAAGAAAAGAAGAATCAATAGATAAAGGTGAAAACATTTCACCAGCAGCGCGCCTAAAACGACTAAGACTAAAACTATAGCTTGCACATTGCACTAGCATGCAATGGAGGTATAACACCCCCCTAGAACGCGTGCGTACTAGCAACACGTTCTCTAACAATGCTAACTATGCAGAGCGTACAGCTCTATCTATCTACAGTGTCTTGCGCGCGTGCGCTGCCATGGAGCTAATCATTGCTCCCCGTCGAACGTCTTCCTGGTATAGTCCTGGAAGCCCTTGAATGTCGTCTTTGTCGTCCCATGACGACTCTGACAACGCGTTGAGCCTCGACTGAAGGTTGGCTTGGTAGACGGTGGCGTCGTGAACGTATGGGCAGGATGAATTGCCACAGGTCTCCCAGGAGACTGCTGCTGCCCTTGCCCTTGCCCTTGCCCCCTTTGGAGCTAGGGCTGCTGTCTGGAGCTTTACGCTTAAAGCTGGTGGCAGATCCACCTGCGCCAGACGAAGAAGAAGAAGATGATGAAGTTGGCTCCTTAGCCACATCTTCGTGCTTGCGTTCCATTGCCATACGTGGTGTTGGTGCATGTATGGTGAATACTGCGCGTACAGCGCAGAAGAAGAAGACGCCGGCGGGGCAGAACCCCTGCTGCCGGGTCGGAAGGCTAAATTGATAGCCGCAGCGTCCCATGTGAAGTGGGCGGAGCACCGGTTTAGGTACTCGTGCGCGCTGAGATAGCTTACGCTACAGGAAGGAATGTGCAGGCAACGCATGCACAGAATGCAGTTTGGCATTGTTGAACTATGCCATCGAGCTCCAGGGCCTTGGTCGCTTACGGTGCTCTTTGGGATACGACTCTGTAGATACTCCAGCTGGTGTGAGCGGGTCGTTGAATGTTGGTGAGACTGCGAATTTTGCCCCACCACGCTCCAGGTTGCTTTGTCAAAAGCAGGCTCCTGAATGGCGTTGGCATCTTTGAATGGGCGCCGCCGCCTTTGCGTCCGGAAATACATCCGTGAAGTTGACGCTGAGCTTCTGGGTTTTGAATACGAGGGAGTGCTATGCTCTATCGTTTAATGGTTATGTTGGGCTCCTATAGGTATTGATAACCCACCCAAACATGTCATTCTGTTTCGCAACGTATGCGCATCCGAACAATAGTTGTCGGAGTTTTGAAAAAATTCTTGTAGTCCTTGTAGGTAACAAGAATGTCGGACAGTTGATCTGTCGTGTCGAGCTTGTGAATGGCATACTCGCCCTCGTTCACGAAGTCTCTGACGTAGAAGTATCGCGCGTGAACGTGTATGTTACGTCCCGGTTGAATTTGGTTGATGTGACCTAAGTACGATTGCATTTTGAAGGATTGGACTGTTGGGTCCTTTCTCTCTTCCTCAGTTGCATCGTCTAGTGATGGGCGGACCCTATCATTGATCGGCGACTTCGCTACCTTAAGTGAGTCGTCGAATCCTAAGTCACGGAGCATGCGCTCGATTTGATTCGGCTGTGAAAGGAACACAGTGCCGATTTCGTAGTCGATCAATATCGAATTTCACTGCCATGCAGTGGGAGAGAGGTAGCAAGTCAAACTTGTACTTGATCCTCAGTTCGATGATATGCCACTTGAACAATTCTTTCCCCTCTTGTAGTTGGAGGTCGTCGTCACTATAGACTGAGTGTACGACTTCCTTCCCGAGTCGAGTGTTCACTANAGAACCCTCTGGGTAGATTGATGATTGCACGATATGCGCTTTGGTAGCGCTGCGTGTCTTTGTCTTGTCCTCACTTGCTACTTCCTCTCTTGCTTTCTCAGTCTCTACTTCGATTGCAATAGGTTCAAGTGTGAAACTGCAGTACGGCAAATGCCTCTGTGCTGCGTTGATCATCCACGACTGAGCTCTCTCAATCAGTGTTGATCGTTGTATGTCGTGCAGTGACTCAGTATATTCAGTAAACTGATCAAACATCTGCATCGCATATTTGAATTGTCCTCACTTGCTACTTCCTCTCTTGCTTTCTCAGTCGTCACCTCGATTGCAATAGGTTCAAGTTCGGAACTGCGACGATCACGCGGGTCTAGCCACGGTACGTGATAAGTATGGTCGCGTTTTGACGCCTCTTCGAATGGGAAGACGTCATGATTGCATTCTACTGTGCGTGCCTTCACGACAACGCCAGTAGCTATGATAAGAACGGAGTGCCCGCCTTCGCATTGGCATAGGTATACTCCCTCAGTTCCTTTTGCTGCGTCCTTCGCGCGTTTCTCAGTGGGCTCGTGAGCGACCACCGAGCATCCAAATGGATGGATGTTTGCATGCAGAGTTGCATAACTGTCTGCTGCGTGTTCGTTCCACTTCTCTTTTGGAGTAAGTGGACGTGGCATTGTAGCCGTAGGTTTGAATTCTCGAATCGCTCGTGCTGTAACGATAACGTTCTTGACTTGAGTCGCATGGAGGTTTGAATAGGACCAGTGGTCCGTGCCCATGTGGGCTCGCAATCGCTGAGAGCGTGCGTAGTTCTGAACAGTGCTATGACTCTTCTCCACGTGTGACTGATGATGATGCGCATATGGTGCTCCCAGATGGAGATCAATGTGTTGAGACACACACCATGCGCGGAATGATGCAGCTGCCTGTTCAGGCAAGCCATCGCATCGTAGTTCGACAGTGCAGTACGGCGAATGCCTCTGTGCTGCATTGATCAACCAGGACATAGCTCTCTCTATCAGGGAAGATCGTAGTACGTCGTGCAGTGATTCAGTATATTCAGTAAACTGATCAAACAGCTGCATCGCGTATTTGAATTTTGTTTTGTAGGCCTCTACGTAAGGGCCGGTACCGTCCATATACACGCGAAATAGAACGCGCTTTGGTGGAGGCAGTGAATCGCCAATGGGTGCACTCTTCATACGACCCATCGCGCAGTATTTGCAGTATAGGCGTATCATGTGGTGATGTNTGATTNTCAAACCCAACATGATAGCACACTTGTGCATGGAGCAGTGACNGAGNTTCGCATGCAGAGCTAGTAGATTCTGCAGCTGTATCTCGCCAATGCCCGCAAGCATGCACATTTCGTGTAACAGATGAGTGCCATGCACACAGGCACACATCTCCATCCCCGCAACGTGTGCGTGGGTATGGTTGCTTGCGGGCTCCTCTACCTAATCGCTCACTGGCGAAGGTAGCAGGACGTCCCCGTCTTGACGCTCGTGGGCGTCGTAGTTGTAAAGCACCTTTCCGAGTGTGTCGGGGTGCACGAAAATTGAATCTGGCGACACATCAAAGTCGGTGATGTAGGAATCACGGTCGACGTCTTTGACTGTCCCATCTGACTTGTTCGTACGAGCAACATGAAGAAGCTCGACGCCTTTCTTTCGAATCGACATGTGATCACCCGCTAACGTGAAAACGAATCCGAGATCTCGCATCTTTGGTATGCTGAGTATCGTTCGGTTTGCTCGAGGGTGAAAGAGCATCCTTCGGGCAATGTAACGGTTTGGTTGCAAAGTCGATAGTAAAACTAAACCACTCAACGCCGGTTTCACCGCGGAGTGCGTAGAGTCGTTGAAAGACACTGCGATAGTCGTTTCGCGTATCGTTCCTGGCAGAAAATATGCATCCGTGTTGATCATGTCCACGGTCGAGGCACTGTCCCATGTGGGTAGTAAACCTCTTGCACTATGAGCGTTTTGCTCATGCTCATTTTTGTTCACACTCGTGACAAATCGTTCGGGGATACCGTACGAAAGNTCNNGNTGGAATCCCGGGTGAAGAATGTCGGCCAACGCACGAGGCATGTCCAATTGGTACACGCGTGTGAGGCCTTCTTTCCCGTACTGAATGATTGAAGTAGAGATCACTTTGGCATACACGCCATCGTGTCCCGTGAAAGAACGTGAAATTTCCACAAGATCCCCAGTTTTTGAGCTGGGTTCTATATTTTCCAGTGCTCGTCGATCGAGATCATGTACACTCATCGCGTGAGTGTGCATGCCNGTCTCGTGACTNAATTTGCACGTGGTGTCTCGTGGACATGCACCAGTCTCTGCGTAAGCAAAGCACTTTCCGAGATCTTTGAATTTCACAGATTTCCCACCCCCCTTGGATGTGGTTGTCTGTGTTTTCTCGGTTTTTGGTGTAGCAGTGGCGGGGTGCTCCTTTGAGTCAGAGTGCTTGTATGCACAAGCCTTGTGCTTGTGTTTTCTGCACCCCCCGTCGTGTTTCTCGTTAGGACACATGAGCCGTGCTCTGTCCTTCTTCTGCTGTTCTTGCAGGATAGTGATTTGTTCCGTTTCGGATGGTTTTTCGGAACCTCCGCCTTTTCCCCCTTTTCCGCCGTTTCCTCGGCCTTTGCCTTTGGAACGGTCATGAGCGTGTTGCTCGTGTTTCTGAAAAGAGGTATTTGCGGTACCTGCGTCTGCTGCTGTGTCCTTGACCATGACAGCATGACGCCCGAGTTTTGTGAGAATTGTCTCGTATGACCATACTTTGGTCTTCGCTTCCTTCAGAATGACAGTATAGCGGTCGTCTGCCTCTAGCAGAGATAGGGTAAAACCGATGCGGAGCATCGTAGTGACAGGAAATTCGACTGCAGATAGGCTGTCGAAAATTTCCTCGAGTTTGACTAACCAAGCCTGCAGGCAGGTCTTGTTGTCTTTCTTGAGGTTTGTCAGTCTGCGTATGTCGCGTACCAGTATTTCGTATGGTTCGGGCTGCTCAAGCTGAGCGACCGCGTTCCACATCGCTGCGATGTCGTATTCCCCAATATCTCGAAGGAGATGGGGGCATTCGCTTAATGAATCACGCATTTTCTTGCCGAATAGCGTGCGTCGTAGTTGGTCTAGTGGACCTTCGTCAATCATAGACTGTGTGAGTTTGTCCCATGACACATACCACCGTCTATCACGCATGCCCTGCTTCATAAGCGTTTTGGCGTATTTGCGTGCAGCATGTTGTGCTGGTGTGACTAGTGAGGCGAATGGACCGAGGTCCTCATCCTCCGTGTGCACTGACACTTCGTCGAGAGTGTACTTTCGGGTATCAACCTCGATTTCTTGAATGCCGTTATCAGAACCGTCGTGCTCACTAGCATCGTCGTGTTGTGATCGCAAATCTAGTTCGCGTTGTACGGACTTTGTGTCGGGACTTGGCATAGCAGCGTCCTTCTTCGGACTACCAGTTCGACTCTGAACAGGATTTCCGTACGAGGAAAGAGCCTGGAGATACTGATCGTGCGTGAGGGCGACATTTTTCGTCCCGTCAAGCATGTGATCTGCTCGGTAAATTGAGCTGGCCTGGAGCACTGATGCTCGCCAGTTGGACTCATTATTTCCGAGTTTCAGTTTTAGAATAGTGACTTGAAATGACCGGAGATTCTGCATCTCGGTGCTGTCACTGTGTTGAGTTCTACTTCCCGCATTGTGCGTAGAAGAGCTCATAACCTCTTATATGACTATTTGTATCTAACTAAGTCTAGAATAAGCGCGAGGAGCGAGAAGCAGGCAACACGAGAACTGGCGGTATCTCTTTATGAAGAATCACTGAAAAGTATGTGAAAACATTTCACAGCAGCGCGTCTAAAACGACTAAGACTAAAACTAA
>B570J29635_1000048_pt1 | contig 7848 bp, 1 predicted proteins | sample LakMenEpi15Mar12_FD_29635 | JGI IMG/M metagenome (IMG submission 29635) | reverse complement strand
TTAGGTTCGAAGGTGGAGGCGCAATTCGTTCCGTCACAACAGGAGTCCGTGCACCACAAACAGCTCTGGTCGGGAGCAAAGACAGCGTCCTCCAGATGATCAAATATCATGCTCAAGCGTGGTGTTTGTTGCCTGGTATGCTGATAAGAGGGTGAAGAACGCAGGACCTGCCATTTGGGACATTGAGACTTGTAATGGCCTGTCTGATGACAGAAGTAACACTTAATGCCCGCAGTATTGGTGTGGGACGAGGTAGCTGAAGCGGACGAAGCTGTAGCTTGCAAAGGGAGCTGTAAGCTGGCCGACGCCCCTGTGCCCTTGGAAGCGGATCCTCCTTTAATGCCTTTACGCATGCCTTTACCTTTGAAGGTACTTTTGCCACCCTTGACTCGCCCCTTGACATCCTTGCCCTTGCCTTTGCTCTTTCCTTTGCCGATCATTGTGAGTCGAGGTACCTTGTTCCGGCAATCCTCAAAGCTGTGCGTATGAGCCGTGTTCATACTGATGCAGTGTGGATTGGTGCACGCACTGGTGACTTGGATGTACTGCTCCTGAGTGCGCCACTGCCGCTGGGTAGCCGAATGAAGCCGCTTCGTACCTTGAGCCGGAGCGGTTTTTCCCTTGCCTTTGCCTTTGCTCGCAGCTTTCGAAAAGGCCGGGGGTTCTATCTGAAAATCACGAGCCCGGGTGCGAAGGTATCGCATGATACGACTATTCGCGCTTGGGTCATAGACCGTATCAAAACGACTGATGTGCGTTGCCAATAAAGTCTTGAGATCGTCTAGCTCGTAAGTACCCTTGTCAACCATGTCCGCAGTAAGAGTCGTGTCGATGGTGGTGATTTTCAGTTTTTCCGCATCCGTGATCTGTTTGGCGATAAGGGTGCGAAGCCGCTCGCGCTGAGACTTGTCAAGATTAGACCCTTGACACTGTGTGAGGCGTCGTAGGGGTTGCTCAAATGAGACCACCCAGTTGTAGATATTCATCATAGGCTCTCGCGTGTGTAGGAGTATCTGAGTCCACAAGATGTGAACCGAGTTCTCATTGTTCCTGACGTAATTCTGCTCAATGAATTCAAGCGTGTGTAGAGCGGAGTGCGCCTTGGCTTGTCTTTTCGTAAGGACTACGGGGGTCCCACTTGTGGCTGCTCTGTATACCCTCTGACGAACCAGATGCTGCTCTCTTTCGGCTTTAATTCTCGTAAATAGATGAGACTTGCCCTCCCTGGCCCGTGGAATGAGGTCCAGCAAGAATGTGTGGAAGGTGTCTGAATTTAATTTGTAGATCCGGCGAAGCGCTTGCTTCATGGATGCGAGGTCTGCTCTAATTTTAGATTTGCCCTTATTACTTTCAGCGGGGTCTGACGAAAGAGCCTGCGATGTACTTATGGGGTCCCTTTCTCTGATCAAATCAATAAGCAAATCATCCAACTTGGCCGGTTCTTCCCATGGGGAGTTGAGAAGCATAGGGTGTAAGTATTGCAGCCCTTCAATGTTGTCGTCCTGATTGCGTTTGGTCTTGGATGGGTCTACCATCTTGGGACTGTAGATCCAACTCAGAGGGTTTTTGTGGTTGATGCCCATCATCACCACTTTCTGTACCGCACTTAGGCATATCAATGTAATCTTGTCCTTCCAATCTTGATACCGCACCTTTTCCCATGGGTTATCCGTATCAGGAGTCAGTTGCAGCGTTCTTCGTAAGTTATTCTGCTCTGTTTTGGCCTTCTCGTACGATGTCTTATCCAGCACGCCACTAGCTTTAGTGCGATCCCAATGTAACAGGCTTACAGCGTCCTGCAACGAGGTTGGTTTGCTAAGGCCCTCAAAAAGTGGGTTGAGATCCATAGGGTATCTCTCCTCACTAAGCAAGCTAGTATCCTCAGTACGCTGCAGCTTGTGGTCATGGCTAATCCTCCTCACCAATTCTGTAATTTGGTTAGAATGCATGCTCATAGTAATGCTCCGTATAATGCTCAAGTAATATAAAGTAAAGTGTACTTTTACTTTAAAGGTGCTGGTCAAATAAGCTCAAATGCTCAAGTAATGTAAAGTAAAGTAAAGTGTACTTTTACTTTAGAGGTGCTGGTCAAATGAATGTATCCGAAATTGCTCGGTAAAGTTAAGGTTTGAAGATTGCTCAGTAAAATGAAGTTAAGTTTAGAGTTCTTGTGTTGGAGGTGCTTGTATTGGAGCTAGAAGCTCAAACGGGATGATGCNCTAAAGTTGTACTTTAACGTGTGCCTTGACCGCTAGGCCCATCGCTTGAAGAAAGGTTTACTGCTCCAGTTCGATCTTCGTAGTACCCCACTATGCACTTGTCTGCGTTGTTGTCCCGAAGGTCTTCCAAATACTGCTCCAATTCCCAAATGGCTTGCTCATCGTACTCACGAATTTCTCTTAAACTCCCTGAAGGTAACTTCCTTGCTCTCATATGCCGGTAAGAATCTGGCGGTGTCTTGTCTTTGACGAGCGCAATCAAACGTTTGGTCCTTTTCACCAACTCCTTGGTCTGCTCATCCATTTCGATGTCAAATGCCCAGTTGTACTGCTCCGTGTCCAAGTGTTCGTAAACATTTGGAATGCTCTTGTTCTGCTCATGTATATCTTTGGCCAGATCTTGAAAATAGTGGTCAGCTGTGTAAGTGCTGTCCACCAAGGCCGTCTTCTTTCTCCGCGTTGATCTCTGCGTCTTCCAAGCGTTGTTGTCCACTACCCCTTTCGTTGGAGTAGATCCCTGAGAAGGTTTAGGACCCGGGGCAGGAGACGGTGCCGTTTTCGGAATTGGTTCCAAGATGGTCCTCTTAACAGGCTCAAAGTTGACTGCAACAACGTGCTTGAGGTCTTCCAGTAATTGCTCATAATAGTATTTGAGAGGGCATGCTCTGGTGGTTTCTGGATCTCCGTCTCTAACAATCAACCGGGGGATGTCGGTCATGCTGTGGGTATTTTCGTGCTTGGCGCACGCCCTGGTGATCCAACACACCAAATTCTTGCCTGCAACGACGTTCTCAAACGTTTTCAACGCGTCCTCGATCCTCTCAACTACCGACACTAAGGGGCGGCTTGATCGCAGCGGATAATACGCCTTGCCCAAGGCTTCCTTCCATGCTAGCACCTGCTTCCTGGAAGCCGCCACTAGCTGCTCTGGGGGCTTAAACACGTTCCTCAGATCACAAAACCAATGATCTTGGTCGTACCCGTGGGTCCATTTGATCCTCTGATATGACTGAAGAACTTCAGTCTCAATCTCCTTTTCCCTTTCCGGGTTCCTTCCTCGCCTGGCAGGCTGCTGCTCCAATGCCGAGTCCATTTGAGATGGCCTCTTCGCCGAAGGCTGCTCTTTGTCAGCAACAGCATTTCCTTGAGATCTGGATCTCTTACCGTTCGCTTCCTCTGGTTTGCTAGTGGTAGCAGTCAAATTTATCATCCTAGCTGTGGAAGGAGCAGTCATCTTGACATCCGCTTCTGCTCCTTTGCTCTGGTCAACGTTCTGCTCTGGGGAGGAATCAACAAGGTCGACNACAAAAGACTCTGGCTGCTTGCTCTGTGGGCCCTCTTGCTGAACGCTCTGCTCTCCTTCATTGGCGATTGCTGCAGACGATTGATGCTTGAGAGTTTCCTGAGCCGCAATGCCGTTCAATATCAGCGATTCGGCATGAGCTAACCGACTCTCCACTCGTGTCAAGCTCAGCTTCTGCTCCTGGTTTTCTCTGCCAAGTCTCATACTGGCGTGATGAGCTTCCTCCAACTGTGCCTTGTAAATCGGGATGACCAATTCATACTGCTCAACTTGATGTTTCAATCGCTGCATCTCATCCCTGCTGCCCTTGTCTTCAAGAGAAGATGTCAACGCCTCCTGCATGTCCTTGATCTCCTTGAGGACAGCTTCCATTCTCTCCCGATGCTTCGATTTAAATAGCAGCTGTGCATTGCTCAAAATCTGCACAAAACCTTCTACTGCCTCATTTTCCCTCGCTGCGACACGAACACAGCTGCTCTCCATATGTCCTATGTGCTCCTGCATCTTGCTCACGACATTGGATACCATCTGCTCGTTCTGCTTCCTAGCCGCTACCGCCAACAAAACGTGCTCGTACAGTGCTTTGTCGACCAAATAGCACGTTTCCCCTGAGATCGTGTGACTTGTGGAGTACGAGTGGCTTAGGCGCATGAACTTTTCCATTTTCTCCTCCCATGTGGTTTGCCCTCCAATTTCTGACGGGTTGGTCCCTCCAACTATTCCTTCCACTGTGCTCAAGGTAAGAAAGGACAATGGGTCAAGTCTATCCCTAGGAGGCACAACTGGTTGAGCTTCAACCATCTGAGCTTTCTCTCCTCCCGCAGGCGTCCTGGCTCTCAGTGCCTCCATCATTTCCCTGATCTGCTGCAGTTCCCTCAAAGAAAGCTGGCTTTCGCTTCCTGGAGGCGCGACTGGTCTCGCCAAAGGTGAGGGGGTCTGCATGCCCTGCGCCACATTCATGACCTGTGAAGGGGAATTCTGGAGGGGATTGCTCTGGGGAGGTAGAATGACTTGGGGAAGAGGAGACATGGTGCTGGGATCGATTGCGGAAATGCTCTGTGGGGGAGTAGACGATTGCTCTGGGGAGGTTTGGATNGTTGCTGGGGAGAGGTTGTTTAAGAGTGTGGATGTTATAGGGGAGTTCTGCTCTGGTGCCAACGATTCATCCTTTGACTGATTCGCTTTGCTCTGGTAATCCTTCAATTTCTGTTCGAAGGCTTCTTTCCTTCCCGCATTGAGTAAGACCAGATACTTTTTCTTTCCTTCCTCCCATTCCACAGCAGGTTCTTGGTCGTTGAGCCAGCTCAAAAACCCGGCATCTGCGGTACTGATCTTCTTCACNACCTTTGGAGGTTGTGGANGTCGAGNTGCTCTGTTGTCACCACTGCGTGTAGACTCTGCCATTCCACTGGTTCGTTCCGTGAGGATCTGACTGGCCAGTCGAGTATTGCTCGGTTCGAGCGAACACAGGATCCTGTGTTGTCGGTGTACCAGAGTGGGTGATAGGTCTAAGGCAGGTGTGCTGATGAAAGACAGTAGATTGCGAGTTGACAGATAGATAAGGAAGTGAAAGATGTCAAGAGAAGGAAGATCTCTTCCTTTCTAACGATCTTTTCCTTCCATCAGTTATATTTTATGTAAATCTATTTTTATTGGTTCAAAATTCACCAAAAATCATTTTTTTCAAATTTTCTTTTTTTTTTCTTTTTTTCTTTTTACTTTAATAACATTTTAGTAGTACTTTCTCATACTTGGCATATCTTTGCCATTATTCGTTCGTTTTCCTTCGTTATTCTTATGTTATCATCGTCTATGCTTAGACTGTAGCCTGCTAACATGCCCCTCGACGGCTCATCTGATGTCTGGATATCATTGATGAATCGGCGCAATATAGCCAGGCTAAGCAACGAGGTCTGATTCCACGATTGCCGAATCGATTTTGCTCATCTAGCTGGGTGCTCTTCTCACTTCTTACATGTGAGGTGTTGTTTTCATTTGTTCAGCATTGGTGCTCTTCTCATCCCTTCAGCGTGAGGTATTGTTTTTATCTGTTTAGCATTGGTGCTCTTCTCATCTCTTCAGCGTGAGGTATTGTTTTTATTTGTTTAGCATTGGTGCTCTTCTCATCTCTTCAGCGTGAGGTATTTCATTTGATCACTCATCTCTTTCACGTGAGTTGATCGACATTTGTTGCTACCTGCGTGGTTTTAACGCATCAGTTGCATGTCTTGTTTTTATTTTGATTGACTTCAGCCGTACCGTGGTGGTTAACGTATGGGCTTTGTCTGGACCATTTAGTCCTAATTGTGTGTTTGTTTGGTTTGTGTTTTCTCTGCTCTACGATCTCATCGTTTTGCTCTAAGTTTTATGCTCTTATTATTCTGCTCTATGCTTCGCAATGATGTGGGATGTTCAGTTGAGATGCCGTCTCCCTGGTGACGCTATCCAGCTTGCCCCTGGCATTTAATCCAACGCCCCTTATAAGTATGTGCTCGTCTAAATGCTCCGTTGGTATCCTTCCTCTCCATAGCCGCTCAGCACGATCCCGGTTGTTTCTGGGAGGGGTTGTGGTGGGAAATCCTCCACTATTCCTGAGTACCCAAGTTCTCAGAAAAGTGGCTTCTTTCAACCTTGCTTGTCTCTGCCGCAACCCCGCTGTGTCGTAATCGATGATGGAAGGAGTGACGGTGGTGAAGTAGTTGACTTCAATCCAGTTCCTTTCAATTCTGGATACTTCTGCACAATACCAGGTGGTGGCTAACGGTCCATCTTTGATAATGATGTGCTCTCCAACTTCAACTGGGGTGGATTCTCTTACAGCAGCTGAATGAATCTGCGTTCCAATTACTGCTCTTAATGGTATGGTAGGGTCTGGATCATTAGCTTTAGGTTTTCTTAGGAGCAGCATCCCTATGTCTCTTTTGTAAGTGATGTTTCTTCCATTGTGCTCCTCCATTTCTAGTTGGACTGACCTGGTGCCGATGTGTTTCGTTATTCTGGCAGGTCCAACATAGTGGTCGATGTGCTTGACTTTACGTCCCTTGCCGTCTGCCTCTTGCTTGGATGGTGGCTTGTAGAAAAAGACCTTGGTGCCGACAGGGTATCGCGACATGTCCACCGGTTGCCCCGATTGGTTTAGTTTCTCCGCGGTCATCCTTCTGTGCCATTCGGAGACCGACCTAGCTACCTCTGCCATCCTGACAGCAAGCTCCAGCTGCATCTTGAGCGAATCTTTGTCGAAAAATTCGTCAATATCTTCATCAACCTCATGCTCATATCCCCCCACGTCAATTGGTGTGACGTTATTGAGACGCGCCCGAGCCTGGGTTATAGTCGTAGCCATTAATCCGTGTCCCGCTTCGAAAGGCGTGCAACCAATTGCGGAATTGAATGTGGTGTTGATGGCAAACTGAAACGAAGGTAAGTACAATGTACCCAAGTTCTTGTATTCGTGGTCGGACAACTTACGGATCATTGCTCCGATGATCTGGTTTACCCTTTCACAAATTGCATTGCCTCTGGGGCTGTGCCCACCTGTCGTAATCTGCTCTATGTTCAAAAATTGGCATATGACCTCAACAGCTCCCCGCATTAGTTCTGGGGCATTGTCTGTCCTAAGCGACATTGGTACTCCACGGCTCAATATGATGTGTTTCAGTACTACCGCGGCCACGTTGAGCTGGGATCTTGTTGCNACATGCTCTAGGATGACCTCCCTACTGAACAGGTCAATGATCACTAGCACCTCTCCTTTGTGAACACCATAGAAGTCCAGGCCGTAATGCTGCCTTGGTAGAGCCTTCGCTGATGGCGCGTTGGGATCAAAAATCATCTTCAGATGCCTGCGCCGAACTGTGCCCCTTCTGCATGTTTCACACGAAGAAATGAAGCGCTCTATGTCTCTATCCATTCCAGGCCAATAGTATANCGGCTTGAGTANGTGGGTTACTTTTTGGTGGTTTTGATGGTGTATATCCTCATGCGTGTGCATGGTCAAGGCTTCGCAAAATCTTTTGGGGACAATTATCCTAGGTTGAACACCCAAGTGATTAGGTATTCCTAAAAGTTCAGCTGGTCTACCGGGGATCCCCTTGACTAGTTCTCCTTTGGGAGGTTCATGCTCATATTTCGTTGGGAGTTTGTGCTGCTCCTTTTGTATTCCTACCCATTGCTCTGTTGGAGGTAAGAGTGGCAGTGGTTCCCTAGGGGATCGCTTCCATGCCAGTCTACCACGCTCATTTACTGCTCTAATCAGTTGCTTTTGCGTGTCGGAACCTGATCGTGATCTAGTGATGGCCCCATGCGCAGGAGTGAGGACAAGATCTG
>B570J29635_1000047_pt1 | contig 7941 bp, 7 predicted proteins | sample LakMenEpi15Mar12_FD_29635 | JGI IMG/M metagenome (IMG submission 29635) | reverse complement strand
AGGCAAAGTTGCTTCCTTGGCTTCGCGAGAATCCAGATGTTGCCCTTCACTTACTTGCTCGATTGGCACAGCGTCTTCGCCGAACAAATGAAGCGGTCGGTGATTTAGTTTTCTCTGATGTTCCAGGCCGCGTTGCTAAAGCTTTAATTGATCTAGGTGAGCGCTTTGGTAAGAAAACTGATGAAGGTTTATACGTTCACCATGATTTAACACAGGAAGAGCTTGCTCAACTTGTTGGTGCATCTCGCGAAACAGTTAATAAAGCCCTTGCAGATTTCGCAGGACGTAACTGGTTAAAGCTTGATGGACGTGCAGTTTTGATTACAGACTTTGAGCGCCTACTTAAGCGTGGTAAATAGTTAGTCTGTAATTTCTACTGTTAGTTCAATTTCAACAGGTGAATTCAAGGGTAATTCCGCAATTCCAACTGCGCTACGTGCATGCTTTGCACCATCGCCCCAGATCGCTAAGAACAGCTCACTTGCCCCATTAACAACAACTGGTGCATTGATATATCCAGGAACTCCGTTGACGTAACCAACTACTCGAACAATCTTTGTAATCTTGTTTACATCTGCAACAGTTTCAACTGCTGCTAATGCGTTCAGTGCACAAACTTGAGCTAACTCTTTTGCGCGCTCTGGTGTAATTTCGCCATCAACTTTTCCAACTCCGGCCATTTCACCGTTCACAAGTGGAAGTTGTCCAGCTGTGAAAACAATATTTCCTGTGCGAATAGCTGGAACATATGCAGCAACTGGCTTTGCAGCAACTGGTAGTTCTAGGCCAAGTTCTTTTAACTTTGCACGAACATCAACTTTATTCATGCGATTACTCTCTTCATGTAAGCAACTAGCTGTTCACCAGTTCCTGGTGCTGGAACAACTTGCACGAGTTCCCAACCATCAGAACCCCATGTATCAAGAATCTGCTTAGTTGCATGAGAAAGTAGTGGCACGGTTGCATATTCATACTTGGTCATTTATTTAACGCTGCTTTCACTAGGGCAGAAACAAGGCCACCATCGGCTTTTCCTGCGATCTTTGGCTTTACTGCTCCCATTACTTTGCCCATATCGCCAGGGCCTTGTGCACCTGTTGATGCAATTGCTTCAGCGATGATTGCTGCAATATCTGCTTCACTGAGTTGGGCTGGAAGATACTTTGCAATAACTTCACCCTCACTCTTTTCTAGCGCTGATTTATCAGCACGGCCAGCGCTTTCAAAAGCTTCAGCAGCCTCACGACGCTTTTTAGCCTCGCGAGATAGAACTGTGATTACTTCTTCATCACTAAGAACGCGTGCTTCTTTGCCAGCCACCTCTTCATTAGTGATCGCTGTTAAAACCATGCGGATAGTGCCTGAAGTAATTTCATCACGTCCGCGAATTGCTTCGGTGAGATCCTTTTTTAGCTGCTCTTTAATGCTCATGAAGTGAACTCTACTGCTAGTAATTCAGCGATCTGCGCAGTATTAAGAGCAGCACCCTTGCGTAGGTTGTCACCACACAGGAATAGATCAATAGATTTCTTGTCATCGAGTGATTGACGAACTCTGCCTACCCATGTTGCATCTGTTCCGACTGCATCATTAGGTGTTGGAAACTTCTTATTCTCTGGATCATCTAGAAGTGTTACTCCAGCAGCTTTTTCAAGAACTTTTTGAGCAGCTTTACGAGAAACTTCCTTCTTAAATGTTGCATGCACAGCCAGTGAGTGAGTTGTTAATACTGGAACACGCACACATGTAGTTGAAACCTTGAGCTTTGGCATTCCTAGAATCTTGCGGGATTCATTGCGCACCTTCAACTCTTCAGATGTGTAACCATCCTCTTTCAGTGAGCCAGCCCATGGAATTACATTAAGTGCAAGCGGAGCAGGAAAAGCTCCTAGGTCTTTAACTAACTTGCGAACATCACCAGTTTCTTCACCAGCACTGGTTCCTGCCACGAGTGACATTTGCTCACGCAATGAGTCGATACCTGGTTGACCAGCACCTGATGCGGCCTGGTATGAAGCAACAACGAGTTCCTTTAATTCAAATTTCTTATTAAGGGCGCCCATCGCAACAATCATTGAGAGAGTTGTGCAGTTGGGATTCGAGATAATTCCCTTAGGACGCTTCTTGGCATCTTTTGGATTAACTTCTGGCACAACTAATGGAACTTTTGGATCCATACGAAAAGCTGCAGAGTTATCGACGACAACTGCTCCGCGCTCAACTGCAATAGGTGCCCACTGTGCCGAAACCTCATCTGGGACATCAAACATCGCAACATCAATGCCATCAAATGCTTCTGGCGATAAGGCAACGACTGTGAGTTCCTCTCCGCGACACATCAACTTCTTGCCAGCACTTCGTGCTGATGCAATTAAACGAATCTCGCCCCAGACATCTTTGCGCTCAGACAAGATGCTCAACATCACTGTTCCAACTGCGCCAGTTGCGCCAACGACTGCCAGTGATGGCTTCTTTGAGCTCTTCTTTTTACTCATCGTCCAGTTCCTCCATATACAACAGCTTCATTGCTATCAGCATCAAGGCCAAAGGCGGCGTGAGCAGCTTTAGCACCACGCTCTAGATCTGCCTGGCGGCAGATGATGGAGATGCGAATCTCTGATGTTGAAATCATTTCAATATTTATTCCAGCCTCTGACATTGCGCCAAAGAAGGTTGCTGTAATACCTGGATGTGAGCGCATTCCAGCGCCAATAAGTGACAATTTACCGATTTGATCATCGTATTGAATGGATGCAAATCCGACTTCGCCTTGAAGCTTTTGCAAAATAACTGTTGCATCTGCGCCTTCATCTTTTGGCAAAGTAAATGAAATATCTGTAAGGCCCGTAGCTGCGGCAGAGACGTTTTGAACAATCATGTCGATGTTGATGTCAGCATCGGCAATGGCTTGGAAGATACGTGCAGCAACACCAGTTCGATCCGGTACGCCGACAATCGTGATCTTTGCTTCGCTCTTATCGTGGGCGATGCCTGAGATGATTGCTTGTTCCATTTCTCCTCCTTGTGGGTGATCTTTGACCACCCATGTTCCTTCATTAGTTGTAAAAGATGAACGTACGTGAATAGGTAGGTCGTAACGGCGNGCGTATTCAACGCAACGCAAGTGCAGAACCTTTGCACCACTTGCTGCAAGTTCTAGCATTTCTTCATAAGTAACTGTTTTTAGCTTACGTGCATTTGGCACAACACGTGGGTCTGCGCTAAAGATGCCATCAACATCTGTATAGATTTCACAAACATCGGCCTCTAACGCAGCAGCTAATGCAACTGCAGTTGTGTCACTACCACCGCGACCAAGAGTTGTTACATCTTTTGTATCTTGTGAAATTCCTTGAAAGCCAGCAACGATTGCAATTGCACCTTCTGCCAACGCTTCTTGAATACGCCCTGGTGTCACATCGATAATGCGAGCGCGACCATGTGCTGAAGTTGTAATCACGCCAGCTTGAGAGCCAGTAAATGAACGGGCTTCATGACCTAAATTTGTAATTGCCATTGCCAGCAATGCCATTGAAATTCGCTCACCNGCNGTNAGCAACATATCCAGTTCGCGCCCTGATGGAATGGGCGTGATCTGTTTAGCTAAATCAATGAGTTCATCAGTTGTATCGCCCATGGCAGAAACAACGACTACGACCTGATTGCCATCGCGCTTGGCTGCCACGATGCGATTGGCAACGCGCTTCATGCCCTCGGCATCGGCCACAGAGGAGCCGCCATACTTCTGAACGATCAGTCCCATGGCTCAATGGTGGCGCATAGATTTAAATGGCGCTAACCCTTTTTCGAATTATCTTAAATAATGAGACAAGGCACGTATCAAATAACGAGATTAAACGTCGCGGCGGCCTTCAAATGCTCGGCCCAGCGTGACCTCATCGGCATATTCCAAATCTCCACCCACTGGCAAACCACTAGCTAAACGAGAGACTTTAATTTCAAGCGGCTTAATCATGCGCGATAGATAAGTGGCTGTGGCTTCACCTTCAAGGTTTGGATCAGTAGCCAAGATAACTTCAACGATTCCAGGATCTGCAAGACGGGCCATGAGTTCGCGAATACGCAACTGCTCAGGACCAATTCCATCGATAGGACTTATTGCACCACCGAGCACGTGATACTTACCGCGAAATTCGCGTGTGCGCTCAATTGCAATGACATCTTTACTCTCTTCAACAACACAGATCAACGTGTTATCGCGTCGTGGATCACGACAGATGCGGCACTGATCTTCCTCTGAAACGTTTCCGCACTCTACGCAAAACTTAACGCGCTCTTTTACTGTGCGAATGGAATCAAGTAGAGCTGTTGCCACCTCAGCATCTGCTTGCAAAATATGGAAAGCAATTCGTTGAGCCGACTTTGGACCAATACCTGGCAAGCGACCTAGAGCATCGATCAGATCTTGAATTGCACCTTCATACATACCTGACATTAATTATTTACTCTCAATTACTTTTGCGCCGAGTTCTTGGGCAAGCAGCGCAGCACCAGATAGCAGAGTCTTATCTGATGGTGCCTCTGACGTGCGAACCTCACGCGCAGCTGGCGTATTGGTATCAATAGATGGATCAACAACGCATTCAATCTTTCTATCTATTCCAACTACATCCACAAATGCTTTGCGCAAAATCTCATCTGATTCTGATCGAACAAATGAATCTCTGGCCCCTGCATTAACAATTCCGATTGTGATTGCTGTGTCATCAACTGCTAATACTTGAGCTGAAGCAGAAAGCAGCGACCAGGTCAGTCTGCGGCGCTTCTTCACATCTTCAATCACATCTGGCCAAGCACGACGCAGCGCAGCGATATCAAAGGCACCGGGGGCGCTAGTTACTTTAGGTGCAGGCGGGGCTTCCTTTACTTCACTCTTTACTGGTTCAGTTTTTGCTGGAGAAGCTACTGCTTCTGCTTTTTTCTCAGCAACGCGTGCTGGCGCAGGCGTTGTCATTGGTGCAATGTTTTCAGCACGCTCTAAGCGCTCAATACGTGAAAGCATTCCTGATTCACCGCTGTCACCAATAGGCAAAAGTATGCGTCCACAGATCAGTTCCAGCATTAATCGTGGCGCTGTGGCACCACGCATCTGGGTTAATCCTTCTGCAGCAATATCTGCAGCCCGTGAAAGATTGGCAGTTCCAATTCGATTAGCTTGATTTTGCATACGTTCCATCTGATCATCTGGAATATCGCGCAGGATTGAATTGCTAGCTGAATCTTTAAGTGCATCAACGATCATTAAGTCGCGGATGCGCTCGAGCATGTCACTTGTAAAGCGGCGTGGATCATGGCCAGACTCAATGACTCGGTCAATAGTTTTAAACAACGTTGCACCATCATGGGCTGCAATTGCATCGATGGCATCATCGAGTAGTGCGCCATCTGTGAAACCTAATAGTTGGATTGCGATTTCATAGCTCACGCCATCTTTGCCAGCACCGGCAAGTAGTTGTCCCAGCACCGAGAGTGCATCACGGACTGAACCACCAGAGGCCCGAACTACAAGTGGAATAACGCCTTTAGCAACGCTGACGCCTTCGTGATTACAAATCTTTTCTAAATGCGCAGCCAAAATTCCAGGTGGAACTAAACGGAATGGATAGTGGTGTGTGCGAGAGCGAATAGTTGCAATGAGTTTTTCTGGCTCAGTTGTTGCAAAGATAAAAATAACGTGGGGAGGCGGTTCTTCAACAACTTTTAGAAGTGCATTAGCAGCACCTGGTCCAAGTTGGTGAGCCTCATCAATGATGTAGATCTTGTAACGNCTTTGNACNGGTGCAAAGAAAGCTTTNTCGCGAAGATCGCGTGCATCATCTACTAAACCATGTGTGGCCGCATCTAGTTCAATAACATCAAGTGAACCTGGGCCATTTGCAACTAGATCATTACATGATTGGCACTCACCACATGGATTGGGTGTTGGTCCTTTAACGCAGTTAAGTGAGCGTGCCATGATGCGAGCGCTAGAAGTTTTTCCGCAACCACGTGGGCCACTAAATAAATATGCGTGATGTGTGCGCCCTGATTCCAANGCATTTGAAAGTGGAACNGTTACATGTTCTTGTCCNATGACATCTGCAAAAACAGAGGGACGATACTTGCGATACAACGCTAAAGACATCGTNTGCTCTCCTCTACTCTTCGACGCAATTTAATAGGACCCCTCGCACACCCGCCAGAGCGGACCTACCCTTGCTGCATTCCTGCCCTGGGGGAGTTCAGTACGGATAACGCCGTACGAGGGATCTGGCGTAATCATAGTTATAGCCACCGATAGAGTGCTCCCCTCGGGAGGATTCGCATAGCGGCCGAGTGCGCACGCTTGGAAAGCGTGTATAGGGCAACCTATCGAGGGTTCAAATCCCTCATCCTCCGCCAGAACGTGGGTAATCCCCCAGCCAGAACGTGGTTAACACCCTCGCAACTCGGGTATTTGAGTGAATTTGGAATGCTAGTACTTTTGCGTTTCTGATCTTTGTAAGACAATTGGAATAAGATGATTATCAAGCAAGTTATTGATGTTGACTCAAATTCTGCTTCTTCCATTAGATCCCTACTTGAGCTGGCATATGATGGCGACTTTAGCGCTGAAGATTGGGAACACACATTAGGTGGTCAATACTTCATTGGCTTTCTAGATGAAACGATAATTGCTCACGGGTCTGTGATTTCCAGGAGTATGTATATCAACGAAAAAGCCTTAACTGTTGGCTACGTAGAAGCAATCGCGGTCCTACCTTCCTATTGGCGGCAAGGTTTTGGCACACAATTGATGGAGCACATTACTCTTTTCTGCTACAACAATTATGAACTCTCTATGCTTTCTACTGATGAGAAAACATTTTACGAGAAACTTGGATGGCAACAATTCCGAGGAGAAAGTTTTGTGAGAAACGGTAAATTCGATGTTAGAACCGTTGAGGAAGATGATGGCCTAATGTTATTTTTTGGCAAGAATTGTGGATTAGGTGAAATCCAGCGCGCTGTCTGTCAGCCTCGCAGTGGAGATGATTGGTGAGCAAATATTTCTGACTGTTTACAGGTTCGAGTTTGCGGACTACGCTGTCGATTTATGAACCGTTTACCTAAAAAACGGGGAATTACCCAGGATGGAGAGGATAAATCCCTCATCCTCCGCCAGAACGTGGGTAAGTCCCCAAAAGTTGAGGAGATGCGAATGCGAGCAATAACTCAAGGAAAGTACGGATTGGACTCCTTAGTTTTATCAGAAATACCAACGCCCAGGATTGAATCGGAACAGATTTTAGTAAAAGTAGAGGCAGCCAGCATCTATGCCGCAGTTCTACATTTAATAACAGCAGATATCTCGCTTATTAGATTATTAGCAGGGTTTCGTAAACCACGTATGCGTCCAGGCCAATCATTCGCCGGAACAGTGATTGAGATTGGTAGTGAAGTAAAGGACTTAAAGGTCGGAGATCGAGTCTGCGGAACTGCGCCGGGTGCACTTGCAGAACTAGTAGTTGCCCGTGCAAAGCGTGTAGCCCTCTTGCCCAAAGGTGTGGGCTTTGATGAAGCATCGACAATTCCAGTATCAGCCGGCACAGCGCTTCAAGCGGTTCGAAAACACGGCCAAGTTAGTGATGGACAAAAAGTTTTAATCATCGGTGCCTCTGGCTGCGTTGGCTCATTTGCAGTGCAGATAGCGATAGGCATTGGAGCAGAGGTAACCGGTGTATGTCGGGGTTCTAAGAAGAGCTACGTCAGAACTTTGGGAGCTCATCAGGTTATTGATTATGAATCAGAATCAATTACTGGTGCCTTTGATTGCATCATCGATNCTTCAAGTTTCCTNTCGATAAAACAATTGCGAAAGTTGTTGAAATCAGGTGGAAGATTAGTAATCGTTGGAGCTGCGGCAAATCACGGCTCAAGTGGTCTTAGTCGGCTTGTTGC
>B570J29635_1000046_pt1 | contig 8017 bp, 7 predicted proteins | sample LakMenEpi15Mar12_FD_29635 | JGI IMG/M metagenome (IMG submission 29635) | reverse complement strand
AACTACTTACAAATTTTAAATTGTTATGCAATTTAAAATTTATTACTATCTTACTTACTTATCGTACTCTTATTTTTTGAACTGCAAATACTTATCACTTCCGGCAGCATGTCGTAAAGTCGGCTTCAACTTTCTCTTCCAATCCCAACCACTCGCCTTCTCGCTCATCACATAAAAATCCCCATGATTCACATCATCGAAACGAATAGTATCTCCAATCCTTTTTCCACGATAAAACCATTGGTAGGCAAGAGGGATACTCACACCCAATCTCATTGCTACCACCCTCTTTCGTTCACTATCACCATGCCATCCAATACCGCATGTTTTGGCATCGAAATAGTAATTACCTTCACCTGCCAAGTTTCGAGCTTTCTCACCAATGTAAGTAGGAAGCATATGCCTTATATACCTCGTCAAAGGCACATTGTTATAAGCAATTATCCTTCCTTTCTTATTCTCATAATCAGGTTCCTGTTCAGTTTCATCGAAGCATAAATTATACCGTGCACTCTTTTCGACTACTCTACCGTACATAAATGCTTTTCTGTCTACATCCAAATTAGCTTGCTCTTGAAATATATAATCAGCATCAAAACCAACCTTTGAGAGAATATGTGTTATACCACCCCGAACGATCAAGACACTCGCATCTTCAACCTCAATTGAATCTGGATTATCCCAAGTCGAAAATAACCTTTCTTTCAGGTCAATATATTCACATCTACATCCTTCTTGTTCGAACATCTCCTTTGTCGATATTATCTCCTCATTCGTGAAGCCACAATCTGCAAATTTACCGATAATCTGCATACCTTTATGATTCTCAGCACAATCACCAAAGGTAATAGTAATAGCGGTCTTCCGCTTAGTCATAATCATACCTTCCGTAGGAATATTAGCCATAGTAACCTAATTTAAAGTCAGACTATGTCCAGTTTTCAATTTATTATAGTTTCGAGTTGTAATATCTTTCGATATTAGAACTTATTAATTAACATACTACCTTAGTCTTTAGTTGTCTCTTCTTTATGTATATCATCGATTAACCAATCAGCAAACATATCAACTTGTTTTTCTTCTCGTGTGTCCTTTAGAGAAGTGACGAGTTTACATTGCTGACTAGATTTCTCTTCTTTCACTCTCATCTCTTCTCGAGTCTCTACGAGAGAACATTCAAGCGATGTTATGAGTTTAGATTGTTCTTGAAGCTGATTTTGCATTGATAAAATGAAACTCTGTATTAAGTTCATTTGAGATTGTTGCTCTCTCATGATTTTTTGTTGTTGTTCCATTTGAGATTGTTGCTCTCTCATGATTTTTTGTTGTTGTTCCATTTGATTTTGCATCTTTTTTGAGCCATTTTTTTCACACAGCTTTCTAATTTGATTTCGAATTGTTTTAACGATACTACTTTCGTCAATTCTCTCATTAACAATTGGGAATGCGAATGTTGGGTAGCATAACCAGTCTAGATTCCAATCTATTTTATTGCCATCTGCTATTGAATCTTTAAGAACAATATTTATGACATCATTCATATTCAACAAAAGCAAAGGAGAATCCAATTCAAAAGTTGTTATTTTATCTTCTTTATAATTTGAATAACTCGAATGTGATTGTTGAATATCAATTTTTATAACGATATTTTTAAAGTATAAAACATATATTTTGAAAAGGCCTTCGTGATCTCGTTGATAACCTTTTAGTCCAAATAAAAAATAATGCTTCTTGTTTACAATTGAACGAACTGCAGAATTTGAAGTTATAGCAGGCTGACCATGTGGTCTTATTACACGGGAAGTTGTTTTGATTTCTTCTTTCAACTTCTCATATAGATTGTTTCGTCGCATAGTCATAGTCATACTTGTTTCAGTCATAGTAGCCATAATACCTAATCTATATTTGACTACCCTTTCGATTTCAATTTTTTTACTTGTAATATCTTTCAATATTAAAACTATATCATACTGTATTCCTAATTACATCTGAGTCGAAAAACATTCATTAGAGGCAACCTAAATCAATCCACATACTCACCTTATCCAGTTGACGATTCGAAAAGATCCATCCCATAAACTTCTCACCAGTTTCTTTGTAAGTCAGACTTATATTCCACTTTCCTCCCATTTTATTCAGAGTTGTGCTATTTTTCTTCGTATCACCAATAACCACAAATGCTTTTTCACTGTATTTTAATATACGAATAGGACCCTTATTTAGAATAGGATGAGGAGAACATGTTCGAAAACTACTCTTTCTCTCCTCTTTTTTTGATTCACTGCAAGTTATCTCGGAAGTTTTACTTTCAATGAATGGGTCATCAATAGACTCTGTACTTATTCCATTGCTTGTTTTTGAATCACTCAAATAATCATCACTTAGTAACATATCAACTTCCGCTTGAATATCGACCTGTGGTCGCCCTTTCGGGGTATCGACCTGTGGTCGCCCTTTCGGGGTATCGACCTGTGGTCGCCCTTTCGGGGTAATAAACTCAATTTGTTTTTGGAGAGAACTAATGAGTTCAGATTGAGATTGAAGTTGATTTTTCATCATGTTCATTTGATACTGTTGTTCTTTAATCATATTAAAGAGCCCATCGATTTCGTGAACCATCTTAGTCATAGTCATAGTTGAATTCATATTAGACATGTTATACCTAATTTATAATATAACTACCCTTGAAATTCAATTTTGTTTCCTATTGAATTTCAAGCTTAAAATCAAATGAAATAGAATAAATTATTAAACATGATACTAGGAATTGCTGGACCGAAAAACAGTGGTAAAGATACTTTTGCAGACCGTTTCAAACTATATGTACCTTGCATTACACGAGCTTTTGCTGAACCTGTAAAACGAACTTGTCAACAACTATTTCTCCTTTCAGAAAATCAGCTTTACGATAGAGATGAAAAGGAAAGAGTTGATGAGAGATGGGGATTGTCTCCTCGTCAGATGTTCCAACATCTTGGAACTAACTATGTAAGAAATCAAATTGACACCAACTTCTTTTTGAAACATTTTGAATTTTGGTACAAACAACAACCTCAAGGAACTAATATTATTATTCCAGATGTTCGGTTTCAAAATGAGGTCGATTTGATTCATCGTCTTGGAGGGAAGGTAGTATATATTTATCGACCTTTTTTATCTTCTGATGAACATGAATCAGAATTATCGGCGACTCAATTAAATCATATTGATTATCATATCGAAAACTGTGGAACTTTATTACAGTTTTATCGAGATATCGATGACTTTATCCAAAGATTTTAACTTGTAATACAATTTGTATTACAAATAATGAAACAATAATGTTCTCTTCCATTAGTTTCTTGTATAATTACTTATTGAGTTAAGCTCGATATCCGAAAGGGCGACCTCATGTCGATAATTCTATATTTATCAAGATGAGTTACCGTTTAAAATATCATTTTAAATTTCAACATCAGGAATCATTCATATCCCTATTTATTATAGCCCAGTTTTTAGTAAAATTGAAAATCAATATTATTTTGACCTAAAATAAGGTTATGTCTAATTCAGGAGATTTTAATATTATTATGACTAATAAGACTATTGAGAGAGCACTTGATATATTGAACAACGAGTCTAACATCAAGTGCGAAAGATTTGGAAAAGATATGATTTTGATAAGTTCAGTTGAATTTTTGCCTGCTTTGATGTTGAGGAATGCGAAGAATGATGTTCAAGATAAACTTCTTAACTTCCTTTTGAATAAGTGCCCTGACTTGAGTAAGCTTATGAGCTTGCTGTCGACGGCAAATTCGTCTATATTCAACGAGACGAAGTCAGAAGAAAATAGAGAGGTAATTATAAAAGAAAGAGAGTCTGTATTTACTCGTATGATTCGTAACTTCAAAGACAAGAAGGTGATTGTTAAAGGTTTCATTCAATCTGGAAAAACGAACTTCATTATAACAGCTTCTGCTCTGTTCAATTTCGTCGGGGACAAAAATATCGTGATAATCACTCGAAACAGCACCGATGAACAAGCTCAGTTAAGAAATCGTATAGTTCACTTTAATAGTGAATTGAGAAAAGTGATTGATTCTAAGGAAGGTGACTTTTTCTCGAAATCCGAAAATATATTTGTTGAGATTGGGAATGCCTCACGAATTAGAACATTGATTAAGAAATTAAAAAGGAAGAAGAAGGATTATGTATTATTTATCGATGAGGTTGATTTCATGGATACATCCGATACGAAGACTGTAACTGAGTTGGTGAAACTAAAGGAGAATGCCTACTGTAATTTTGGGATATCAGCTACAATAATGGACTCTATATTAAAAACAGAGGAGACTGAGTTGATTGTGTTATCCAAGCCTGAAAACTATCGGGGAATTGAGTCTTTTATTACTAAGAATCTTTTGAATGCAAGTTCGGTATTAACAAAAACTATATCGGACCCAATAGTTGAAGACACTAATCTCGATGAATATCTACGGGAGTTTTCAGTGAAGAGCCCTTATTTTGTCCCTCTTTATTCTGATTATCATCCTATTGATACTTTGATACGAGTATCGAAAGCATTGGACCCTAACAGAAGATTGCTTTCTTATATTGCTACTCATTACCCATCAATCCCTTGTATGTTTTATTCTGGTAATGGGTCGATAGAGTTATATATCCCAAACATCACAACTCCAATCAAACTTTCAGATGGAAGAAGAAGTAAGATTGATAGATTGAAGACGAAGAATGAGTTAGAAGAACTTGATGGAGTTTACCACTTTTTCACTTCAACTTCACCTTCATGTGTTAAGGAGTGGCTATATGAGAATGGAGGAGTGACCGTTTATCCTCGTATCATCACTTTGGCTGGACAATTAGCATCTCGTTGTATTTCGTATGGTGCATCGAATTTCGAGAAATGCAAGGCTGAAAACAAGTTATGGTGGCATCTTACCGAGATGTATCTCAGTTCATCAGCATCGACAGACCAACCTGAGTTGATGCAAACAGCTGGGAGGTTATGTGTTGCAACACCAAGAGGAGATAATATTCCCTTAACTTTATATTCTACGAAGGAGGTTGAAGAAGACTTGATAAAAGCATATTGGATTCAAGAGGAGTTGATTGATAGGGCTAACACCGAGTACAGTATGGGTTCTGGACCTTTTTGGAAATTGATTCAAGACATCCCTATCTACAATAGTAAAATTCCATCGAAGAAAAGAAGTTTAACAAAGAAGATTGAATACGAGTTGAACAGAGTTCATACGAAGAATGATGGCGGTTACGATATCAAATGTTATAAGTTTGATAAAGTCGATGAGGAAGAGAAAAAGGAAGAGGTTGAAGTTGAGAAGAGAATCCAACTTAGAGACCTTGATTATATTGAGAAAACAAAAAGGAGAATCAGAGAAACTCTTCGAAAGGGAAATACAACCATCTCTATATTCCTTAATCAGATTGATATCAATACAACTTACAAGATGAATGAACTGCTTGATTTGTTGGAAAATTCAGGTTTCCAACAACCGAGAAGCTATATTGGTTCACTCACAACTGTAAAAACAGGAAATTCAAAATATGGTTATTTGTGTATCTTCGAGGATGTTGGAACTGGCAGTTGGCAGATATTTGATGATATTAAATCAGCTTGGAATTAAACTACTTGCATATATTAAGGTTAATTTGAATTTAATTTTTTTGAAATTTAAATTCTCAATAGATAAATGGATTACAAATCAGTATTNAATGAACTTGAAAATACTCGTTTTCCAACTTGTAAAACAAGGAAAAATATATCTTTTGGAGGTGTAAAAGCATTCGTTTTAGGTGATGTAAATTATAGAGGACAAAAGCTTTTAGGAGGTCGTACTAGAGGACCTTCAAGATATAATAGGAAATTCAAAGCATTATATGATACTTTGAATGAGTTTATGTCGAAGAGAAAACCTACATTTGAATATACGACTATACAGGTAAACAAGAATGTATATTGTAAACCACATGTTGATAAAAACAATGTTGGACCATCATATGTAATTGCATTGGGAGATTTTACTGGTGGAGAATTGGTCGTTGAAGGAGAGCAGTTCAATATAAAAAACAAACTGAAAAAGTTTGATGGTAGAAGAGCTCATTGGATTACCCCTTTTAAGGGTACTCGTTATTCATTAGTATTTTTCACTCATACTTTTAAGCCTCCGCATCCGTCTGTCCGTTCTATTCGTGTAACTAAGAAACATATATATAACAAGAAGGGAGAGATAATAAAGTCGTGGTAAACCAATTGAGAATACTTCTATAAAAATGATTTTCTGTTCCTGTTCGCATATAAATCAGTACTTACTATGGCTACTATCGAATCTAAACAAATATGGCTATGCCCCGCTTCTAAAAAGAATATGATAATTTCAATTGAAAACAGGTTTGAATTTACAAATGGTGATAATGAATATGCTTGGGCTTTATCTCAATCATTTCGTTCTAAATGGCTTAAACTTGAGATTGGAGCTCTTTGTATTTTTGGAAACACAAAAAATGGTTTTAGTAAAGCTGCTTATGTTAAAAGAAAAGTCAACTTAGAAACAATTGAAAATTGGCCTTTTAGAAGTCCAAGTGGTCAACCTTGGACTTGGGGGTTCTATTTAACTGAACCTTTTGATATTAACTTGTCATCGCAGTTTTTTATAGATATCGGTAGAATGGCTTGGCCTACACAAAATATGCTGAATTCAGTTGAATCTCAACATGTAAAAAGACAATTACAATTATAGTCATGATATAATTTATTGATTTTCAGTTTGAATATATATTGGATACAATATATATTTACCTATTAGTAATGAATCGTATTAAAACACAAAAAGAACCTGAAAGTCAAATTGAAAAGATTTATAATAAACTAAAATGTCACTTACTAGTAAATATGTTCTCAAGTTCCTAAAAATATATATATCACATTCAACTCGTTTTCAAACTGATAGTTGTCCGCATGCGAGTATGTTATATAAGTAAACTAAATACAAATCATAGAGAAAGAATATGTTTCAATTTAACCTAAATTGAAAAGAATTTATTTATACTGAATCACAATTGGAAATTTTTAAAGTCTACTAACTCTAATAAGATTAATTAAGTATCTCTTTGGTATTCATTTTTAATTGAACTAAGGCATATTTTAGTTCTCTATTGGAAGATGATTTCTTGCTTGCATTATTCGTTTGAGACTGGTTTGGAGATTGACGAAACAATTGATTTATTCTTACGAACTTGTTTCTTTATCCATTCAAAGGAGATGTTATCTTCATTTATATAGTAGATATTGTTTTATTTACATATTATAAATGGAGAATATCTTTGACAATATGGTAGTAATACACACTATAAAAAAACATAAAAAAGAACCAGTAAAGAAAACTGGAAATATAAAATCAAATACATCCCGACAGCTAACTGTTAGGTCGCTTATAAAATCGAAGATCAAGAACTTTTATAATAGAATCAATATAGTGTTTAGTAAAAGTAAGCCTGTTATCAAGTTTCTTAATATTTATATTACTTTCAGTTCTTTTTTCAAACTGATTTTGAATATTGCTGTGTTATCTATCTGTCCTGATATAAGTATGATATACATACTATACACATAAGTAAATTTAAATTGTAATTCCAATTTAAATGTAAATCCAATGCAACCCCATATATTAACCCATATAACTTATCTACTCGAAACTTTGGATCGTCTCTGTAGTAAGCTCAATCAGCTGGTCCAAGTATTGTGTCGAAATAATTTTCAACTTTGATTCACCAAACTCATTAATCTTCTCTACAACCTCCTCGGAAAGCTTAAGCTCTCCTGTCATTTCGAGAAAGTCCTGTTTGTTGAATTTGTAACCTTTCTTAGCCTTTTGAGCTTTAAGTTTTTCTAGGTATTCCAGTAAACACTTTGCTCCTATTAGTTCAGGGTCTTCTTGAGACTGTTCTTTAGAGTCTTTTCTTTCCTCTCCGTCTTCGTCTTCAAGCTCTTCGATCTCCA
>B570J29635_1000037_pt1 | contig 8645 bp, 7 predicted proteins | sample LakMenEpi15Mar12_FD_29635 | JGI IMG/M metagenome (IMG submission 29635) | reverse complement strand
AAGAGGTCTGACAGGATCGACTGGAGCAACTGGAGCAACTGGAAGAGGTCTGACAGGATCGACTGGAGCAACTGGAGCAACTGGAGCAACTGGAACGGCTGGTCTAACTGGAGCAACTGGAGCAACTGGAGCAACTGGAACGGCTGGTCTAACTGGAGCAACTGGAGCAACAGGGATGGCTGGTCTAACTGGATCGACTGGAGCAACTGGAGCAACAGGAGCAACGGGGATGGCTGGTCTAACAGGATCAACTGGAGCAACAGGATCAACTGGAGCAACTGGACCAAGAGGAAGCGAAACCTACACTATGTTAAACACATCTGAGACATCTGGTGGTTGGATTAATCACGGCACGTGGACAACTGTTCAAAATGGGCAGTCCTTATTAATGACTATAGTAGCTAAAACTGGTTATAACGCAAACACGACTCAAAACCAGGTAACTCGGTTATATTTAACAACTTCGGACGGCCAAACGACACCGGCATTTGCCCTTGCTGGACTTGCCTCAAGAGACAATACGTTAGGTACTAATACAACGGCACCGAACGTTATTAGAATTGTTAAAAATTCTGGAACAAGTTATACTATATATGGACAATATGGAACTTGGAGTGGGGCGGGCTCGTTTTATACGATAGAAATACCCCAAGCTACTTCATGGACTAATACTAATACATTGAGTAGTACTGCACCGGGTGGTACAGTTATAGATATAACTCCCTCAATTGCGGGAGCAACTGGAGCAACTGGAGCAACTGGAGCAACTGGAGCAACTGGAACTTCTGGAATTGGACTTGACCCTCTAATATCGGTATCCGGTAATACTTCAAATTCAAGCGCAACTAATTATACATTCCCTGTAAACAGAGACGCATCTAGATCGGCGTTTACTGCTGGTATGTACGTAAAGGTATACCATACTAGCATTCCCGCTAATTTTATGACGGGGACACTAACCGCTTATACTGGTACATCTGCGACATTTACATCGGATTATTCTCAAGGCACACAAGCTGCGTTCACAGGTTGGACTATTGTATATTTAGGAAGAGGAGCAACTGGAGCAACTGGATCAACTGGAGCAACTGGATCAACTGGAGCAACTGGAGCAACTGGAGCAACTGGAGCAACTGGAACTTCTGGAGCAACCGGAGCAACTGGAGCAACTGGAGCAACTGGAAAATCTGGGCTTGATGGGACGAATGCTACTCCTTTTTATCAAATTAATACAACTCCGCGTACATGGGAACAACATAAGACATTTGCGGCGAGTATAGGCAGAACTCTGGCGACTGTTTTAGATTTACAACAACATGAAAAGATAGTAGCGTTATTGACAGCTGCTTACCCATCAGGGGCTGTAGGCGTTTTTACAGGCGGGCGGCGAAGGACTGATGTTACCCAGCTTGCAACCGGAAAGGGGTCTGGTTATTGGAAATGGGATAATGGAAATACATGGAACTTTGAGAAGTGGCTGCCTAACCAACCTGATACTTTAAGCGCGGACGCTGTTGAATATAATACCTTTAACGGCGGTTGGGCTTTGAACGATGTACCAGCTACCGAGTCAAGGGCTGCTATTTATATGTATTATGGACTAGATGGGCCGATTGGATTAACTGGAGCAACTGGGGCAACTGGATCAACTGGGGCAACCGGAGCAGCTGGTACATTGACGGGGTATGCTCAAATGACAAGTTCTACACCCGCGAGTTTTGCATCATCTGGAACAATGGCATTTATAGTTAATAAAAACAGCACATCAACCAATTTTCTTGCCGGACTATATGTTAAGGTAACATCCGTAAACTATCCACCTGCTTATATGTCTGGAATCTTAGCATCTTATGCGGATACTACATTTGTTACAACCATTGATACGGTTGTTTTTACGACGGCTTTAACTACACTTACGTCAACAAGTCAGTTCGGCCCTGTTCATCCTGTTCCACAAAGTAGGTCGTATACAGTAAATCAGGTCAAGCAGCCCGGTACTAGTTTTTTACCCGGAAACACAATAACTATGGTGAGCGGAATTTATACCATGTCAGGACCCTTAACTAGTTATAATAGTAATATTCTTACTATAAACTTAACTTATACAAGTTGGGGAGGTCCCCTAGTCCTCGATGGTGGCGGATCGTATTCAGGAACTTGGAGCTTTACTTCAAATGGTTTTAGTTCGCTAGCACAGGATAATTCGTGGCTAATCGATGCACTAAGAACAACGCCAGCAACGTCTTTATTTATTACCGGTATGATAATTGCTTTTAACAGCGTAAATGCTCCATCGGGATGGGCACTTTGTGATGGTCAGGGTGGTAGGCCAGATTTAAGAGGCAGATTTATTCTTGGTACTGGATCTGGTTCAGGTTTAACGACCAGAAATCTCAGCGATAGCTCCGGAAATGAAAGCCATCAGTTGACGGTTAATCAGATACCAGCTCATCAGCATGCGCTTAATCCAATTCCAGATTTTAATAATTCCTTTATTTTTAGTGCAGGTAGTAATAGAAATGGTTTGCACTCTCCAAATTTAGCCTCTGGATACACTACGACTTTAGGTAGTGGTTCTGGTACAACGCTTGGCAATGCTCATCCTATTATGCCTCCATTTTATGTTTTAACGTATATTATAAAATTGTAAGCAAAACGGCCTTATACACGCGAATAGGTCTTACACACCCCGAAGGGTGCTGCCTACATTCCATGCTATTTTTTTTGGAGTTTACATTTAAAATTTTTACATTTCACATACATCGCACATCACACATCACACATCATACATCATACATCATACATCATACATCATACATCATACATTCCACTCAAAGTTCAAAAACGAGCAGCGCGACGCGCTATTCTTGCTGTTCGTTTTTGCTCTTTAGATGCGTAAGGTAATCCACGACACGCATCTTCAATCGGGGCCTTATAAACATCGAGTACATTGTACATCACTGGCCACGACACTTGCTGAATACCCGAAACGTCAATAATGTCATAGATATCGCGCAACTCTAGAAAACCGACGTTACCAGATATCATCGGAGACGACGGCGGAGACGGAATAGGAGACGGTGGGGGAGCTTTCCCTGGGATACGCGGACACATCGGGGATAAATTGTTGTCGTCTACTTCATTGACTTCAATGAGATCCTCGAGAAGCGAACAGGCAATTGCCCACACCGTGGCGCAAGCAACAAATGTCGCCTCGATTATCTTAATCAGTGACACGACACAGAACTCCACGAATGACATGAATGAAATAACGAGTTCTGTGGCAAGTGATACAGTACCGATGATCGCCGTGACACATGCTCCGAGTGCCATCGCCGAAAGCACTATGGCAGAAACTATAGCAGTGACCCACGCCGTAACTGTGGTGCCAAGTTTGGTGCGGAGAGTCTTGGAAGCCGCGAAATCGGCCTTAGCGGAAATCAGCTCACGTTCGAGCTCGAGCACGCGCGAATGAATGTTGAAGGTGTTGACCATCTTTGCTTTTTCAATTACAATACACTACTAAATTCTTACATATAATTAATTTTAGCAATATATTACATTTTAGCGATGGACTTACACACCCCGAAGGGTGCCGCCGCAAAAATCTAGTATATCAACTGGTGATCCAGAATTCCCAGTTCGTAAGAAAGTAAGACTCCGGTCCTATGCACATCCTCAAAATTTTCTGGAGAATCGTTCTCAAACCACTTCCGGAGAGCAGCTCGCCACTCATTCTCTATCCCAAGCCACGTCCTAAGTCGCAGTGGTACACCTAGAGCATACCGCAATATCGAGACGTCAGTCTCCGCAGACCACTCGAAATACTCAGCGTTGCGCAAATCTACCATCGCATTGTCGAGAGCATCTTGTGCTGTGCGAACATCACGCAGAGCTCGGTCGAAAGTATTGCGGGCTGTTTCCCAGTCGCCTGTCATCAGACCGTCGATGAATATAGTTGTGTTTGTATACGCAACCGACTGACGCATATGTAAATCTTGGGCACGCACATCCGAGAAACGGTCCGAGAGTCTCAAAAGTGTCTGAGTAGTCATATCGCTTGCTGCTCGTGCCGTCGCATAATGCAAAGCAACATTCGCACTAACACGATTTGCGATATCCCTACAAGTCTCGGCGATTGAACGTCTTGAGTCCATGCGGTCCACCTCGTAAAGAACATGGGCTTTAGTAACTCGTTTGCGAAACCCGTGAGCGACTAGCCAAACTTCGTCTGATTCGGCAGAAACTCGAAGTGCCTTAGACACCTGAGAAAGTCTACAGAGACTAATCGGGTCCAGCTCCTTGAATGTCTTGCCCAGAAGGTCGCAAGGTAGCGTGTCCATTTAAATGAAATAGGTTTCCCCGCGTGGTCTTATGCACCCCGAAGGGTGCTGCCGTCATGCTATTTTTTGGGGTTTTACATTTTCACAAATCACGTTTCACGTTTTTAAGATTTAATACCATGACCGCATCCACGCCGCAAGTCTACGAGCACGACGTCTTGCCCGCGCCTTCTCTGCCCACCTTTTGACAAACTGGTCGGCGTCGTAAATCCGCTGCACACATTCGTCTCCACACCTTGGTCTCCATTCAGCTCGACACTCCTTATCCGTGTGAAGTTGCGGTCCAGAAAATTGAGGCTCTGTGAAGTTTGAACGCGCGACGACAAGGGCTACTAGAGCGAAGAGAGCAAGAATCGATTTCCACATAATTGGAATGGTGCTTCAATTAAAATCTAGTGAGAGTCCTTAGCAATAATTAATTTTAGCAATCTGTAAAACGGACTTACACACCCCGAAGGGTGTTGCCGTAAAATAAATTAGTTAAATTTAAAAGAAAAACTTAAACAAGTTTCTCCAAAATGACTCACGTGACTTATGCGACTCGTCCTTATTACATTGAGCACCTACTTCATGACGCAAGATCTCGATTTGAGATATCAGGTTCTCAAGGTACAATGTACATTCGGATACCCTGATAGTGTGCGCTTGAATTAAGAGATTTCGATGCTCTCGAACTCGGTCGAGTTTGTGTTGGATGATGGCAATGCGCACTTCGATGGGTACAGCAATTTTTTCTCCATAATGAACTACAAGTTTACAGTCGGGTTTCATTCAAAATGTGTCGCGCGGACTTATACACCCCGAAGGGTGCTGCCGTGAAATATTCAGAGATTAACAGTGTGGCTAATCGTCCGTTTCGGAATCCATTGCTTTGACCACGCTGAATGAAGGCAACAGCGACCAATACCATAGCTGTAGGCAATAGAGTATGGCTCCGAAAAAACATCGTGACCCGTAGCTTTCTCCCATTCTGTTATGTCGTATTCTGCTTTTCTACGCGCTGTAGCTGTTTCATCCCAACCAGGTGGTTTGACGAAGTCTGGTCGCCACACCGGCCAAGCAGACTCCAGCTTCGGCCAGGTTGGTCGAAGCTGGTCGGTGATTCTGAACCACTCCAATAAGTTCACCGACAGTGCCTCGCGCAAGCGGAACGGAACTCGTAATGTGCGATACAACATCGCCAGAGAAACTGCTGCAAGCTTGGCAGAGTGCTCACACCAAACCCGATCATCCTCGACGGCATTCCAATCTGTGTTGACAGATTCGTGTTCGACGTACGGGTAGTAGGTGATGTCTTCAAGTTCTTCCTCGATGTCAAGTAGTTCGCGAATGTGACCGCGCACGATGTCTAAAGACCGCTCCTTGGTGAATCCGTGCGCGATGTTCCAGACGCTGTTCGAATCGGCAACTACCTGAAAGTCCTTAGACACCTGAGCCAATCGGCTCAACGTCGTAGCATCCAGTTCTTGGAAAATGGTGTGTAAGATGTCACTCGAGAGTTTCTCCATTGAAATGAAATGAAATGAAATGTGTAAGGGTTTCCCGCGTGGTCTTGTGAACCCCGAAGGGTACTGCCATAAATTGTGGATTAAGATTCGGTGTCAATGTCGATGAATTCCTTCCACTGAACAACGAGTGGCGAAGCTTTTATAAGCCGTTGAGCACAAGCTGTCCACTCAGCGCGCTCTTGGTCTGAAATGTCTTCCCATTTCTCGACAAGTTTTGATGACGTGGCAGCAATCGCTATAATCTTTTGCGGAGACAAATGTGAGCATGTCCTCGCAAAAAACGATGTAACCAAGTGGCAATGACTTCGCAACGGTTGTCATGATTGTCATTTTAATATTGAAACCGGTTCTTACGCATAATTATTTTAAGCAATTAATTACACCGCCCTTATGTCCTTCTCTTCCTCCAGGATGGTCACCCGAGTCTGGAGAGCAATAATCTGTGCAAGCATTGACTCTAATGTGTTCGCGTTCACACGCTTCGCCTCAGTATCTTCTCGCGCCTGAACGAGAAGAGCATTGAGCACCCCACTGCACGTATAATCGTACATCTTACGGACAGAATCTACGCGTGTTTTATACTCATCTACTACAAGTTGAGCCTCAAATGTTTCAGCCTGTGAATCAAGGCATAAGGCATTACATAGCAAATAATCATGGTTTCCAGATTCGTCTTCGTTGTATGTAGTAGGATCTATTATATTGGTATGTTGCTCACGTGCTTTATGAGCGTCTTCCCTTAACTTCTCAGCAAGACCGGCCATAGACAGTGATTTTCTCGATGAAAACTTATCTGAAACTGAAATCTCATTCTCTAACGCTGTATTAAACTTATCTTTAGCTTCGGCGTATAGAACGGCCTCCTCTTGAAATTTTTTCTCGGCACAAACTGCCGCGACAAGTGCCTCGATGAATGGCGAAGTTGTGTTTGTCCCTATTTCTTCTTCAGTTACATTCATCGTGATGTAATATTTTATTATAATATAATATTTTAAAATATTACATTAAAAGCGTAGTTAACTACGCTTAAATCAGGACGACATGAACTTACACCAACCCAAAGGGTGGATGCCATGACCAAGTTTACTTCTCGTGCTCAGGGATGAGTGGTTGGTAGAGCGGTCCGAATCGGCAACGATCTTACACCACTCTAAGAGTTGTCTATTTTATTTCTATAACAGAGACTTCTTTAGTATGATAATTGAATAATTTTATTGGATTATATTTTTTTAAAGGGAAATATTCGCAACTTAATGGTCTACTACCTCCATTTGAAATATCTGTATTGTCTTGTACCTGATCGCAACAATTACATATCAATATAAATTTAAATTTTTTATATTCAATTAAATAATCTAAAAATGTATTAATATTTTCTAAAGACCAGTGTTGTATAACATCTTTTAAAATACATAATTCTCCAGTTAAAATTGACTCTTTGTTTTTACAAAAATCTAAATGCGTAAAAGAATATTTTGAAAATAGATATTGTTTTGAGTTATAATCTATTATTTTTTTATATGCGTCGTAACCATTATACAAAATGTTCAAATCATCGTATATTAATTTCCCGCATCTAAAATCTCCACAACCTAAATCTACAATTGTTTTAATATTATTATCAGTTATAAATTTTTTCAAAAAAGGAATATAAGTGTCTCTATTGAAATTTATCTCACTTCCTCCGCCACTACTACCATTATATTCAGTACTGTTATTATTACCCCATACGTTATTTTCATAAATATGGGTAAAAACCGATTCCATTATTATTAATATAAATAATATATAAAAATTGAATCTACAGCGCACAAACCGACATGGACTTATGCGCTCCCTAAGGAGCGCTGCCGTCATGCTGTTTTTTTGGGGTTTTGGGTTTAGTTGCACCACGAGACGTGCCCATGTCGGAGGAAGCACGTGTTGCAGAACGGATGAACAACCGGAGGCGTCCAAACGAGACTCGCCTTCCACGCACGCAGGTACCTGTTACCCTCGTTGACCATCCTGAGGTAGAGCGCTTGCTCGGCTTCGGCATCCTCTAGGTACATTGGGTGGTCGTACCCCCAGTCGTCGAACCACTCGTTGAAATGATTGAGCTGGTCGCGATGGGACTTGACGAGTTCCTCGAGGACGACCTTGAGCTTATCCCTGTGCGTCTCATAGCAGGGAGGGTCGTCTTTCAGCCACCACAGCCTCGCCTTCCACCAGCGCAAGAACCGGTTGTCCTCGCTGACCAGCTTCCGGTACTCGTCGTCTTCGGCAGCACCTATCGGCATTTCATACCACGCGTTGAACTTGTCGAGCTGCGCACTGCGCGACTTGCTGACGAGCTCTCCGAGGACGGTCTTGAACTTCTCCTTGTGCTCCAACTTGAGAGCAAGCGAGCACCAGGTGGGGGCCATCGGTCGTTGTGTCGCTGTTTGAATGTGTATGGGTTCCCCCAATCTACAATGAGGGACCGTGCCTTAGACATTATAAAAAAATGAAATCGAGAAACGCGTCCGAGCATGGACTTACACCACCCCGAAGGGTGGCTGCCGCAAGATACTTACGTGTCCTTCGAGTTCTCGGTGTCCTCGGTACCAACATTCCACACGCCCCCGTCCAGCTTGAACCCGCGCCCCTCCATCTGGCCAGCCTTCCACTCTCCCTCGTAGATGTCGCCGTTGGCGAACACGGCCATACCGCGCCCCTCCATCTGGCCAGCCTTCCACTCGCCCTCGTAGATGTCGCCGTCGGCGAACAGCTTGATGCCGTACCCATCCGCATCGCCGGCCTTCCACTCGCCCTC
>B570J29635_1000033_pt1 | contig 9341 bp, 10 predicted proteins | sample LakMenEpi15Mar12_FD_29635 | JGI IMG/M metagenome (IMG submission 29635) | reverse complement strand
CACTTGCTTATGCACTCTCGCAAGAAGTAAAGAAGTTAGCTCTGCAGTTATCTGCTGTAACAATTGATCATCAGCTGCAAAATAATTCTGCGCAACAGGCCAACATTGTTGTTGAGCAAATGAAAGAACTTGGAGTTGAGTGCGCTGTTGTGAAAGTCAACGTTGAAATTACAGAAGGCTTAGAGGCATCTGCGCGCAAGGCACGCTATGGCGCACTAGATAATTTACAAGCTGATGCAATTTTCTTAGGCCACACTCACAACGATCAGGCCGAGAATGTTTTACTTGGGTTAGCACGTGGTTCAGGAACACGATCTCTTTCAGGTATGGCAGATGTCAATGGAAGATATGTTCGTCCTTTTCTAACTATTACTCGCGAGCAAACTGAAAGTGTATGTAATGAAATTGGTTTAACTCCTTGGAATGATCCACACAACAAGGATTCACAATTTGCACGAGTGCGCGTTCGCACACAAGCACTGCCTGTTTTAGAGGAAACTATTGGCCCAGGAATTTCAGATGCCCTAGTGCGAAGTGCCCAACTACTTCGAGATGATGCAGATGCACTCGATCAATGGGCAGAAGAAGAAATTGTTGGATTAGATCTCCATGATTTGGATTGCACCTACTTACAGGGCCTACCAAGAGCCATTCGCTCTCGAATTATTCGCCGAGCCGTCTATGCCCAAGGCGCCCCATCAGGATCTCTGAGTGCTGAGCATGTGGGAGCTGTTGAGGCCCTGATTTGTGCGTGGAATGGCCAAGGCCCCGCTCATTTACCCGGCGGTGTGAAGGTTGAGCGTTTTTCGGGCAGACTTTCGCTCTCACGTCACCAACCATAGGGAGCACCGTGGATTTAGCAGCAGTCGCAGGCGATATCGAGCGCGTCATTGTCACCGAAGAAGCTTTGCAGGCACGCATTAAAGAACTTGCTGCACAGGTTGATAAAGATTACGCAGGTAAAGATTTACTGCTTATCGGTGTTTTAAAGGGCGCAGTTATGGCCGTTGCCGATCTTTCACGNGCACTACAACGTCACGTTGAAATGGATTGGATGGCAGTTTCTTCATATGGTTCTGGAACCAAATCAAGCGGAGTTGTTCGCATCCTTAAGGATTTAGATCGCGACATCACTGGTCGCAATGTTTTAATCGTTGAAGACATTGTTGACTCAGGTTTAACGCTCTCTTGGCTTAAATCTAATCTTGAATCACGTGGCGTAGGAACTGTTGAGATTCTTTCAATCTTGCGAAAGCCTGAAGCTGCAAAAGTTCATGTTGACGTTAAATATGTCGGATTTGAAATTCCACCTGATTTTGTAATCGGTTACGGACTTGATTTNGATGAAAAATATCGCAACCTTCCATTTATTGCTGTGCTTGCCAAGCACATGTATTCATAAGAATTCATTCCCCACGAAACGAGACTATTAAGTTATGACTGACGCTAAAAAATCAAAGAAGAAGAGCCCTGTTAAGAAGAGCTTTTCTGGCAAAGCACCNTCTAAGAAACCAACAACGCGTTCTGGCCGCATACTGCGTGGACCNCTGTTCTGGATTCTTGTTGCAATTCTTGGTGTTTCAATCTTTGGTCAGATTAGNGCTGCTGGAAATCGATATACCCAGATNGAAACTTCTCAAGCNCTAGATGCAATTGCACGCTCTTCAGTTGAATCTGCNGAGATTGTTGATAAGAATCAAAAGATTCGCTTGATATTAAAGCCTGGTTCTCTCATTGAGGGTGCAACAAAGGTGGAGGCTTCATACGTTGCCCGCCAAGAACCCACACTTATCGATGCTTTAACGGGTAATCCACCACCTAAGGGNTGGAATGTAAAAGTCCCATCACAATCATTATTAGTTTCATTCTTAATGTCGATTGTGCCGTTCCTACTTATCGGATTCCTTTTCTTCTGGATGATGAGTCAAGCACAAGGCGGAAACAAGGTATTTCAATTTGGTCGATCACGAGCAAAGCTGCAAAGTAACGATGTTCCAAAGACAACCTTTAAGGATGTTGCTGGCGCCGAAGAAGCTATTGCTGAACTTGAAGAGATCAAGGATTTTCTGGCTAATCCAGATAAATACGGCGCACTAGGCGCAAAGATTCCAAAGGGTGTTTTGCTCTTTGGCCCTCCAGGAACAGGTAAGACACTTCTGGCCCGCGCAGTTGCTGGAGAAGCAAATGTTCCTTTCTATTCAATCTCTGGCTCTGATTTTGTGGAGATGTTTGTTGGTGTTGGTGCAGCGCGAGTTCGCGATCTTTTCAATCAAGCAAAAGAGAATGCACCAGCAATAGTTTTCGTTGATGAAATTGACGCTGTTGGTCGCCAGCGCGGTGCCGGTATGGGTGGTGGACATGATGAGCGTGAACAAACACTCAATCAACTATTAGTTGAGATGGATGGCTTTGAAGAAAATACGAAAGTTATCTTAATTGCTGCAACTAACCGCCCAGATGTTTTAGATCCAGCGCTGCTTCGACCAGGACGCTTTGATCGACAAATTGCAGTTGATCGCCCAGATCTCAAAGGACGTGAAGCAATTCTTGCTGTGCACGCAAAAGGCAAACCATTAAGTGATGATGTCAAGCTTTTGGATTACGCACGTCGCACCCCAGGATTTACTGGCGCAGATCTTGCAAATGTTTTAAACGAAGCAGCTTTGCTCACAGCTCGTGAAGAAAAGAAATTCATCACCAACAAAGAACTCGATGAATCTATTGATCGCGTAATGGCTGGACCACAGCGTAAATCAAGGCTTATGAGCGATTCAGAGCGCCGTGTAACGGCTTATCACGAAGCTGGGCACGCACTCGTTGCACATGCTTTGCCACATACAGATCCGGTACACAAAATTACAATCATGCCTCGTGGTCGCGCCCTCGGTTACACCATGGTCTTACCTGATGAAGATAAGTACTCAACTACTCGTAATGAACTACTTGACCAATTGGCATATTCATTAGGTGGCCGTGCCGCAGAAGAGTTGATTTTTCACGATCCATCAACTGGTGCTTCAAATGATATTGAAAAGGCAACTGCCCTTGCCCGTGCAATGGTCACCCAATATGGAATGACTGAAGCAATTGGTGCAATCAAACTTGGTGGTGGAAGTACTGAGCCATTCATGGGTCGTGACTATGGACATCAACGCGACTATTCAGAAAATATTGCAGCTGTTGTTGACCGCGAAGTTCGCACACTTATTGAGAATGCTCATCAAGAAGCCTTCGATGTCTTGGTAGCAAATCGTAAGATTCTTGATGAGATGGTGCTTGAGCTTTTAGAGAAGGAAACTTTGAACAAGGAAGAGATTGCACGTATCTTCAAAAAGGTTCGCGCAGTCACACCGCGTCCGGCCTGGACAGGCTCACCTACACGTATTCCTTCAGCACAACCTCCAGTGGATGTTCCTGAAAGAATTATTGAAACAGAAGTGAAGAAGCCAACTCGTCGAAAGAAGTCTGCAAGTGACGATAAGTAAAGTCTCCGTGACCGATGGTCGCGCCTCAGGTCCATATGACCAAGCGCGGGCAGAAAAAGCTGTGCGNGAATTACTTCTAGCACTTGGTGAAGATCCAGATCGCGAAGGTTTGAAGGAAACNCCTGCGCGCGTAGCACGNGCCATGAAAGAGAACTTTGAAGGTCTATGGCAATCACCAGANGATGTATTAACTACTACTTTTGATATTGGTCATGAAGAGCTTGTAATTGTGCGCGATATTGAGGTCTTTTCTCATTGCGAACACCACCTCACTCCTTTCCATGGCGTTGCACACGTTGGTTATATCCCAAGTGGAAAAATCACTGGGCTCTCCAAGATTGCTCGTTTAGTGGATATGTATTCACGCAGACCACAAGTACAAGAGCGTCTAACTACCCAGATTGCTGATGCGATGGTTGAAATCTTGAATCCACTGGGNGTAATTGTGATTATTGATTGCGAACACTTATGTATGTCAATGCGCGGTGTTAAGAAATCTAATGCTCGCACGACAACAAGTGCGGTGCGCGGAGTACTACAAAACACGGCAACTCGTGCTGAAGCGATTAGCTTAATTACAAATCGGTAATCACCATGATTGTCATGGGCATTTTAAATGTCACACCAGATTCATTTGCTGACGGCGGACGCCATAATGATTTTGAAGCAGCTGTAAATCATGGCCATGAGATGTTGGCTGAAGGTGTCGACATCATCGATATCGGTGGTGAATCAACTAAGCCCGGTGTTGAACGTGTTTCTGAAGAAGAAGAACTTGCTCGAGTTATTCCAGTAATAAAGGAGTTAGCAAAAACTGGAGTACGAATTAGCATTGACACAATGCGAGCCAGCACGGCAAGAGCGGCCATTAGCGCCGGCGCACAGATCATCAATGATGTGAGCGGTGGATTAGCTGATTCAGAGATGTTGCCAACTGCAGCGCAGTTAGGCGTTCCATATATTGCAATGCATTGGCGCGGCCATTCAAAAGATATGAATTCACGGGCAGTTTATGGAGATGTTGTTAAGGATGTAATTTCAGAGCTCCAGGAAAGAGTCAGTGCTGCATTAGATGCCGGGATTACTAAAGGCAATTTGATTATTGATCCAGGTATTGGCTTTGCTAAAGAAGCTCATCACAACTGGGAAATCATTGATTCCATTGATCAATTTGTGGCCCTTGGCTATCCAGTCTTAGTTGGAGGATCTCGCAAACGCTTTCTTGGGGGAGATAATCCCGATGAGCGCGAAGCGGCAACAATCGAACTAACCAAACGACTTTCCACATCAGGCATCTGGGGAGTTAGAGTTCACTCTGTGAAAGCACATAAGGATGTTCTTAGCTCATGAGTGATCAGATATTTCTAACAGGCATTGCAGCCTTTGGATATCACGGTCTCTTTGATCATGAGCGCCAGAATGGTCAGGACTTCTTTGTAGACGTTGCGATGACGGTGGATCTCAGCGCTGCATCCAAAAGTGATGAAATCCAAGACACTGTTAATTATGCCGAGATAACAAATTTAGTTGTAAAGCACATAACTACTGATCCCGTGAATTTAATTGAGAAATTAGCTGGCCGTATTGCAGATCAAATTCTTGCAGATCACGTGAAAGTTTCACTTGCTACGGTCACTGTTCACAAACCACAAGCTCCAGTGGATGCAGTCCTTAAAGACATTGCCGTGCAGGTCACACGTAAGCGATGAAGGCAGTTATTGCACTTGGTGCAAATATTGGAAATCCAAAAGAAAATCTAGATATTGCAGTTGCGCTGTTAAAGGAATCAACTGATTTTCAAAGTATTTCTTCTTATTACTCCACAGCACCTGTTGGCGGACCAGAACAACCTGATTACCTCAACGCGGTCTGCATCATTGAAAGTGATTTACCGGCAATAGATTTACTTTCACTTTTGCGTGGAATTGAAAAATCTATGGGAAGAGAAAGAATTGAGCGATGGGGCCCAAGAACTATTGATTTAGATCTCATTCAATATGGTTCATTGCTTAGTAAAAGTGAAGAGCTAGAACTGCCACATCCCAGAGCCCATGAGCGTCGCTTTGTTTTAGAGCCTTGGTTTGAAATAGAACCCGATGCAATCCTGCTTACACATGGGAAAATAAGCCAGCTTTTGGAGCAATTGCCTAAGTAACCCTAAACTTGTCGTATCTCGCCCGGTACCTGAAAGGACTGGAGCCACACGATGACTGTATTAGTGCCAACTATGGGTGCCTTGCATAAAGGCCACCAAGCGTTGATCAAGCGTGCTCGCAGTCTGAGTAAAGAAGTTGTTGTCAGTATTTTTGTTAATCCACTTCAATTTGAAAATTCAGATGATCTAAAAAATTATCCACGCAGTCCAGAGCGAGATATTCAATTAGCAACTTTGGCTGGTGCCACAGAAGTCTGGATGCCTGAGTATGAAGAGATTTACCCAGCCGAGATTAAGAAGTTAAGCGCAGGAGCGCTAGGAAAGTTGTATGAAGGTCACTCTCGCCCAGATCACTTTGATGGGGTCGTAACTGTTGTTAATCGTCTCTTTGAAATTGTTAAGCCGCAGATGGCTGTCTTTGGAGAAAAAGACTTCCAACAGTTAGCAATCATTAAAGCGATGAAAGGCTCAGTAGAAATTGTTGGCGTTCCAACTGTGCGCGAATTTGATGGTCTTGCACTTTCATCACGCAACGTCCGACTCAGTGAAGAAGGTCGGGTAAGTGCTAATGTCATTCAACGTGCTTTGGCAGCAGCCCATCTAGCTCCAAGCGTTGTTATTGCCCAAGAGATAATTGATTCAACTCTTGCAACAGAGGCTGGATTTAAAAAGGATTACGCAGCGATTATTGATGAAGATTCATTTGAACTAGCTAACGATCAAACACGTCACAAACGAGCGATTATTGCGGGTTGGATTGATGGAGTCCGCTTAATTGATAATATGAAAATGGGAGAGGGGCGTTAAGTGTTACTAACTGTTGATGTAGGTAATACCAATACCGTACTTGGAGTATTTAAAGGTGATGAGTTAGTGCGCTCATGGCGCGTGAAAACAGATCCTCGCAGCACAGCCGATGAGCTGTGGTTGCAATACCGCTCACTTGTAGATGGTTATGAAATCACTGGTCTATCAGTGTGTTCAACTGTTCCAGCAACTTTGCGTGAGCTGCGCTCGATGATTGATGACTATTTTTCAGATATCAGAGTGACAATTGTTGAACCTGGGATTAAAACAGGCGTTCCACTTCTAGTTGATAATCCGAAGGAGATTGGCGCTGACCGAATCGTTAATACTTTGGCTGCTCACACCCTCTTTGGTGGTCCAGCAATTGTGGTTGATTTTGGTACGTCAACTAATTTGGATGTTGTTTCACCTAAAGGTGAGTTCTTAGGTGGTGCACTTGCACCTGGAATTGAAATCTCTGTTGATGCTCTTGCTTCACGTGCAGCTCAACTTCGCAAAGTTGAATTAGTACGCCCTAAAAATGTTATTGGCAAAAACACAGTCGAAGCTCTTCAATCGGGAACAATCTTTGGATTTGCCGGACAAGTAGATGGACTGGTCGATCGCATCTCGGCTGAACTTCTTGAAAGCTATTCAGCAGCGCCAACAGTCATCGCTACAGGTGGTTTAGCCCCGCTGATAATTGGTGTTTCTGAAACTATCGACCATCATGAGCCAGATTTAACGCTCATTGGCCTTCGTTTGATTCACGAACGAAATGCCTAACTCGGTAGACTTCGCCTCATTATGAGCACAGAGAACACACCTATTGAAGAGGATCTGCCAGAGCAGCTTCGCATCCGCCGTGAAAAGCGTGCATCGCTACTAGAAGGTGGAACTGAGCCATATCCAGTCTCTGTGCCGCGCACTCAATCTCTCAAGCAAATTCGTGAAAAGTATTCAGCNCTTGAAATAGATGTAGCTACTGGAGATATTGAATCCTTAACTGGTCGCATTATTTTCAAGCGCGACACTGGAAAACTTTGCTTTGCAACTCTTCGTGAAGGCGATGGCACTGAACTTCAAGCCATGTTCTCACTCGATAAAATCGGTCAAGAATCTATTGATTCCTGGAAATCAGATATTGATTTAGGTGACATCGTTTCTGTTACTGGTGAAATCATCACTTCAAAGCGCGGTGAACTTTCTATTCTTGCTAACTCATGGAAGTTAGCTTCTAAATCACTACGCCCACTTCCTAATGATCACAAACCAATGTCAGAGGAAACTCGCGTGCGCATGCGCTATGTGGATCTCATTGTTCGTCCAGAAGCACGCGAAAATGCACGGTTGCGTCCTGCGGTAATGCGCTCATTGCGTGAAACTTTCCATAACCAAGAGTTCATTGAAGTTGAAACTCCAATGTTGCAGGTCATGCATGGCGGAGCCACCGCACGTCCATTCAAATCTTTCTCTAACGCCTATGACATGGATCTTTACCTNCGTATTGCACCTGAACTATTTCTCAAGCGCTGTGTTGTTGGCGGAATAGAGCGCGTATTTGAGATTAATCGAAATTTCCGCAATGAAGGCGCTGACTCTTCACACTCACCAGAGTTTGCAATGATCGAGAGTTATCAGGCATATGGAGATTGGCGCAGCATTGCTGATTTAACTCGCGAGCTAGTTCAAAACGCTGCCATGGCAGTTGCCGGTTCTCATGTTGTTACACACCACGATGGCCGCCAAGCAGATCTAGGTGGAAAGTGGCGCGAAATATCCCTATANGAGGCTATCTCTGAAGGCGTTGGTCAGAGCGTTAGCGCTCTAACACCTATTGCTGAACTAAAAACTATTGCAACGAAGCTTGGCATGAAGATTGATCCAAAGTGGATCACAGGCAAGTTAGCTGAAGAAATCTTCGAGCATGTTGCTAAAGATCAGTTAATTGCTCCTACTTTTGTTATGGGTTTCCCAGTTGATACATCTCCACTTGTTCGTGCACACCGCGAAATACCTGGTGTTGCTGAAAAATGGGATCTCTATGTTGATGGTTTTGAATTAGCAACTGGTTACTCAGAGTTAATTGATCCAGTTATTCAAAGAGATCGTTTAGTTGAGCAGGCAACACTTGGCTCTAAGGGTGATCTTGAAGCAATGCAAGTGGATGAAGATTTCTTGCGCGCCATGGAGTTTGGTATGCCACCGATGGGTGGAATGGGAATGGGCGTTGATCGTTTGTTGATGGCGCTAACAGGACTTGGAATTCGCGAAACTATTTTGTTTCCATTAGTAAAGCCAGAGGTTGAATAAGCATGCTTGTTGTTCGTCCTGCAAAAACTAATGACGTGAAAGTAATCCGCGCACTAGTTGATTCATACGCTGCTCCTGGTCAAATGTTGTCTAAAGAAACAGTTACATTGTATGAAAGCGTTCAAGAGTTTATTGTCGCTGAAGTTGATGGGGTAGTAGTTGGTTGCGGAGCACTGCATATTCTTTGGGAAGATTTAGCTGAAGTTCGAACCATGGCTGTTAAGAAAGAACTCAACCGCCAAGGTATTGGGCATAAAATTTTGGAAGCGATTATTAAACGTGCTGGTGAAGTGGGCGTAGAAAAGCTTTTCTGTCTTACATTCCAAACTGAGTTCTTCGGAGCCCACGGTTTTGAAGTAATTGAGGGCACCCCAGTTAACCCAACGGTCTATGCAGAGCTTTTGCGCTCCTATGACGCCGGTGTGGCTGAGTTCTTGGACCTTGAATCGGTGAAGCCAAATACCCTGGGCAACACCCGAATGCTCAAGAAACTGGCCTAGATATAGCCTGCTCCGGGCATAAATGACCTAGTTATTGGGTTGTAAAAGGCAGTAGCTGTTCACCTCGCGAGCGTAAGCCTGTAGGTATTAGGCTAAAGATAA
>B570J29635_1000032_pt1 | contig 9387 bp, 13 predicted proteins | sample LakMenEpi15Mar12_FD_29635 | JGI IMG/M metagenome (IMG submission 29635) | reverse complement strand
TATAATACGACCCCCAGAAAATCTCTTGGCTGGATGACACCTCAGGAAGTTTTTTATAAAAATTTAGCAAACGTTGCACTTCAAACTTGAATGTGGCTGGTTAATAACAGTTTCTTTTCTATCTAAATAAACATAATCTAAAACTGAAGGGGAGACGCCTATTATACTCATCGGAGATTTGAAATTTTTAGACCTACCTGAATTTCTATAAAATTCCCACCTCCTATTATAAAAATCATCAAAATCCATACCCTCCCAAAGAGGGATTGGATAATTAGAATGACCTAAAAATAAATTGATACTCTTCTTGTTGTTTTTATCCTGGAGCAATATATTCTCTAACTGCGTATAAGCCCATAAAATTTTATAGTTTTCGTCAACCCCCTTAAGAACAATTCTATTCAAAAAAATAAGTTCAAAGTTTTCTTCTAAATAGTAATTAAGCTCATCAGCTTTCATTTTTCCGTACTGATGGTATAGAATGCCACTAATGACATCTGAAATTAATAATTTTCCATCTATCATTGAAAATATTCATAAAATTATCAACATGGTAACGCTACGAATTAACAAAAAGGATGTCAACCCCCGCTAGCAGAAAATATAGGGTCGTTTTTTCATGGGTAAGCCTACCGATTCTAGTTCTATCTATATACAAATTTTATGAGAGATATATAATGACGATAGTAAGTTGCCCTTGGATGCAATGCTAACTTTGTGATAACTTAACAAAAACTTGGAGTGAGAAATGACAGAAAATAAGGATGTTTAAGGTTTTTGAGCCGGTTTTTGGTACCGGCATCCCTAGGTTCGAATCCTAGTACCCCAGCCATTTTCGTTCCTTTTTATTATAAAAAGTTAGCCCGAAGTTAGAAGTCAAAACAACTTGAATGGAAATGAATGGAATCTTTCTTGACTGATACAGCAGAAAAAATTACATTCTAGGAAGTTAGGCATTATAAAAAGCTGTCATGCAACATGATTATGAAAGACAGCTATTGCATTGCCTACAGGAGTAATTACATTCAACTCACTTATTGCGGTTATCCAGGCTGTTTATATAAATGGCCTACTTATGAAATATAGCATTAACGATAAGATAAGTTTTGAAAATCTACTAACTGCTATCCTATATTTTCTCTATAGAAAAGAAAAAGGGGATAATGTCTACGCTTATTATGAAGAGTATGCCAATAGCCTCTTTAGGTGTGATATGGATTTGGTAAAATCGCAGCCGCTCCATGCAGACCTTTTGAGTGCGATAGCTTTATTAGACCATATTGTATTTAAGGACAGTGTACAATATTTTGAAGCCCTTCGAAACTTTCCAGATCCTATCTTTGAAAACCTATCTCTTTCTGATTTTCTTTCCCAAAAACAGCATTTTTATGAAAATAAAGGAAAAAAGAAGAGCAGTGCAAGTAGTCCAGCTAGCGAACTTTATTTTCACTCCAGGGTTGTTGATTATCTTTATCAAACAGATTCCAAGTCTATAATTAATCATCATATTGCAAAAAGTACGCTTGCAAAACAATTAGAGACGATTGGTAAGCAAATTGAAAAAGAAAACTACAAAATAACAACTGTTAAAAAATTAGCAAACGACATTTTACGTAAACTTTATCCTCATATGACAGAGCATGAACAAAATTTCGCTTGGAGATTTTTTAAAGACGATCATTTTGCAGATGCTGCAAATATCAAAGAAAAGAATAATCTGTAGTATTTCATAAGTCCTGTCAGCTTCAAAATTCGCTTTTATCTTAGATCCCACACAAGACACTAAGGCTGTTGTCTAAATTTTTTAGCTGAAACTTTATATATGCCATGATTCAAAGTCAATCCTTGTCAAGCTGAGTCAAAGTTTTGAGCAAATGCGTTGTCAGCTTGAGCCATCTTACTTTTGTTTTTCTTTTCTGTTTTCCTTTGAAATAGATAAACGTGAAAGGAGTAAGTACGAATGCTAAGGGTAACTGATATATCTTCCAAAGAGTCAAAAGGGAGCATTGTCCTGCAATATTATACTTCCAAGCAGCTTTCAGATCTTTTGCGTGTTTCCACCAACTACCTTAATAAGTTACGAATGACTGGAAAAGGGCCTAAATACGTTAAAATCGGCTACAGAAGCGTTCTTTACCCAGCGCCTGAGGTTGAAAGATATATAAGCTCTCTTTTGCAAAGCTCTACTTCTGAGAAAGTAGGTAACCAATGAGCTATTTAGAAAGCCAAATTGAAGAGATAACTCAGGAAGCTATCAAACAGATAGAGTATGGAAAAACCATTCTCAATATTCTTGATAGCCTAGATTTATCTCCTAGATGTTCAGCGATTAATAACGAACATCTTTATTCCGCTGCTGAATTAGAGTCTATACTTAAAATACGCAAAGATAAAAAGGAACAATTCCAACATTTACTTGATATTAGTATGGAGGGTAAAAGAATTAATTTAAATACGTATTATTCTCTTCCAAAACTACTTGAGTATCTGCCCACTTTAAACGGTCTAGCTAGTCTTACCTACTATTGCGATGAAAGGGGATGTTTGATGAATACCATAGACATTTCTATTTTTGACATCGCCGATTTTGCAGGCCTGTAATTTAATCGGAGCACACTGAATGAACCCTATTAGTATCTGCCGCTTTGATGGGCTGACCAAGACGAAACCCGTGATTTATGAATTAAAAAGCCTGGAAGAGCTAGTTGAGTTTTTTACCTCAAAGGAACCTCCTACGGTTAAAAAAGAAGAGCGTAATGATTTTTTTAGTATGGTGGCTTATAAACCAGATACTACGCGTTCTAAAGAGAATGTTGAGGCTTTGTCAGGTCTTGTGCTGGATTTCGATAACACTGAAGATGGGCAGCTTACATTACCTGCGTTTACCCGTCAGCTTAAACAGCTAGGTCTCATTTATCTTTATTACACCACCTGGTCACACACAGCGTTGCGTCACCGGTGGCGATTAATTCTACCTTTTGCAAAAGCTATTGAGCCTAACTTTTGGCCTGAAGTTCATGCTCGAGTCTTAAAATTACTTGGTTATCCCCTAGGGATAGACGAATCTGCAAGCAAAGATGTTTCCAGAATGTGGATTATGCCCTGCAAAGCGGAGGGTGGTTCATATGAAGTTGGACATCAGACAAATGGTAAATTTTTGGACCCTCATACATTACCGCCAACAGCTAAAAAAACCTTTCCTCAGGTAATGGCGTCAGCATTCCATCAAACCACGCCAGAGGAAATCCTTGATGCCTTAAAATACATAGATGCCAATTGTGACTATAACACGTGGCTCGATGTGGGTATGGCCTTGCAGCATGAGCTTGGTAATAGTGGTTTTGCTATATGGAATGCATGGTCAGCAAGAAGCAGCGAAAAATACAATGGGGTAAGGGATTTAAAGAGCAAATGGAAGTCTTTCAAGCCAGGTGGTGGTGTTACACTTGCTACGCTATTCATGCATGCTAGAAATGCTGGTTGGTGGCACCGTGCGCCCAAATCAAATCCAGTAACTTATGTAATCACCAACGGGACATCAGATAGCGCAAATAAAATTACGGATAAGCNTTTAAAGGTAAANAACCAAATAGTTGTCGAAGAGTTTGAAGAAGCTGATGAATTTGTTGATCCTATCGAAAAGTGCTTGANTGATTTAGAACCCTTTGCCGTTGTTAATATNTTTGATTTTCCATGCTCTGTTCTTAAAAGCACATATGATTGGATGCAATCGATAGCGCCGCTACCACAACCCATTTTCTCAGTGAGTGCCTCAATATCACTGTTGGCTTTTTTAAAAAGAAACGCAGTAGTCAGTGCCACCAATCTTCGAACGAATCTGTATATTGTAACGATTGGCCCAAGTCGCTCTGGTAAAAATAATGGGCTGAACTGTATTCATCAAATGCTTGATGCAATAGGTATTAGGGACCTGGTTATTTCAGCATTTGGTTCTGCCCAAGGCCTCATGAAGCAGCTTTGTGAAAAAGAAGGCATGGCTTATTGGGTGCAAGATGAAATGGCACATGTTTTTAAGAATTTCCAAAATAAGAATGCTGGCACGCACGAAACACGTCTAGAACAAAAGATTTTAACTCTTTATAACTGCGCTTATCAAACTACTGACAAAATTAAAGGTGAAAAAATCGCAGCGGTTGAAAACCCCTATCTTAATATTTATGGCACCACCACTGAAAACATTATTGACAATCTCAACCCAGAAGCTGCCATATCTGGTCTTCTAGCACGATTTTTAGTGTTTTGGTTAAAGCCTGATGCAGAGCCATCCAGTTATAATGGCAACATTAACAAAGCAATTCCACAAAACTTGCTTGATGAATTGCGTGCACTTAATGAGCAACGAGGTAACAAGACAGTTAATTTTGATGAGCCGGCACGGAGTTGGTTTAAAACATTTTGTAAAACAACCCAACGCAACCAGCGAGAGCTTTGTCAAAAATCAGCTAAGGTGGACTCTTTGGTAGGTAATTTACCAGAACAAACAATCAAACTAGCTTTGCTTGCCGCAACACCCTGCCGTGTTGGAATTAAAGCTGGAAATTATACTGCTGAATATGATGCTCCAATCGAGATTACCCTAAAAGATATTCAGTGGGCTGCCAGTGTAGCACTCCATTGTTTTGCCAATAATATTACCATGGCAGGGCTGCTTACTGAAAACAAGAATGAGAAACACATTCATAAAATTCTTGAGTATCTTGCCTCCCATCAAGGCAAATGGGTAAAAAGAGCCAACATATGTCGATATCTTCGTTATGCCGTAAATGCCCGGCAATTAGATGATCTGCTTTTGCCATTACGGGAATCTAAGCAAATTATACAAACCCCAAGTTTAAAAGGAGGTGGGACTCTCTATCGCCTTAACTTAACCCCCAACAAAAGGAAAATTGCATGACCCAAATTGATTTAAAGAACGTACACCCAAAGGTAATTTATGTTCCCCCTAAGCTTATTTTGTACGGCCGTAATGGCATTGGTAAAAGCCGTTTTGCTCTTAAGACACCGAATCCAGTCTTTTTAGATCTTGATGAAAATATCTATGAGCTGCCATGTATCAGCAATAAGACTTTAGGATTTGACATTAAAACTTTCGACGATGTTCTTGCGTTTCTAGGCACATTGTTTAACGAAGAACATGAATTTAAAACTTTGGTAATTGATTCACTCAGTAGTTTAGAAAAGCTAGTAACTGAAAAAGTATTAAAAGAGAGTAATGTGAGTAGCTTAGCAAGTTTCCAGTATGGCCAAGGGTATCAAAAAATGATGCCCTTATGGGAGCAATTTTTACAGAAATTAAAAAATCTTTGGAACCATAAAAAAATCACAATTATTATGCTGGCTCATTTTAAAGAGAAACGAGAAGAACATTTAACCGGGGCCAGCTACATGCAATATCAAATCAACCTTTATGAGAAAGCATCAGAATTGTTACGAAACTGGTGTTCATGCGTATTGTTTGCCGAGGATGAAATTGAACTGCAAGATGAGACCGTTGAATTTAATCGCACAATCTCAAAAGTCAAAGGTTCAACGCGTGTAGTACATACAGATGGTGGGACAACGTTCTTAGCCAAGAACACCTATAACCTTCCACCTAAACTCCCACTGGATTGGAATATTTTGTTTGACCACATTAAAAATTACTATAAACAATTCAACCAATCATCACGCGCTAACGAACAACAAACTCAACAAGAAGGAAAATGAAATTATGACCATATTGTCATTTGAACTCAGTACAGATTTTACCAGCACCTTAATTGGACAGGGTGCGCATACGGGAAAAATTATTGGCACAGAAATTATCACTAATGTGCGCCCCAATAATGAAACGCAATTTTGTGTGACTTGGAAAATTAACAACACGACTTTTATGGACAAATTTAAATTGTGGGCCCATAAGGAAACCACAAAAAACTATGCCCATCAAAAACTAGATACTCTTTGTAAGGCCGCTGGAATCCAAAGTCCTTACAAAAAAGATGTTAACCGAGTCAATTTTGATGCAAGTGTGTTGGTGGGAAAGACGGTTAAGCTGTCGATAGGTGAATTTGAAACCCCGAGGGGGGAGAGGCTTCCGTATATCAAAAGTTATGAAACAGTTTCTGCTCAAATACCCACAGACGAGATGATTATTAATCAAGAGCTACCGTTTAACGAATAGCAAGGGGGTATCTACATGCCATTTAAAGAGTTACCAACTAAGATTATTGCTTACTATGCAACCAAGGCTGAGTCAAAAACCCGTGGCTACATCGGTGCCTCAATATTAGGTAATGTTTGTGAACGTCGCATCTGGCTGGATTGGAAGGGTGTTGCTTCACCCGCTGATCTTACAAATGAATCAGCTCTTAAAACAGGAAGTCGACAAGAAAAATTTGAGCGGGGACGGCACGAGGAAGAGCGCTTAATTAAGGCTCTGCAAGGTGCTGGGTATTTGGTTCTTGACCGTCAGGGGGCATTTTCTGTAATGGATGGAAACTTTCAGGGGCATATTGACGGTACTATTATTGATCAGGAAGGCAACAAATACATTCTTGAGATTAAATCCACTCAAGCAAAATACTTTAATGCGCTGGTTAGAAATGGGGTTCAGAAAACGTTTGGATCTTATTACCTGCAGTGTCAAATGTACATGCACTTTATTGAAATCCCACGCACGTTATTTCTAGCGGTTAATAAGAATAACGGAGAGATTTATCAAGTTGTGCTTGAGGTTGACGCTGCTGCAATTGAAATGGGACTACAAAAGATTAATCGGATCATGAGTCATGGAAATGATATGCCAGCCGCTTTAGCTGATATTAATGATGCTCCACCTAAGATGCCCTGCCAGTACTGTGACTTTGTTCATTTTTGTTACCAAAATTATGGAAAAGAGCAAGGTGAAACAAATGGTGAAGCAAATGGTGAAAGAAGTGCCTAAAATTCTGGCCCTGGATCTGGGTACCACTACAGGCTGGGCTATCTGGCAACAGCGAGAACCCAGTGCTAGTTATCAGGTATGCAGTGGCACCATCAGCCTCAAGAACGATCGATTCCAAGGGGGTGGCATGCGCTACCTCAGGTTTCGTAACTGGTTGGATGACCTCAATTATAATCGAGAAATCACAAGCGTTTACTTTGAAGAGGTCAGGCGTCACATCGGCACAGATGCTGCTCACGTCTACGGTGGGTTCCTAGGGACCTTGACTGCATGGTGTGAGGACCACAAGTTACCATACCAAGGTGTGCCCGTATCCCATATCAAGCGTCAGGTGACTGGTAAGGGCAATGCTAGCAAGCAAGAAGTCATTGAAGCTGTCAGAGCCTTAGGTTATCGTCCCAAGGATGATAATGAAGCCGATGCCTTGGCCATCATTGAATGGGTGCTTAAGGGTGCCTCTTAGGCTTCACCTTGGGAGATTGCTTGTTGTTTCAACTCAATCTTCTGTTTGACTTGCTGTTCCTTGAGTCTGATCCGCTCCAGAAACTGCGCTGCTTTTTGATTAATCGCTTGGATGGACTGCTCTTTCCATAGGGTTTTAAGGGTTTCAGCAATATCATGAATTTTTTTAAAAAGCTCAGATGTCTCTAAAGAAAATGTGATGGTTAGGGTGTTTAACAATATTGGCAGTGTGCGAATCACTAAGCTCGCTTTGGCTAAGCCTAATACCTGGTGAACCTGTTCCTTTAAGGTGGTGTTGTCTAAACTCCCTGCTTGCTGTAAAGACCGCAGCTGATCGACAATTGAGTCCATATTTGTGATCACTTGTTTTTCTAAGCCCGTTATTAATTCAGCTATTGATGGATCCAATGCTGGTGTTGCTAATGATGGCTCTGGTGGGAGTGTTTCTTCCATGCTTAATACCCTTTACTTGGTAAAGGCAAATCCTTTAGTAACCCCTCAACCCCTTGGCTGAGTTTGATAAACTCGGCATCTTGAGTGACCTTTACTTTCTGTAAGCCTTCAATCACCGGTAGCCAGGTTGGATCTTTAGTTTTAACAAACTCTTCTGTGGCTTTAGCTAAAGCAGCACTGTTGATCGCATCAAAATTACGTTGCATGTCTGTGGCATCCTGCAAGGCTAGCGCTAAGGTGTGAGACATGGCTTGACAAGCTTTGCCAATCGATTCGCTTTGTAAGGTGCTAGCACCTGTCACCAAATCATTAATAAAGCTAACACTTTCGTCAAATGTCTCTGCCATACGGTATTCCTCTTCTTTAAACCCTAAACCTTAAATTATTATCCCATAATATTAGCGACAGCTTTAGCTACAATCGCATTACCAATCTGTTGCATTTGCTGTTGGGTCGAACTCGCATTTTGCATCGACAAGCTTAAGGAATGGGCCATGGTTTGATAAACTACCGATAAGGCCTGAGCCGGTGATTCCCCTAAAACCTTAACATTGGTCTGGGTCACCGCATCGGTTACTTGTCCATTGACTTTATCATTCATTGGCTATTCCTTCACTTAATCACCACACGCAAAAGATAAAGAGAGCGTAGAATCACCCCCTTTATCTCAAAAAAGCAGATTAGCCAGTAATACGAGTGGGTTGTTCACCAAGCGATTTAATCACGCCTAGTATGTTAGTAAGATCTGCTGGAATATCTGAGCGAGATATCTTTTCAGTGGCATCGGCTACTGCTGCTGTATCCACTGCATAAATCAAATTAACCCCTTGGGTGGTTGAAGCTTGATGAATGATATTTGATTGTTGTTGCGCCATCACCGCATTTTGCGCTGAAAGTCCTAAGCTGGAAGAAATCATCTGGTAAAGGTTGCCTATCGCTATTGCTGGGGCATCTGCAAGCACCTTCACATTAGCTTGGGTGACGGCATCGGTAATTTGCGAATTAACGCTGGTGGGTAGGGCCATAATTAATCTCCTTTAAAAATTGTTAAATCGTCATTGTAAGTCCAGACATACATGGTCAGGTAATATTAGCTTCTTGTTAATGCCTTAAGCACCCCTAGCATATCGACCATGTCAGAAGGCACATCTGCCCGGGAAACTTTTTCAGTTGCATCGGCTACTGCTGCTGTATCGACTGCATAGATCAAGTTCACTCCCTGCGTGGTTGAGGCCTGGTGGATGATATTTGATTGTTGTTGGGCCATCACTGCATTCTGTGCTGACAGTCCTAAGGATTGCGAGATCATTTGATAGAGGTTGCTGATCGCTATTGCTGGGGCATCTCCCAGGGTTTTGACATTAGCCTGGGTCACAGCGTCGGTAATTTGCGAATTTAAAGCGGTTTCTAAAGCCATAAATTGGTTCTCCTTTTGGGGCTACGGTTGAGGATGATTACTATTAGATCATAAAGCCTTTACTTTGACAATATTTATTCTTGAATTTAGCTTGAATTTTCTAAATTGT
>B570J29635_1000028_pt1 | contig 10271 bp, 10 predicted proteins | sample LakMenEpi15Mar12_FD_29635 | JGI IMG/M metagenome (IMG submission 29635) | reverse complement strand
AGGGTGAGGCTAAGGGTGAGGCTAAGGGTGAGGCTAAGGGTGAAGCTAAGGTCGAAGCTAAGGGTGAAACTAAGGTCGAAGCTAAGGGTGAAACTAAGGGTGAAAACGAACATACCCAAAATGGCAGTATATCACTCGAAATAGAACATAATCGAAAACGAATTGCATATATATCTAACATCGAAAAGAAAATACAGGAAGCAAACGAACGAGTGATGCTATTACTTCTTGTATATAACATGCAATAAGTTATTCAATACTCATAACACATCAATCAATATAGTTCTAATACAAATAGGTATTACAACTTAATTATAAATTACTACTCTACGATCTTTCCAAATACACTGAATTTTTGATTACTATATTGAGAAGCCGTAATGCTCACTCTTAATTGTTTCCCTTCAGAAATGGTAATTTGGTCATTATCGTCCTTTACATATGAATTGGTTTTCTTGTTAAAAGTGAAGCCTTCAATAAACTGCTTTGGAATTAGAATTTGCATCTTTTTCATTACATCAATAAACACACCATCTGGAAATACCATACATACTTTACCAGTTAAAACTTTATCAGGTTTCGGGTTTAAACATGAAGCTTCGAACTTTATGTCAAAAACGATATTGGAATCCATATTTATATAGTTATCAATGACCTTGATGATGTGATTAATCTTGATAATATAGCCATAGTCTTTAGTACAGTCTTTGCAACAACTTCGAGAGAGTTCGTTAGTTATATGACTCATGATATCTGAATCCATATACTTAGGCTCAATACATACTTGCTTCTGAATAATAATCTTTTCCATTTGAACTAAATTTAAGATTGAACTAATCTTAAATTTCAATTTAGGATACAACCTATAATCAGATTGATTAAAATGATACATTCAGAAACCTCTGAAATGCAATTTTGCAATGACTATTCAAAGCAATTTTACCCTTGTTAATCAATTCATTTAAACATTCTATTTTAATCCAACCAATTCCATTAGCATCGTTTCCGTATATATGATCTTGAACAGTTACATCNCATTCATCTGATTGAATTAGAAAATAAACAGCTTTATTTTGAATTGAAATAGAGCAGAGAAATTGAGATTCGTCAACATCAAGACCTGTTTCTTCTTTTACCTCGCGAATAGCACACCTGTTGTATGTTTCATCATTGTCTAATGTTCCCTTTGGTGGACCCCATAAATTGCCTCTCGATTGAATTAACAACACCTTATTTTTCAATGGGTCATAAATGAATACACCAGCCTTTTGTCTCTTGGACCTCCTATCAAAAAAAAATGGCTTTTTGCAGTATGGTTTTATACTCAAATCGCAACATCCGTTAAAACATTTAAAATTCATTTGTGCTTTATTTAATATTATATTGAAAATCCTTAAATAAAACAATTTACTTTTATATTCAAAACGATAATAAACCTTCCTGATATCTCTAACACGAATTATTCAGAAAACAAGAGTTTGACCTGATATTTGAACTGAGTATTTCACTTTTATAACAGTTGACGAATAATCAAGAGGTTATATAATTGTATTATCTCCTTTCAATGAATACATTTAGTATTTCTGTAATTCAAATTGGTCCTTAGTTTAAATTGTTAGTCAATTTAAACTCATATTGTAAATAATAAATGAATAGACTCTCTAAAACTTTATTCGGTAAACTTTATTATGGAAATAATCAATCTCATTTCAAACTGAGTAAATCAAAATCTTATTGTGAAACATTTTTTATGAAAGAACAATATATGGGAGAACTCCGTTCAATATACGGTATCGTTGATTTCAAATACTTACCTAATAATGAACTGTATTCCAATTTAATTATTGGAGATAAAGATAACATCTTTAAACTACAAGAACGATACCGGTTTACCAATAATATAGAAAGTATTTTTCTCCAGAATTTTGATAAGGAAATCACATATGATGATGATATTAATAAAAACATACTTGAAATCATGCTACAAAAGAACAATTCTCATATTATCACATGCTCATGTTGTCACCGTTATTGATTTTAAATTATCNGATAATTTAAAATCTTAAGTTCGTTTTGAACTATATTTCAACTGGCTTTACATATTTATAATTAAACCGTATTTCAANCTTACTTTCGTAAATATTTATATAATAAAACTAAAAGTATAATCACAAATATACCAACTATAATACTAATTCCAAATGGAGATGAAACTGTATTTACAAGATTTGATAATATTTGATTATCAGAAGAAGAAGAAAGAGAACTAGTACTATCTCCAATGTACTTTTCAGGTTTAAATTGCATTGAATCAGGTATATCGAATGTTAAGGCACCTCCCATTATCTCCATCTGACCATTGTTATTTTTAATCGTAGGTACATCAATTCCCACCCATTTTGTCTTGTCAGATATCTGATTACTACAAGCCATTCTAAAATAACCTCCATCTCCTCCTGAAGTTCCCCAAGAATTACGAATTAACCAATAATTGATTCCTTTTGAATTGGTTCCCCATCCAACAATAACAATAGCATGACCACCATCAAAACCTGATGTTGGATCCGCAATATAAACTTCATCTGTATTGCTAGCTTTATTATTCCAAAAGGTAAAAAAATCCATGTAAACAGAAAAGGCAGATACAACAGGTCCTTTCGCATATATTTCTTTCTTGATGTTTAATATTGTTCCATCAACATCTAAATCATCAAGAGTCCCTATATTACTGTTTGCTTTCTTTAACCACAGAACTTCCGAAAAGTCATTGTTACTTAATTTAGTTGTATACAGTTTGTTTTTAGCCATAGGATTATTACAACAGCTATTACAACAATTATCGTTTACTCCACTCAAGCAAGGATATGATAACCATTGACCAGCAGGATTGTTTTGAACTAAAGAATAAGGCCAACATGCTTCCATTTTAGCTCCAGTATTACCAAAAAATGTAAAAGCATCACTTGTTAATCCTCCTCCACATCCATTTTGTGAATTAGGTTCATTTGAACATGATAGAGTCCATGCAGTACTCGATTTAGGGGCTTTGATACCTAATACAGTTGAAGTTGCTAAATTGGTTCCTCTTATCTTGCCATCAGGTCCAAACTTAACTGCATATCTATCTCCTAGTGCAGTAGTTGAAGAGAAAGCCCAACATGAACCGCATTGTCCTTGGTCTCTTGGTGTTTCTATATTTACATATCTATTATCTCTCCAATTGAAACTATCGGGTAAAGTTGCACCTATATCGGCTAATCCTGCTGGTTTAACTGGTACTTTTGAATGATCTAATTTAAACATTAAATTAGCCTTATTTACTCTTGGACCTTTATATTCTATATCTCTGATATCAGATAATCCAGTTTGTTCAGGAGGGCATACACTAGGTGGATTTGGTAATTTAACATTATTCATTTATTAATGTAAACAATTTAGTTTACATTAAATTTATTCTATCTTGTCGAGTATATCATTTATGTGATAAAGTAGTCATTGTTATAATAGGACTAATTTTATTTATAGGATGTTCTTTGTAATCAATTATTAAAAATCTATCTTTACATTTGATATTGCAAAACAATCTAAAATTATTTATTATTTTATCGTTACAATAAATACAATTTCGTATTCCCATCATTTATTATATAGTTACCATTTAAAAATAAATTGCTTTGATAAAATGATTTACAAAAAACTCAAAGGAACTCCTTATATTTGGAACCCTGAATCAACTTTGGTTTTTAAAAATAAGAAAGCAATTGGAAGATATATTGATAATAATGTTGTATTTGATGATGAAGTAATTAAAATATGTAAGAATTACAATGTAACTTTTTCTGATACTTCACCATCACCTACCACCAGAGATACAAGTGGTTCAGACGATGATAAAGATATATACGAAAATCATCCTGCTTTTATCGATGTTAAACCTAATTTAAGTCTAGATTTTATCGAAACATTAACAGACTCATTTAAAGATCAACTTAACGAAAAAGTAAATGAGTTGATATATAAAATAATTGACCTTGAATCTGCCTTAAAAAATATCAACATCGATTATGAAAATCTTCTAATTGAAAACGAATCTCTAAAGAAAACTTTCAAATTAGATTTAAATCAAAGGAAATAACATTAATAATATGATTGATATTCAGAGTATATTCAGAATAATTATTTTACTTATACTTTTATCTCAAGTTTTAAATTATCGTCAATTTGAATTTTTGAAATTGTATGTCAAAAACATCTTTCGTATGGATACAGTTGAAGATGAAGATGAAGTTGATGATGATGAAGATGAAGTTGATGATGATGAAGATGAAGTTGATGAAGATGAAGTTGATGATGATGAAGTTGAAGAGGAAGTCGAAGAGGAAGTCGAAGAGGAAGTTGAAGACGAAGACGAAGACGAAGAGGAAGATGATTCTTCTGTTGTAGATACATCAGAAGGAAATATAGTTTCAAAACACCTGAAAGTTATAGATTGTATCCAATCGTCAACATTTAAAACAAAAGTGTATCATTGCACTTATAATTATAAATGCAAGAATGAGGTTGTGAAAATCACACCTTGTTTCTGTAAAATATGTGGTAACTATATTTGTTCAACAACTATAATTCGTTGTAACATTTCAGTTCAAACTAAGAACTGGATTACATGTAACCATTATAAGTTGTTTGATAGTCTAAGTGAAGTTACAGGCAATATTTCTGGTCATTTTCATTGTAGTGATGAAAATGAAATTCTATCAAGTATAGATTCNATGATTAAATGCCAGTCTGAATTGAATACGATAGATTCAGAATATTATAAGGCAAAAATTATGGATTTAATCTACGACCAATAAATAATGTCATCATTAAATTGAATTTTATAACTCAAAAGTTATGAAATCAGAAAATGCAGTCTGAATCCGAAACGAAGAATGATATATTATTATCGAAGGCGATGCGATTTTGTATCGAAATGCTAGAACAACGAGACTATACTTCTCTTGATATACAAGAGGATAGGATTATTGCTACTAAACCAGATAATAGACAGATGATTGTATTTTTATCTACTGTTCCAAAATTTAATGTAAAATCTATGTCTGAGTATATTTCAATCACAAATGAAATTGGAATTAAGCATCTTTTAATTATATATAAAGATGGTGTTACAGCATCAACGAGAAAAGCAATCGAACAGTTACAAGATGATATATATATTGAGTTATTTGCTGAAGAAAACCTGCAACTCAATATAACCAAACATAGATTGCAACCTATATTTCAAATATTATCAGCACAAGACAACAAGGAATTTAAACTGAAATACGGTTTGAAATTTCCGATAATGAAAAAAGACGACCCTATAGCATGTTTTTACGATTACAAGAAAGGCGATATAATTCGTGTTATCCGGAAGAATGGAATCATCGATTATCGTATAGTTAAATAAACAGTTTGATTTTCAATTCAAAATAATTGAAAATTATAATGCATATGCATCATCTATATTAATTTAAAAGTATTCTTAAAATTTTATAAATGGAAGAAACTAAAGTAGAAACTAAAGTAGAAACTAAAGTAGAAAATTCGTGTTCTATTGATACAGAAATGAAAGAACAGGTTGAAGTTGAATTGTATAATGATGAAAATCAACAATATGATGATATAGACATTACTGACAAATCTCAATGGTCAAACATTATTCTTGATAATACAGTTAACAATCAAAGGAGACTTGAAGTTCTCCAAAAATACTTTGAAGAAAGAGAAAACGATACTATTGAAATCATTAATAAGATAACTGGAATCTATCAATTTTCAGCTTCGAAAATAATTGAAAATTTATTGTTTTTAATTACAACAGAATCTAACCTATCATCCTTCCTCAAACTTGAATGTGCTAAAAGCTTGTTATCTTTTGAGGAACTGGAGGAAGGTTCAGACTCAGATGACGATGAAGAATTAACAAGTATCAAAAGAGAATCAGATATAGGAATTAGAGAAAGAAATGAATCCAGAAAGAAACTTGGATTTTCTGTTCTCAATACAGTCTGTAATGGTATGTCGGACATGCCTACCCCTTGTGCAATCGAAGCCGTTTTCCTATTAATGTCATCACCAGATTACACAGAACAATGCATTGGATACTTATGTTCATTAGTATCAGATGATGAGATTGATTGCGATTATAGATACAAGATACTTCTTTCCCTTGAAAAGCAATCTAATATTCAAAACAAAGAATTATATCTATACAACGGTATGTTTTGTTACCTTTTCTTCTCTAAAAACATGACTATGTACCGTATCCTTGCAGCTCAATATCTCCTTCAAAAGATGAAATTAGATGAGAGAGATATAGAAGAAATTCAAAACATAATCTTATCATTTGCGACGGATGATGAACTTGATTATGACAGAAGAGCTGATGCAGCCGATTTACTGCTTCAACTTGGTTCTCCAGACATGAAACTAAAAGGGAGAGAAATCATTAATCACCTTGCTCAACTCAAAGGGATTGTCAGAACAATCTTTGATAATGCACAAAATGTACATACAGTTGAAATTGAAAACTCAGTCATGCATATCCTTGAATTCCTTGCAGACTTTCCTATCAAAAAAGTAAACGGACAGCCAATTGATTTCCAATATGTAAATTCTAATATCGAAAACACATTGAAAGAATTGAAAAATATTCCTCATTTAGAAATCGATTCTAACAATATAAAAGGAAACTGTACTTTTTGTAATTCTCCAGTTCAATTCTATATTGAAAAAGAAAATAAAAAGTTTTGTTGTAATGTTTGTCACGAAAGCTATACAAAGGAACAGAACATAAAAGTATCCCTGAACCGAATCTGTATGGATAGGTTGTTATATTCAAAATTCAATCTGACATTAAACCATATTCTTATCAAAGTATACTCTTACATAATTTCACAGGAAAACTACGAAGAAATGTACAGAAGACTACATGAGGAATTAGATGATATGTCTGGAACATGCTCTTCCGGATTTGCTTCACGATTAGTTAATGTTATTTCTGGTTTTGGAGAATTTAATATCAAAATCTCATTCACAGACCAAATCATTTCCAACTTCGCCGGCAGACTGAATGCAAGACTAAAAAAGATAAACGAATCGAATTCTATCTTCCTAAATGAAAGATTAAATGACATGATTGAACTATATATTCTATCAAATTCTGAACTACATAGCAGTCTAAAATACACCATTAAAGAAAAAACCGGAAAAGAACCTACAACTAATTTGGATATTATCAACGAATTTCTAAGTGAAAACAGAACTGAAAAAATTAATGATTGTTTAACTGAATTTCAGATGAATGCATTAAATGAATTGACAGTTGAATCATCAAGCTTTAACGAGAGGAAGAATTTTCTATTGTTTTTCAGAACTAACCTTTCATCATTACAAACTGAATTATGGGAAGAATTTAAAGACTATGTAAGTGATACTGATTTTGATCTATCTTTCAGACGAGCCATATATAATTACGAAGGTTGTAACTATTGATTGAATTTTATGTTGTTTTGCAATATAAAATTGACTAAATATGGAAACTCAACCAGATTGATTGTAAAGCAAGTTTGGGTCTTATACAATGTTATAACTTGTAGTTAAAATTTATATTGGTAATCAATATAAATTATTTTTTGACATTGTAGCTTATTTAACAGTTTCTCATAATAAATTTTACTAATTCTGATTCTGTTAATTTTGAAGTTGATTTACACTTTAATTTTTTAGCAATATATCTAAGTTCAGAAATAGATTTTTTCATTAAATTGTGTTTACAGTCTTTACAGTGGTGTGATTTGACTAACTTTCTCTTTGGAGAAAAATAGTCGTATCTATTTCTGTTTTGAAATACATCATATATATTATCACTCATTCTGTTTATATCATCTGAACTTGATGCATAAGTTCTGGTTGACGGTGTAAAATAAATTGTATCTGCAACTATTTTAAATCTTTTATGTATATCTCTCGTTCCAAGTCCGAATATAGGCAGGTTAAATCCAGGAGTAGATAGCTGTCTAATTTTTGCTCTTACTTCTCTGATTTGAGGATTTATATCTACACGACCTCTAGTTGAAATGTAAGTTCTTATATTCTCTAAACCATACATTCTCTCTAAGTTTGTAACTAACCATTCTATTTGTTCAGTTTCATTTCCTCTTGGTAAATTTACTAATTCTGGTATTTTTGTAAAAAAGACAAATAGCAAAGCTATTATTTCCTTTAGCACATGAAGGTGTATTCTGGCTATTTCCGTTTTCTTATCAGTTACATACACATTATAATCATGACCTCGAAGGTATATGCAATATAAAAGTTTTCTGAATTTTTCAGCATCACTCAACTTCTTATTTCCAATAACCATTATAAGCAAAGCAGGTATATGTTTTAGTGGGTCAACATTTTGAGGACAACTATTTAAAGATGGTTTGTGGTAATCGACCGAAAGTCTTTCTTCGGAATAATCTCTATTATCTATACGAAATTTATGAGTTGTAAAATGAGTTGGGGCACTATGTTTTGTTTCAAATGTAAAATCAGGTATTATTCTTTGTATCTGTCTCGAACTTGTAACATCTTCAAAATCATCATCATCAACCAATAAATTTTCAGGTTTAGTTTCAACTCGACTTTCAATAATTCTTAAAGCTTTTTCAGCTTGCTTTCTCTCCTCTTCTGCTTGTTTTAGTTCGTTAAGAGATTTCTCATGTTCTCTCGCTGTTTCCTTTTCTTTTTGAACTGCTTTTTTTTCTTTTAATTTAGCCTTCTTTACAGTATCTTGTAATATCTTTTTATCATTTTCTTTCCGCTTTTTTGTTAATTTAGGTTTCGTATCAAAAAGCCCTATAATATCTTCATCTTGTATATGAGCCTTATCCTCTCCTGGAAAACCACTATATAGACCCCAAGAACCTACTGATTGATTAATGGGTATTTTTCTACGGTCAGAAGTTCCATATAGAGTCGTAATTCGTTTACGAATATACTCAGGAGTTATATCACTATCAGATATATCTAGTAATTTTGATAACAATTGAACTGTTACATTTAATAGGGTCGCAAAATTTTCAACAACTATAAAATGTACATTCAAGGGGAAACCAGTAAAATCATACAGAGTACCAACCTCCTCTATTATTTGTAAGATCATCTTATCAGAAGGAGAATCTTGATTTCTCCGATTATAAAGATAATAGTCCTTTATATTACCTCCCATATTTTCCTCTGTATATGTATGTATGATTTTCTCATTGGGAGAATATATAAATGAATACAATAACATAATTTGAGGTTTATCAAAGTCATCTTGGTAGTCATAAGAATATCTTTCGAACTTGATACCTTTCATGGAAAAACAGAAATCTATAACTTTATCTTGAACTGTGTCGGGAACATTCAGAAACCATCGTTTCCATTTATTAAATTCGTATTCGTAACTTCTATTAGCCATCTTTATTATAGTTAATAATAGTATTAATTAATTGTTCTTTTTTCATTTTCGAGAAACCTGTTAATCCTATTTTTTTAGCAAAAATTTTAAGTTGAGCGACAGTCTGTTTTTGTAATGATTTAGAATTATCTGATACTTTTTTTGTTTCAAGAATGAGATTAATTAAGTTTGTTTTATTTAATTTTGAGTATCCTTTCAGGTTCATTTTTTTCGCGATTAATCTAAGTTGAATTACCTTTTCCTTTTTGAGAGATACTTTAGGAGATACTTTAGGAGATACTTTAGGAGAAATGTTCTTTACCGGTGTTTTGAATACATAAGGGGAATGAATGTTGGTAATGTTACCCTTCTTCATATTTACACAACTATTTTTCTTATTGTCGTAAAAGCTGTATGTATCTTTAAAACCAATGAACCTAAAGAACTCGTACATGTTTCGTGCATGAGCATCACCGACATATACTATTATATTTTTACTTTCTTCAGGTTGAAATTCAATCAGAGGAACATTCTTTTTTAAATTATGGACTTTAAATATTCTCGATAAACAATAAGAGTCTAGTAATAATCCATTCATATGTATAAAAATACTACTTAAATGTGTCAAACTTTTTAGTTCAATAGCAGTATCATTTTCTATTGAACTAATTAAGTTTTTTATTTCTGTAATAAAAACTTTAGTTCCAATATCTCTTACCTTTTTATAAGACATCACCATTAGCCATTTGATGATTTCTTCTTTTTTCGAACTGGCTTTCAACTCCTTTTTAAACCATTT
>B570J29635_1000023_pt1 | contig 10951 bp, 10 predicted proteins | sample LakMenEpi15Mar12_FD_29635 | JGI IMG/M metagenome (IMG submission 29635) | reverse complement strand
GAACATCCAGGTTTGCTCGCTGATGATGAGTTTGATGTCGCAGGTGCTGCAACGGGAGTTGTTGATGCAGATCTGCAGTTAGGAGCGCACTTAGTTCAAAAGGGTGATGTCTTGATTGCTATGCCATCAAGTGGTTTTCACGCTAATGGCTTCTCACTTGTTCGACATATTATTAAGACTGCCAAGCTCTCACTTGATGCCCACGTNAGTGAATACGGCAAAACNTCCGGAGAAGTATTTTTAACTCCCACTGAAATCTATGCCTTGGATTGTTTAGCGTTAATTAGATCAATGCAGGGAAAGCTGCGTGGNTTTTCACATATTACGGGCGGTGGNATTGCAGAAAATACTGCGCGCGTTATTCCAGATCACTTGAGTGCAATTTATGATCGCTCCACATGGTCAATTCCAGTTGAGATGGAGTACTTATCCAAAGTTGGTGGAGTGCCCCAGGCTGATATGGAGCGGACCTGGAACTGTGGCATTGGGATGAGCGCGATAGTGGCAGCTGATTCAGCCGACATAACCCTTCGTTCCCTGGCTGCTCGGGGAATGAAAGCATGGGTCGCAGGCGTTGTAGAGGAGCGGGTGGCTTCCAATCCACGCTCAACTTTGGAAGGCACCTACAGAGCGCGATAACCTACGCCTCTGAACAACACGTACTTAGTGAAGGAGCTCGCATATGGGTCGCGGCCGAGCCAAAGCAAAACAGACAAAAGTTGCACGTGATTTGAAATATAACTCACAAGATATGGATTTAGATCGTCTTGCGAAAGAACTTCATGGCGACGTTGAACCTTCACGTAATCGGGATGATGATGATCCCTTTGCTGAAGGCAATTACATTCCACGTGCGTGAGACCNACACCNTACGTAGCTTCACTTNGAGTTTACGAACCACTCTCAGCATTTGAACCTGCNGATCGTTTGCGTTGGCAATCAGTTGATATCAGCGAACAGAGTTATGTAAATGAAGAAGCCTTTGCTCTACATCGCACCGTAGTTCCTGAGCCACCAGCAGGACGACCTGACGGTGTTCACATTTTAGATATTGATGGCGAGCGATATGTGGCACCGTGGTCAACAGCAACTCGTTGTTGGGCAGCGCTAGATAATTTCAAAGATTCACTACCAAGTAGTGTTGTTCCATATTTTGTTTCACCTGTGATGGAAGATGTAATTACTGCAGGAGTGGATTTGTTAGAAGACAAAGTCCCACATATTTTAAATGAGACCTGGGTTATTCCACCACGTTGGTTCTTACTCTTTATGCCAGAGGAGCGAACTCGTGGCGAGAATAAGGAAGGACTATTCACTACAGCGTGCGCCACTATTGCAAATGCAAAAGCGCGAGCAGAAGTAGCACACACCACTGTTGTGAATGCTTTCGGTGAAGGTCCGGTTGAACAAGATCTAGAAAATCTACTTGCTTGGTTAGAAATGTTTCATCCAAAGTCATATGTTGAACTAGATTACGGCGGGCTTGCACAGTATTTAAATAAAGCGCTGCGAGATAATAATGAAGATGGATTAATGGCTGACACATCTATTGAAGATGTCTTGCAATCTCTCTCTGGCCTTGCAGCAGCCGATGGTTCATTGGCAGGTCAGGGATATGAGCGTTTGATGTCACGCTGGCGCAGGGTTCAAGCCCTTGAATCAGCCAATTAATTCATCTTTTTCATATTGCATCCCAAGGGCTTAATCGGAATACTTCACCACAATACGGAGCAATTCGGACACCGCATACTGGAATAGAAGGAGATGAACATGGCTCGTTTGCCTGATGCTGAAGTTCTATTAACTCCTAAAGAGGTAGCTGCCCGTTTTCACGTTAATCCAAAGACTGTGACCAGGTGGGCAAAGGCAGGCAAGTTAACTGCGATCCGCACCCTAGGCGGACACCGTCGATACCGTGAATCTGAAGTTCTTGAGCGTCTGCGTGAGTACAAAGAGAGTTCAAGTTAACTAGTAAGGTTGCCTCATGAGCGAAAAAAATGATGACATGAAGGCAAGAATGCTTGCTGCCCTTGAAGCTAAGAAGAACAAACCAGGTGCACCAGGTACTCAGACACATGCTGAAACTGGATCAAAGATTCGCGGCGGACAACGCAGTGGAGGAGCTCCACAGGTTCAGCGCAAGGCCGGTCCGTCAGGCTCTGGCTCTGCTGGCTAAGTTGTAGTTCAACTTTTAAAACTATAACAAACCGCGACGCTTCAACAGCGGCTCGATCTTTGAATCTCGCCCGCGGAAATTACGGAACATCTGCATTGAATCAATAGATCCACCGCGGCCGAGCAAAGTATTTCTAAAGTGCTCACCGTTCTTGCGTTGTAAGCCACCGTTTTCTTTAAACCAATCCACGGTGTCAGCATCTAGTACCTCTGACCAGATATAGCCGTAGTAGCCAGCTGAATATCCACCAGCAAAGATGTGTGAGAAATAGGTGGAGCGGTAACGAGTTGGAACTGGCGCGAAATCAAGGCCATAGTCCTTAATTGCTTGGGCTTCAAAGGCCTCTACATCAGTGACTTTTGCTGCCTCTTCTGNAGTCAATGAGTGCCACGCTAAATCCAAGATAGCTGCAGCTAAGTAACTTGTAGTTGCATGCCCTTCATTAAAAGTCGATGCAGCATCTAGGTTATCGATCCACTCTTGTGGCAGTTTCTCGCCAGTTTCAAAGTGACGTGCATAGTTTTCAACAACCTCTGGCCACAAAATCCACATTTCATTGACTTGAGATGGGAATTCAACGAAGTCACGCTGAACACTTGTTCCTGATACACGTGGGTATTTCACTTGTGAAAGTAGCCCATGCAGAGCATGGCCGAACTCATGGAACAAAGTTGTTGTTTCAGAGAAAGTCAGCAATGTTGGCTTTCCAGCGGGAGGCTTTGGAATGTTGAGGTTATTAACCACCACAGGCAGTTGGTTAAAGAGGAAGTTCTGATCAACCAAATTATTCATCCATGCCCCACCACGCTTTGAATCACGGGTGTAGAAATCACCGATAAAGAGTCCGAGCTTTGAGCCATCTTCATTCAAGACTTCAAAGGCACGTGCTTCTGGATGGTAGGTAACTAGATCTGGACGCTCCTTAAATGAAATTCCAAAAAGTTTGTTGGCGGCAAAAAAGATTCCATTCTTTAATACTGATTCCAGTTCAAAGTATGGACGCATCTTGGTTGTATCAATGTTGTATTTTTCAAGACGAACTTGCTCGGTGTAGAAGCCCCAGTCCCAGCTTTCAATCTCAGTACCTGCAGATTTTTTGAGGTCTTGGGCTTCTGCTCCTGCATTTCTGACAGCAGCNGGTGCAATCTTTCGAAGCATGGCATGGACGTTGTCNGGATGCTCTGCAGTTTGCACGGCGATTACATGCTCTGCGTGTGTATTTTTACCAAATAGCTTTGCACGCTCTGCGCGTAACTTAACTACCTTCAGAATGACAGGCTTGTTGTCATTTTCGTTAGCGCGATTACCTTTTAGAAGAGAATCTTGCATAATTTTCTTTCGAAGGGCGCGATTAGTTAGAGAATCAAGGACTGGATTTCCAGAGAAATTCACCATACCGATAAGCCACTTACCTTCATGACCACGATCCTTGGCGGCAGCTGCAGCTGATGCAATTTCATTCTCACTCAAACCATCAAGCTCTTCGATAGTGTCAACTAAAACAGCTAAGTCATTGGTGTCAGCTAAAACATTTTTAGAAAACTGTGTTTCTAGCTTTGAGAGTTCTTCATTGAGCTCTTTCAGGCGATCGCGCTCTGATTCGGATAAATGCGCTCCGGCATGGATGAGATCTTTGTAGTAGCGCTCAAGTAGCCAAGCATCTTCAGTGTTCAGGCCAATAGATTCACGGTTGTCATATAGAGATTTAATGCGGGCATAGAGAGCGGGATTTAGATTGATTGCATCCTGATGAGCGGCAAGCTTGGGTGCCATCTCTTCTTCGATTTTATCCATTGCATCGTTGGTATCACTCGATGATTTATTAAAGAAAACCAAAAGCGTNCGCATTAGCATCTGCCCACTTTTTTCCAATGCAACAATNGTNTTNTCAAAAGTAGCAGCACCTGGTGTGTCCAGAATTGCTTGTACTTCTGCTAACTGTTGCGTGCAGCCTTCATAGAAGGCAGGAAGGTANTGCTCCTCTTTTATGAGNGCAAAAGGTGGCANCTCANANTCAAGGGCGCTTCTTTGGGCAAATGGATTCGCGTTTGTCATGTCGCAAACCCTATCGAGAATTTCTAGTTAACGAGGNCGGCGGCGACGCTGACTTGAGTTCGGACGAGGGCGCTTATTGCCACCACTNCGNACTGACTTTTCAACGATTGGCTGGATGTATGGAACACCAGAAGGCTCNTGTGCTCCAGTGATCTTCATTAACTCAGTACTCAATGGGGTGACACCAACAAATTTTGGAGTAACNCCAGCACGAGAAGTAAGTCCACCAATTGATTTCTGCTGCTTAGTTGTAGCNATTGTTACAACAGTTCCAGCTTCACCGGCACGGGCTGTACGGCCTGCGCGGTGTAGATAATCNTTGTGATCTGTAGGTGCATCAACGTGCACAACAAGTGAGATTCCATCAACNTGGATACCACGTGCAGCAACATCTGTTGCTACAAGGGCCGCGTTAGCTGAATCCTTGAAGAGTGCAAGTGTGCGAGTACGAACGGCTTGTGACTTACCACCGTGCAAAGCACCAACTGCAACACCTGCATGAGCAAGTTTGTCAGCTAAGCGATCAGCACCGCGTTGAGTCTTAACGAACATAATCGTCTTACCGTTACGTGCAGCGATTTGATTTGTAATGTCATCTTTATCGCCTGGGTTCATAACAAGAACAAAGTGCTCCATAGTTGAAACAGAGGCACGGTCATTTTGTAGTGAGTGAGTCTTTGGGTTCTTCAAGTACTGACGAACCAATGAATCAACACCACGGTCAAGAGTTGCTGAGAACAACAAACGCTGTCCATCGAGCTTTGCTTGATCCAAGATTTCTTTAACTACTGGCAAGAAGCCCATGTCAGCCATTTGATCGGCTTCATCAAGAACAGTGATCTGTAAGTGATCGAGTTGTACTTCGCCCTTATTAAGAAGATCTATTAAACGGCCAGGAGTTGCAACCAAGATTGCTGTGCCACGACGCATTGCAGTGATCTGCTTTGCATATGACATTCCACCGGCAACAACAACTGATTCGTGACCAATTGAGCGCGCTAGTGGCATTAATACTTCATCAATTTGCTGAGCAAGCTCACGCGTTGGTGTTAATACCAAAGCAAGTGGCTTGTGTGGCTTTGCAACCTTGCCGTTGAGGTTATTTAGAAGTGCTAAACCAAATGCAAGAGTCTTACCTGAACCTGTTTGTCCACGGCCCAAAATGTCATGGCCAGCAAGTGCATCTGGCAATGTTGCAATCTGGATTGGGAATGGATGCATGATTCCTTGCTTTGCAAGGGCATTTACTAATGGAGCTGCAATTCCAAGATCACTGAAAGTCGTTGTGATTTCAGTGAGTGGAGTCGCATCAACCAAGTTGGCATCAGCTAAATTTGTTGAGATGTAGTTATCGTCTGCGCCAAAATCAATGGCAGCGTTGGTGTGAGTCTTTGATGAACGCTTGAAATCATCACGAGCGTAGGCAGGTGAATCATTGCGGCGGTCACGGACTGGACGCTCTGCACGAAAGTTAGCTGCGCGAGTATCAGGTGCTTCGCTGCGCTTCTTTGGACGTGTTGGATCAAACTTTTCTACCTTACGTGGAACAAAGTTTGGACGGCCATCATCGTTGCGTGAGACCTTTGCTTTGGCAGCATCACGGCGATTTGTTGGACGTGTATCTGAAGCTTTGTACTCACTCTTTTTGAACTCTGGCTTCTTATATTCAGACTTCTTATTTTCTGGCTTTACAAACTCTTTTTTCTTATCAAAGGCACGCTTAGTGCGATCATCGCGCTGTGCTACAAACTTCTTAGCGCGNCTTTCNGGGCGCTGTGATTGTTCAATGCGTGCTGCGCGCTCTTCTGGAGCCTCCACTGGACGTGGCTTTGAGGCTGTCTTTTCTTGGAAACGCTTTGCACGAAGCTTTGAGCGATCAGTTAAGCGCTCTTGCTTCTTTGACTGTGTTGTTGAATCAACATCTGAATAACGACGAGTTGATGCAGGCTTACCTGTTTTAGAAGTAGTTGCTGCACTCTTGCGTGCATTCTTTTGTGCAGTTGTGTGGCGGGCTTTTGGATCAGCTGCTTTAAATGCAGCTTTCTTTGCGCGCTTAGGCTTACCAACTGATGCTGCGCGACGGGCTTTTCCGGGCGCTGAAGTACGAGGTGTTAATGACATAGAAATAGATACCAATCGAGACGACAAGCGCGTCTCGGGTGTGATCGGCGCTTAGTGGCCGTCAGGGTGGTGATAAGACTCGCATGTAGCGCTACAGGTGCAGCGCTTGGGGGAAGTTCTTTGATGCGGTTGCATCAACGGGTTAATTCTACCGTGGATTATTGCTTCCAATTACCAGCACTGATGCGGGCGAGTATGTGTATCGTCTAGGCCATGCGCACAGGAAATAAAGGATGGCTAGGCATTTATATGCTGCTCGGAATTGTCTGGGGCTGTTCTTTTATCTTCATCAAGATGGGTTTGGAGTTCCTAACGCCTATAGGCGTGGCTTTTGGCCGTGTTTCATTAGGGGCGCTCACTTTAGTTTTTTGGGCACGCTATAAAGGAATCGAGCTTCCAAAAGATAAAAAACTGTGGCTGCATTTATGGGTTGTGTCTCTTCTCTTAAATGTAATTCCGGGATTCCTCTTTGCTTTTGCTGAAACACAAGTCACATCTATTCTTGCAGGAATCATTAATGCCGTAACACCGTTAATGACTTTGCTGGCAATCATGATCGCGTTTAGAGAAGAAAAGCCTAAGGACTACCAAGTTGTCGGATTATTACTTGGCTTTCTCGGAGTTCTTACAGTGCTGGGTGCGTGGAATGGCTTAGGTGCTAATCCAATAATTGCAGTCTTAGCTCTGCTATTTGCTGTTACTTGTTATGGAATTTCTTTTCCATACTCACGCAAATATGTTTTGCCACATAAGTTAAAGCCAGAGGCAATGGCAGCCGGGCAGGTCTCAGCTGGTGCTCTCACGCTATTGCCCTTCTATCTCATTGATGGAATTGCAAACGATGAATACCGACCAGGGCCAGTTCTTGCAATGATTGCACTGGGAGTATTTGGCAGCGGCTTTGCATATATATGGAACTTTAAGATTATGGAAGCGGCGGGAAGTGCCATTGCTAGCACGGTTACATATGTGACACCGGTAGTTGCGGTAATTGTTGGAATTATCTTCTTGGGTGAAACTGTTGTTTGGAACGAACCTGTTGGGGCTGTGATAGTTCTAATAGGCGCAGCTATTGGTCAGCAGCGCATAAAGATCTTTAGACGAGGTTAAATCCCACAGGCAGTTCTAGGCGATGAGATTTCAAAAGTGCTTGATCTTTAAGGATTACCTTTGTGTCATTGTCAGCAACAATTATTCCACCAGAGAGAATTACGGATCGCTCGCATAGTTCGAAGGCATATGGCAGGTCATGGGTGACCATCACAATTGTGATATCCAGAGATCTCAAAATATCTGCCAATTCACGTCTACTAGCCGGGTCTAAATTAGAAGAGGGTTCATCCAGGATCAATATCTCTGGCTTCATTGCTAGAACCGTGGCAACTGCAACTCTGCGCCGTTGACCGAAAGATAGGTGGTGTGGGGGACGATCTTTAAACTCAGACATTCCAACTAATTCAAGTGCCTCATCAACAACTTTGCTGAGTTCTGCATCACGCAAGCCCATGTTGTATGGACCGAAAGCGACATCTTCACCGACCGTTGGCATGAATAGCTGGTCATCTGGATCTTGAAAAACAATTCCGACTTTTGAGCGGATCTGCTTAATTGATTCTTTGTTTTTTGAATCAACTAATTGTCCTGCCACATGAATTGAGCCATGAGATGTTGGGTGAATCCCATTCATATGCATGACGAGAGTAGTTTTACCAGCGCCATTTGGCCCAAGAAGTGCAACTCGTTCTCCCTTTTGAATGGAGAGGTTCACACCGTAAAGAGCTTGATTGCCATCAGGATAAGCAAAGGCAAGCTCTTTAATTTCTAGGCTTGGCATGTTCATTAGATTTTTCCAATCAGTAATTGAATAACAAAAATTGCTACAGCAACAAGTGGATACATCATTGCCTTGATCCAAACCGTGGTTGTGTGTTTGGCCTGCTCTTCATGAGGCAGAACTCCTTCATATCCACGAGACAACATAGAAAGGTGGACTCTTTCTCCTCGTTCATATGAGCGAATGAATAATGCTCCAGCAGCCGTGGCCAAAACTTTCCAGTGCTTGACTCCTGTTGCTTCAAAACCACGTGACTCACGTGCAACCTTCATGCGCTCCATTTCATCGTTTACAACATTGACATAGCGCAACATAAAAGATGCTATCTGCACCATAAGAACAGGAAGCCGTAAGCGCTCAAGACCCCGAAGAATTTCTCGGGCTGTTGTTGATGTGGACAAAATAATTGCAGTCATTACTCCAAGAGTTCCTTTAGCAACGATTCCAGAACCGGCAATTACACCTTCTCGGTAAAGATCAAAAGGACCGACTTGGATCTTCTCTCCAGATCCGAAGAATGGCATCAATACTGCGAAGAAAATAAAAGGAATTTCAATTAAAGCGCGCTTGAAAAGTAGTGGGAAGGGAATCTTTGCAATGGAGACCACCGTTAGTATCCACAGGAAGTAAGCGATAAATGCCCCCCATTGGGTAATAGGGGTAGAGACAACAACCAAAATAAATGCAATGGCTGCAATGATTTTCAGGTGAGATGGAAGAGAGTGAACTAAAGAGTGGCGGTGTAGGTAGAGCCGTTCACCCACATCATGACCGTGGTGATGGTTCTCCTGCTCGATTCTAATTTGTACTCTATTTTGGTTTACGTGCAAGCAGTCTAAATCCAATGCCAGCAACAATTGCAGTTCCGACTACACCGATTACGCCAGCAACCCCCACTGATGCGCGCTCATTTTCAATTCCCTTAACTCCGTAATCTGCCAGAGTTCCCTTTGAATTGGTGTGCTCTTTAGCTGTTTGAATAAAGCCAATGTCCTCGGCAACTTTTTCTAAACCGTCAGGAGAAGATGAGGCATAAAAAGATATAACGCCTGCAAGAAATAGAGAAACGACTAACCCAGAGAGATAAAACTTTCGATTAGTTAGCACTTCGGATCTCCAACTTTTGAACATTATTCTTCCATCCATAAACCAAATCACTTCTACTTGCCAATACTGCACTTACCGTTAAACCGGTAATAATGGCTTCGCCAATACCAATCAAGATGTGTGTTCCAACCATTGCACCTAAAACAGTGGATACCGAAAATGTTGCGGTGGCACCCATGGCGTATTGAATTGTGAATCCAATCGCAGCTGCCGGAACTGAAAGCAATCCACCAATTGCTGCAGCTAAAGTGATTGAAGATTTATTCTTTGGCAAAATCTTGCGCAGTACTAGGAAGATTCCATAACCAGCCCACACGCCAATTACTCCCATATTGAAAACATTTAGCCCAATTGCAGTTAAGCCGCCGTCAGCAAATAAGAACCCCTGCATAATCAGCACAACAGCTAATGCCAATGTTGCAGCCCACGGCCCCACCAAAACGGCGGCAAGTGCACCTCCGAGTAAGTGACCACTTGTTCCTGCAGCAACCGGGAAGTTGAGCATTTGAACAGCGAAGATAAAAACAGCAGTTAATCCGGCTAGAGGCGCGGTTTTTTCATCAAGTTGGGTGCGAGCACCTTTGAGCGCAGTTGCGACTCCAGCGGCAGCCAAGCCTGCAAAGATCGCTGATGTCTGAACATCAATAAAGCCATCAGGAATGTGCATGCTCAAATTATATCCTAGATGCAAGTCATTCGCATCTGGAGAATTCCAGCCCGAGGGCTATTCCTGGCCCAACTGCGGGAGCTCTCTATTTGAAACGAGTTTAAGGTTGGCGGATGCGCGTGAAGTTGGTTTGCCTCCTTGTCCTAGGGCTGATGGCACCCGTTTCTGCGCCAGCACAAGAATGCAACTGGCAAGCCGGTTGGGTTAAAGCGGAGAATGCAAAGGTTGGAAAGAAAAACTGGGACTCAGATGTCGTGATGCGCTTTAGCGCAGATTTTACACGGCGCAAAGAAGTGCCACGGGTTGAGGGCTATTTTGATCAGACAAGTATTGGTTGCGGGCAGAGTGCAACATTAAAAATTGTTGGTGCAAAATCTGCAGATGTTTCGCTTTATCGCATTGGGCACTACAAAGGAGCTGGCGCTCGCTTAGTTAAGAGCATTAAATCTGCAACGAAAATTACTGCCACACAATCAACTCCTCCTGGCCAGTACTTAGTGAAGTTAAAATCTTCTGGTTACCGATCCACTTTTGTTCCGCTTATGATTACAGGGCAAGTAAGCAGCAACGTAACTTTTGTTTCATCAGTCTTAACATGGCAGGCATATAACCATTGGGGTGGAGAGTCACTCTATAAAGGTGCTGACGGAGAAAGGGAAACAAGAGCAACATCTGTTTCACTTGATCGTCCCTATGACGGTGATGGTGCTGGGCAGTTTAGGTATATGGAACAACCTCTTGTTCAGTTAATGGAACGACTCGGCTTGGATGTTAACTACTTAACAGATGTTGATTTAGATCGAGCACCTGAAATTAACTCTGCCTCAATTGTTCTTGGTGGACACAGTGAATATTGGACACAGTCAATGCGAGATGTGATTGAAAGAGAAATCAACGAGGGCACAAACCTTTTTGTCTTTGGTGGCAATACTGCCTATGCAAAAACACAGCTCATCGGGCGAATAATGAATGAAAGAATTCCTTATCGAGA
>B570J29635_1000016_pt1 | contig 17984 bp, 22 predicted proteins | sample LakMenEpi15Mar12_FD_29635 | JGI IMG/M metagenome (IMG submission 29635) | reverse complement strand
TTAGATAATTTAAATGAAACTAAACAATTCATTTCTGAATATGGGAGATTACCAAGTCCAGCAACTGATAAAGATAATGAAAAATATAAAAAATTAGGAAAGTGGGTTGAACATCAAAAAACAAATTATTCTCCGATTGTAAATGAAAGAATAAAATCGATGAAAAATCCGGAAATAGTAAAATTATGGGAAGAATTTATGAGTGAAAATGAAGAGTTATTTAAAACTTATGCAAAATATAAGCCTGTTCAAGACTCAAAACAAGAGGAAACTAAATCAGAAATTAAATTAAATCAAACTGAAACAATAGATAAATCTTCGACTTGTGAACAGATTACAATAAGAGGTTCAAGATGTAAGAATCAAATTAAAAATACAACATCCTGTGGTAAAAAGTTATGTACAATTCATTATAATAAATCAAAGAATGAGTCAAAGAATGAGTCAAAAGAAAAAACTGTTAAGCCTTCTCCAAAAAGTACAATGAAAAAGATAAAAACAGAATCAAAACAAACTGATAATGAATCTAAAAGTTCAAGACAAAAATCAGAATATGAAAAGATATCCAATCGAATGTCAGTTCAAAAGTCAACAACAACGAATGAACTATTTGCTTCTGATAATGACCAATGGGAGAAATATCATTCCTATAGAGATTTTAGTTTTCAAGGGTATCCACAAGATGATATACCAGTGAACAAAATCATTAATCATCTAAATGAAAAGTCTAAATATAAACTGAAAATATTAGATTTAGGTTGTGGTAGAAATTTGATAAAAGATAAGTTCAAAAGCAATCCAAAGTTCAATATTATCGGGTATGATCATATTTCATATAATGGTTCGATAGCGGTTGATATATCAAAGTTACCGGATGAAGATGAGTCTATCGATATATGTATCTTTAGTCAGTCTCTTATGGGTTCAAATTGGAGAGAATATTTAATAGATGCACAACGAGTCTTAAAGTATAACGGAGAGATGATAATTTCAGAATCTATTGATAGGATAGATGATATAAAAGCAGTATTAAATGAGATTGGAATGACAATTATAATGGAGAACAGAGTTCAGAATGGTGACATGTTTGGACGATGGTTTTATATATATGCGATTCGCCGATAGACTGCTTTATCGTTCAACTTAATAGAATTGTAATACATATTGTATTATAACTCAAAATAAATCATAAATGACGGTTTCTCTTATGTTACAATTGATTTCCAGTTTAAATTTTCATATCCCATTTGGTCCTTCTATAAATTCTCAATAAATAAATTTATGAGTCATTTGATTCTATTTATTTGTTCTGGTAATAGGATGTTATTTATGTTAGAAATCTTATCAATATATAATTAAACGGAAACTGTATAGCACTTATTGACCATATGTCATTTGAAACTTTAGAATTTTATATTGGTATCCAATATAAAACTTTATTATTATTTCACCCTACCCCTTATTTATTGTTCACTTATCATACTCTCATTTATTGTTGTTCAACGAGATTTTCAATTAGATACTGTAAACACTCGATATGTTCAGGTGTATCTTGATTTTCAACAACTCTCATAACAGTTTGATTCCAAGGACAACCCCGTTGAACAAGAAACTTCAATGCTCTCAGATTACCGTACTTCCCAGCTTTATACATATGTCGAACTGTCATCGGAGACCCATAATCACAAAGTAGTCTCATTATATCAATATTGTCTTCTTTAATCGATTTCGTAAATGCTTTATCATTACAAGGACATTTGAACTGAATTAACAACTTCACTGCTTGCAAATTGTTAAATTCACAAGCTTCAGTCATATTATCCGCACATAGTTTGACTCCAGAGTTCAGAGTATATAATAAGTAATCTTCTGAAGATACATTCTCTATAATAGCTGATAATGTATTAGTATCAATAGGAGAACCATTCTGGTGAAGCCATATAAAGCACCCCATATGATTCCCTTCTATATCGAAAGGAACATTACTCGTGTGTAGTATACGAAAACCCATATTTTTCAGTTCAGTCATAGCTTGAATCTTTCTGTAAACATCCAGTTCACTTTGAATCACTTCAAAATAAATATCAGAAGACAGTAATATATCTATTTCTTCTTCATCATAGAATAATGATAGACAAAACTCGATACAATCAGTATAACCTCTTGATGCAAATTTTTGCATCATAGGAAATACAAACAATGAGTTCAATCTCTCAACTCCCGATAACATGCCGAGTTTTTCCCAAAGGTCTTCGTTGATTGGAAACATGCTCTTTGTATCTTCATAGTTGTTTCCAACAAAAACATACTGGAAAACAGAACGAGGAATCTCGTCAATAGACCAGAAAAGGCATGCTTGAATCACATTCCTAAAATCTGCTTCATTTTCAATTTTCGAACTCGACACGACGAAATCCGAATTGACCTGAAATTCACCTTCACCTTCTTCAAAGTTCCGGTAAAGTTCAGAGTGATGAATCCACTCAGGAACATCATCAATAGTCATAGTCATAGTATTATATTCATTCTTATATTCCATGATACCTGATTATCATTGGTATCGTGTGTAAAAATCATTTTTTTCTGATATTAGTTTGGACTACAGGCAATATCAGTATCACATTTGTAATTCAATCTTCTTCTTGTCTAAACACCTGAAAATTTGATAAGATTAATAAATTCCAAGATTGAATAATTATTTATTTTTCAATTGTAAAACAGTTTAAGTTTTATAATTTAACTAGAGACAACAATAATTAACCTACAATTTAATTCACTCGTGAATTAAATTAAACATTCTGATAAACTTACTCACAACCGACTCCACTGTCGGATTTCTATTTTAAACTCAACTCCAATTCAAAACATCTTTTATTTAGTTTTCATCTCAACATAAGAATTTGCATCAAGTTCTAATTGAAAATCAGCTGGATAAATTATTTCTATTTTAGATTTATCGTCTTCACAATATAAGACAAATCTGAATTTATGATGCAATCCATTTTTTGTCATTTCAGGTGCAAACCATATAGCAGTTATTTTATATATTTTATTTTTTACAATACATATATCACCTTTTTTTAATTCGATTGCTTTAATTGTTTGTTTTTTCAAAACATCATCAATAGTCATAGTCATAGTATTCTCTTCATTCTTATATTCCATGGTGCCTGATTATCATTGGTATATTTTGTAAAAATCATTTTTTTCTGATATATTTACATCATCTTTTAGTTTGTATTGTAATTACTTATTATAATTATAATACCAATATTAGTGTTAGTGTTAGTGTCAGTTTAAGTGCAATTTGTCATTCAATCATCTTCATCATCACCATCACCATGACCGTTCTCAATTATATACTCTAAACACCTATTATGTCTAGGAGTATCTCTCTCGAGTGCTTGAATAACAGTATCGTTCCAAGGACACCCCCTTTGAACCAGAAATTCAAATGGATTTACCAACCCGTGTGTTGCAGCTAAATATATATGTCTAATTCTCATAGGACAACCATAGTCATAAAGCAATCTCATTATCTCGACATTCTGGTTTTTAATTGCTTTCTCAATTGCCCGTAGCTCCTCATCACAAGGACAATTGAATTGAATCAATAACTTAACAGCATCCAAGTTATTAAATTCACATGCTGTACGAATTGCTGAAGAAGTTAAATTTACCCCAGAATTTAGAAAATATAAAAATAAAGAATGATGTTTTAACTCCCATGTTTCATTCTCCAAAATGCAAGACAAAGTAACCGAATCCAATCCACCACCATTTTGATGAAGCCAGATAACATAGTCAGTATAGTCGTCTTCGGTATCAAAAGGTACACATCGTGTATGAAGCACCTCAAAACCGATATTTTTCAGTTCAGTCATAGCTTTGATTTTTTTATGCTTTTTGAGATTACTTTCAATCACCTGTAGATAAACATCACCTTGTCTCAAAAGTTGTATCTTTTCGTCACCTTGCACAAACGAAATACAAAATTCGATACAATCATTATATCCTTTATTTGCAAGACTTTGTACGAGAGAGAATATAGACAAAGCATCACCATCTATACAGGTTGGATCGGATTCAATATTTTTTTCAAACATATCAAGCTTATCCCAAAGTTCCTCATCGTTATGGAACATCTTTTTCACATCTTGGTACCCTTCTTGATTGTACCCCTTTTGTGTAACGAACTCGAAAACAGAGCGAGGAATCTCGTCAATAGACCAGAAAAGGTAAGCTTCGATCACCTTCCTAAAGTCAACGATATTTTCGATTTTCGAACTCGAGACAACATAATTCGAATTGACCTGAAATTCACCTTCCCCTTCTTCAAAGTTCCGGTAAAGTTCAGAGTGATGAATCCACTCAGGAACATCATCAATAGTCATAGTCATAGTCTTATATTCATTGTTATATTCCATGATACCTGATTATCATTGGTATAGTTTGTGAAAATCATTTTTTTACAGTTTATCGTTAATCTGTGAGAGTTCTATACATCTCTGTTCTGTTCTCTCTTGCTCGTGAATAAACCTGAAGTCGGTTTTGAAATATGTATTTAACATTCTCTTCAAATTTTTGCAATGTCTTAAGCCTGCAACCAGTATGAATTCATCTACTTTTCCTCTTTTTAATATTGTAATGATAATGCCTATGTCCATTACTTTGTTCCATGTCAGTTTAATTTCATTCTGTAAATATGAAAGATTCTCTGAATTAAAAATTTCGTGAATATTTTTAAGTATCAAATCGAATTGCCGAACAATTTCGTTTGTAATATATTTTTTTATATTGAGATAAGATTGATAATTATAGTGAGCTGAATCAATACTGAATATCCTTTTTGCAGATTGATAGAAAGGTTGAATAAACTGCTTTATAATCTCCTTTTCTGACAACTCGGTTTTTTTCCAATCAATATCGTACAAATGAGATTGCCCTTTAGCCTTTAAAAAAAGAGTTCTGTAGTCAACTGGAATCAGGTGTTTTTCTTTTTTATGTTTTACAAGAGTGTTGTAGGTTGAATTTATGGTTTTCGAACCAATAGTTTTAGGGTTATCATATTTACTGTATTCCAGTAATATACGACAGTTCTGGTTGTTATTAACCTCGTCTAGACAAAAGTCTGATATATCCTTGTTGTTTAGGCAGTTAAAATTATAGTTGTGATACTCAGCAATAATAGTAATTATTTTCTGATTATCAGAGGTGATGTATTGTTGTAGATTAATAGCAGTTCCAAGTTGAGACTGATCTTTCTTCTTTTGTATTTTAATCGTAGCCATGTTCTTTATAATAAAGCAGATTAATATTTGTAGTTTTAATACAGAGAGGACTCTTGTGTTAAAACTTATACATTCGAAAATTCAACCAGATCCTGAACTGACCGGTTTTTAATCTGTTTGTCAACTCGTTTTCCTTTTACGAACAAACAGTAATCAGGAAACCCTCTAAATCCGGGGATAATTTCTTTAACCTTGTTTCCAAGAGCCTTTTCCTCTGGTTTTTCACCATCAGGTTGAATAGTAGCACATATGATTTTGCCTTGATTCTCATCTGCAAATTGTTGAAAAGCTGGTTTGGCGGTCGTGCAGTGAGGGCACCATGAAGTTTGAAGCATAACTACAACAGGTTTGTCATTTTGTGCATTGTCTGGTAAAACTAGGGTGGTTCCTTTGAAGTCTGTATCATCAAGATACATCACAGGGTAATATAATATTTTGCTGTCGTCCATTTATAGATACCAAGATTTAAATTCATTGTTTAAAGTTTTAAATTACAAAATAAATGCCTATTTTTAAATGCAAAACTAGTGAAGCTTATTATATCAAGATACTTTCTGAACTATTAACTAATAATATTAAGACAGGTTACTTTTCAATTGATAATAACGGTATTAACTTAAGAATCATGGACCATCCTCAGCTTACTCTAATTGATTTAACTTTGGCTTCTGATAATTTTACATCTTATAAGTTTCAATCAAATGATAAAGAGAAGTTATGTATTGGTTTAAATTTAAACCATTTTCATAAAATTTTAAAATCGATCAAGAAAAAGGATTCGTTACAGATGAATATCAATTCAGATGCATCGGATGAACTACAGATTAAAACTATACCTAAGGAGAATACAAGAACCACAACTTCTTATATTAAGATACTTAATATACAGATGATTGATATAGAAATTCCTTCTGGATATGGAAGACCAATTATAGTCAATTCATCTGAGTTTCAAAAAATGTGTAAAGATATCTGTTCAATTGGAAGCACAAATATAAAAGTTGTTTCAAGGAACTTTTATATTGAGTTTATAGCTGATGTAGATAGCATTATCAAACGAAGTGTTTCTTTTGGTGATGAAGATGAAGATGATGACGACGATGATGATTCTGAAGAGAAAAAAGAAGAGGGTGGAACTGAGTCTACTTTTTCAACTGATCAACTACAAAGGATAATGAAAATTTCTGGTTTGAATACAAAACTACATATATATACCGGAAAAGACTTACCTATCTTATTCAGGTCAAATGTTGGAAATTTAGGAATCATATCTGTATATCTAAAGTCAAAAGAAATGATTCGGAAAGAGAGTACAACTAACTATTAGTATTCAAATAAATGACAAAATTCAAATTGATCATCAATTTAAATTTAATTACAGATTCCTTTACACCTTAAATCTTTGCAAATATTACATAACAATATTTTTATTGACCTTGAACAGTCGTGATTGTGATAGACAAATTGACTTGTATCTTCTATCTGTCTTTTGCATATCTTAATGCAATATTCACACCTGTAATATAATGAACACTCACTGCATACAATATTCTTTTCAAATGGCAGATAAACTGGATAATGAATTAAACTCATATATAATATGACTAATATTTATTAGATAAAATATCAATTTAAACTAAGATTGAAGAATTCATTATCTTCTTTTTTATATATGTTGTTCCAAACGAGTCTCTTGGTATAATATCATCTAGCTTTTTACATACAAAACCATTTTCTATACTGTGGTACACCTTCTTAATTTTATATAATTTTAAAACGGATGTACAATCTGAACATGGTTGGGAATTCCCAAGTTTACAATTATTATTACTTATTTTTACAACATATAAACATATATCTTTCAGTTTGTTTTTATAACTGCTGTTATTTAGTTTTCGGATACAATCCATTTCTGCATGAGTTGAACAACTATACTCTTTTAGGATTGTTTTATCTTTTGAATAAGTACGGTGATGATTATATCCGGAGGCAATTGGTTTTCCACCGTAAACTGCTATACATCCATGACGAAATAACATTTGTGATTTTAAAGCTTCCATTGAAGCTCGAATAATAAAACTTTCCTTTTTCTTTGAATTTATACTTTCCATATTGAATATTACTTAAATTACTAATTTACAACTGTAAGTTGCATTTAATTTAAGAGAATTGCATTAGACATCATGTGAAGATTTATACCTGTTCCAATACACCTATCACAAGTAGTCGTTCTAAACAACTTGTTCAGTTTAATAATAAACATATTATCAGACTTTTTTTCTGCCCATCTCTCAGTATGTCCCAAACCATTGCACAAATTACATTTGTATCTTATCTGAAGCATTTCAATTGAATTTATTATATTGTAAAATTTAAAATCGTTAATAATAAATGTTTTATTCAATTCAAATGTCAACTTTAATCCTCTTCTATATATTCAGTTGTATTGTTATCCTGCTTTTATTGATAAAGTTCACATCGACTAAAATTAAAATGTTTGCTAACATCATGTTAGGTATATTGATTATTCTTCTTGGACTTCAACAGGAAAACAGGTTACTTATGTTATTTCTAATAATAATAGGGACATCAATACCAGTATATGAATTTATCGGTAAAAACAAACCGAAAGACAGTTCAATCACAAATCCAGCTTCATGGGTTTAATTACAATTTAAAATCATATTGATAAATAACAGAAAATGACCGATTTTACCTACCTTGATAATATCAATTATAAGAATTCTATTCCTTTTGTGCCTCCTGTTCAATATGGAAAAGTAGTTAAAGTATACGATGGAGATACATTGACATTAGCCACGAAGTTACCTTACGATAATTCACCTGTTTACAGGTTTCAAGTAAGACTCAATGGAATCGATTGCCCAGAAATGAAAACTCATAACGACTGTGAAAAACAATGTTCTCAGCTCGGTAAAAAACTCGTTAGTGATATGGTCTTAAACAAGATTGTAGAATTAAGAAATGTTGAACTTGAAAAATACGGAAGATTGCTTGCGAGAGTATACTGTAATGAAATTTGTATAAACGATTTATTATGCGAGAGGCATTTAGCAGTTTCATATAATGGTGGGACTAAAATATGTCCTGAAAACTGGATGGATTACTATAACGAGGTTAATATCCCAGTATATGAAAGTAAAGAAGAAAAAGAGTAGATTCCAGTTTAAATTTAATTCATTATTATGAATTAAATTTCGAGAATTTTAAATTGCATTTAAGACTGTTGATTCATTCAAAATTCCACCACAATCATTACCTGAACAGATCACCTTTACTCTATTACCAGTAAAAGCTTTGATACCGTCAATATAACCTCTATCATCATCGAAAAGTAACATTTTACTTGTATCCTCTACATTGTAGATCTTTGCAGTCTCAAGTAATGTGAACCCTTTTCTCCATCCATATATATTAACATTCTCAGGTAGATTTGACTCTATATTTTGATATGCAGTCTTATTTATCTTTCCGTTTAAATATAAACTGGAAACATTATTAAATGTATCAAAGTCATGTTCAATCATAAAATTATATAGGTTTTTAGGCATCCATTTAAAAAACATTATAGTATGTGGATGATAGGAAGGATTAGCAGTTGATATTCCAACTGCATATCCTGCATTTAAACATATATCAACAACTTTTTCATTTTCAGTTCCGGTTGTAAGGGTATTATCAATATCAAATAAGCAGATTCCTTTGAAAGCTGTTTGTTTTTTCATGAATGTTTCTAGTTTATATGAAGCATATATTCCGATAATTGTTCCAATAAGAATAAAACCTATAATATAGAATATCCGTTTGTTACTCATTTATATATAACAGGATAAATCGTTACCTAAACTTTCTTAAATTGATTTTTTTGTTATTTTTATTGTTGAAATCAGACTGAATAATGAACAATATGATGAATCATATCGAGACTATTATTAATGGTTTTATCACGACTTATAATTCAAGGATAGCTGAGAAGTACAACTTGGATGTATCTGAACTGAATTCCCTTTGGAATGAGGTGAAGGGTTGTGATAACTCTATAACTCCTATTTCTACTCCTACTCCTACTCCTACTCTTATTCCTACTCCTACTCCTATTTCTAAAACAAAAACAGTAAAACAAGTTGAAATTAAGCCTGTAGAAGGTGAAAAGACATGCCCTTATAGTTTTACCCGTGGACCTAATTCAGGTTCATTATGTGGTTCAAAAGTAAAGGGAGAAGGCTCTCATTGCTCTCGTCATAAGCAATATGAAGCGAAGGAACAAAAAAAAGTATTACCTCCACCTAAGAAAGTTCAAGAAGATACAAAATCTGCAAATGGAAGTAGTTCCGAGGATGAAGAGAAAGTTAGAGAAGAACTCAAGAAGAAAATATACGATGGATATTCTGAAACTGAGATTAGTCGTATGTTTTTTAGGAAACCTGAATTGAGTAACGGACTATTGTTCCATAAGCAAACAAATTTAGTCTGTGATGAGTCTAAATTTATTGTTGGTAAAAAGGAAGGATCAAATGTTGTTCCATTGTCTGAGCAAGACATTAAGGTTGCTAAATCTTGGAATTTTAAAATTAAGCCAAATAACAAACCATTGACTGAAACACAACCACCTATTCAAACACTACCGACTCAGACTCATTCACAGACTCAATCGCAGACTCAATCGCAGACTCAATCTCAGACTCAATCTCAGACTCAATCTCAGACTCAATCACAGAGTCAATCTCGTCCGGTAATTCAAAGTATAGTTGAATCTGCTATCACTCATCAAGAAAGTAAGACCGAAACAAAAAAGAAACCAATATTGGTATCAGCTAAAAAATTTAATATTTCAGTTCCTGTTTTAAATGTAAAGATAATTGAAAAAGAAAAGTTACAAGTTAATGATGAGCCTGTTAAACCTAAAACTGTATTAGTCGGTAAATCAGTCTCTCTCAATGAGGAAGCAAAAAACACGAAAAAGTCAATTACCAGCTTGATTGAGCAACAGAAACAAACAAAACCAAGCGAAGATATCGAAGACATGCTCGATGAGATAACCAAAGGTAGTGATGATGATGATAACAACTCTCTTCTTGAAGAAGAAGATGAGATTGACATTGGTGATGATGGTGAATATGATGAGGAATAAGTATTTATTGTATAATGAATTGAAGTTCAATATTAATTTTAATGTTTAAACATTAAAATTATTAGACTGTTTAACAGTTTCTTTTATTGTAGGTGGGTTCAGAATCACAACCATAGGCATTTTTAATGGCAAAATAACCAGAGCACGAAGGATTGACTCCGTGAGTTAGAGCATCGTAACCAATAGAACTTCCGTAACTAGGAATAATTTGATAATAAGGACCTTTAGGAGCAGGAACTACTACATTACCAGGCATATTTCTGTTGTTGTAGTTTTGAAGACTTTTATAAACACATCCTCCGTTATTGACAGCAGTAGACATTTATTAAGCAATATATATATTTTTTTTTTATTAAAATTCAAAGGTTTTGATTTTCTCACGGTGCATGAATAGTATGATGAGAATAACAATCAATATACCTACTCCTACAGCAATATAAACTCCAGATGGTACCCCACCTTGATTTGATAGGGCAAAACCCTCTTTTACATTCGAATTTACATTAGAATTTACATTAGAATTTACATTCGAATTTACATTCGAATTTTTTTTTCTATATCTGTAATACATTTATTAAGGTTAAGATTAAATTATATTTAGCGAATTTATGTTTTTGATGATAGCATCAATCATNACCAAATTATCGAAAAACACNTTATCTGTATATAAAACCATGTCATCCAGTTTGTTTCTGATATTGAAAATGTTTTTAACTATCTTATGTTTTGTTGCTTTAATTTCGACGATTTCAGTTTCGTATTTAGACACGGCATGTGACTTTTGAATATCAGTATGAATTCCGCCCTTAGAATCATATTCATCTCTTATATTTTGTATCTTTTCTAATTTTTCTTGTTCAGATTGGTTTATCGTATCAATCATTTTGTAAAGTTTTTGAAGGTAATCTTCGTATTGAATTTTCTTTTGATTTAGTTTTTCAATATATAAAAAAACAGATTGCCCTTCAGTTATCATTCGTTGAAAGTTATTTAGATGTTTTCGTTGATTTTTATCGAATATCGAGTATAATCCTTGTCTGATGTTAGAGATATCTGAATTTACGGTAGCTATATCATTATATAGATTTTCAAGGTCAATACTGGTATAGAGATTTCGTGTGTCTTCTCCATCATAGTTTCTAATTTGATAAAGTTCAATCTCATTTTCAATATTGATCACACATAAATAATTTTTATATAGAATACATAGCTTATATTTTATGGTTTGAACACAAAACTTCATTCGTTTAAGTTGACGACTAATCTCCTTTAACCTTATAGTGTCTTCTTTGTTAATATCTCGTATCGATAGTTCCTTCTTGTAGTTGTCCTCGAGGAATTCCTCCATGTTTTCCCTCTTGTTTTCACTTATATCAATCTCCTCGTAATCCTTCTCGATATCAATGTTGTCAGGTTCCGGTGCATATTTATCCTTTATATCATCTTCAAAATTGTCGGAATCTGTATCGACAATTTTCAGTTTAAAAACATCTTGTTTTTTTGATGTATCTAATTCATAGTTTTGATTTATGTATAAGAATAATGTATCAGTTGTGTTTACATTAACAACTTCAATAAAAATACAGTTTCGGTCCAAGGTGAAAAATGCTTTTGCAACGAACCCTTTCGATGATAGAAATCTTTCTAGTTTAGATAATGATAGTCTCATTTATTAAAATTCTTATCGATTTAAAACGATATTTATGTTTAGAAATAATGGACAGTTATAGCGATGATATTGAGAACCTACCTTTAGACAAAACATATATTCCAACTCAAAATGAAAGGGCGATTGTTGATTCTTTATTTGGAGTTCAAAATAAATCAGTATTAAATAAGATTGTAAACGAGTTAAAAGACCTCGTATTAATTGCCATCCTATTCATTCTATTTTCTCTTAAGAATGTAGATGAATTTATTCAGAAGGTTATTCCAGCAAGCCAAAATTCACTCTATATTTTGCTACTTATTAAAACAATAGCATTTGTAACTATATTTTGGATTTTTAAAAATTTCTATTTATCACAGTCTAACAACTAACTGTAAATTATTCGAACGAGCACTTTACAAAGTAAACCAGAAATGTAATACATGTCACGGTGATCACGACTTTACTGTAGTTAATCTTTTTACCTTGGTTATCATATGGTTTGTCTATCATTATAAAATCAGGCTTAAAATAAACCAGTAAAGCAAATAACAAAATTGGAAAGGCGAACATCAATTTATTAAAATCTATTTTTGGAATTGAGCTTATAAAGTTTGTTTCGTTATTTTGAACTGTACTCTGGTCTATCATATCATTATTCATATTATTATTAAATGAATACTTGCTCACTTCGTTTTGGAGACCAGTAATTGTATCTTCGTAATTACTATATTTTTCCATTTATAAAAGAAAATCTTTTATAAATTTTGAATTTATTAACAACCAATATGAAATGTATCTTGATTAATAAAATTATTTAAACGAATATAGTTACTGGCTATTCCAGTATCAGTTACCCGATTGATCATTCGGTTCTCCAAAATGAAGTCAGTAGGTTTACATATCATAATATCTACCCTATTACCAGACTCATCAACATATTGTGATAATTTGTCATTAATGTGCTGAAAATGGGCTATAAAGTTTCCTCCATCCTCATGAGGAACTTCGATACGATTAGTAGATTCTCTTATTTCAATAAAAGCCTGAAGAGCAATTTGATGATGAAGACGACCTTGAATCCAACCCTGAGTTTTATTACTACGGATATAACATCTATTCAATTCAACTTCCATTTATCATATAGATTATAGATTTATAAATTCATATTTTATATTAGTAAATAACACTATGTTAGCGATATTCAAAAAAATAGAAGAAGTATGGGATCAATATGGTTTCGAAGGATTAGTCGTGCTTGCTATTTTCTTTATAATTTGCTATTCAATATATAACTGGTGGAAAGGTAGAAAAGGGACATGGTCTAACAGACAATTTTTTGATTATAACATAAATAAACCAGAAATTGGAAATATCAACCTGAATTCCAATTCGTTTCAAAATAGTTCTAACTCTTTTGGTGAAAGCAAAGGTGAGCAGGAATGCAGGAGAGTTTTACAACATCTATTCAATCAACCCTTTAATAAAGCAAGACCTGACTTCTTAAGGAACGAGGTTACTGGTAATAATTTCAATTTGGAATTAGATTGCTTTAATTCAGATTTGAAATTAGCGGTTGAATATAATGGTATTCAACACTATAAATTTACCCCTTACTTTCATAAGAACAATGAACACTTTTTAAACCAGAAGTATCGAGACTTTATGAAACGAACACTGTGTAAAGAAACAGGAATCAACCTAATTGAAGTTCCTTATACGGTTAAAAATGATAAGATATATAACTTTCTCAAGTTAGAACTTCTCAAAAAAGGGTATCAAGTTTAATAATCATATTCGACTATTAGCATGATTCTTTGCTTAAAACGAAGCATATTTTAGATAAATGGACAAAAAACAGATAATTCATATCGCTTCTGAAGTAGTTGTTATTTCAGGATTAGCTGTTTATTTTAAACTGAAAAACAACTCACTTATGAAAATGATTGAAGAACTTGAAAATAAATTGGAAACACAACAGGAATCAATCAATGAGTTTCAAACGAGGTTTTCGACTCAGGAATATGAGCTCCGTCGGCATGAGCTCGTATTATCTTCTCTGGTTGCAAAAGCAAGAAATATGAAAGATGATATAGAAGAATATCATTATGAACCTATTCAAACAAAAAGAACAAAACCTCAAGTTGGATCTCGAATTCAACCTCAAGTTGTGCAAAGAGTTCAACCTCAAGTTGAAAGAAAGAGAACAGAAAAACGAATTGAAACACAACCTGAAAGAAAGAAAACGGAAAAACGAATTGAACCTCAAGTTGAAAGAAATGTTCCTATAGTAGAAACTGATTCAGAGGAAGAAAATCTCGATGAAGAGATACTAAACGAGCTAAATGAATTAGTTCAAGGAAGTCCCGCAAGACCTAAAATAGAAGAAAAAGAAGAGGAAGAGGAAATAATTGAAATTGATACAAGCTTAAAAAAAAAAGCCTAGATAATAAACTCCAACTATTTTTATTAGATGTTTTCCCGTTCTAAACCAAAGAAGACTGTAAGACCTAATTATATATCTCATAATACTTGCGATCTCCAATCATTTAAAAAGTGGAAAAAGCACTATGAGAGTGAACTAGATGATATGTATTGTATCTTTATCGATAATATGAATATAAACTTTCCTGAGACAGACTTGATTATAGATGAATACTTTAACCTGTTTTGCAGGATGATTTTTGAATCTTCATCGAAATTTATCGATAGAAATCTTTAATAATTGAAATCAATATGAGTTTAAAAATTATTTTATAATTATTATAATTATAAAATGGAAGAGAATAAAAAGAAGATTGTAGATGGGTTTAATTATATGAATGATGATAATGACGATGAAACATGTGATAGTGAAGAAAATAATGAAAATAGAACTGAAATGGAACTCGAATATGAAAGTCATTTAATACAGACTGCTTTTACAATACAAAAAAATTTATTTGATTATGTAAGCTCGTATGGGCTTCCTCTTTGTGAGAAGTTAGATATTGATAAGCTGATTAGTTTTATTGAAACTGTAAATTGATTACACCTTGATATTTTAAATTTGCGATAATTTAAAATAATATTTTATAATAGATACAGTACGAACTTTATACCCGTATTCGTTTTTGCTACTTCATTTATAATATCATGTATGATATTCATGAATCCTTTTTCCCCGTTAGTTCCAATTGAAGATGGTATAGCTATAGTTGAACCGATCGGTAATTCAAGTACAAGATTATTTAATATCCTTTCGATATTAATAAATCTATCTTTATACTTTTCAGGTTCACTATCAGGGTTAAGTGGATCTATTACCTTCTTTGGAACCTTGAGACTTTGTTGTACAAAAGCAAATATGACATGAATGTTTTTGTTATTAACAATTATATAAGAACCAGGTTCATTTCTAGTCTCTAAGTTAGACCATATCCTATCATGAGGAACTCTATAATATCCTGACATTCTCTCTATATTTGGGAATCTATTGAGAAAATTCCTTGATTCATCAGGCATTTTTATAGTTGAAGTTGTGAACGGAAGCAGTGCATAAGTATTCGGTTTACTAAAATCGACTTCAGTAAACCTTTTATCAACGACATCATAGAATCTAGTCGATAAACCATCGAGTTTGTAAGCATAATTAGTTACATTGGGCATATCTTCAGGTTTAGGACTAACAACTTCAATTGCATTTTGAATGACCTTTTCAAGAAAGACATTTTTACCTTGTTCATACATTTGACCTTGCATATATAACTTTTCATCAATGCAAATTATTGGACTGGCTTGTACCATTTTCTGCTCTTCTACTTTTTTATCCTCTCTTAAAATCTCTTCAGAAGGAGGAGTAGACCAGTATCTCCATACATTAACATATTGTCTATCCTGTGGCATATTGACATGAGAATATATACGAGCTACTCTACCAATAGCTTGAGTTATTTTATGTTCACGAGTCGAACTTTCAACTATATGCATGTTATTTACTTCCAATAGAGAAATACCCTCTGCTCCAGCTTCAGTAATAAATAACACATTCATTAACTTTCCATTTCGATTTTCAACTGAATTAAATACTTCTATAATTCGTCGTCTCTCTTTGTCATCTATATCACCACTAAATATACCATATGATATTCCACATTTACCGAGTAATTTTCCCAATGTTTCTATACCGATACCAGTCTTAAAAAACGAAAAGACAACATGTTTCGTTTTTAAACGAGAAACTATACAGGTTAAAATTGCAACATATTTGGGAGACAGTTCAAACAAAAGATTCGGATATACATTAATTAAACCATCATCAATCCAGTTTGTGTTATATTTGTCAAGTTTCCTCTCTTCATAATCAGTACCCTCATCACCATCCTCATCACCACCCATTTCGATCAAATAATAGTTTAATTGTTTTAAAATAATAGGGTTATCAAAATTTAGAATAAAAGAGAAATTAAGATTTACACCTTGCCTTTTCAATTGATTTAATATAATGTTCAATACATTTATCTCTTTATCTCTTATCCAAGATTCTAGTTCAAAATTATCATGAAGATCAGTAATACCATTCTGCATCATATCTTTATCCTGAATATAAATTGTTCTTACCCTATTGATAATCTCCATTTCAATATCGTATGCTCTATTTATCAATTCAAAATTAGGATGATTTTGATATTCATCTCTATCTTTATTATACTTAGACTCAAGCAGATTTAGATATTCAATCCTATTTAATTTCATATTGTACTTCGATATAATCTTATAATCAGAATAAAAATTAGAAACTCCGCGGGATGATATCCTTTTAATACATCTTATAAAGTTCATATGTTTAGAAGCATAATCAGGGTCAAATCGTTTAGGAGGACCACGGTTAATTGTTAGTTTTTCAAATTCGATTACACCATTATATCTCTCAAACTGCTTTAAACTCATCCTGCATTTTATAGGATTATGATAAATTGTAGTTGGATATAATTTTTTATCACCAGGGTAATATGATACGATGCCTTGATAATCTTTATTAGATACATTTGGGATGAATGCATCTTCGTAAATAGAAGGCTTATGGTTATCGTATCGAAGGATACTTTTAAATACACCGGGATTTAACAGATTGCCTAATAGAGACCATTCATTTGTATACTGAACCAGAGGTGTACCTGTTAACAGCAAAACCCGGCAATTAGATTCATATATTTTTTTATAAATTGATAATGCATTATCACTTAAATTTCTCACACCATTCATTATATTATGTGCTTCGTCGATTATAACCAAACTTCTATCAAAATTGTAATTATCTAAAACAAGTTTCAAATTTGAATTGTAAGTCATAAAAATAAAATTTGAAGATATAAAATTATCTCCACATTTTTTACAATATTCATCTATCCAGTTGACTCTTAAAGAACCAGGAGTAAGTACATAAACTCTATCTATCTTATTTGTTCTTAACATTTCATCTGCAATTAAAACTGATGTGCAGGTTTTTCCAGCACCTAGTTTGTGATAAAGCAATAACCCTTTATATGTCGACTCATACACAAAATAGTTCATGACAGAAGACTGATATTCAGTCGGATTAAATGTATTTTGTCTTCTCTTATCGCATTTTATTTTCTTATAAATTCCTGCCATTTAATAAAGTCAATATTATTTATTAAATGATAAATATCTATAAAATACCAAGACATTGGAGTATACTTCTCTCAACATCAGACAATTGCTGAAGTTTTGTGGGTTTTCGTCCTTCAGTAATATCATCAAGTATATTTTCAATATCATCTTCTGATAGATTAGTAGAAGGAGAAGCAAATGGAGAGGGTTCTCCTGCTTGTGCTGCCGGTTCAGGTTCTCCTGCTTGTGCTGCCGGTTCAGGTTCACCTGCTTGTGCTGC
>B570J29635_1000011_pt1 | contig 26645 bp, 20 predicted proteins | sample LakMenEpi15Mar12_FD_29635 | JGI IMG/M metagenome (IMG submission 29635) | reverse complement strand
GCCCAATCCCACCCTTGAGCTACCTGTCGAGTTAAACGTGGAATACTCAGACCATTATACTCATCCTCCTCTTGAATTACCAGAGGAAGACCATTTGGATATTCAGACCAAGCCCACCCTTGGGCTATCTCACGAGTTAAATGAGGAATACTCGGAATAGTCATAATATTATTGTTGATATGATTTTGCATGACGCTGATTTTTCTTCAGCGATTTTCTAAAAATCGATTTTTTGTCGATAACTATGATTCTATAAGAGTATAGATATTATTTTTCTTGACATTGGAAAACAACTTGTAAATTTCTAATATTTATATTAGAAATTTTATTCTCTATACTTACTACCTATTATACTTAATCATAACTTTCAATAGTCTCTTGAGTCAGGGTGATTAAAGACTCGAGAATTGAAACTGACAAAGTCTTTGACTTCGATTTATTGAACTTATTAACTTCTTCTGTAATCTCGTCAGAGTACTTGAATCCTTCTGTAATCTCGATAAAATCATCCTTGTTGAACTTGTATCCTTTAGTTGCCTTTTCAGTCTTGATAGAGTTGAGATATTCGAGGAGACTTTTTGCTCCGACGAGCTCAGGGTCTTCTTCGGTTACTACTTCTTCATCCTCTAAATCTTCTTCCTCGACTAGTTCTTCCTCAACTTCCTCTTCAATCTTTTTGTCCTCATATTCTTCCTCAACAACAAACGGAGGACCAGACATATCAATTTGTTCCTCTTCCTCAACTACAAAAGGAGGACCAGACATATCGATTTCATCGTCGTCTTCTGTGAACGGAGGAACAGACATATCAACTTCATCGTCGTCTTCATCGTTAATCCTTACTCGAACATTGTAATCTTGTACTGCTTCCTTGTCGGTTTCCTTCATTTTTTTCCACATAGCACTGAGCTTTACCTTGATATCCTTCTTCTTCAACTCGGGAAATTCTTCTTCCATTTCTTGCATCTTCTCTTGACAAAAGAGATTATAAGCAGTGGTCGCTTTCTTCTGCTTTTTCTCATTTACATCTTCCTTCTTTTTCGGGAGCTTCTTTTTTGACTTCTTCTTCTTCTCTTCATTCTTGGTTTCCCCGTCAGACACTTCATTTTCTTCATTTTGACCTTCATTTTCATACCGTTTTTTGTCACCCTTTGACAGGTCGGTATACTTGCTTGCCTTGTTAGTGTCCTTAATCTTTGACCAAAGTCTACCAAGTTCGGATGTAATTTCGGTAGGCTTCATATCGGGATTAGCTTCCTTCACCTCTGAACGCTTTTCCTGACAAAAGAAGATATAGGCTGACTTTGGTCTCTTGGGTCCGCTCTTCTTCACCTTCTTGGTTCTCTTTGCTTTTGGTTCTTCTTGACCTTCATCATCCGACTTAGGAGGAGCATTTTCGACTTCTTCGTTATATCGAATCTTATCATCCTTTGCAAGTTGAATATATTCAGATGCCTCATCAGTCTCCTTTATCTCATTCCACATCATTCCGAGTTCCTTTGTGATGTCGGTTGCCTTCATATCGGGATTAGCTTCTCTCACCTCTGAACGCTTTTCCTGACAGAAAAAGATATATCCTGATTTTGGTCTCTTTGGTCCGCTCTTCTTTGCCTTCTTCGTTCTCTTGCTCTTTGTAGCATTGAGCTTGAGAATTGGTAGAACATTGGTTGCAATATCGTTGACGAGGGAATCCCACTTTTCCATAATCTCCTCGTGCATTGTTTCATCGCACTCGACTTTCTCAAGAGTCAATAGTACGACTTTACGATATTCAGAAGAAAGAGCAATAATCATATCATTCATAGTTTTACTGGTATTCATAAGACACTGGGTATCTTTATTTACCCTATTTCAAAAAAATCAATTTTTTCATATGGAAAGCGGTTAAAAAAATAGAAGATAAACTCGTGTATTTATACATGTACGACACGGTGAATTTATACGGTGAGTTTATACAGTGAGTACGGTGAGTACGGTGAGTTTATACGGTGAGTTTATACGGCGAGTTTATACGGTGAGTTTATACGGTGAGTTTATACGGTGAGTTTATACGGCGAGTTTATACGGTGCATAAATGACATCACATGTATTTTCTTGATTATCTTTTTTCTCTTTGAATTTTATATGGTTTCCCATATAAAATTTTATTGTTTTTAATATGCAATCTACTACTTACTTAATCACTAGTTTACTTACATAATCAACCTCTGGAAATAACTCGACTTTGTCTCGCCCTTGTGAAAGAAGGAGCACTTATTCAAAGGATTGACATTCATCACACATCCTTGAATATCTCGGTCAATGAGCTTGCAACTAGGAAATGTGCAATCTCTAATATTTAACTCCTTCTCATTGTGAGCAAAGTTGCATTCTCGACGAGAGCACTTTACACCCTGAATAACTGTATTACAAATCTTCGTCTTAAGTTTGCAACACTCTGTCTTTTTCTGGGCGACTACAACCACTACACCATTTCGAGATAGATAGTTTTCTCTCGACTCTTCAGGATGAATACCCCGGCAGAATTTGCCATTCGAATTTTCGAACACTCCGTTTCGAAACTTGACAAAAAGGCATTTTTCACCGTGATTACAAGGGGTAATATTGAGCTCATTCACAGAGTGAGCAAACCGGCAACTCTCTGCATGTCTACAAGGATTACCAGTAGTGATGCTGTCGCACATCTTAGTCTTGTTTCTCTGCTCTGGAAGAGCCTCTACTGCTTTAGAGACCACTGGTTTATGTACCAGAGTTGGGATATTTTCATATTCCTGAGTCGGGTGAATATAAATCTTGGGATTTGCTTCCTTCCAAGCATTGCACTCGAGAATAAAAGGACCGTCCTCGACTTTAGGAGCAGTCTTAATCTCAACCTTGGTCTCCTCAACCTTGGTCTCCTCAACCTTGGTCTCCTCAACCTTGGTCTCGATGACATCACACCTGTGGTCCTCAAAAAAGCCCTCACGTACAAAGAAGGTAAAACGAGTTTCATCGAGATGAATAAATTTACAACCGATTTCAATGTTGATGTATTTATCGGTGGAAACCTTTTCAACTCGATTACACTTCTTGAACCGACAGGGTTCAATAGTCAGTTCGTCAAAGTTATGCAGAAATTTACAAGATTCACCTTTGGTGCATGGTTCACTACCAAGCTTGAGGTTACGGCACATCCGGTTAATCTTGGGTTTTCTAAAGGAAGTAGCACCGACTACAATCTTTGGTTTTTCTACAGTAACTTCTACCTTTTTGACGACCTTATAACTGATGATTTTAGGGAAAGCCTCGTCAAAGGTCTTCTTCCTTGGTTTATCACCAGATTTGAGGATGGCAAAGATGTTAACGTCATCATCTTCATCATCAATCTCTCGAGACTCTCGGTCTGCTATCTCCATGAGACGGCACTCACCTTGAGCACGGGAGATTTCGAGGTTGAAGAGTCTTGATTCCTTCTCTTTGGAAATCATCAACTCGAGTTCTTTTGCTTCCTTCTCACGTTGTTTCTCTGCAAGCTCAAACGTATTGATAAAGCTCGAGGCTAGATTCTGAATTGCTTCTTCATCTTCCTTTTCGGCTTTATTCAACTCGGAAACTTGTTCATCAGTGAGAGAGGATGTTTCAACCGTTTTAATATCATCTTCTTTCTCTACTAGCTTGTTCTTTTCGAGGGAAGATACGTTTAACTTTTCACGGATTTCTCGAATACTCCGAGAGGCAAACTTCATACCAATAGCTTCTCCAATAGCAACTAGCCATGCTTCGTTGTTAATGAGTGATGAGTCGTTGAAAAACTCAGCTCTTGCTTGGTCTAAAATCTTTTTCTCGTTCTTAATCTTCTTCCGTGTTTCAGAGTGTCGAGCTGATACAACTTCAGCACTCTCGATTACAACCCCAGCTTTGTGGGGCTTCGTCTGTTTGAAGAACTTGAAGTTAGTGTTCTTTTTCTTTTTTGGTTCTTCGAGGGCCTTCTCTGCCTTTTCCTTGAGAGCCTTGGCTTTCTGCTCTACAATAAAGGCCTGGAGTTCAATCTCTTCTTTTTCAGCATCTTCACGCATCTTCTCTTCACGAATCTCTTGGAACTTCCTAGCGAGTTCTTTAGAGGAACGTTTGCGAATTGCGTCTTCTGCATCTTCAGAGAGGAAGAAACCACTTTCCTTGGATGCAGTCTGCATGATAAGAGGAGGAAGGACGTCGATTTCATTATTCCTCATTCTCGGACGTTCAAAGAATGAAAACTCTTCCCAATTCTCGAGTCCGGGGCGAACCTGAGAGAAGCTGAAAGCTTGCCAGAAAGAGTTATAAGAATAATCATTATTCATATCATTTTTAGTCATAGTCATATCAATAGTCATTGAGTCAAAGACGGGAGAATTCATTGTATTTGGGGGTATCTTTCTCACCCATAATTTTAAAAAATCATTTTTTTGGGTTTTTGACGGGAAATCTGTTATAGTACCGTATAGAGGGTATCTCTGGTTTTTGTTATTAGGGTGTATACCGAGTTCTCCTGAGTATCTCTGATTTTTCGGTTCTCCGTTATTAGGTGTATACCGGGTTCTCCGGCGTATTTCTGGTGTCTCCTGAGTATCTCTGGTATTTTCCCGTTATTAGGGTGTATACCGAGTTCTCCTGGGTATCTCCGTTATTTTCCAGTTATTATGGTATCTTAAATTGAAAAAAATTAAAAGCAAGACTAGAAATCAGCTATGTCCATCGAAACCAAAAGTATTGATATTAATATTGACTATGAGGAGAATGAGTGTATTAAATACGGAGCTATCTATTGTTACGATATAATTTATTGGAACTTGAGGCATTGTCCTTTGAATTCCAAGGCAATCCTAATCGATAACATTAGATGCTTCGATATAAAACACGATGTCAAAGGGGCAATTTCCATCTGCTTTAACATTATTAAAAAGGAGTTGACTTTCAGTTGTAACATATTAAAAGATTTTATTTATCAAGAAATCAAAAACAGAGTAAAATATGAGTCGTTTACAATTGAAAACTTTACAAAACAATTTATATCTTTTTTTTCTTCTGTCTCTGATTTTGTTAGTTTAAGGGAGCTCCAGTATTGCAATAATTGCCACGAGTGTACTTATCAGTTGACTTATAAGCATTTATGCAATCGTTGTCATGTTAAGAGTATAAACGCTAGACATGCAGATTGTGCTAAATGTAAAGAACACAAAAAGGTTGAACCGGTCGAAGAGAAGAAGGGAGGATTTAAAAAGGCTTTTCTCAAAATTAAAAGTTTGTTCAAAATGAAATAATTGAATATATAAAGTGTATTGAAAAAATTGATTTTTAACTGAATATCAGTTAAAAAATTAGGCACCCACATCGATATGCAGAATACAAATGAAGTTAATATTATGATTAATCAATTCAATATTGAAGACGAGGATGATGTTTTCCTCGTTCTCAATGAGAGAGATAGAGAATATGCAGTTGAGCACGATTTGAAGATTGCGTATTCAGATATCGACCTAGAAGATTCAGCCTATAACGAATCTATGAATCAAGTCAGAAGTCTTCCAACTAAAAGGAATAGATTTTGTTCTCCTGAGTTATGTGTTGATGCTCAGTGTCAGAATATACATAGGTTGGATGAGCTTGTGTTGTTTCCTTGTAGAGAACAAAATCTGTGCGTTCGAGTTGTTTATCAAGACGGTCGTTTTATCAATTTTGGAGAAGGATGTTTTAATCTGCACGGGAATGAAGAGAGAGAAGACTTTTTTATACGAAATCGGCTTGTCGACAAGCTTCCAAAATATGTTCATCCTATTAAAGTCGATATAGGTCATAGTGAATCTGGAATTATGTTTAGGGCAAGAAGGTATACAGTTAAACCTGATGAACGTGTTATCAAGACTCTTGTTTGTCAAAGTATCAAGAAGAATATTCAGTGTCGATTTGGTGATAATTGTACTTTTGCTCATAAGTATAGTGAATTGAAGGTATCACCTTGTAAGGTGAGATTCTGTTCAACATATAAAGGAGATGAACCTTGTCCCTATATACATAGGGATGAATCACTTGTGAGTTTCAATAAAAGGAATAATTTACATCAGTATTTTTTGACTGAAGTACAACCGCCGTTACCACCAGTTCAAGTTCATCCTCAACCTTGTTATCAAGAACAAGCTCGTCCTCAACCTTATTATCAAGAACAAGCTCATCGTCAACCGTATCAAGAACAAGCTCATCGTCAACCGTATCAAGAACAAGCTCATCGTCAACCGTATCAAGAACCGAGTCGTCAAACGGGACATTCTCTCTATAAAACTCAATTATGTTCGAATGTTATGAATTGTAGATTTGGAAGCAGATGTAATTTTGCTCATAGTTTACAAGAGTTGAGAAAGTAAATATAGTATTCCTTAATAAAGTTATTATTCAAATTGAATAACAACTTATTTTTTCTTAATCATCATTTGATTCAAGAACAAACTGATTTTCTTTGGGTTTTAGGATGAGTTCATATGTTTCGCTTAAGAATTGATTTTCTTCTTTGATGATTAATTTTTCTAAAATAGAGATGAAATTCAGTTCAGATTTATTTTTAGGTTTATCATCATCAATGTCTTCACCTTCATCGTCAATACATCGTGTTTCTGTATGTTCCTGTTTGAGTTCTTCTATATTTTTCTCTATCTTTTTTGGTTTGAAAACAATCTTAATTCCTTTCTCCAATATCTTTTTGTATTTTTGAGTTTTCTTGATGGCTTTGAATTGTTCAAAATTACCTTTGAGTGTCAGTTTGATTTGGTCTGGTGAATCTGTAATTTTATAATTAACGATATCTTCAACGTCCATATATATTATCTTTTTACGGGGCATATTAAGATTGATTTCTTCGAAAGTATATGTTCCGTCATCTTCAAATTGGAAGTATGCGATAGTGTTTTTTTCACTCTCACCGAAAGCGTGTTGTAGAGCAGAACCAGAATAGTACATATTGGGTTGTGGTATCTGTCTTGAATGAATATGACCAGAAATGACTAGTGGGTTATCTAGAGCCCATTTATCGCCTTCAACTGATACGATTGCACCCATTTTACAACCGGCAAATTCCTGATGAGCAAATATACAGTTTGAATCATTCCATGGTTCATTAATGGTATTAAGTGCTTCTTCAAACTTTCCAGGAGGAACATAAGGAGAAAATACGAATTTCTTATTATCTATTTCATATTTGACAATTCTATCGACAATGGTTGTATTATCCCATTCTTTCATTCCGTTCATCCAATGATTGTCGTTGAGGTATATTTGATTGTTGTAGGCATCATGGTTACCAACAAGGACGAAAGTCTTGGTAATCTGTCTCATGTTATTGATGAATTCGTAAGCCTTGTTCATAGCCATCGAATGAAGGTGTTCGTGGGTATGAAGTACATCACCTAAACAAACGAAAAAATCAGGTTTGTTTTGAGTTGCTGATTCCATTAATTTATTCATAAACATATTGATTTCAGTTATATTATTAACCTGAATATGGGGGTCTCCGCAAACTAGAACTTTGACTGTCATTTTATTCTTACTAAAATACTATTTATATTTCAATTTAAATATAAACTAAAAATAAGTTTGATTATAATAAATATGTACGACGAGTCAGATATAATTGAACCGGTTGGTCCAATTGAACCATTCGAACAAAATGAGACAAGCAGTTTATCGGTTGCAAACTGTAATTTTCAAGATGATTATCAAGGATACGATAATAAGCCTTTTAGATATTCAAAAACTCCTCAAAATAAGGTTGGATACCATATACTCAATCCTAAATCGGTTCAAAATAAGTATTCTAAGGATTTTGATAAGATTTCGGTAGATGGAAAATGTGTATATGTGACATCAACACCTGATGGTAGTGTGAAATCGAATATGCATAATGGTCAAAATACCCTAGTCGATGTACCTTATCGCGATTCAGGCATTTATTTGAATGAGATGGGTAGGATTTATACTGATAAATCATTGGATAAATATAAAACTGGTTATACTAACTATAATGAGATTATGGGTGGAGATATTTTCTATTATGTAAATAAACAGAATGAAGACCCCTTCTTTTCCCCTGTATTTTCGTCTAATTCTGATTACAATACAACTTCTGTAATGTATAAGGACCCTATGGGTGGTCTAAAACCTCAATATATAAGACATTCAAATAAACAAAGCAATAAGATAAATGATAGGAATTCATTTGAATATAGTTTATCGTGGATTGAAGACAGTAATGAATATCGGGAAGACTTGTTAGCGATGAGAATTCAAAAACTGAATGAAAATAGATGGGATGCAAGATGGAATTCACCTAAAAATTAATAAAAATTTAAGTTTAAAATCAAACTTAAATTTATTCTGTTATATTTGTATTTAGCGAACAATCAGGGGGAATGTCTTTATAAAATTCATTGATATCTGAATAAGCAGATATATTTCTGTTCGGTCTTTCTTGTGTTATTATATTCAAATCAGCTTTACAACATCTTGATTCTATACCACATTCATTTCTTCCCATAACGATAGCAAAGTAACCTTTATCGTTTGTTTGTCTTGGCCAGTCCTTTGACCATGAGTTTCTGCATATCCAATAGCCTTCATTATAACCTTCAAAACCGTGTCGTATATCTGTGTTTTTTTCAGAATATCCGACGATTTCTATTGCATGTCCTCCTTGCGAAGTTCCTTTATGGTCATACTTATATACCTCGTTTCCTGTAAAATTTATAAAATCTTCGTATACATTTATAGTTGCATAAAAAGGACCATTCAAATACAGTTCAGCTTTCATATTGTTAATGTTCTTTTTCAAAATATTTTCATCATGTTTATATTCAGGGATAAATTCAGTAATGGCGTGTATACTATCAGGTATTACATTAAATGACTCATCATCCGGTTTAAAATAGTCACAAGTTGTACTAATATCACTAGTATTTTCTTGTAAATAAACATGCTTGTTTTCAGTATGAATTTTATTATTGGTAATCCATTTAAACACTTCTTCTGGATCTCCTCCATCACATCCAAAATTAACACAACTTATTACTTGTTGAACGCTTAGTATTTTCCTAAATATTCCATTTGTAAATATGCTTGCTCTATCAGTTAAAACATTACATGTGGCAAAAGCCCAACAAGAACCACATACTCCCTGGTCTACATTTTTGCTTAGAAAGGTTGGTTTGTAGAAGAAGAATGATGGGAGTTTAATATTAGGGTCATTATAATATAGTGAAGATTTAATAGGGAAGAGGCTTGTTTTCATTATTCTATTAATTTGAACTGGATTATTGATTAATTTATTTAAACCTAAATCAAGCATAAAATATTCTCTCTTCCATATAAAAAATAAACTGAAACAAACAAATATTATTATGAGTATGATTATTAATTTCATTTATTATAAGAAATATAATATATAATAAATGAATATTCAAGAAGATGAACTTAAGTATAAAAGTGATTCGACAGTATCTTTCTTTGGTACAAAAATAGACCAGTTGACATTAATAACATTTTCACTTGGAGTTGCACTTTCGATTTTTATATGGGTATATTTTGGATTATACAATCACGGTTATAATAAATATTTCCTGTTTGCACTATGTATCTTTCTCATTGTTCAAATCTTTACAAGCGGAACATATATTGGTAGTTACTCAATCGAAGATAACGAGATAAAGGAGGTAGTTCAGCTTAACGCTGTATTATTTAGTTCGATTACTATACTACTTGCCTTTGGAAATGGTAACTTTACAAAAGAGAATAACAAGATGTTGGTCATTGCTCTGTTACTATCTCTGTTTAGCATCATCTATTACAGTGTTCAAAAGAATAGTGAATCCAAAAGGACTATCAGAAAGTTAAAGGTTGCATTTATGACCATGTCTGTATTTGTATTTATGAATATGCTGTTCAATTTAGGAGTTGAAAAGTTCGATTTGTTAAATACAACGTAATTACGTTATCTCAAAATTTGATTTATAATATAAATCAAATTCAACTGTTATTCAGTATCGTTATAAAAACCAAGTTCCAATCTCATTTCCAGCCTCTTTAACATATTTTTAAAAAAAGAATTATAGGATGGTTCATTTATTAGGTTAGATAACGGAATATTCTTTGTTAGTTTACTTGTACAAAAATTAGATTGTTGTTGAGTATTAAATTTATAAAAAGTGATTATCCAACCGGCATTTTTGTCTTTGACCATTAAACCCTTTGTTTTTTCCATTTTCCAACCATTATCAAAAGACCCTGTACTACGTCTTAGAGGAATGCCATTTTCCAATACTCTATATAATTCAGAGTATCGTGTTTTGATATCTTTGATAAATACGGAGTTGGTCGTTATTAGCCATTTTTTCATATCTAATTGAGCTTGTGATTTATGATTTATACAATAACATACACCAAAGTCGTTATGTCCCTCGATAAATTGACTTTTGATAGGACAATAAGCACAAATCATATCATCTTCTTTTGAAGAATAAGACTTAGGGTTAACAGATTCATATGTCTCATCCAGTGATATCTTTCTCATACAAGAGGAACAAGCTTGACTTGCTCCACAATAATCTTTACAAATAAAACACTTTCCAATCTCAAAATCGAGTTCCATTCTTATGTTCTTATTATTTGTGAATATAATTCAAAATTTCATTTTAAGCTTGTCGATGTTTATGAGATTTGTAATTTATTTACATCGACTCTTATCATATGAAATGAAATTGAATTTAAAGAAATTCTAATTGTAAGAAATAGAAATATAAATGGCAAATTCAACAACAGAATTTAATATGAATAAAGCTGGAGTAAAATCATTTACTATTACTCCTTTAAACTCATTCTTTAAGAGTCCCAATCAAGGAGGAACTATGACTGGGTTATCACAACAACAACCTTTTGTGCCAACTACACAAAAACCAATAATTCCGTCATTTTTTACACCAGCTCAATCTAAACCTATAGCTACATCTCAATCATTTGGCTTTGGTCAAACACAACAACCTACGCCTATAGCTAACCCTAATCCGTTTGGTCAAGCACCACAACCTACCCCGATAGTTAACCCTAATCCGTTTGGTTTTGGTCAATCACAAGCACCACAACCTACCCCGATAGTTAACCCTAATCCGTTTGGTTTTGGTCAATCACAAGCACNACAACCTACCCCGATAGTTAACCCTAATCCGTTTGGTTTTGGTCAATCACAAGCACCACAACCTACCCCGATAGTTAACCCTAATCCGTTTGGTNNNGNTCCCCAACCTCAACCTACCCCGACAGCTACACCTAATCCATTTGGTCAAGCACCTCAACCTACTCCTACTCCGATAGTTAACCCTAATCCCTTTGGTTTTGGTCAAACACAAGCACCTCAACCTACCCCGATAGTTAACCCTAATCCTTTTGGTCAAGCTCCCCAACCTACATCGACAGCTAACCCTACTCCCTTTAGTTTTAATAATGCACCTCGGTCTATTTATCCACAAACACAATTTGTACCAACAAATACAGACACAATTCTACAACAAGCATACATGCCTGTATTACAGAGTGATGTAATTTACAATAAAGAAGAATTAAAGAACTTTTTATATACAGAAACATATAATAAGGACTCGGTTGCACAGAAAGATAATGATATATATATTAGATTGAATTCTGCTATATTGCGTTTTGAAATGAGTGATAAGCTTGGAGAAGATACTTACAAGTTGAAAGATAAAAGACATCAAATCGAACTTGCAATTACTTTCGGAACCACAAAACCTTATTTTTCTCAACATGAATTGAATTCTTTAAAAATTAGACCTGTTGGAAAAAAGTTATTTAATAAGGATAAAAATAGATTGGAGAATTGTTATTTTATTGAATCTTACGATGGTACTTTATACAAGTACCTTTCTGAATTAAAACGAGTAGAAGGTCGTGAACGAAGCTTTGGAAGTCTGAACACCGATATCCCTAGAATACTTCATATCGTTGAACAGGTTAGAAAACAAATGATTTCTCTATATGAAATGAATAATAGATATGCTTATACCGACTTGCAATTTGATAATATCGCATATAAATATAGAACATATGAAGGAAATAATGTGGATGATGTTGAATTTAGGTTGTTAGTTGACCAGTTACCATATGATTCTGATAATATTTACTTATCAACATATCCTCCGATTGATTTGAAAAAGGGAGAGATGATATTATCTTCCAACGAAGATAGATTACATGCAATGTCTTGGCAATTGGGTATATTATTGTTATCGTTTGTATGTAGACATACGATGCAGTTTAATAAATTGAACTGGGTTGTCAATAACTCTTTTACCCAATCTGATTATACTGAATTATTAAATATAATGAAGAATTCATATGGAGATAAGATTGTAAAATATCTACATAACGTTCCATCTGAAAGACCGTCTATTTTTGAGCCATTAGTATGAGTGTATAATAAATAAGGAAACGTGATTATTTATATTGTATTTCAATATAAATAATTTATAACATATTGGTTCTTAGGAATTCCAATATCTCGTAAAGCACTTTGCAATCAAACTCATTATATCTGATTGTATCTTGGATTATCTCTTCATCTCTGCCTTGATTATAATATTTCCAGCAATTTAGCATCGCTACCATGCCTGAATTACAGTTGCTCTCAAGGCTTGTAGATATCATGCCATAACGGTGCATTGCCTTTGCTATAGATTTAAGGGAGAAATCAAAACACCCTCTAATCACGATGGGTTCTCCCTTAAACAATTGGTATAGGTCACACCATTTCAAGTTTAGTTTTTCTCTCGAATTCCTAATTTCAGCTCGTTTCCATATTGAAGGTTCTGCGGACCAATAGTATATCTTTGGATAATTTCGTGATGCAAGAAAATCAGAAAATTCATTCATTATCTGATTTTCATCTTCTTTTGTGAGTTGATTACAGACGAATTTTTTGTATTCAAAAACACCTTCGTCGTTTACAAATCCAGCACCGATGATAAATATTAGTTCAGTTGCATTTTGAAATGGTAAATTCGTGAATCCTGTAAATATATCTGATATCGTTTCGAAATCAAGAAAAAGTTCATTCTCTCTTATTTTCCAATTGAAAAAATTATTTTGTATTTTATCTGGTAATATATTGATTTCTGTTTGATGATTAATATGAAGTATTGAATCGATTATAGAACTATAATTGTTATAGATATTCATATTAGAAGAAAAGCAATTGATATCATCCCATGAACGAATTTGTTTTTGAATTGCAAAATTACGATTTTTGGTTCCACAATTCCATATTGAAGTTATCTCTCTGATTTCATCAGCAATCCTATGTTTTTCTTTCATCCAAGGTCCAGATTCAGCGCACATATTAGGGTATAATTCAGACCTTGAAGGTGGAGATAATGTCCATAAATGACCTTCTGCTTTAACCAACCGTATCCATTCTATTGCTTTTTGAGTTGAATATATATAATCTTTATCAAGTGTTGAGTAGTCGATTAAACCTAGTGTATGCAAACAGTTATTTACCGTTAGTTCTTGACCTGAATATATGTATTTTCTACCCATAATAAATCCATAAAGACATGTATAACCTTGTATATTACCTATGGCATCAGTATATATTTTAACCTGTGATTTGTATGCTGGTTGTTTTCCAGCATTCAATAGATGTTTTCCATCTGCTCTCAATTTAAGCGACGAGAACTTGATATCGATAACTACATAATGATAATCACCGTTTAAATTTGGGGCTTTCAATGTCGTTTCATATTCTATGGGTAGAGTATCGACAAGTTGAAGTAGGTAATCACTCCTTATTAGAATATCAATAATTCCCTGTGTATTATTTACAGTATTTTTAACTGGGGCCGAAAACAATAAGGGAACTCCTTTCATCATTAGTTCTATTGTTTGATTACAAGATTCTTCTGTGATATGTTTTGAAACAAACTGAATAGCAACCCTATTATTATTGATGTAATTAATAAGATTCTCTTCAAACTCGTTTCCTTTATTACAAATATAATCTGTAAATTCGTCCTTGCAATAAGCTTCTTTTCTGTAAAGTTTTAACCAATCGACCAAATGGTCGTTATTCATATAGTTATATATATGACTTGCCGATACTGTAATATGGTTGTATTTATCGAATTTTCTCTTTTTCATCTTTGTGTATATATTTATGTTGCTTTAACTAAATATTTATCTATAAATAATTATTAATTTATTTTTTATATTCTATATATAAATGTCATCATCTACTAAATCTAGAAGAGGAAGACCTACCCTAAGATCTCCTAAGAAAAAATCTGTTTGTGGTGGTTTGCTTAAAGCCGATTGTGTCGACAAAGTTATGTGTCGATGGATTAAGAAGTATAATTTGAGAGGACACGAAATTCCATCTGCTTGTCGTAAAGTAAGAACTCCTGCTAAGAGGTCAAAGTCACCAAAGAGGTCTAAGTCTCCTAAGAGAAGAGCTAGCTCATCAAAGAGGTCAAAGTCACCTAAGAGAAGAGCTAGTTCATCAAAGAGGTCAAAGTCTCCCAAGAGAGCCAAGTCACCCAAGAGAGCCAAGTCTCCAAAGAGAGCCAAGTCACCCAAGAGAGCCAAGTCTCCAAAGAGAGCCAAGTCACCCAAGAGAGCCAAGTCACCCAAGAGAGCCAAGTCTCCAAAGAGAGCCAAGTCACCAAAGAGAGCCAAGTCACCTAAGTCACCTGCTAAGAAAAGAGGAAGACCCAGAAAGAACTCTCCTAAGAAATTGTCTGCTTGCCGTAGTCTTGATTTGAAGAGAAATTGTAAAGTAACAGCTGGTTGCTCTTGGGTTAAAGAACATAATGGAAGAGGTGGAAAAGTAATCCCTTCTCTTTGTCGTGGTGCGAGGGTATCAAAGAAATCACCTAAGTCTCCTAAAGTCAAGAGAGTTAAGAAGTCTCCTAAAGCGAAATCAGCCTGTCAAATGCTAGTTAAATCTAAATGCAATTCCAATGATGCTTGTGCTTGGGTTAAAAAGCATGCTGGAAGAGGTGGAAAAGAAATCCCTTCAGCTTGTCGTGGTGTAAGAAGGTCTCTTAAATCTCCTAAAGCCAAGTCTGCTTGCAGATTGTTGCGCAGTTTAGATTGCAAGGTGAACAGCTCATGTGCCTGGGTAAAGAAACATGTGGGACGTGGAGGAAAAGTTGTTCCTTCTCTTTGCCGTGGAGTAGGAAGAAAGCTCGTTAGAAAATCTCCTGCCAAAAGAAGAGTAATGTCCGATATGGTAAAAAGACGTCGTAAGGTAAGCCCAAAAAGAAGATATTCAGCATAAATGTTGTATTAATTAAAATTTATATTGTAAATCAATATAAATATTTACGTATTATTTTAAATTGTAACTTCATCTAAATCAATATCGCTGTTGTTCAATGATTCCTTTAGTTCTTCAAGCTTCTTTCTTTCTTCTTCGATAAGGAGTTTCTCTTGCTTTATCTTTTTCAGTATCTTTAGTCGTTTAAAATTTTCTTTTTTTATTTCTTCCAACTTGCTTTCGATATTTAATATACTATTAACTTTTTCTTTTTCAGCTTCAAAGTCAATCTTTTCTTTATTGAATATTTCTAGTTGTTGTTCAAGTTTTTTCTTTTGTTTCACAATATCTTGATGAAATCGTGAATTTCCAGATAGAAAGTAGAAGGGATTTTGTTCGAATTTTTTAAATAGAGAATGAACCTGTGTCATAAACATATCGAAACCGTTTGGAGTTAATGTTTGACCATCAATAGGATATCCTTGTGAATCTCTTGATACTCCATTAACTAATTCAAAAATATCGATAACAAATTGAGGAATAAAATCGTAAGAGTAAGAATACATTGTTATATATTGTTCTGTTCTTTTATTAAAGCTTTCCATTAGAAACTGAAATATAATGATTTTACTTGAGAAAATATAGATGTAAATATCTTTTGATACATTAGAATCGGAAGATTTATATGGTAAATCAATATGTTTTATGTAGATTAGTTTGTATTTTTCAATATATGTATTAATGGTTCTGACTATCACATTCTTACTACATCTCTTCAATTCTGATTCACCACCACACCAACAACCATTTACATTCTTACTCAATTTCTTCTCAAATTCTCTTGTAAAAGTCTTATATTCTTGACTGTCTAAGTCAATCTCTGTATCTGTTTTATGGTCATAAATGTAATTCGACATGTTACGATGAACCTGATTCATAATTGAATTCGTATTGATTTCAATTAGTTTTCTAAAAGTGGTATCGTATGTTTCATCTAGAACAGAGCTTATATTAGCTTTAATAAATTCTGAATATTTTATAGCATCAAAATGATTTAGGTCAGATGATGTTTCAGTTTTCTTTTCTTCAACCATTTTACAATATGAAATACAATTTAAAAATGAATTATTTATTTTCTTTAAATATGAAATAAAAGATACAATTATGGTTGAAATTTATACTGATGGTTCTTGTTTGAAGAACTCCGGTGGGTGCCCAGGTGGATGGGCTTTTATTATGATTCTTGAAGATATTGAATATCATGTGTCTGGTAACAATGATAGTACAACCAATAATCGAATGGAACTTCAAGCGGTAATTGAAGCGATAACATTCAGTCAAGAGAATGATTCCTATAAAATTTATACTGATAGTCAACTTGTTTTACAATGCGCAAAAGGTAATTGGAAACGAAATGCAAATCTTGATTTATGGCAAATATATGATAAAGCATCAATCGGAAAGAATATTGAATGGCAATGGGTTAAAGCTCATAACGGAAACAAATATAATGAACTCGTGGATAAATTAGCTAGGAACGCAGCAAACGAAATAAATAAATGATTTGAATTGTAAAACAATCTAATTTTGTTTTATAATTATTTGATTTTTTGAACTGGAATAAGAATTACGATGAATTTAAAAATATAATAACAATAATAAATAATGCTATCGTATTCAGCAATTACAAACAAAGGAAAAGTAACATTACCTTCAGTTGAGAGTTGGGGGACAAATTTAAACATTTTAAAAGACCCACCACAATCTATCCATACAAGGAGTAAAATAACAGTAGGTTCCAACAACGATGTATTAAATGAAATTGATGACAGTGCAAATAGAATTGGTGAATACATCAATGTATATGCTAGAGGGGTTAATCCTTTTGTCAGTGTATCATACAGTAATACAGGTTCAAACAATAATGGTAGCATATCTAGTGGTGGTCAAACTCATGCTATGCTTCCATATAGAATTATGAGAGATGGTGCTTTCAGACCTCCCATTTATACTCAAGAAGACCTACTTCCTGGTTCAAGATTACCAAGAGTTAAAACAGAAGCAAAAACAAATGCGATGAATGTCGATTATTCAAAGAAACTATTTGACCAAGACCAACAAGAAAAAGGTCGACAAATCAAAGAAGATATTTTACATACATTTGTAAGGCCAACTGCCGTATATAAAATAGAAAAACCACAAGAGAAAACTTATGACGTCAAGTTCTCTATTAAAGAAACAATTCAAAAAGGTGCTATATCATCAGGTTTTGGGTGTAAAAATATAGTTCAAACCGAAGTTAAAATTCCTACTGCAGAAATTATCACTAACAATCTACATGCTACAGCAAGATGTAATGTTGGTGACACAAGAAAGTTTATTAACAATAATCAAGTTTATACTGATAAATACATTCAAGATTCAAACTATCATTCAGTCCAAACCAATGTTGGAACAAACAAGAATTATGTCTCTTATGACTCCGAAAATTTCGACTCTGATAGATTCATTCAAGATTCGAACGCTCATTCAGTTCAAACCAATATCGGAACCAACAAGAATTATGTCTCTTATGACTCTGAAAATTTTGACTCTGATAGATTCATTCAAGATTCAAACGCTCATTCAGTTCAAACCAATATCGGAACCAACAAGAATTATGTCTCTTTAGATTCAAATAACTTTGATTCTGATAGATACATTCAAGATGTAAATGTAGTTAATGCAACAACAAATCCAACATCAAACAAACATTATACTCTAATCGATGAACTTGCAGACCTGTCAGACCTACCCGTTAAAAATAAGGCAATCGTCGTAAGCAGAAATACACCTCTAAGTAAACAAGATAAGACAAACTATATTCATTCTGATATTGAACTCGGAAGAAATATGCCTGAATATTCAGCAGTTTCATCAAAGACTGAAAACATATACAAAATGATTCAACCTACAAATCAACTAGAATTAGAAAGAAATACTCCTATTACTAGTTTTGTATCTAATATAGTTGGAAAGAGTTCTGTTGATAACAATTCAAAAGATGCAAGACTAAATCCAAAGATACAAGCTGGTTCATTCTCTATTCCTGCTGGTGTTCCAACTATTAGCAGAAATGATAGAGAAAATATAAATAACCCAAAATCAAGAATGATTAAGTCTTACAATAATGATGCTAATGCAAGATTCAATATGCAAGCAGTAAAGGGTCGTTAATCGTTTAATTTCTAATATTTATATATTAGAAATTCAAATTGCTACACAAGTTTCACATAGAGTAGTTGATTTATTATATTTATCATATGTAATACAGACCGGACAACACTTAATTTTACAAGCATCACAATTTATAATACAATCAATACATATTCTTTCTTCACAATATTCACACGTCGTTTCAGTATCATTCTCATCACAACAAGGACAAGTATATTGTTCATCGTCATATTCTGACCTAATATCCGAATCTCTGTTATTATTAGAATATTCATTTATCAGTTTGATAAGAATGTCTCCGTGACAACTTTTTGGTTTACACCAACAACCAAGTGTCTTTCCTTTCAACTTTAAGAGTTCGTCAATCCCATACTCGTTTTCAATCTTATTTCTAATATATTTTTCATATGATGAAAGGACTGATTCATTTCTATTGTTTTCAACTTTAAAAGGATTGGCCCAAATGGAAGGCTTCTTTGGAAATCTTTTTCCGTCGATAAAGATAATTCCACCTCTTCCGATATAGACGTTATTCTCGTCTTCCATCCATTGCTTCAGATTGATATGCATAGGACGAATATGTTGAACTTTAACATTAACTATATTAGTCTTGACTTCTGATTGACCTTTAGATTCCATTTCTTAATTACGACTTAAAGAACAATTTAAATTCAATTTAAAGAAAGGATTTTAGCAACATTTAGTCAGTAATTGTATCTTAATTTACAATTTATAAAAAATTAAGCATTAATAAAGATAATATGGAATCTAAATTCGAATCTAAAATAGACCAATATAATGAAATCCCAATTGTAAGTAACCCTAAAAAATTAAAGATTAATCTATTCAGACATCAACTAGCAAGTATTCATTCAATGGAGAAACTAGAAAAGGAAAAACAAGTTGAACAAAAAGACTGCATTAAAGAAACCAGAATTGGTATCAATGCCGACCATACTGGTTATGGAAAAACCCTAAGCATGATTGGTCTAATCGTTCGCGATAAAATGGAATGGAACATCGACTATCCATTTGTTGTAGAACATATAAACAGCGAGTCCGAAGGTTTAATTAGGTCAAGAAAACTACTACGATATGATAGGTTACCTTGTAACCTCATACTTGTATCTCCCACTATATTAAAACAATGGGAAAAAGAGTTTGAATATACTGACCTAATCGTCGGTGTTATTTCCACTAAAAAAGATATTGATATCGTAGATGCAGAGAAATGCGATGTTGTTCTTGTTACTACATCTAATTATAATGACTTGATAAAATCGTATTCCCGTTATGCTTGGAAAAGGTTTATATTTGATGAACCAGGACATAATAAGGTAATCGGTATGAAGAATGTTCAAGCTGGTTTCTATTGGTTAGTTACAGCAACTCCTAGTCATATTATCAGTCAACATCGAAATGGAAGGGAGAGCTTTATGAAGAAAATTATCGGTGATGAATGTTATCATATTGAAGAACAGTTTGATGGAATGATAATTAAGAATGATTTAGATTTTGTAAAATCATCTTTCAGCATGCCTCCTGTTTACTATAACGAATGTCATTGTTTCCAACCTCTTTATAGAGCTATAATCGGCTTGGTAAGTGATAACATCAAGAATATGATTGAGGCCGATAATATCGAAGGTGCAATTGAAAGTCTGGGAGGAACAAAGACAAAGAACATACTTGAGCTTGTTAAACAGAAACTGATGGAGGAGTTGGAGAATATTGAGGCTAAAATCAGAATCTATAATATCAGAAGAGAACCTACCAAAATAGAAGAATGGAGATTGAAAAAAGAATTGATAAATAATAAGATTTTAACCATTGAAAATAGAGTTGAAAATATGATTTCTGGTAGTTGTAATATATGTCTTGATAAGTTAGTAAATCCAATTATGGAACCGAGTTGTCATAATCTGTTTTGTGGCAAGTGTATTTTAACTTGGTTACAAACGAAACAGACTTGTCCCTTATGTAGACAAAATGTAGTTGCAAACGAGCTTGTATATTTAAGTGAAAGCAAAAATGATGAAGAAGCAGTTGAAAGTAAATGCGAAAATCGTAAATTATCAAAACAAGAAACAATTGTAAAACTGATAAAAGATAAACCTGATAGCAAGTTCATTATTTTCTCTTCTTATGACCAAACCTTTGACCAGATAAATTCAACATTGACAGATAACAATATCAATTTCAGTACTTTAAGAGGGTCAATTCAACAGATTCAAAAAACAATTACTGATTATAAAGAAGGTGATTTACAGGTTATATTTTTAAATTCTAAGTTTACTGGTTCCGGTATCAATCTACAAGAAACAACCGATATCATTCTTTATCACGATATGTCAGAATCTACAAAAACACAACTAATTGGAAGGGCAAATCGTATTGGACGGACATTACCTTTGTATGTTCATCAGCTAAGAAGCATCGAGTAAATAGTTTGAATTGTAAAACAGATTTGTTTTATAATTTAATTCTTAATTGAATTCATCTCTCCGTTTACTTAATATGAAAGCAATGCAGTATAGAAAGGATAATCATCATATTTATAACCAACGATTTTTATATTCGTTCTTTCCAATTCAGAATTGATATTATATTTCTTTATTTCCGATTCATTACGATATGAATATAAGGTATAGTTCACTCTCGTTATTTCTTCAACTTCAAAGTTGTTTCCAATATTGATTCCGTTACCTTTATCCCATACCAAAGCAACTTTGATTGCCTTCTCAAGAGAATCAGTATTCTGAGCAAGGTATATCTTATTAGAAATTAGGTTGTTTTTGAAAAAGTAAGGAGTATCAATTCCAAGCTTAATTGTATTTGTAAATGTATCTAATTTTGAAATCTTTTCTACAATCCAATTTTGAAGTGAATCTTTACCGGCTATCATAATTTGCCCTTCATGACGGTCAAAGTCGGTTACATCGATATAGTAGTTTTCAATTGACGGAACTAGATGATAATTTCTGATTTTAGTATCATTTCTTCTCAACTGTAACTTAAGATAATACAACAATCTCTGTTTGATTTCTTCTGATTTAACAACCAACTTACCCCTTCTAATCAAAGGAGAATCAATAGAAAATGTTTTTTCTATATTATCTGGATATTCAAATGATTCATCAACTTCAATATTATTTTCAATAAATTGAACTGCTGTCGAATTCACTGATTCAATATCTCCAACATTTATAATACTTCTAGAGAATATCCATAAGACATATTCGGAAATATATCTTGATAGTTTCTTATTTCTGTTGTATGTATTGTTGATAGAAGTCGTTTTATTATATAAGTTATTAGCCTGTACAATCGGATTGACTTTAATCCTGTCCTTTGGCATAGACGATTCGACTAGTATGGTAACCGAAATATCACCTATACTACAACTTACATTTTCCACCAAATTGTTAATCGTGTTCTGAACTATGTTATTAACCAAATTGCTTTCATTATTAATTTTATTCAGAAAATTTAAAGATGATTCAAGATTGATTTTATTGATTGTCCAATTCTTAATCTCTGGAATAGGTAATGGTTGCATCGGTGATGTCAATAAAGTTCCCTCTTGATCACCATATTTAAATCGTAACATAATCGTTTTTCCATAAGCATCAATACCTTGACCAATATATGAATCACTAAAATAGTTAAAAGTTGCAGTATCAATATCAGTATTAAATGAATATGTTTTTACTACTTCATTAAATATATCCTTCATTTTACGAGATAATGGAGTTCTGTTAGTTTCTGAATAATCTACATTTTCTCCTGTAGTATCCCATTTCACAACCAATTCACATCTATCATAAGTTGCTCTCTCGTTTTTACTTCCACGATGTTGATAGATAAATAAGTTTGTATTTGAATTTATTTTCGTATTGAAATATTTCTTTTCAAAACGAGGCAGAAGTAATCCTCTTCTGTTAAAGATATAGATATTGCATTTGTATATCTTTTCCAATAGAGAGACAAATAATCGGGGTTCAAAATATTGGGTTTCATCCTTTACTTTATCTTTGATTTGTTCGATATTATGGTCAAACATCTCTTGACGACATATGTTCAAAAATGGGTTATTAGCAAGCTGTTTTCTATACTGTCTCAAGAAATTTATTCTGTTTTTATCAGACTTATGTTTTAGGATACCAGTTTGTTCATATAATCCCTGCAGAACACATTCGAGAAAACTACTTTTTGAATCAGTAACTCCCATTCGAACATACATATATTTTCTATCATTATTGATGATATTGAAAATCCTATCCAAAGCTTCAGGCAGAGTTCCAAATGTATCTCTACCAACAAACTTATTTGTAATAATTAATTCCTGTTGAAATTTGAACTTGTTTTTAGGTTCATCTCCAAAAAAGTATTGTCTATATTCAGACCCTTGTATTTCGCTATGATTCTTCTCATAACAACATGGTAGATAAGGAACTATTTCGTTATTTGAAAGAGGATTCGACCGTAGTCCAGTGTAAATTGCAGTATCGTGATTACATATATAATTTCTCGATTGAAAATTCTCACTCGCATCAGATTCTTTTGGATATCGCATAACTTGTTTTCCTTCACTCTCAGCTTCCTTAACATCGCTATCATCGATAATAGTAGGCTGATGAGGGCATGTAGGTGGGTATCCGTTAATGAATACTTCAGGTGCAAGGTCTTTTAGCTTGGGAGGCTTGATAATGATATTGGGTTCTTCTTTCTCCCCGAATGAAGGGATATATGATTTATAAAAGTCAAAAACATCATCGTAATTATCTTCATACAACTTCAATATTTTTGTCATTATTTCTTGGAAGAGCGCGACCGATTCGACACTGTTGATGGAAGTAATCTTGATACGTAGGTAATATGATTTATACGGAAATAGGTTGACAATGTCTTTGCCTCGAAGATTAGGATCTCCTTTAAATGAGTATTTTTCCGCGATGTTTGCTGTTACTTCTCCTGTTTTTGTACTGTTAAAATGGATATATAAACTTTCAGTTTTCTTTGATGCTTTAACACTTTCATCGACAAATAGGAACTTGGAAAACAGCTTTTTGTTCATTATTAGGTCAGACAGAATAAACTTGTTAAGACTCTTATGAGGATAATAGAATAATCCTTTAATTTTCGTATCAACGAAGTCGATTACAGCTAGATTTGATTTAGACATAAAAATATTAAGAATATTTTGAACTGTGATATTTTTAATATCTTCCCGGTGTTTTGATACTGTAGCAGATAAAGATAATTTAATTAATGTTTTATTCATTTCAGGCTTATTTTCAACTGTAATAAAACAATTAGTATATTCTTTATTATCTTTTAGTTTTAGGAGAATTACGTTTTCTAAGCTTGTAAACCATGTTGGATCGGGTATAAATTCATTCATTACTTTATAGATATAGTTGATGGTAGCAAACGGGACTTGTTCGGTTAAAATGATATCGTTAAATAACTCAGTGATAGTAATTTTAGGAGATTCAAGATTGACTTGGAAATCTATCTTTTCAAGCTCAAAATCAGTATAATTTCTATCAACTTTAGTTTCTTCAAAATCTCTGTTTATTTTTTCTTCTTCAATAGCATTTGTTCGAGCTGTATTAATTGAGCTGGTGAAGCGTTCAATAATTAATCTTCTCTTTTTCCAAATATCGAGTAGTTCAAGGTCTCTTTTGTCAATAATGTTTAGACTTTCAATCTCCAGTTTCATCGGTAAAAGAACACTACCAAGAAGTTCAGGAGGAATTCTTTCATAGCTTTTATTAAAGCCAATAAAAGGTTCAATGATATCGGCTTTTAAAGATAGATTTTGTTGACCAATCTTATTCTCGATGTCTCGATATAAGTCTGTAAATGAGTCAGCAGATAAAATCGTTTCTAATAGATTTTCAACCTGAATAACAATATCGTTTTCAAAACTTTTGGGTATACCATCAACAAAATATAGATATTTTTTTGTAGTTTGAAGTGATACTGCAATTCGTTTAATGATAGCTTCGCTGGTATCCAGCATAAATATAGGAATGGTTGTTTCGATGTTGGTTTTAATGTTTAAAATACGAACAGGCATTTATTAATGTATAAATAATATATGCTCAAATTATATTTCTAATATATCATCTTCTATTATGAATATTAGAAGCAAGTTCAATTCAAATGTATATGATAATGATATAGAATATATACAAAAGGAGAAAAGCTAAAGTTGTATGCTGATTGATTTAAACTATTCTCGTTTAAAAATTATACTGTGTTGTAAAGTTATTGGTAGCATTATAATTCAAACGTTAATAAATTTAATATTTTTTATTATTTATATAATAAATGTCTGAATCTGTAGCTGGTATATTTAAAAAACAAATTATCGGGTATTTAATTAGCGCAGTTGCAATAATCGGTGTATTATTCTTAATATATAAATTTGTTTTTCAAAAAATGTTTGGAAAACTATTTGGAGGATTAGATAAATTAAAAGACGGAATTGGTAAAGCAAAAGACACGTTAACAAAGTCGGTTGGTAGAGGAGTTGGTAAACCGATTCATACATGTAAAAATAACGAAGAGAAAAGCGGTCTTTTATGTTATCCTAAATGTGAAAATATAGACGGTGTTAGTACAACTGGAGTTGGTCCAGTATGTTGGCAAAAATGTCCGCCAGATTTTACTGATAATGGAGCATTTTGTTTAAAACCAAAACCATATGGAAGGGGTGTTGGTAGAATTCCAGATGTAAGTTGCCCGACGGCTGGATACACCGTTAAAGGAGTTGGTAAGGCATCTTTTTGTAGTAAAGGTCTCAAAACTGAAGCTTCTAAGACATCATGTCGTGCTGATGAAGAAATGTATCTTGGATTATGTTATCCTAAATGTAAATCTGGATATAGTGCTTTTGGTTCGAACATATGTAGTCCAAATTGTCCAGCTGGGTTTGGTACTGATATTGGTATTTCTTGTACTAAAAAAAATAAAGGTCGTGGTATTGGTAAACCATTGGGATGTGCTGAAAATGAAGAAAATGATGCTGCTTTATGCTATCCTAAATGTAATGATGTTCAAGGTGTTAAAGATATTCAAGCTAAAAATCCAGGATTACAATTCAACGGAATTGGACCAGTATGCTGGCCTAAAATATAAACTGTAGATATGAATTGAATAATGAGCTAGATTTTGTTGTCTAATCTTATTCTGGTATAGGTCTGTAATGAGTCAATAGATTTTTAAAATTATATTTCTAATATATCATCTTGTCTATGATATATTATAATTAAGTTCAATTCAAATGTATATGAGAATGATATAGAATCTAATAAATGAGAAAGATGAAGTTTATGTTTATTGATTATATCAATCGTGGCTTTCATTTACATCAGAAGAATATTTTATTATTTATATTAATAAATGTCTAAAACAGTTTTAATTAGCGCGGTTGTAATAATTGGCGCAATATTAATATATAAATTTGTTTTTCAAAAAATGTTTGGAGTATTAAATAAATCAAAGGATAGAATTGGCGACGCAACACCAACAGAAGCAGTAACACTAGCACCAACAACACCAGCTCCAACAGAAGCAGTAACACCAGCTCCAACAACACCAGCACCAACAACACCAGCACCAACAACACCAGCACCAACAACACCAGCACCAACAACACCAGCTCCAACGGTAAAACCCAAAGTAATCGACAAAGTAAAAGATGAAATTGTTAAAGTAAAAGATGAAATTGTTAAAGTAAAAGACACTTTAACCAAATCGGTTGGTAGAGGAGTTGGTAAACCGATTCATACATGTAAAAGTAACGAAGAGAAAAACGGTCTTTTATGTTATCCTAAATGTGAAAATATAGACGGTGTTAGTACAACTGGAGTTGGTCCAGTATGTTGGCAAAATTGTCCACCATCGTTTACTGATAATGGAGTCTTTTGTTTAAAACCAAAAGCATATGACAGGGGTGGTAGAATTGTAGACGCAACTTGTCCGAGTGGATGGAAAAAGGCAGGAGTTGGTGTTGTATCTAAGTGTGGTAAAATTGTGAATTGGAAAGCTGTAACTCAACCTACTACTAAATCATGTCGTAGTGATGAAGAAATGA
>B570J29635_1000008_pt1 | contig 29930 bp, 24 predicted proteins | sample LakMenEpi15Mar12_FD_29635 | JGI IMG/M metagenome (IMG submission 29635) | reverse complement strand
TGCTTTCCATAAAGTCGAATGGGTTTTTAGCTTCAAAAAATTTAGAATATCCTAGTTGAACAAGTAACCTGTCAGCAACGAATTTAATATACTCTGTCATTGAATTGGAATTCATTCCTAATAATGAACAAGGTAAACTTTCACAAATAAACTTGGTTTCAATTTGAACTGCATCATTAATCATTGAATGTATATCAGATTCTGATAGTTTGTTATTAAGCATAGAATATAAAAGAACAGCGAAATTACAATGGAGCCCTTCATCTCTTGCTATAAGTTCGTTTGAAGCACAAAGTCCAGGCATTACATTTCTTTTCTTCAACCAGAAGATTGCACAGAATGAACCAGAGAAAAATATACCTTCCATAATAGCAAATGCAATAAGACGAGTTGCAAAAGAGTCATTCGACTCAATCCAATTAACGGCCCATTGAGCCTTTTCAGCAATCGATGGAAATTCTCTTACAGCATTAAATAGCATATCTTTTTCAATAGGATCCTTTACGATATTATCAATTTGTAGTGAGTATGTTTCTGAATGAATATTTTCCATCATTGCTTGCCATCCATAAGCAACAATAGCTTCTCTCAGCTTAACTTCTTGAGAAAACCTTTCACCTAAGTTGATATTAACTATTGTATCGGAAGACGAGAAGAAGGCTAAAATCATCTTGATAAAATGTTGTTCATTTTCATTCAGTCTTGAAAAATGTTCACTGTCTTTTGAAAAATCAATCTCCTCTGCTGTCCAAAAACATGCTTGTTGTTGTTTATACGCTTTCCAAATAGATTCATTCTTAATAGGGTATACAGTCAACCGATTATTTTCGGAATTTAACAAAAATTCATCAGTACAACTTGTTTCACTGTTTGAAACATTATTTTTTAATTTCATATCTAGATTTAGTCTACTTTCAATATCATTAGGCATTTTCTGTTCTTGAATCATTTTGTTTATTTATTAGAGATATTTTTTTATTAAATCATTTTAGATTAATAAAATGATTCATTTATATTCAGTATAAAACGAACCTCGAAATTTTGTAAAGATTTAAACTCATTTCAATTATAAATCTTTTTGATTTATATCATCGATGTTGATAACCTTATCTACAATTCTTTCGACCTCCATATCATGTGTTATAATAATCAGTGTTTTTCCTTGGGTTTTATCAGCAATCATTTGAAGAACACCAACCCTAGTCTTTGAATCCACACTTGTCAATGGTTCGTCAAATACAAATACGACACCATCTCTTAATGAACCTCTTACCAAGAAAATGACTTTTTGCATGCCCATACTAATATTGATGCCATTCTTTTCTACCATATTTTGTAGGCAACTTTCAGGTTGAAGTGTAGGTGGGTTGAATACTTTTAATAAATCGTATTTAATTAAAGTATCAATTACTTCTTTATCTGATTTATTATTTCCATATTTGATATTGTTCATAATGGTATCTTTTATGAGTAATGTTCTCTGATTAATGTAGTTAATATTTTTTCTGATTGATACAGGGTCAATTTCTTTAATATCTTTATTGTCTAGTAATATACGGCCTTTTTCTGGTGTATAGAAATCGAGAAGAAGTTTCATTAGAGTACTTTTACCTGAACCACTACGAGCTACAATCGCTATCCTACTTTTTGCAGGGATATCTAGATTGAATTCTTTCAATACATATTTTCCTGTTTTTCTTTCAATACCAACTTGATCTTCAACTTCAAAACTATTTACACGAGTTGGTTCTGCATTATATTTAAACCATACTTTTTCGAATTTGATGTTACCCTGGTAATTCTCTAAATATATAGGATATGTTGGTCTTACTGATAGTGCATACTTATTGTTTTCATCTTTAGTGAATAATTTTTTGGAAGAACGATTTATGTTTCCAATTGTAATTACAATAAATGGTATATCCTCAGCCATTGTATCAATACAAGATATATAGAAGGTATAGATAAGCAATGCGTTGATAAAGTCAGCTTTTGAATACTTCTTATACAGGAAATATAAACTCATAAATGCAAAGAAGTAGTTATTTACCCTTATTTTAGTTGCAAACATTTCTAAGTTCTTCATTTGTTCAATGAATGAATCATAGTACTCTTGTTCAATTTGATTATTTTCCTTTATCGTGTCATCTATTTTATCATTTATGTATGCATTAAACATATTGTTAAAACTCTCGTCTAATTTATTAGCCATAACTATATATTTTTCCATTCTTATGTTTGCAACTTCAATCAGGTCCTTATAAGAGGATAGACTAATGAACGTATTTATGATATTACCAAATACATTAACGATTCCTATGGTAGGATATCTGAATAGGAAGTACCCGTTGATTACTATCATTATGAATATGGTTGGTATTAGAGTTTGACATCCCCACAAGAATATGTCTCTTAAATTTCTGGTCATTTCTAGGATATTATTAACATCGTCTGTTATGTTACTATCATTAAAATTAGTTTCGTTCATTAAGATATAATTCTTGAATATCTTCTTTCTGATATAAGCTATAAAATCGGGTATTACCTTATATTCCAATCTGAGTTGAATGACGTACAATACTGATAGGACAACCCACACTAAACAGATGTTTTTTATAACTCGTAAAAAATCATCCTTACCAACATTAGCCTCAAAAAATTGACCATATATGAGGGAAGTAACTATAACACGTACAAAGTAGCCTACACAACAGATGAATATGTAGGAATAAAAGGTAACACTGTTCTCGCTTATATAGTCTTTTATAAGTTTAATCAACGTCATTATTGTTTATTTAATGTAAATATAAAATGTATATTGAAAATTGTTATTTTATTCAATGCTTGTAATTTAAATTTATCAAATTTAAATTGCATTACAGTATACTTTTTGATAATTGTTCTTCATCATCAATATCTGTCTGTTCAAATATCTCATATTCTTCTTCTACGTTAGAACTTATCTTATTGTTTTCTCGTAAGAGATTCAGTTCGACCTCAAGACCATTAATCCTTGTTGTTAGCATATTGTTTTCAGCTTCAATTGAACCGATTTTTATTATCAACATTTCAAGTGTCTTTTCAATTGATTTAATTCTATCTCCTTCAATAGTAATTACAGGTGATAAAGTAATCTTTTTAAAAGAATTGTTTGTTTTCGGTGGAAAAAGAACTTGCTCGAATCGTTGTTTCTTTGGTTTTTGAATTTCTAAGCAACATTCATTTATCCAATTCTGAATTTCAGCCTTTCTATCAATATAAAATATCCATCCCATAAAGATATCACCTGTTTCTTTATTAGTAATACTCGCATCGAAAACACCTCCCAAATTAGTTAATGATTCCTGATATTTCTGAAGTTTATTAGTAAATACAGCAAACGACTTTTCAGTATGATTTACTATTGAAATTACTGTTTTATTGCTCATTGTTTACTAGTTTAAATGTACCTTTAAAATACAATAATTCTATCTCTATTATAAAATATACTGACGAAAAGTTAAGGAATGCCTTGGTAATGAACTTTCTTTCTTCTCAATTTGATGAGTATAATATTTCTGAGAAGAACCACTCATTATAAAAATACTATTGCTTTTCAGGTTAAAATTATATGATTCTTCTTCGTTTTTTAAAGTCATCGTCCTTTCATCTCCATGTGATACACAAACTATAGTTGGGTATTCTCCGAAACTTAGAGACGAATCTTTGTGAGCAGGAATGAAATTATTTCCAGTTTCATAATAATTGATTAGACATGAGTTTATATTAAGACTGAATATGTTCAAATCATTTATATAATTTTGAACCTTATTTTGAATTGAAATTAGATTATCAAAATAAGGTTGTGATTCCCATCTGTCAAGTCTTTTTTTCCAAAGAGGACAAAAATATTTGTTTTCAGTTTGATACCACAATTGCTTTCTTGATACTTTTAATTTACCACAGTCACCTGATTCATAATGCCCCTCTCTATAATTTAAACTGTAAAGGAATGAAAGTTCATCATCGGTAAAAACATTATCCTCATAATAGAAAAAGGTTGATTTATCATTTAATTTATTGATTATCATTGTTATGNGTTGTACGTTCATTTACTTTTAAAATTTAAAATTTTAAATTGTATAACAATTTAAAATATCATTGTTTATTCTACATCATCTTCAATAGTAGGAGGACCTCTCATTCGTGTAGAATTTTTAGGACCGGTTTCAGTTGGATTAGACATGCCTAAACCACCCATACTACCCATCAAAGTTCCCAGTATACCGGTTAAATCAGGCATTTCTCCACTTGAACCTCCAGTTCCACCATTTGACATCATCTGTTGCATCATAGATGTAATTGCTGTCATATCAATTCCTCCAAGAGGATTTGGAGTTTGAGTTCCATCAGAAGAAGTTGCTCCTTGAGCACCTGGAGACATATTAGAAACCATACTCTGAACTGTTCCCATTAATGAATTGAGATTAATGCTTCCATTTTCAATTCCCTGTCCCATATCACTTACGAGTTCTGTCAATAGACCAGATGACATTATTGATGATATCGCTTGTAGAGGATTTGTTGAATTAGGGTCAATACAGTTTTCAACCTTATTCATAATATTAGTAAGAAATTCCTTTTCATTGCCTTCTCCTACATTTACATTTACACCACCTTCTTTTCTCTCTGATTTGTTTTCAATTACAGTTTTTAATAATCGAAGTGCATTCTCATTTGGATTAGTTCTTGCACTTAGATAAATCAAGTGCTTCCATATTGCTTCTTCTGTTTCCAAATCAACTGGTTTTACCTTTCGTGTCGTAGGGAAAAAAATACAACGGATATTAATATATACTCTGTCTGAATATTGAATATTATCGTTATTCAGTCTGCTTTTATCCTTTCCCATAATAGCATCGTTATTTGCAATGCAGTAGTTCGTAAAAGCTTCAATATGTTTCAATATTGGCTTATCGTGGGCGAATGTAGTTTTGGTAATCAGGTGGTGGTATAGTTTTAGAGAGTGCTGTGTTTCTCCAAAGAGCGAGTTCAAATCATTTACAAAATTGATGATTCCTTTAAAGGTAATTAGATTGGTATCTGATAACATTTATTTCAAAATAAGTTACCTTTTAAATAGTATTTCTTTCATTACAAATATATAAAATTTGAATTGCAACTCAATTCAATTACTTTGAAAAGTATATAGTCTTATGCATTGGTGGAGAATAAATATGAATTGAAAAACTAATTGCTTCATCATCATTTCTGATACTATGATATCCGATATCATTAGACATAAAACTATATTGTCCTTCTGAAACATCCCTGTTATTTATCATTTCCAATTCTCTCGTATATAATGTTTCATTCAATTTACCTCTCAATACCTTCAACCAACAACCATTTTTTGAATGGTCATGTGGTAATGTTTCATAACCTGATTTCCAACTCAAAATAAATACTTCGATATTAAATGACAAGTATACCTTATTTCTTGACAATCCTGATACAAGAGGATCTATATGATTTATCCAATCATCACCACTATAATTATATAGTATATCTTCTAATTCTTTAAAATTATGTCCATTCTCAATATGATTTTCAATTGAGTTGAATAGGATATTCAAATCTGTCATTTATTATTTGAATTTTAAAAATGAAACATTTAAATCTAAATTATAACTAATGGAAATGGAAGAACAAACGACTTTACAATCACATATATCCTACTTTTGCGACAGATGCAATTATAAATCAAAGTGTAATTTTGATATGGAAAATCATCCTTGTAACCCTACAACAACTCCCTTAGGAAATCAAGAAGAACTTGGGAATTTGAAATTCCTATTGTATCTCGAAAAATTTAAGAATAAAATGTACATCAATATAATTAAACGGAACACCAGTATCGATATCGATGATATTAACGTAAATGATATAGATAAGGACATGGTGATATGCAACGAGATAAAGAATAATATACCATTATTCTTTCACGATTGTAATGATAAGACAAGAACAATAAATAAGAATTTACAGGAGGAAAACAAGATTGAAACTATTAAAAAACATAACAGATACCGGTCAATCAAAGTTGTTACAGAGGGCAAAATAGAAAGTAAACAAGAGGGTAAACAAGAGGGTAAAGTTCAAATCTCAAAATTAAGAGAAGAAATTGATTCAAAGATTAATATTGAAGAGATTCAAGTTCAATTTACAGATATATTAAATGATATAGAACAAAACAAAGTTCAAACTAAATATAATAAACTTCTAACTGATTTGAAAAATAAAAGATTGAAACTGTTTCCCATCTTCACAATTCAAGACTATTCACAAATTATACAAAAACATATAGAAATACTTGAAGCTTGCTTCAAACGGAAAGATATTCCCGATAAAAAGATTAAAACTTTAGTTATGAAGAGCTTATCTCCTCTCGATTCTAGATTGATTTCTTATCCCAATTATCATAACACAAGCATCGAAGTTGATGAAATGGATATGTTACTAACAAGCATATCCAAATTAAATAGTAATATCGAAGATTATGTCCCTTTTGATAACGGAAGATTTATGAAACATCTTTCAAACTATAGCTGTGCTCTATTTTCATTTGACAATCTCATCAATCATATACTTTTCAATCCGAACGGGTATAACAACTATATATATGTCCATATGAAAAATGACAAGAAAAATGAGATATTCAGGTTCTATTATCTTGAGGCCATTTCAAAGGGAAAAAGGATATGGACTATGGATTGTAGACTTGAAGGCATTGTAACCAACATTACCAACGTCATTCTTTCTTATATGATTAACATGTTTAGAAAACTATACAGAGATACATTTCAAGACAATCATTACCGTTCAAACTACAACTCATATTCACAACTTACAGAAATAGACTGTGAACAACTCTTTAAAAACATCTTTATGATTGGACATAATAAACGATTCAGAACTTACCTAATGAATAAAATAATTGAAAAAGCAACTTATGTTCCAACTGAAATTGATAAATTCAATATGACAAGTGATGATGGTCTTCAAAAAAAGAGATATAACGATGAAATTGAAACAGATTTTGGTGAAATTATTAGCCAACTATTCGATAACATATCTTTCGAAGAAATAGTTGAATTATATAAAAATAAAAAAACAAGTTACGAACAAGCTACAAATTTGTAAATTGTAATTAATAATTACAATTTATAATTCAGGTCGATTATTCTTTTACAGTAGAATAATGGCTCTTTCCTGTGTAATGATTTCATTGCATTCACATTCGGTTTTGGACTCATAATAAGAATATAGTAGGTTATCAAGATGTTCTCCAAAATCTTCTGCAAAGACAAATACCATGGTTGACAATCCCAAGTCCATAATTTTGATTAACTTATGATGCAACTCAATATCGTCAAGGAACCATCTCTTCTCCTCTATATACCAAAAGTCAATAATATTGTTTCTCATCATATTAAGATTATACATAGATATCATTGTAGATTGAATCATAATTTTCTGTTGTTCAATTATGATTTAAATTTCAATTTAAGAATCAGTTTAAAGCAAATAAATATGAAACGGAAATCAGATGAAAATATTGAAGTTATAACTAAACGTAGAGTAAGGAGAAGAAAAAGTGAATCTATTTCAAGCAGTAGTAGTAGTTCAAGTGATAGTGATGAGAGCGAGTATATTCCTTCCGAATCATTAAGTGATTCTCCAAGTTTAGAACGAAGTGAGAAAAGTGATGTAGATTCTTCTTCTAGTGATGAATCATCGAGTGAATTCATAAAATCAAAAGTAATCAGGCGTCTCAAAATACAAGAACCACTTCTATATTCTAAATTTGAAGATGTTTTTCAAGAAGTAAAGAATAATGAACCAGATATAATTAATATCGTTTCTAGAAATTTACAGTTGAAAGATAAGGTGAAGTTGTTTCATCTTTTTGAGATATATAAGAATTCACAACCTCAGACTCATGACTGGTTTGATACAAGAAATAACATTAATAAAAAATTGGAAGAAGCAATTCGAAATCAAACAGAATATGATAGATATTCTTCTGAAGAACATAAAAGAATGGAAACACAAATCACACAATTGGAGAAAAATCGAACTAATAATATACTTCAAATAAAATACAAAATTTTGAAACTAGAAACAAATGAAGAAAACAAAAAAGTTATCTATCAAAAATTTCTAGAATTACAATCAACAAATAAGGACGATTCTGAATATTCAAAACTTTTAAACTGGCTTACAACTGTAATTGAACTTCCTTTTGATAAGATTAAAATCATCTCATTAAAAAATTCAATGACATCCTTTCTGCAGTTTGCATATCAAAAGATGGAACAGGAACTATTCGGCATGAAGAAAGTAAAAGAACAATTACTATTCTTTATCAACGCAAAACTAACAAACCCAAATATGAAACGGACTAATCTAGGTCTGATAGGGTCTCCAGGAGTCGGAAAAACATCGATTGCTAGACTACTCTCTAGCATACTAGATATCGGGTTTCAACAAATAAGTTGTGGAGGAGTTGACAGAAGCGATTTCTTTAAAGGTCATGATTATACATATGTTGGTTCAAGACCAGGGGAAATAGTAAATTGTCTAAAGAGAATGGGTACCAAAAACGGTATCCTCTTTTTTGATGAATATGAAAAAGTCGTATCCAACAAGTCTATTTCAGCCTTAATGTTACATATTACTGATCCATCTCAAAATTTTGAATTCAGAGATAACTACTTTAACGAACTCACATTCGACTTAAGTCATATATGGTTCATATATTCAATGAATTTGCCTCCATCAGACGAAGCTCTTAGAGATAGAATTTTTTATATTGATGTTCAGGGTTATAAATTCAAAGAAAAGATATCTATCGTTAAAGACTATATCATGAAGAAAACACTAGTCAATTCAGGTCTACGAGATACCGATATTGTCCTTGATATCGACGCTATCAAGTATCTAATCAATACATGTAGTAAAAACGATAAAGGAGTACGGAATCTAGAAAAGGTAATTATGGATATGGTAAATAAGTTCAAATTTTTAGAATTACATCAAGATGTCGACGGAAATTTACCATTCGATTTATCGTTTAAAGTAAATAGGAAAATTACATTTCCTCTATTAGTTAATACCGATATATTGAAAACCGTAATTCAAATCGAAGACCAGATAGATAATAATGTACTCACTTCTCTGTATATTTAAATATAAAATATTCGATATTTTATATCTATAAATGAACATTTGTGAAAAACGAACTGAAGATGTTGTTAATCAAAGGATTGTAGAAGACTTTATATTTGGTAAAAATTTTAACCCAAATGCAGTATCCTTTTTAAAAAAAGAAATAAGATTTTCTATAAACGGGACTAACTATGATTTTGTTGTTGATAAAACTATTGGTGCTGGTTCATTTGGAACTGTAGATAAAGTGATTGATAAAAAACATAAAGTATCTCTTGCTATTAAGTATACAAATGCTAACGATGAGAAAAATATATCAGATGCACTATTAAAAGCAAACTGTAACGTCCTTCAAATGAGATACATCGGTAAAAAAGACCTGAAATATGTCTATATCATGGAATTAGCCGATGGTGACCTTAATTCTTGGTTAGAGAGAAAAAAGAAAAAGAAGTTGAAAATCAGTATAAATAAAATTTTAGAAATCGCAGATGGAATTAGAAGACAAATGGGTTGTATTTTTTTCTATGATAATAATTATGTTTACAGTGACATCAAGCTTGATAACATACTGTTTAAATGCGATAATCCAAATCAACTGAACAAGGAGAGATTTATATTAGGTGATTTGGGTAGCGCAGTTCCAACCGGTAACAAATATCCTACTACATTTCCAGCTTGGGACCTTAGGTTTGATAGAACATTAAAAAATAATAACCATAAAATGGCCAGTTTGTCTTGGCAACTTGGAATATTATTGTTGTTATTTTACAATTCATATGATATTAAAGATAAATTGTATTGGAAAAATATTGGAAAACAAAGTGAAAGTTCAATCTTAGAAATTGCAAAAATCCTTGATAAACATTATGGTCATGGTTTTGGTAGATATTTAGACCCAGACCCAAATTTGAGACCTTCTATTTTTGAACCTTTTATTAAAGTTCATAATACCAAAAAAACTATTCCATCTGGTTCTTCTCTCAAATTATCAGAACGAACTCTCAAAAAAATGTTAGTAGTTAAACTCAAAGAACTAGCAGTGAAACTAGGTTGTAAAGGAAACCTAAAAGTAAAGAAAGAACAACTCATTGAACTGATTATAGGATGTGGTAAATTAAAAACTAAATCACCTATCAAATCTCCCCATAAATCATTACCAAAACAAGCTTCAAAATTATCAGAAAGAACTCTCAAAAAAATGTTAGTAGTTAAACTCAAAGAACTAGCTGTGAAACTAGGTTGTAAAGGAAACCTAAAAGTAAAGAAAGAACAACTCATTGAACTGATTATGAAATGTGGTAAATTAAAAACTATCAAATCTGCCCATAAATCATTACCAAAACAATCACATCTATTAACAGAAAGAACTCTCAAAAAAATGACTGTAGTTAAACTTAAAGAATTAGCAACAAAACTAGCTTGCAAAGGAAACCTAAAAGTAAAGAAAGAACAACTCATTGAACTGATTATTAAATGTCAGAAAAAAATATCAGTATTGAAATCGATACATTCTCATCATGCACCACCTTCATCAATTAAATTTACCCCTGGAAATCTAAAAAAACTAAGAATAGTTGACCTTAAAGAAATTGCGGTAAAAGTAGGTTGTAAGGGTAAATTAAACATCAAAAAAGACCTTCTTATTCAACTTATTATTAGTTGTAAATTTAAGAAAACTCCTAGTCCCCCAAAACATCAATCAACAAAGAAAACTTCTTCTCGTAATTCAGAACTACCTATAGGATTATTATCTAACATAGGAAATAGTTGTTATCTTGATTCTGTACTATTATCCTTATTTACAGTTCAAAATGACTTTGTTGATAGAAATATCCTAGATACAGAACTAACAAAAAGAAATATTTCAAAACTATATTGTATACCAAAGGGAAATCCAAAAATTCCAGAAATAGACCTTTATAATAGACAGCAAGTTCAAAATGAACTTGTAAATATCACTAAATCAATTCGAGGTAAACGCAATGTTAAACAATGTACAGGCTTGAGAGGTATCATTAAAAGTTGTCCAAATCCAGAGAATTTCCAAGATGATAGACCAAAAGATGCAGGTGATTTCTTGGGATATATATTGAATATGTTTGATACAGATGTAGCGGTTAAACAATTTGATATTTATGTAACCAATAATCTGAATGCTAAATTAGAAGATATACCAAAGTTAGATACTAATGTAGACAGAACTTCTAGTGTTGTTCATACTATGTTTTATCACGATATGATGAATATAGAACCTAATACACCAACTAGATTATTAATATCAAGAGTTGAAGATTCAGGTGAACTTGACCCTGATAATTATTATAGAGGATATAAAAGATTAATCACAGTTGTAACCTTAGTAGATGCTCCTTATTTAATTATCAATCTACAAAGGAATAATCCAGTGGGTGATGATACGATAAAAACAAAAATCATGCCTTCTAATTCAATTATAGTTGGAGAGAATATTTTATCACTATCGGCTATCGTTATTCATAGAGGCGACCGTTCAGGTGGACATTATACAGCTTATTTGAAGATAAATGATGAATGGTATTACTATAATGATATGGGACCAAGTATAGTTAAAGTTGGAAGTTATAACAAATTGTTATCATCAAACCCATCACCGATGAAATACGGAACACTTTACTTTTATTCGTAAAGTATTTATCTATTATTTAATTTTGAATTGGATATGAATTCAAAATTTGATTATTTATATTATTAAACAGCAGGTGCAACTACAGGTGTAACTACAGGGTCCTTTGGAAAATGTTTCATCTTATTGAGATGAAACTGAATACTGTAATAACGTAGTGGTTCTGTTTCCTTCTTAGGGTTGTATCCAAGAAGTTTCTGAAGTTTAGCATCAGGAATAATCTGACGACGGTCTTCAGGGTTTTGAAGGTTATTTGTCTTAATATAGTCGCAAATATACTTAGTAACCTCAACACGAGAATGAAGGTCAAAGTCATTCCAGCACGTAAACTTGGCCAAATCCTTTGAAATACGAGTTGGTTTCTGAAAGCCTGAAACCACTTTATTTTTACGGACAGATTTCTTGTTTTTAACGAGACGAAAAGCCTGTTTTTCTAGCAAGTTAACCTGACGAACTACTTTTCGTAGGAGAGTAAGCACTTTGTTCTTCTTAAATGCTTTATCTGATTCTGTTAGAAGGGCCAATTCATCAGAAACAAGTTTACGAAGGCTATCAAATTGATTCTGGAGTTTCTCTACAGGGTCAGCTGGCTCATCCGCTTTTACTTCTTCCGAAGTTGAAAGAACTTCAACCGACTCGACTTCAGCCTCAACATCTGATTCTGACTTAACTACTACTGGTTCAGGAACTACTACTTCAACTTCAACTACTGGCTCAGGAACTACGACTACAGGTGTGGGAGCAGGTACTGGTACTACTACTTCTGAAACAACTTCGGTTTCAGCTTTCTTTTTGCTTACGCGAGATTTGGGTTTTGTTTGACTTGACATTTTTTATATTTTGAATCTATCTTTAAATCTGTTTATATTGTAAGGAAAACGAACCTCAAAATAATAGTAATTCAATTATTATTAGAAAATTGTATATTATAATTTATTTTGAAAAATATATTTTATATTGTAATACAATTTAAAATATTATATTCTATTCATCGTTTAAATTCCAAGGATAATCTACATATCTTGTATTCGCCAATACTTCATTCTTATACAGAATTTTACAAGAACTATAATCTCCCTCATTCCAAATTTCATTCAATAGCAATATCCTTTCGCCTTTTATTTCGTAAAACCCTTCCGTTAATTCTTCTACTTCCATAAATCGTTTCATTATAAATCCGACCATTCGACATATCAACCCATAATCGGTATTTACATAATCATCAAAATTAGACGCATTCAGCTCATTCAAAATCATACCGATAATCTTATTATATTTAGAACATGCCATTAATCCTATTGCTAGTCCGTCATTTCTATTCACTCCTAATACACCAACAAATGTTGGATTCAAATCAGTCCTCTTTATTATATTATCAAATGATGTTAGAGGTTGACAATCAATATCAACATATATACCTCCTTTATTATATAACATCACCATCTGTAGTATATCCTTTTTATGTTGAGTTTTCATACATGATTCATATTTTCTCTTGATAACAGGATTCAAATCATCAATCATATTCAATATCATATTCGTATCATAAAGAGTATAAGCATATCCAACTGATTCATCCTTAATTTTATCAATAACTTCTACAGGTATTTTCTTATGATTAAAAGGCTTAATACAAACCTGAAAAATATCCTTTTCTATAGTATCTAACTTTGGAATCAATATTATGTATGGTTGATTATTGAACTGATAAATAGAATAATTTTTTAGACATTGAATATATTCTAATTTTATACTAAAATTTATAATTATTATATCATTAAAATTACGGCTTGAAATCATATTGAAAATATCAGAATAATAGTTATCTCCATCGACTACATTCTCATCAATCATAAATAATACAGGTTCCAAAAAGGAGTCGATTATACCACCTAATAAACTTACTGTATTAGTTCCTGTATAACTATATACTTTATTACTTATGATACATTCTGTATCAACAGAATTGATTATATGAACTTCCCTAAAATCATCTATTACTTTCTCTTCAAAACAAGTCTCAATTCCAATAAATACTTTTGGATAGGATAAACATAACCTGGAAAAAAGGTTTGATACCCAACTCGATTTAATACTTTTAGGTTCTACTCCTGTTATGGTCTTTATAGCATTATCAAATACAATATTTCTATTTGCAATTTGTTTTCTCCTCTCGATAGATAAAAATTTCAAAGATTGAAAATAATCATCTATCGTTAAGTTCAACTGACCATCAGGGGTTAAAAACTGCAAATCATCATATTCTATAACTACATTACTATCGAATTTATAATATTGATTCCAGGATTTAGGAATAATTGGTTTTGCCAATGTTGATAAAGCTAGATGTAGAGTTGCGCTTGTCTTACACCCCAAGTATCCTTCAATATAAGAAGGATTAAAAAAGACATAATGTGCATTTTTCATTAGATTCATCATATCTTCGGTCTCTATTTCAACATGAACATGGAAATTTGGAATTTCCTTTAAAAATTTAAAATAGGATGGACTCGTTTTCCATATAATCAAATGGAAATCAATATCTTCAAACTTATTAAAAAAGGCAAAAGTAAATGAGTTTGGAACATTAAAACGACCAACAAAAACTACTTGAAGTCTTGTTTTTGTTTTTATCAATTCAAATTTATCCTGTTCTGATATAATATTATAACAAGGCATTGCATAAGGCATTTCACATATCGAGTCTAGTCTATTATAAAACTGTCTTGTACCGACTTTAACTCTTGATTCACACCTAGATAAATGCCAATGATTAATTGATATGGTTTTTTCACTATATCTATCTTTTATGATAGAATACGATGGATTATCGTCTGTTATCAGGAATAAAACATCGTATTCTATCCCTGATTCTAATATGTCGCCCGTTTTCCATTCAATTGTTTTCTGAAAGAATTTATTATACCAACTTGAATATGTTTCTCCAATATGATATCCATCTGTAAAAGATGAATATATATGAACTTCTACATCATAAGTATAACAGTACTCTAATAAGTACCCTAACATCTCAAAATGGATGTCTTCATTGTGATAAATTGCAATCTTCATTTTAGAGATAAATTCTTATTTTTTAAATTTGTTTCATATTAGAAACTAATTCAATATGTAAATATTTATAAATTTTTGAATTGGTTTCCAAATCAAAAATACAATTAATAATTATTTCGACCATACTTGGTAAAAGTAATCTTTACAAGGTGCAAAAACAGTATCATCGCCGGCTTTAGAATATATGACACTAAATCCATTTTCTCCCAATACATTATCAATATATCTCTTATGAGAAAGGTCCAAATAGTCATTTTCCATAATGATTTTATTGATATTAGTTAATATATCAGGCATATCTCGTAGTATATAATAGAAAGCTCCTTCACAATCCAATACTAGAGTATCAAAAGTGAATGGATACTTTTGACTAAGAGTTTTCCACGATATAGTATCTACAGATATGTATCCAGTTGGAACCACATTTGATACAAAAGTCTTACAATCATTCTCCTTTTGAATTAACTTACGTTTTGAAAGAGCACATGATTCAATATGAAAATCAAGGTTATTTTGGTTTTTATTATGCTCAAGTTGTTTTGAGAATAAAGGATTTGATTCCATCGTTACTAGATTTGTATTGTTATTTTTATTTAATATGTAGGCTATAACAAGACTGTTTCTACCGATATTACCTCCTATTTCAAGTACATTTTCATTGCCAGTTATGAACTTACAAGACATAATCTGTTCTGGATATTCTTCATCAAAAGAACCATATTCCAAGTTCAATTTAGAATGAATATATCTCAATTTTTGATTTGGATCTTCAGATGTCGTTTCACCCTCGTTTTCAATTTCTTTTTCACCCTCATTTTCAATGTCTAAAAATCTATTTTCAAATTCAGAAACAACATTAGAATATGATTTAGATTTAACCCATTTATAATTCTTTTCAGTAAACACATTATCAAGCTCATTATCAAGAACAAAAAATAGACTTCTTAATGCTTGATTTTGCCATTCTTCTGTTTTTGGGTCACCTGGAATGATAGAGCCTCTTTTTCCAACAGTCTCTGTTAATGCTGCTAAATCATTACATATTACAAATGTTTTTGATGCTGCTGCTTCCATAGCTACTCGACAACAAGTCTCTGCAAATGTACATGGATAAAACAAAATATGAGATTCAGACCAATATCTATTTAGTGTCTCTTTATTCACCCACCCATGATTTGATACAGTTTCTGATTGTTTTTCCAATAATCTTCGTATCTCATCTATTTCATCCTTATCATAATGAAGATAGGCTAAATCTAGATTGCAAAAAACATTTAATTTTGATTCTGGATATCGTTCAACTATTTGTGGAAACATTCTAAGTAAATACAATAATCCTCTATTTGGAAATGAAGGATAAATAAATGAATATTTATTCTTATTTTTATCTACATAATCTTCAGTATCAATTCCATAAGAAATAACAGAAGTTTTATTTTTAAAGGCTGGAAATAAGCTTAGAAATTGTTCTTTTTGCCATTCGGATATACATAATACTCCTGATAATTTGTTTGATAAAGGCACCAAATCACCCTCAATTGCAAGGTCATGCAAAACCAAGTATAATTTAGATATACTAAAAGAACTGCATATGCTTATAAAAATATATTCAGTATAACGACTTACCAAACATATATCTATCATATTCGTTAGTGCAAAATTAATGAAATTTTCAATTGGAATATACGTTACATTATTATAAACTTTATAACCCTCCTGTTCACTCTCAACACAATTGCAAAATACTATAACTCTATTATTATTATTGGAAGCTAGCGTTTCGGCATATTGAATCGACCACGTTTCTGAACCTCCCAATCCTTTGGTCTTCAATGTCTCCCCATCCCAACTACTCCATCCACCATTATCAACAAAACAAATCAACTTCCTATCACTCTTTAATTTTGGGATTTCTATATTCATATTACTTTGTTCAGTTTTCATTTTGATATACAGGCTGAAAATAGCAAACCATTTTTTATATGTAAAATTGTCCTTTGAATTATTAAGTAATATTTGAGCACAAAGCAATCCTAATTCGTAATCTTCAAAATTAAAACATAATGGAAGGAGAAATTTAGGAGCATAATCATCTGTTATATTCTCTCGTACATTCATATTTTTATGCACTTTTTGAATCATCATTACTCTCTTCAAAAAAGAATATGCTAATTCATTGTTATTGTTATTCAAGTAATGATACCCAATCATAAACAACGGATCCGGTATATCACTATCTTTATTATAACATTTCATATACATATCTTCAACCTCATTCCAAGGAAGGTTCGTATTTCTTTCTGATATCAAAGCAATCTTGAAATAAGAATCATATACCTCCTCTTCAAAACCGTTATATTCAGCCTCAGAACGATGTCTGTAGTATGTTAAAGCATTATCCCAGTCTTTCAAAGAAAAATAGGTCTCAGCCAAATAGTATAGACTTCTTGTATCAGCAGGATTTTCATTTAATTCATCAAAAAGTAATTCCAAGTCCTTTTTCTTCCGTTCCATAGTTCTTTCTTTCATAAATTCAGAAACAACATCAGTAATTCGACATAAAGTGAATGGTATGCTTAAGTTCATATTTTTCTCAATTATTTCATGTATTTTATATTGATATCGCAATCCTCTCTCTGGTTTAGTTATCCTATTGGACGAATATTGAGTTTCTACATCAGATATAAATAATGAGAACGAGTCTGCTACATCATCACCTCTAGCTATAGCAAGAAAATCTCTTAAATAACCAGTAATAATATAAGTATCATCCAACATCAGGTTAAAAGCACATTCAGAACCGGCTAGTTCAAGCAACCTGTTTCGACTATCCCTAAAGTTAATAAATGGTTCCTGATACAATATTCCTTCCTTATCAGATAATACATCATTAATTATCGATATAGTATTATCGGTCGAACCTGTATCTAGAATTGTCCACCTATCCATATACGGCTTATTTGCGATAAGAATATCACGGAAACCATCTCCTGCATTCTTAACCATTATCATTAGGTTAATCATATTATCATATTCTAAAACATATCCTTTCACCGGATCTTCTTTTAACCAATTCTTAAATTTATTACAAAATTCAGTCCAAATTAAATTGGAAATATAAACATATTTTTCGAAATACAATATTTTGTGCATAGCATCCATATCAGTATCATTCTTTGAAATGATAATTCCAATCTCATTTTCAATCGATAACTCATATTCTATATTTCGAAAGTTATTATAACTAATGATATTTACCTTTCGTTGAGAATCATAGAGTGATAGATTTTTCCTTATAGGTTCAAGTTGAGAATCACGAGAAATGTTAATCATATAAAATGAATCAATTAGATTGATTGGTATGTATCCTCCGAATTTAACTTTCGAACAAAACAACTCATTTAACCCCAAAGTTGAACTCAATTTCTTTAACAAACCAATATCTCTGTCACAATAAGACACATTTTCTCTTACGACCATTGGAGATAGATTAACTTCTGCAATATTAAATTCATCTTCATCTACAGTATACGTCTTATTATGGATAATAATTTCTTTCATTTTTAAGCTTATTTTTCATAGCTATAAATCAAATTATTTTTGGATTGATTTTCAACATCTCCCTTATAAATGAGACTAATTCCTTCTTTATAGAAAAACATCTCCTTGGAGGAGAATTATCATCATAATCATTAATATCAATTTTGACCTCATTTACAATATGGTTTTCATCGTCATTGTCAATGTAGATTCCAGAATCAAGCTTGATATCTATTAGTGTATCTAACTTAACTTTTGTAAATTTAATCTGTTTATCACCCTTCATTTATTATAATTCAAATGAAGCTTCAAATATATTTATTATATTAGTTGTAACAGAACTATTTACGATTTGAATAAAAGGAGATAAGTTTAAAGTTGTACTTCAGTTCAAAGTAAGATTATAAAAGATAAACTCTTTTACAATTCAAAAAAGAAGATAATTACATATATTATTTATCTCCTAAAGTAAAAGGAGATAAGTTTAAAGTTGTACTTCAGTTCAAAGTAAGATTATAAAAGATAAACTCTTTTACAATTCAAAAAAGAAGATAATTACATATGTTATTTATCTCCTAAAGTAAAAGGAGATAAGTTTAAAGTTGTACTTCAGTTCAAAGTAAGATTATAAAAGATAAACTCTTTTACAATTCAAAAAAGAATATAATTACATATGTTATTTATTACACATATATCTTCTTGACAACCCCAATTACCTTCGTTCGTCCTTCTGATAACAAAATCTTAGTTCCTAAAGGAAGATATTCATTTTGATAAGCAAACTCAAATGTAGCTAATGCTTGGTCGCCAGTTCTTAATATATTATCTTCAAATTCTGTAGGCCGACTACTAGTCTTACTTATGATATCACTTAGTCTAACAGTCTGACGTATCGACAATCCATTCAATACTGGTGAATACCCAACCCTAATTGTTGTTGTATGAGAATGCAATATCTTTATATCAGCATCAAATTTCTTGATAAATAACTGTTGACTTATTTCTGATAATATAACATTCCCTCGACGAATACTCTTCCTATTAACTATCTTTTTTAAACCCAAACATATATAAGAACCATAACTAGCAGACTGAACAGGAACTCGTTTAGAATGAATAGACTTTACCGTAATAGATTCATACTCATTATTATTTGGTCCTAAAAACAACTTATCTCCAACCTTTATTTTACCAGAAACTAAATTTCCTCCAACAACAATTCCAATCCCTGTTACATTCCAAATATAATCGATAAAGAATTTTACATTATTATCAACTACTTTTATCGGTTCTTTTTTCAATACATTCAAGAACTGTCGTATATTATCAAACCCTTCTCCAGTTATATTTGATATATTAAATATTGGGACTATGCTTTCCGTATTCATCTGCTTCGCACAAGTCAATATGTCTTGTATATTATTAATTTTTACCGGTATCCTTCTTACGATAGGAGACTTCAAAATCTTGTTAATAGTAGTCATTGTATCTTTGTATACTTTCTCATTATCAACAATCATATCGATTTTAGTAATTACAAAAGCAAAGGGAATACCAAGTGTAATACATAAGAATATATGCTCTCTTGTCATTCTTAATACACCTCTATTCGCTCCTATCATTATAAAACACATATTAGGGGGAGATGAAGTTAAACCAAGAATTGTAGTCTTTAGATATTTCTCATGTCCTGCAAGGTCGAAAAATGTAACTATCTTTGAACTTGCTCTCACGATATCAGGCCAACTCATCTTTCCACATATACTACGATAGTTCACAATTTCTCCAGTCTCGTCAAACCCTAAGATTTGATGAGATATTGATGATGTTCTACCAGATTTGATTTCATGTGGATAATTAAATATCATCGACCGAGCATATCCTCTTCCGTCATCAAAAATACCGTTTACTATCGCACCTGTAAAAGTACTTTTGCCAGAATCAACACTTCCAGCAATAGCAATACTCAAATCAATATATTTATTATCGTTTCTCTCTCTCACCATAAGTTCATATATCTTCTTATTTGAAGAAATTGGAGTTGAAGATAATAGGGTAATTACATAATTATTCATTTGAGCAGCACTATTTAAGATCCTAACGGTCTCTTCATATTCATTCTCTGTTATTCCTGTAATCATTCCTTTATCCTCAACACCAAGATTGTATATACATTCACCATCACCTTCCTCTGTCCTGAATCTCATTTGACTAGATAATTTCTCTATCCTTTCTTCATCCTTATTTATCAGTTTCAACTTATATTCAATATTTCCATCTTCTCTTTCAGGTGGCATCTTAGTTTCTCGTATATTCATTATAAAATTTTATAATATCACCTTAATTTTAAGTTGCTAATTTCATAATTCACATAATAATATGCTATAATAAATGACACCTTACATATATTTGTAACCGATACTAATTCGGTTAGTAACTTGGCCCATTGTGAAAATCCATTTAGATTGTGTTCAAATCAACTCAGTAAATTTCTTCATATCGATAAAACATATCTTAAAATTAATTTTGATTAAAAGTTAATTTTTATTAAAAAGGAGAAGGCAAAAAGATTATTTTTGGAGGAGGAGGACAAAGTTTATTATTTATCGCAGTGATGATATCCTGTCGATATTGATGTATCTCTGGAACACTGTTTATCCAAACACTAACATCTTCCTTTGTCAGTTTTTCATATGGTATAAAGTTGGTAATATTATTAGTATTAATAGGACTAGAATAAAACATAGCACTACTATAGCTATCACCGATATCTGGGTCAACATAAGTTCCAACGTATTTCCAATTTATAGTGAAAATAAAATTTTTATATTCTGTATATTGTGGATATGCCATAAAACCATCTACAAAGAAATCAAATCTGGTATTATTTAGATTTGCTAGTTGGTTAGGAAGAGGAGTTACAGGAACTTCTGGAATAATAGGAACAAAAGGTATTACAGGAACATCGGGATTAACTAAAACATCGGGATTAACTAAAACATCGGGATTAACTAAAACATCGGGATTAACTAAAACATCGGGAGTAGGAAGAACTTCAGGAGTAGGAAGAACTTCAGGAGTAACAGGAACATCAGGAGTAACAGGAACATCGGGAGTAGGAAGAACTTCAGGAGTAACAGGAACATCAGGAGTAACATCGGGAGTGACTAAAACTTCAGGAGTAACTAAAACGTCAGGAGTAACTAAAACTTCAGGAGTAACAGGAACATCGGGAGTAACTAAAACTTCAGGAGTAACAGGAACATCGGGAGTAACTAAAACTTCAGGAGTAACAGGAACATCGGGAGTAACTAAAACATCAGGAGTAGGAAGAACGAGTTGATTATTTATTGAATTGATAATATCATTTTGATATTGATATAATTCTGGAATACTATTTATCCAAACACTAATATCTTCCTTGGTTAGGTTTTCATAAGGTATAAAGTTGACAATAGTACTGCCGTCAATAGGACTGGAATAAAACATTTCACATTTGTATACGGGGTCAATATACGTTCCGACATACTTCCAATTTATCGTAAAAACGACATTCTTAAAATCAATAGATTGTGGGTAATCTGTAAAGCTAACTATAGCAAAATCGAAACTTATATTATTTATATTTGTGGACATTGTCTTTATAGAAGTAAATTAATTTTATAAGTAGAATTATGTTCTTATCATATATAAATCAATGGCCGACGAAATAGATATTGATAACCTTCTTTCCAATTGGTTTGAAGCTAAACAACGAATTGCTGAACTTGAAAAGAAATGCGATAAATATAAGTCTATCGCTGATAAAGTGTTAAATATTAAAGGTGAAGACAGTCTCAAATCGAAGACATTAAAACTTACAAAATCAGATATTGAAAGACAATCTATTTCTAAAAAGGATGTTCCTAAAGATATTTGGAAAGCATATGCTAAACTCTCTTCATTTTCAACATATAGGCTTACTCAAATTAAGAAAAAGTAAATTTAAAACCATAATCACCATATAAAAAATGCAAGAATCAAAACCTGAAACTGAAATGGAACCGGAAACTGAACCTAAAGCGGAGAACAATAACGAAGAATATGTGCCTTCTCATAATATGGAAGGTAAATATGCAGTATTGGCCGAGACTAATAACCAATTCAAAGAAACTTGGTACTACTTAATTAGACATGATACAAATAATGATGCTCTGGATTATCTCTATAAACAACTAGATTCTATCGAATGGGAGTATCTTGAAAACTACTCTACCTTTTCTCTCGACTTGGAAAATCTGGTTTCACCACAGACTGCAAAAGAGCTTACAAAGGTATGTATCAACGATGGCTCTCCTCATAGGAAGTTCGACGGAACCCTCGAGTTTATCAACTTTGAGTTTCGTAAGAAGGATAACAACATCGTCCGATTAATTAAAGTATGTGAAACAATCGGTAGTGGTAACATTGAAAATTATGTTGAAGGAGAAGACTTTGACCCTGAAGATTACGAGGAAGAGGGAGAAGAAGAAGATGAGGAAGAAGATTCGGACAGTAGTAGTAGCAGTGAATCTGAAGAAGAGGAAGAAGACAAACCATTACCACCACCTCTTCCTACAAAAACGAAAGGAGTGAAAGGAGTGAAATCAAAACAAAATTAAACGTATTACAATTTAATTTTCCATTTATTTAATAAATGGATAATTCAAAAATCATTGTCTATGCAATATTATTTCAATTGATACTGGTAATTTTAATTATATCGAGTGCTTTTTTTAGTTCTGAATCAGGTCTATTTTCGACCTTCAAAAAAATACCATCAACTGCTTACATTATTACTGCAACCAGTATACTGTTGACTTATATGTCAATTCAAAGCGCTTCCTTTAAAGAAGCTTGTACTGTTGGTTTTAATATTGTTGATAGAGCTGAAAAGCATATATTTGAAGAATTCGTTAAATATCACGATGAAGTACCCGTATTTATAGACTCAATGCAATTCAAAATTGATAAACCTAAACCTAAACCTCGAATTCCCAATACAGCAAAACAAGATATCGTAGAAAACTATATTTCAACCTTAATATTCCAATCAGTAGAAGATTATATCATAAGTGCTGTCATCACAGACTTGAGTGACAAAGAATGGTTTATTATGTTTACAGGTTGGTTTCAATCTGATATTCTAATTGAACTTTGGAAAAAATCATATATCAACTTTGCTGAATATACTGTAAAGTATATCAATACTCTTATTGATTTTTGTAAACAGAATAATTCGTCTTTTACTTCATATGATAAAATCAATGAAATTTGTGGTTCATTTGTTCTTTCTCCCAACTATCCAAATTTGCTCAAGAAAGAAGATAAGTACAACATATCTTTTAAAGGATATTAACCTCAATATCAATCTAAATTATTTACAATAATTTAAATTGCAATTCACCTTAAAAATTATTTTCTGTTAAGGTTCCTTCTACATACAATTTATTTGCCTCTTCCTTATCAGGACAGATTACTCTGCTACCCAATGAGTTACATCTACAAAAACCATCCTTTCTTCTAATGATTAGAACAAGACCAATTATTACAGCAACAATTACAAAAAATACAAGACCGACTTTAAAGTTTTCGTTTTCAAACAAGGACATTTATTATTATTAGGATAAATATATTTTACATTACTCCATCTATACGATTTTCAGAGAAAGTATTACAACGACTTTCACTATTTAACGGACTAGGTTCAATTACAGTTGAACCATTCTTCATAGGACACTTCAAAGGCATATCATATTGTACACCTCCATAATCATTAACGTAGCTAGGACCACGTACCGCATAGGAGACAAAAAAATTCTCCTTACTCCCCTTATCCTCAATCCGAATTTCATCATATGCATTATTCATCTGACGATACATCGTCATTCCCTTTTGTCTAGTTGCCATTTATTATCGTTAATAAATTAAAATGAAATTTTATAAACCATACACTTAAGATTAGGCACAATACAATGATTTCTGAACAAGATACATGGACTATTCTTGATGACTATTTTAAGAGAAATGGCTTGGTTAATCATCAAGTTGACTCATTCAATTACTTTGTCAACGTTGGTATATCAAGCATTCTCCGAGACGAACCTCCAATTATTATCAATAAGGGAAATAACAAGTACTCCCTTATTTTCAGTGATGTTTATATACAAAAACCAACCATCATTGAAGAAGACAGAGAAATTCGAGCATTCAATCCTTCGGAAGCACGACTTAGAGACTTAACATATGATTCCCCAGTATATGTTACTGTTACCGAAATTATCGAGAATGAAGGAGAGAATCCAGAGATTAACAAATATAACAGAATTATTCTCTGTCGTATTCCCGTTATGCTCAGGTCGAGCAAGTGCTATCTTACAAATATGACTCCGACCGAAAGAATTGAAGCTGGAGAATGTCCTTACGATGAAGGTGGTTACTTTATTATCAAAGGAAAAGAAAGAGTTATAATCTCACAAATTAGAGGTGCTTACAATATCCCTTTAGTATATCTTCAAAAGCACGGGGACCGATTCAAATATATCGCCGAGGTCAGAAGCATGTCGGACGAAACAGGACATTCAGTCCTTATTCAAGCCATGGTTGGTAATGATGACAGGAGTCTACTCTTTTCTCTCCCTTATATAAAAGAGTATATCCCGATGGGCATCGTGTTTAAAGCTATGGGTATTATCGATGAACAAGATATTGTCAACTACATCGGTCTCTTTACTGATAATGCAAAAAAATACATTAAGCTCATTCTTCGCGACGCATATGTTGTTGAACAAGAAGATGGGTTTGAAATGTTTAAAAGTCAATGCAAAAAAGACAACGATGATATGACTGATGAGGATATCCAAGAAAGCTGGGATGAAATGGAACTGGAAGACCAGATACCTTGGAAAAATATTGCTACACAAAAGGCTGCTTTAGAATATATCGGTGCTTATTCTCTTCATATCATCAAGGAAGAAGAAAGATTTGATTATGCTTATCAAGTGGTTCACAGTGACCTATTTCCCCATATAGGTGTTACTGCATCCATTAAAGAAAAAGCATTCTTCCTCGGACATATCATCAACAAACTTATTTCAACTCATATTGGAATCAGAAAAGATGATGACCGTGATAATATGATGAACAAACGAGTTGAATCACCAGGAATCTTATGCCAAGAACTTTTCAGACAACTTTTCAAAAAATATACAGAAACAATCGTCAATGCAATTGATAATAAGAAACAGAATCCTAACGCAATCTCTATTATCTCCAAACTTACAACGATTACCAACGGAATCAGGCATTGCTTTAGTACTGGAAAATGGGGTGTTCCAAAGAACAACTACATACGAATGGGTGTCTCTCAAGTTCTTTCGAGACTTTCATATGGAGGTGGTCTTTCACATTTGAGAAGAGTATCAATTCCAGTTGGAAAGGAATCTAAAAACTCTAAGATTCGACAAATCAATCCTTCCCAATTGATGTATATCAGTCTTCACGAAACTCCAGAAGGTCACGCTGTCGGTATCGTTCTCAACCTCTCTTTATCTGCAAAAATATCGGATAAGTTTTCTAAAATCCTCGTGAAAGAGGTTATTCAACAATGCGAAAACATCATCCTTATTAACAACTTTGATGACAGAAACGATAAGACAAAAGTATTCCTTAACGGAATGCTTGTTGGAATGACTGAAGACCCATATGCTCTTATGGATGAAATTAGACTCTTTAGAAAATCAAAAATGCTCAAATACGATGTATCAGTAAGCTATGATGATGTCGATGAGAATATTAATATTTTCTCAGACGAAGGTCGTTTAATTCGACCTGTTTTTACAGTGGATGAAGACCATCTTCGAATTACAAAAGAAGATTTGACAAAGAACTGGGATGAATTGGTTGAAAATGATTTGGTTCGATATGTTGATGTATCAGAAATTAACAATTCCGTGGTTGCATTCTATCCTCAAGAACTTACAAAATATCGGAATGATTATTGTGAGATTAATCCGTGTTTGATGTTTGCCGTTATGGATGGTACTATTCCATTTGCTGAGCACGCTCCAGCTCCACGGAATTGCTATTCGGCTAGTCAATGTAAACAGTCAATGAGCATGTATTGTTTGGCTTATCAATCACGAACATATACCCATGCTCATGTTCTTTCTTACCCTCAGAAACCTCTTGTCAATACTAAACTTGGACAGTTTATGGGATTCAACGATATGCCAGCTGGAATCAACGTTATCGTTGCAATTGCTTGTTATTCAGGGTAAACCTTTGGTTAAGCCCAAGTCATTCCAAAAGAATGGCTAGTCCTTTCATACAGGGCAACATAATCAAATTGCGGGAAACTCCTTTAGTAATATTATATAATCTTGGTTTAATAGTTTAAAGTATACTGAAAATGATAATTACTTGTAGAGACTGTAAAAACAATTTTGAAGCTCCTAATAGGAGAAACAAAAAGTGTCAACCTTGTGTAAAAACGAGTTTGAAATTAAGGTCGAAAATATATAAAAAAAATAATAAAGAAAAAGTTACTCTGTATAATAAAGAGTATAAGGCAAAAAGTAGAGATGAAATTAAAGAATATAACAGACTATACAATATTCAAAACAGAGTTGAAATACAGACTAGACAGACTCGAACACATAAGGAAAGGAGAAAAACTGATATGAACTATAAAATGTCTATTGTATTGAGAAATAGATTGAAAAAGTTTTATAAAGGTAATAGAAGCAAGATACAAAATGTCATCGGATGTTCAGTTCAAAATTTTAAATATTGGATTGAATATAATTTTAATAATGAGATGAACTGGAATAACCATGGAACTGTATGGCATATAGACCATGTGTTGCCTTGTTCTAAGTTTAACCTAGAAAATGATGACGAAGTGAGTATATGTTTTAACTGGAAAAATCTCAGACCTTTAACAGCAAGTAAAAACTTAGCTAAAAATAACAAGTTACAATACAGGGATATTTTAAATCATATTATAGTTACAGAATATTTCTATAAAATAAACAACCAAGATTATAATAATATAAACTATGACCACTTTGCTACTAAGCTGTTAAAGAAATCTAACGGTGGCCCAAGCTAATCACTTGGGGTATAGTAAAAAGGCAAGTGGGATAAGGACAATCCGCAGCCAATCTTCTTCATCCGATAAGTCAGGATAAGAAGCAGGTTCAACGACTAGATGATTATGGGCATGAGAGATTCGACAAATCTCAATGATTGCTTAAGGTATAGTCTAAACCCACATGTAAATGTGTTTGAATGTAGTCTTATCAAGTCGTATGTTAGGCTTGAAGGGCGAGTTTCAAAATCCAATGATGGTAAGAGGAAATGCTTACTTGAGGATGGTATTCTTGATAATCAAGAGGATTCGGTTATAATAAATCACGGGGCAATTCAAAGGGGATTATTTTGGGCTACTACATATAAGACATTGGTTGAAGAAGAGAAGAAACAAGGTTCATATATCTTTGAGAAAATTGGTTCTCCTCCTCTCGATAAAAGAAAGAAAAATGTAAACTATCATCTTCTTAATGAGAATGGTGTTGTCAGAACAAGAAATCCTGATGGTTCTGCTGTCTATGTTCAGCCTGAAGATGCAATTGTTGGAAAAGTATCGATTCAAAGCAGTAAATCAGGACAAGAGACACTTTCTTGTTGCTCCCTGATTGTAAAGAAGGGTGAAGAAGGATTCATTGATAAAGTATATGATTTCAAAACTCCGTCAGGTTATAGAATGGTTAAGATAGTTATTCGAAAGGTAAGAATTCCAGAAATTGGAGATAAATTTGCAAGTCGGACAGCACAAAAAGCTACTCTCGGAATGGTATATAGCCAACAAGATATGCCTTGGACACAAGATGGAATGACTCCCGACCTTATCATCAATCCTCATTGTATTCCCAGTCGTATGACCATCAATCAACTTCTCGAATCTGTTCTCGGAAAATCATGCGCTTTAGAGGGAAAGTTTGGTGATGCTTCTCCCTTTGGAAGTAACAGCATAGATATTGCAGACCACCTTTGTGACAGACTTGGAATGAACAAACACGAGAGAAGTGGAAAGGAATTATTGTATTCAGGCTTTACAGGAGAACCAATCGGTGAAGTTTTTATCGGACCTGTTTATTATCAACGATTGAAACATTTGGTTTCCGATAAAATGCATAGTCGTTCTACAGGTCCAATTACAACTTTAACAAGGCAACCACTTGAAGGTAGGTCAAGAGATGGAGGTTTACGAGCTGGAGAAATGGAATGTTCAGCTATCATTGCTCACGGAGCTTCGAGGTTCCTAAAAGAACGGATGTTTGAACAATCAGACCCCTTCCAAATTCCAGTGTGCGAGTCTTGTTCAAACATATCTACAACTCAAAAGGAATGCAGAAATTGTCATACAAATAATGTAGTTAAGTTGAATATTCCCTATGCAAGCAAATTGTTGATACAAGAGTTAAATGGCATGCTTATCAAGACTGAATTCAAGTCGAAAAAATAAAAGATTTATCTAATCATATAATATCATTTTTAATGATATTATATTCTGTTTCCTATAATAAATGAATAAATTATCTCTCAGTAGATTAAAGATAATAGCAAGAAAATCCGGTTCTACTGGATATTCGACTCTTAACAAAAACGATCTCATCGATTTCATTGGAAAAAGAACAAAATCACCAAATACAACTGTAATACAACTCAAAAAAATGGCTAAAGAGTTAGGAGCAAAAAACTACTCAAATGTTCTGAAAAAAGATCTTGTTAGACTTGTTAATTATAAATTAAAAAAAAGTATAATTTGTTCACCTTCAATGAAAACAAATAGATTAAGTACCAGCTTATTAAAATCATATCGAAAATCTACACCTAAAAATAAACCATCGCCTAGAAGACAAGATATTTCTATTCTTGAGGAAATTCAAGCTAGAAGAGTGCCTACTCCACAGAAACAACCCACTCATAGAAGACAAGATATTCCTATGAATATCTTTGAACAAATTCAAGCTAGAAGAATATCTACTCCACAGAAACAACCCACCCCTAGAAAGCAAGCTATTCCTATGAATATGCTTGAACAAATTCAAGCTAGAAGAGTATCTACTCCACAGAAACAATCAGTATCTCAAAAGAAAGCTATTCCTATGAATATGCTTGAACAAATTCAAGCTAGAAGAGTATCTACTCCACAGAAACAACCCACTCATAGAAGACAAGATATTCCTATGAATATGCTTGAACAAATTCAAGCTAGAAGAGTATCTACTCCACAGAAACAAGCTATTCCTAATAATATGCTTGAGCAAATTCAAGCTAGAAGAGTAGCTACTCCACAGAAACAAACCACCCCTAGAAAGCAAGCTATTCCTATGAATATGCTTGAACAAATTCAAGCTAG
>B570J29635_1000002_pt1 | contig 61562 bp, 59 predicted proteins | sample LakMenEpi15Mar12_FD_29635 | JGI IMG/M metagenome (IMG submission 29635) | reverse complement strand
CATACACGATGTGTACCTTTTGATACCGAAGACGACTATACTGACTATGTTATCTGGCTTCATCAAAATGGTGGTGGATTGGATTCGGTTACTTTGTCTTGTATTTTGGAGAATGAACCATGGGAGTTGAAACATCATTCTTTATTTTTATATTTTCTAAATTCTGGGGTAAATTTAACTTCTTCAGCAATTCGTACAGCATGTGAATTTGATAATGTGGATGCTGTTAAGTTATTGATTCAATTCAATTGTCCTTGTGATGAGGAGCTACGGGCAGTTGAGAAAGCAATTAAAAACCAGAATATCGAGATAATGAGATTGCTTTATGACTATGGTTGTCCTATGAGAATTAGACATCTGTATTTAGCTGCAACACACGGGTTGGTGAATCCATTTGAATTTCTGGTTCAAAGGGGGTGTCCTTGGAACGATACGGTTATTCAAGCACTCGAGAGAGATACTCCTAGACATAACAGGTGTTTAGAGTATATAATTGAGCATGGTGATGGTGATGGTGATTAAATTACAAATTGCACTTAAACTGACACTGATATTGGTATTATAATTATAATAAGTAATTACAATACATTAAAGAATTCATATTATTCTCAGTCCAAACTAAATATCAGAAAAAAATGATTTTTAACTAGACTACAAATGATAATCAGGCACAATGGAGTATAACAATGAATATAAGAGTATGACTATGACTATTGATGATGTCCCTGAGTGGATTCATCAGTCTGAACTTTACAGGAACTTTGAGGAGGGAGAAGGTGAATTTCAGGTCAATTCGGATTTCGTAGTGTCGAGTTCGAAAATTGAAAATCAGGTAGATTTTAGGAATGTGATTCAAGCATGTATTTTCTGGTCTATTGACGAGATTCCTCGTTCTGTTTTCGAGTATGTTTTCGTTGGAAACACGTATGAAGATATGAAGAATATGTTTTTGAACAACGAAGACCTTTGGGAAAAACTCGGTATATTATCGGGAGTTGAAAGATTGAACTCGTGGTTTGTATTTCCTATGATGCAACAATTCGCATCAAGAGGTTATACTGATTGCATCGAGTTTTGTCTATCATTATTCTATGACCAAGAAGAAATGGATATATTACTGTCTCCTGACGTTTATTCTAAAGTGATTCAAAGTGGGTTGGATGTTTATAGAAAGATTCAAGTTATGACCGAACTGAAAAATATGGGTTTTCGTATACTACACACGAGTTGCGTTCCTTTCGATACTGAAGATAATCTGGGGTGTTTTATTTGGCTTCATCAGAATGGTTCTCCTATTGATACTAATACATTATCAGCTATTATAGAGAATGTATCTTCTGACGATTACTTATTATATACTCTGAAGTCTGGAGTCAAACTAAGTGTAGATACTATGACTGAAGCTTGTGAATTTAACAATTTGCAAGCAGTTAAGTTGTTAATTCAGTTCAAATGTCCTTGTAATGAAAAAGCACTTGCGAAATCGATTAAAGAAGACAATATTGATATAATGGGACTACTTTGTGATTATGGGTCTCCGATGACAGTTCGACATATGTATAAAGCTGGGAAGTATGGTAATTTGAGAGCATTAAAGTTTCTTTTTCAACGGGGTTGTCCTTGGGATGGAACGGTTATGAGAGTTATTGAAAATCAAGATACACCTGAGCATATCGAGTGTTTACAGTATGTAATTGACAATCTCATCGAACAATAAGTGAGAGCAATAAGTGAGAGTAGATGAATGAATAATAAAGTTTTATATTGGTATCCAATATAAAATTTCAAGTGACATATAGTCGATAAGTGATATAATATTTCTAAACGTAACATCCAGATAGATGAACGACTATTACGAGAATCAAATGACTCATAAATTTATTTATTGTGATATAATAAATGAATATTTTAAGTCCAAAAGAAGTTGATAGAATGAAAATCTTTAAAGATACATACAACGCACTTTATATAAAGGACTTTTCAGAAGAAAAATTAAATTATGTAAAATCAACTTCAAATCCAATTCAAAATAGGTTGATTGATAACCTGAATTCTAATCATTCATATGATCAGGAATTTATAGAAGGACCAGTTGGGATAAGAAAATTTAAGCTGGAAATCAATGGTAAACCTAAGAAGTCTATTTATTTATTCGGAGAATATCATAGAAATACAACAGGAGAATGTGAGCCAAATCCATCAATAGAATTTCAAGAGTATATATATCGATTATCAAGAGAGACACCGTCATTTTTTGATGTTTACGTTGAAATACCGTTGCTCAAGTCTGAAATTAAAAGCAAAACAACCAGTTTATTCGTATTTAGAATGGTAGCGCGTATGATGTTTCAACATAAGAATATGAGCTTTATGACAGCTTTTAGACTTTTAAAAAATCCTAAAGATACACCCGCTACATCAGGTTATATGTTTAAAAAATTAGAAACCAGATTTAAAGATTGTATTCAGCCTGCAACCAGGAAAAATAATCCTATGTGTGATTTGATGAGAATACACTATGTTGATATCAGAACAACTTGGGACATTAAGGATGATGCTTCTATGTATACTGAAGATGTTGCTTTACACCTTTTACGAAGTCTATTTAGATCAGGTTTGGAAATAAATAAGAAATCGAGAGAAATAATGGATGTAGTCAAAAGAGTCAATCTTGATAATAATGTCATTTTGAGTATGTTAAAGAGACTGATAAAAGGTGATAAGATTAATCTATTGGATGTTTTCTACGAGAATAAATCATTAAAAAAGGAACTGAATGCCTCTTATAAAAAAGCTGAAATTATAAGATTCTTAAAAGTGATGTCTCATGCAAAAGTAGGTAATGTCCCTTTATTTATTTCCGGAATCAAAAGTTTGATTAGTTCAATTGAAAACAATACTGAAGTAAATTTAAATTTTATAAAAAAATCAGAAAGTGTCTTTTTGAACTTAAACTCATTACTACTTGATTGTTATTGTCTGTCGAGGATTTTCAAGTTTCATAATGTAAAAAAGAATAAAAATAAGGACGAATTTCAGCCGGAAGAAAGTAAAAACATCATCATCTATGTTGGTGATAACCATGCTGCTAATATGACTGAATTTATAAACTCTATCGGTTTTAACCCTGTATACAGTTATTATGAACCGAAAGAAAAGAGCTGTATAAATATGAAGAAACCTAATATGTATTTAAGAAGAAATTTACCATTGATTCCTATTGTTAATCAACCTATTGTTAATCAACCTATCGTTAATCAACCTATTGTTAATCAACCTATTGTTAATCAACCTATCGTTGCACCTGTAAAAAGGATACCATTATCACAACTGGACCAAAGTACTCTTAAAAAGTTAAAGGTAGGTGAACTTGTTAGTATAGCAAAACAAATAGCTTGTAAAGGATATACAAGACTAAAGAAAGCCGACCTTATTGAACTCATTATTAAAACTATAAAGATGATACAATCTCCTCCTAAAGCTCAAGTTAAGCCTCCAAAACAATCTCCTCCTAAAGCTCAAGTTAAACCACCAAAACAATCTCCTCCTAAAGCTCAAGTTAAACCACAAATGAATCAAGTATATCTAAATAAATTAACTGTAATACAACTTCGAAATTTTGCTAAAGAAATAGGTGCAAAAGGATACTCAAAACTAAATAAAGCAGACCTTATTGTATTCATTATCAATATGAATAAATGATATACTAAGTAAGAAATTTAATTACCACGCAATATATAAATGGATGATTTATCACAAGATGAACTTGAAAAAGTCAAAATCTTTAAAGATACATATAATGCACTTTATATAAAGGATTTTTCTGATGAAAAATTAAATTATGTAAAATCAACTTCAAATCCAATTCAAAATAGGTTGATTGATAACCTGAATTCTAACCATTCATATGATGCAGAATTTATAGAAGGACCAATTGGAATACGAAAATTTAAGCTGGATAAACCTAAGAAGTCGGTTTATCTATTTGGAGAATACCACGCAAATACAACGGGTGAATGTGAGTCAAAACCATCAATTGAATTTCAAGAGTATTTATATCGATTGTCAAAAGAGACTCCATCATTTTTTGATGTCTATATCGAAATACCGGCAGTCAAGTCTGAAATTAAAAGCAAAATTAACAGCATAATCATATTTCAAAAGGCCGTCATGCTTATGTTTAAGAAGAATATAAGTTTCATAAAAGCTTTTAACCGTAATAAAAACCCAACAGAAACACCCATTACTACAGGTTATATGTTTAACAAAATACAAAAGAAATTTAAAGATTGTATTCAGCCTGCAATTAGAAAAAGTAATCCTATATGCGAGCTGATGAGGATACACTATGTTGATATCAGGTCTACTTGGGATATTAAGGATGATGCTTCTATGTATACAGAAGATATTGGTCTAACCCTTTTACGAAGTCTATTTAGAACAGGCGTTCGATTAAAGAAAAATCAAGAAGAAATAATGGATGTTGTCAAAAGAGTCAATTCACATAATAATGTAATTTTGAATATGCTAAAGATACTGATAAAAGGTAATAAGATTAATCTATTGGATGTCTTCTGTAAGAATAAATTATTAAAAAAGGAACTGAATTCATCTTATAAAAAAGAAGAAATTGTAAGATTCTTAAAAGCGATGTCACATAAAAAAGTAGGTAACATCACGTTATTTATTTCTGGAATCAAAAGTTTGATTAGTTCAATTGAAAACAATACTGAAGTAAATTTAAATTTTATAAAAAAATCAGAAAGTGTCTTCTTAAAGTTAAACTCATTACTACTTGATTGTTATTGTATGTCGAGGATTTTCAAGTTTCACAATGTAAAAAAGAATAAAAATAAGGAAGAATTTCAACCTGTGGAAAGTAAAAACATCATCATCTATGTTGGGAATGCTCATGCTCGTAATATGGTTGAATTTTTAAGATTTATCGGTTTTAAACCTACCTACAGTTATTACGAACCAAATGAAAAGGGTTGTGTAAATATGAAGAAACAGAATACATATTTACCAAAAAAATCTCCAGTTATATTTAATCATAAAACTCAACAAAATACTCCATCATCAAGGATAAATCAAACTGCACTTAAAAAGTTAAGAATAATTGAACTTGTTGATATAGCAAAACAATTAGGCTGTAAAGGATATTCAAAGATGAAGAAAACGGACCTTATCGACCTCATTATGAAAAGTAAAAAAATACAATCTCCTGTTAAACAACAAGTTAAATCTCCAGTTAAACAACAAGTTAAATCTCCTGTTAAACAACAAGTTAAATCTCCAGTCAAACCACAATTGCAACCTCCTATCAAACCACAAATGAATAATCCATTATATCTAAACAAGTTGACTGTAGTTCAACTTCGAAATTTTGCTAAAAAAATACATTTGAAAGGATACTCAAAACTAAACAAATCCGACCTTATTGAATTCATTATCAGTATGCAAGAATGATATGATAAATCACTTGTAAATCAGATTAAATACAAACAATTATATTTAATCTCAATCCTATATTAAATTAAGAATAAAAAATATTAATTAGAATATGTCTAATTCAAATCAAACTGAATATCATATGAATATTTTTCAATGTATTGATACAAGAAAGTTAAGTCTTAATGAAGTTCCAGTATGGCTTCGAGACTCCTTTTTATTCAAGAACTTTACAGAAGGAAACGAGCTGAATGATACAATTACAATCGATTCTCAATTCATTTGTGAATCAACTGATATCGATAACTTTAAAGACTATATTCAAGTCATTTCTGTAATGAGCTATTGGCGAGTCAATCAGATTCCATACAGTATCAGATATGCTCTAGAGTTCGATATCATAAACAATATCCAATATGAGCTCATAAAGGAATCTTTTAAACTTGAAATCTATTGGGATGTATTGGATGTTTTCTCTAGAAAGAAGGTAAATAATATACAAGAATTTACAGATTCGGTTAAAGCTGTAAGTTATTGGAATCTTCAAGATGACATTCCAGATTGCATAATTGAGTTTATTTACAATACGGAAAGTAGGGAATTTGATATAATAAAAGAACAGTTTTTAAAGTATCCTAATCTTGAGAGATTTTGGGAAAAGGTGAAAGTCATTAGTACTACTGAAATACTTAATCAATCGTTAACTCGAACTGTAATTGAGCTATGCAAATACGATTATTATGATTGTCTTCGTTTTTTCTGTTTTAGGGCAACTGAGATTGAAAGACGAAATGGATTTCAAGCTTGTTTAATATCTGCTTCTTTGGGAAAAATAATGAATCTGAAGATTTTACGGGAGAATGATTATCCTTTTGACCAGTATCTTTTAGTTCACACTGCTCAAGGAGGTTATATTGAATGTCTTCGTTGGTTACATGAACAACATATAAGATCTCATTTATCAAGTTTACCATGTAATGGTGCTGTCAAAGGAAGACAACTAAAATGTCTTCGATTTCTTGTGGAAAATGGTTATTTATGTGATGAGATTACATATCGACTTGCATTAGAGACTGAAAATCAAGAAATTATCGAATATGTTCGAGACCATATGAGTTGTAGATGGGATAATTAAGTGCTATTCATTTTGAATAATAATAAATTTATATACAAATGGATATTCTAGAAGAAGTTAAATTGTATCGCAATTTAAATTTATTAATAGTATAATTATAACAAATGAATAAAGTAATATATATAGGAATGGTTGTTGTATCGTTATCACTCGCTGGTTTTGTCGTTGCGATATCGATAGTTATTTTCACAAATAATAGAAAGATGATGTCAATTGTTCCAATGATGTAATTTGGAATTAAGATAATTCGAGAAGAACCTTTATTTTTGACTTCAATTTTCGATAGCCATTGATATTTAATAGATAGTCTTGAAGTGTAGTAATGTTTTGTGGAATATGGTTTTTACAATATGAATTTGGGATTAGACTGATTAATAGAATTGTAATACAGATTGTATTACAACTCGAAATAACTCATAATCACTTATATGAATTTATTATCTTTTATTCTTTTCTATAAAATCATTGAGATAAAGTATATAAAAATCAAACGTAAATACCGTTTGAATTATTCTGTTTTTTACTTATTTCAAATTAGTAAAATTATCGAAAAATATTTAGATTTGTAGTTTGATTTCAATCTGTAAATTATATGTTTTACAATGAAAAATATGAGAAAAAGATGTTAAATTCAATATGAAATTATATTGGAATACTAATATTTTGTTTATTGATTCAAAAGCAATCATGTATACCCATACAGTGTTCTATTTAGAGGTTACACCGTTTCATACACTGTAAATGCAATTTGTTTTGAGTTTAAATGTGAATACATCGTTCAATTCGAAATATGACTGTTTTATAATATAATTTCTGATTTTATTATACTTATATAATAAAATGGCTAACCCACCACCAAAATTTCTTCAATGGATTCTTGACCATCTAGAACCGACATATGATGATGATACAAATTCTTTAATAACTCTATTAGCCCATAAAGGAGTCTTCATCGAAATTATGATTTCAACTCATTTTACTGATTTATTGCTCATTATGTATTCTTATTCAGAACACCCTAACACAAATATGATATTGGAAGAAAAGGATAATTTTAAGGATATATTATATACTGTTTATAAACCAAAAAGATTATATTTTGGAAATGTAGGGTTGGCAGATATGGTTATGGTTCCACCAGAAAAACTAAAAATATCATCATTAGCATGTAAAATTCCCAATCAAAAAGAACTAGAAAAATTTTTATATAAAATGAATAACAAATTGATTGACATCAATGACCTTAAATTTGTTAAAGAAGTCATATATAAAATGTACAAGAGTAATCAATCAAAAATTGAGTATTTTTTAAAAAAAAAGCATAAAGTGACTGTTATTCAACCAAAAAAAGTATGCGATAAGGATGCATGCAACCGTAAGTCGCCACTTTTTAATTGGAGTTGTTGCTTGTGGAGAAAGAAGAAAGACAGAAAGAGAGTTGATATAGTCAGAGGTCCTAGTTCGGTTAAAGAATCAGAAACAAAATTATCAGAATTCTTGGATAAATATGGGAATGAGTTGGTAAACAAAGAAGGTATCAGGAAAAGAAAAGATACTTCTAAAAGAATATCAGTTTATGATGATGCGGCAGAAATGCCACCGTATGATGAAAGAGAATCATTAATTCAAGGTGAAAGCAAGGCTGAAACAAATGTAAAACTACCTGTTTTAAATCAGAGTTATGAATCTGATGATGATGAAGATAATTGGGAGACAGTTGCTATTCAAGGGAAAGAAATAATTCCTGATTTTACATTTAGAGTTAATATTGGAATTAGAAAAAAGAAGAAAAATGGAATTGATATAGTCGATTATCATATCTCTAAAAAAGCTTGTCCTTTTAATACTGAACCATTGAAACACATTGAGGGTCTATTAATATTAATCGTTGGTAATAAAAAATTGACTGATGCTGAAAAATTCAGACTGTTATTGAACTGCTTATATTTAAGATATATAGATTATGAATATTATATTCATGCTTCAAATACACCATTAAGGGAACAACATTTGAAACCTATTAAGGAAGTTGCTGCCGTCCTTTTTGTATTATGTAGAATGTTAGATATTCAGGTTGATATCAATATGAAAAATGATAGAGAAAAAGAACTATTTTATTTACAGACAAAAATACCACAAAAGACAGTAAGAGACTACTCTACTGATATACTGTTTGGTAGTAATTCAAGACAACAGAAGGATGACTTCAAAAGAAAGATTGAATCAATCGAAAGAATGGAAGGCATAACTCAACTCATAGGTGATTTTGAAAACGAAATTAATGCAGTTGAAAACACTATGAATGATTTAACCAATAGAAATTTTGACTTGAAAATATTTAAGACTGAAAGTCAGTTGAAAATATTTAACCGAATGTATAAAGAACTAAACGACATTTCTAAACAGGATAATCAGTCGGCATCGGTTTATATAAACAATATGACAAGGAATATTTATAAGAGATTTAACGAGGAAAGACCGCACCAAAATTCACCAACAAGAAAAAGAAGATGTTGTAAAGATTGTAAAAGTAATCTATTAAACAAGCCTGTTGTTGAACTTAAAAATATTGCAAAATATTTAGGTTGTAAACAATCTTCAAAATTAAATAAATCTGAACTTGTTAGATTCATTATGAAGAATTCTTAGAACTTGTATTAAATTGAAAAAAACAAGAAATTACATTTATGATGAGAACTATTGATATGTCCGCTATTGAAAGAAAAATTGATATGATTAAACCCACAATCAGGCATCTTCCTGTTAGACCAATCCTTTCTGAACCATATTCCATAATGATAGAACAATTATCAGATCCAACTGTTTCTACAATGTTAATCCAAGCATTTTGCGGGCTTGGTAAATCAAGACTTATGTACAATATCATTTTTGATTATTTATCAGACTTAACAGTTTTTGTATTTCCCTATATCAACCTATTTAAACAATTTAATAGCGACTATATTCACCATTGTGGATTGAACTCAAATAATGATTTTTCTATACTTTCTATATGCTCAATCGATGAAAGTCAAGCTTTGATATCAGCAACAACCGATAAAACAAGATTAAACGAGCCCTAAATTCAAAGAGAAGAAAGATAATATCGGATAAAAATGATTTTTAAAAATATTAAGTATGAATATCAGGAACCATGGCTAATGAAACTAAGATGAGTGATATGATTATGACTATTGGCAGGGGTGTCATGAATATGATTATGAATATTGGAAGGATTGAAGTGGGTAATGAAATTGTGGTATATAGTCCTGTTGTCTCTCGAGGAGATACTCTTCGTCGTGTCGAGAGTAATGAAATTACCTTATCTTGTCCTGTTAAAAAGGTTAAGTATCTTGGAGATACTCGTCGTGTTATGGATAATGAAATTACAGTAGATAGTCCTGTTAAAAAGCTGGTCGGAAAGAATCGTCGTCTTATCTATCCAGGAGAGACTCGTCGTGTTGGAAGTAGAGAGGATAAGATTATTCCTTCTCGTTCTTGTGATTGTGATATCTGCTGTGAAACTAAATTTACAATCACAGTAACTTGTCCTTATTGCAACTTCACTTGTTGTAAAAGTTGCTTTGATGCATACCTTCTCACGACTATTGGAGATGCCAAATGCATGAGTTGTAAAGCTATTTTCGACCTTACAACAGTTTGGAAACTGTGTATTACTTCTATTACATATAAGAAGTATTTGGACTTCCGTTTTGAACAACTTATACAGAAGGAAAAGTCACTATTTCAAGAATCTATCGTTCAGATTGAGAGAGAAAAGATTCTCTCGAGTATTGCCTCGAAGTCGAAGAAGATGAGGGTCGGAGAAAACTTGTCTCATATAGACGAAATTGATTTAGAAGAAGAACTAATGCAAAATACATTTATTACCCATTGTTATGTTGTCAATTGTAAAGGGACTCTTAACAAGAAATGGAATTGTCGTCTATGTGAGGCTTGTCATTGCAACAAGTGTGGAGAACTAAAGACTGGGACAAATGGAAGACATGTCTGCAACCCTAACTCCGTTCAAAATCTCGAGGAAATTAAGAAAAACAGCAAGCCTTGTCCAACATGTGGTGTTGCGATATTTAAGATTGACGGTTGTGAACAGATGTTTTGTATAGAATGCCATACTGTTTTTACTTGGAAAAATTTAAAAATCGAGACAGGACGAATTCATAATCCTCACTACTCTGAAATCATCAGAAAAAATGAAGATTCGAGGAGAGACAATCGGGATGCATTGGTATACAACATGGAAAAAAGACATCGAATATATGAGTATATTATATCAGAGTTTGAGAATATCGAAAGGCAGAAGTTCAAGGATGCTCCAAGGTTCATAAGAGATCTTGATTCTCTAGAGTGGAATGAAACAAGCTATATTTTGGATGGTCAAACTTTTGCCGACATCAGAAAGAAGTTTTTAAAGAACGAAATATCCGAGATCGACTACAGGAGAAAAATGAAGCTCAAGTTCAACAACTTTACAATGATGCATGAAGTTTGTCAGATTTTGACACTAGCCAAGATTGCAATGTCTGAGGAACTTAAAGAAACAATTAGAAATGATGATGGATCATACATAAACATAGGAGATATAATATCTTTTACCGAACTTAGAAAAAGGTTTATGAAATATATTACTAATATTGACGATATCATGAAGAATACTAATGAGATGCTTTACCAAGCTGGGTTAAAGTATTCTTTATTCTATGAGATAATGATTGGCAGTAAGTTTTACAGAGTTATTATAAAGAAGAAGCTGTAATGGATTTATTTAGACTGGAGTTTACATTTGTATAATAAGTTATAATACTATATGGTATTACAACTATAATATCGGATTTGATAAATTTATCTTTGAACTGAAGATAAGATTAAATTGTCAATATTCATTTTTCAGACATAATTGGACCTGATATTTTCAATATAAATCATACTTTTTTATCTTCTAAAAGACTTGTAAAATCGTTACCTAGAGAATGACCTAAGCCATGAACTCCAATTGCTATTGATGCTAAAATATGATTAAAATTATATTTTCAACTTTAATTTTACCTCTTTCATTGTCAAAATAATTCCAATTAAAAAAAGTAAACCAGCGATCAAATTACAACTCATACCTGCAATACTATTAACAGACATTTATTATCTTTTATTCTTTTCTATAAAATCTTTACGATAAAGTATATAAAATCAAACTTAAATACAGTTTGATTTATTCTATTTTAATATTTTTAGAATCAGTAAAATTACTGAAAAACAATATGATTTACAGTTTGATTTCAAACGATAATTTATAGATATGTACAAGTAAGAATAATGTAAATCCAATCTATAAAACAGACTGGAATATCTACTTTATTAACCGTTTCAAAAAAGTGAGCATGTATACCCATACAGTGTTCTATTGATGTTATACAGATTCGGAACCTAACAATTTTATATTGGTTATCAATATAAAATTTCATACTTATAAATCGAACTCATTACTAGTTTACTTTTGCTTTAGTTGTTATTACAACTACAATAACAGTTATCTGGGATATATAGACTGGTAAAAATAAAATTACCACAATTTTGACAAGTTACAGCTTGTAATTGAGTTCTTATACACCAAAGTGCCCAATGATTGGTTTCGTCATCTTCATCACAACTATAACCAAGATTATCCTTCAGAATTTTTGAAAGTTCTTTACGATTTTTTACCACTTGAGCCTGAAACTCGTCGAGAAATAGGAATCCGTTCATGTGATCCTGAATCTCGTCGGGAAGGAGAAAGCGACTCATTATAACTTGCTTTTCAATAATCATATTATTATTCTCTTTATTTTCCATATCGAATGTAACCTATTTTTCTCTCTTAATTTTCCGACAAATCAATTTATTAGGCATCTTCCAAGAACAAAGTAAACTCGATTAAATTTAATATATATATATAATAAATGTCTAACGTTATAGTTATAATTATTCTGGTTATTTTATTAGTAGTTATCCCCATTTCAATTTACTTAATTTCTAAAGCAAAAGTAGCAAGTCGACTTTCAAGTCTGCAAAACAAAATTAATGATTTAATAAACGGTGCATCACCTATAAATAATCTGAAAGTTGTAAATTCGCTTAATATAATAAATTCTAATCTAAACGATATGTTTCCGTTGAAGCTGATAACAACTGCAAATAAGAATGTAATAACTTTTAAAAGATATGGAGTTATTCACAATGAATTTGGAGTCATGTCAAATCCAGCTTCGACAGAATCTCAAAAGAACTATAACATAAGTTCTTTACTTCCAACTGTAACACAAGATGTAGTTTCATCGGTTGATTCTCTTCAACAGCAAATTAATGATATTGTATCAGGCAAAACTCATCTCAATAACTTAAAAGTAAATGGTAACTTAACCGTATTTGGAGGTGGTACATTAAAAGCGGTTGAAGGTGTAGTCAATAAATTAGCATTAATTGGAGGTTTATCTTTAGTCAATAAAGATGCAAATAACAATAAACTAAATTCTTGTATACTATTTGGAAAAGATGGTATGTCTAAAGGGTATTATGGTTTATCTGCTACATATAAAGATTCTAATAATAAGTCGGTTTACGATTTATATTCATCTAATGTAAATTATAAGAATACAAGCTGGGATTCAAGACCAACTTTACCTGCTTGTGTTGTTCCAACTGATGTAATGAAGTCTGCTCCGGCTAAAAATGATACTGATATTGCATTATTAGAGGAACAATTAAATAATATTCTTAATGGCACAACTCCAATTACAAATCTAGTCGTGAACGGAGACGTTACCGTAAATAGTGAATCAGAAAGTCCTTTAAGCTTAGATGTTCAATCTTGCGCGACAACATCAATTGTAGGGTTTAACAATTTGGATGCGAGAGGAGTAAACGGATATGGTGGTCCTTTTGATTGGGTTGGTTCTTTTTTTGACCTGACCGGTACTATTACATCTAGTGGAAAATTACTTAAATAAGTCAATCTATATTCGAGAATGAACAAGTTATAATATCTTAATGGTATTATAACTAATGAATATGATTTGAATAGAAAAGGTTTTTACAATCGTGATAAGAAGTTTAAAAATTGAATTTTTAAAAGACATGTTGATGATAAATTAGACATCATTATGAATTCGGAAGTGAAAAGCAATATCGATATGACTAAATCTGAAGTTCAACGTCGACTAATGCTAGAAATGAGTGAAATATCATCAATGTTACAGGAAGAAGATACGATAGGGGAAATGAGAAATCAAATTGAAGAGCAAGTCAAAGTTACAACAAATCAACAGTCTCAAATAACAGATATGAATACGATAATTTTGAGTATGCAAAGTCAAATGGATGAAATGAAAACGATAATGACAAATATGATTCGAGAACAACAGTCAATGCAATCTGAAAAGGAAAGGATGTCAAGTCAACTGGAAGAGCAAAACAAAATTATTGCTTCAAAAGAATATTGGATACAACGGTCAGGTAATGATATAGAGAATCTAACTTCTAGAATGAATGATATAGTTTCAATCATTCAGGTCGAGAGGGAAAATACGAGAATAAAACTAGAAGAGCAATCTAAACTAATCTGTTGTCTACAGGATAGAGATGAAAAGAAGACAGAACAAGAGATACTCGAATCCGAAGTTGATATGATTTTGAATAGTAAACTCTAAAGTTTGAAAATAATAAAGTTTGAAAATAATAAAGTTATAATACAATAAAGTATTACAACTTCCGAATATGATTTTGAACTGTAAACAATATAAATTATTTAGTTTGATTTGAAATGTATTTTTAAAAGCGATTATCGATGAGCAAAAAGTTAGATTCGGAAGCCAAGTTGAATCTAAAATTAGAAACTGTAAAATAGATAAGAGAATCCATGTTAGGTGTAATAGTATCAACATCAGTCTCTAAAATACAGACATCTTTAAAGACCTAAACGAAAACCAACCGAGAAACTAACAAAAGCAATTCAAGTTGGAATCAATGTTATTCAAAAGGATAAGTTATACATGTAATTTATAATTGAAAGTCAATTCAAAATTATATTGAGTAATAATTTAAATTGAATATTAATGTATATGAAACATATAAATAAAAATGCCTTATGTTTACCTTGTTCAATGCTCTTATTTTAAAGAGGATGTATTCAAGATTGGAGGTTCTGAAAAGATTGAAAATGACAGACTAAAATCATACGGAAAAGGAACTAAAATTTTAGCGATGGTTGTTGTGACAGGTGATTTTCATCATGTTGAAAATCAGATTAAAGTTTCATTCAATTCTAAGTTTACATTGATTCATGGCAAGGAATATTTTCAAGGAAACGAAGATGAAATCAAACTAGAATTTTTAAAAATAGTGTATAATCACCAAATGACTAATAGTCAAAAAATGACAGTTGTATCTAAAGTTGATACTGTAAAAGATACAGTGGTTGAATCTAAAGTTGAAGGAGATGATACTTTAAAACAATTTATAAATGATAAAATTCAAATTGTAAGAAATATTGATTATGAAAAATTAAACTGTTCAGATAAGCAACTGAATAGAACTAAAAAATGTGTATTATTAGAGTTGTATATAGACTATATTAAAAACAACTCTACAACTATCAATAAAATTAAAAAGACAGAATTTTATAATAAGATAAAAGAACAGTTTAAAATTGAGATGATGAAATCAAACGGAATACGATATTATCTCTGTAAGTATAAAATAGAAGAAGTCAAAAATGATATTGTTGTTGAATCCGAAGTTGATACTGTTGTAAATGAGACTGAAGTGAAAAGTTATATAAATGAAGTTGATATTCAAGGACAATTTGTTGATGAGAGAATCGAGATTATTTCCAAGGAAAACTATGAACAAACTCCTAAATTACAAAAATGCAACAAACGAATGAATAAGGAAGCTTTGTATGGGCTATTTGTTTCATATGCAATAGAACAAGGAGTAAGGATTAAAATATCGAAGATTGATTTTCATAAAGGGCTTTCGAAACATAATATCGAGACCATCACTTGTCAAGGTTTTCCTTTTTACTTGTGTTCAGAAAAAGTATTCAAATCAGATACTGAAGTTGTTACAATTGTAAATGATACTGAAGTTGAATCTGAAGTTGTTACAATTGTAAATGATACTGAAGTTGAATCTGAAGTTGTTACAATTGTAAATGATACTGAAGTTGATACAACTGAGTCTCTTATGAAATTGGCAAAAACAGAACTACAAGAGAGATGTAAAAAAGCAGGATTCTGTTCTTCTGGAATAAAGAATGATTTGGTTAAATATTTAACCAATATTTCTAAAGTCGATACTGTAAACAATATTGTGATTGAATCTAAAACAGTTATTCCTATAAACGATATTGTTGTTGAATGTAAAACTGATTCTATTGTAAAAGAAACTGTAGTTGATATTGTTGTTGAATCAGAAGTTGATATTGTTGTTGAATCAGAAGTTGATATTGTTATTGAATTTGAAAAACGAGATGAAAATGTCATATTACAAAGAGGCAGACATAGAGTAATTCCAAATCTACAAGGTGAAACTGATATTGCTCGAGAACAAAGACTTAATCGTGTTTATGTTCAAAAATTTAGAAACAAGATTCGAACTGAAAGGGGTCTCCCTCCACCTAAAAAATATGATAAAACCAGGATTTGTGGCGAATCTGAAATTGACCGAGAAAAAAGACTCAATAGGGAGAGGGTAAATAGATTTCGTGAGAGTAAAAAAGCTACACATAATAACAGTAATTCAATAAATGACACTGTAGTTGAATCTAAAGTTGATACGATTATAAACAATATTGTTGTTGAATCTAAAACAGTTATTCCTATAAACGATACCGTAGTTGAATCTAAAACTGATTCTACTGTAAAAGAAACTGTTGTTGAATGTAAAGTTGATACGATTGTAAAAGATTATGTTGTTGAATCTAAAACTGATTCTACTGTAAAAGAAACTGTTGTTGAATCTAAAGTTATTCCTACAAAACAGTTCATTTATCAAAACAAAGAAATAGTTGAAGTTCAACTAGGTAAATTAGTACATAGCAAATATATCAGAGAAAGAAATGGGATGATTTATAAGAGAACTACAAGAGTTGTTCATTATAGTGAACCGACTTTATCTTATCATCCAACAGCTTGTGTCCAAGCTCATATAACAGAAGAACAAATGCATGAATACAATACTGAACATAATCTTACTGCTAAATACGATGGAGATACTAATAGTATCTGTATATTCTGCTTACAACTATGTGTAAGAGGCTATTTTAACAGATACGAAAATATACAAGGTTGTTATAAAGGTAACGAGGATGACATTCGACTATTATATGCTTGTGATAAATGTGCACATTGGGATAATGATAGATTATTTGACGAAAGACAGATATTGGGGATGCCTGATGGTAAATTCTTTATTATTGATGCTATACATAGGGCAAATTATTAAATTTGAGTTGTAATACAATTTGTAACATCGAGGAAGGATATTTTTCAAAGATAAGTTTAAACTGAACTACCGTATAATAAAGTTATAATACTATAAGTATTACAACTAGATTTAACCTGGAAAAAATTGAATTTACAGAAAATAGAATGAGTATAATTAGTGTACATCTTATGGCTTCCAAAGTATCAAATATCAATATGATTATGAATACTACTCGATTGGTAGTAGGCGGAAAACGAGCTCAAGAGGAGTTTGTACGATTATGCAACGAATGGAAAAGCAGACCCATGTTTGATCAGATTGATGGTAAACCGAACAATATACGCGATGATGTTCGTAGAAATAGATACAATGACAGGGTTGTATTTTTCTGCACTACGGAAACAATGTCAGCGAGTTTGGTAAAAGAAGGGACTACAAGCGACCCGATGTTTAGTGTAGAATCATTAGACTTAATTTTGAATGTTATCAAGGGTGATAATTATAGACTAATTAGATTTTATACTACAACTGGTATCCTTATATTGAGAGATTGTCGTCAAGGTAATGTTAGTAATGTATTTTTTGAGAAAGAATACAGGTGCAATTTTGGACAACCTTGTATTTTGGGTATCGACGATTTTACAGAAGAATTCAAAACTTCTCAATTACCTATCGAGAAGCAGTTGGAAATAATGGTTGAGATGAATAAGAATAAACATATGGAAACCTGTGGATTTAACTCGCGAATATCTCGCCTGGAAAACAATATACCATCTATTTTATCAAGATTGAGACGGCAAATGGAGAGTCAAGAATGTCAACTGAACAAGATGCAGAGAATAATCTCTGATATACAATCAGACAGAGAAATGATGCAGAAGCAGATTCAACAGATGAAGTGGAAGCTGGATATAACTTACTTTTATGTAGTCTTACTTTTCATAGGTGTTTTGTATATTTTGTAAGCGGATATGAGTAAGAGAATTAATAATAAAGTTATAATACTATAAGTATTACAACTAGATTTAACCTGGAAAAAATTGAATTTACAAAAGATATAGTGAGTATAATTAGTGTATATCATATGGCTTCCACAGTATCAAATATCAATATGACTATGAATACTACTCGGTGTGTAGTAGATGGAAAACGAGCTCAAGAGGAGTTTTCAAGACTAACTGACTTCATAGGTAGAAATGTATATTGGGAATATTACAATGATGGACAGGTCCGTTTGGGTGACAGTTGGCGTATGGATAAATACAATTCTATTCTTGTATTTTTCTATACAAAGCAGATAATGACTGGAACTGTGACAACGATAAAAGGTACAAGAAAATATATCTCTAATAGTGGAGACATAATTAATGAAGACTACCGGACTATTGATCAAACATTAGGAATGATGTTAGGTGGCAGGAGTCAGGGTGTTTATAGACTAATTAGATTTTATACAACAACTGGAATCCTTATCTTGAGAGAAAATGAAGCAGAAAATATGACACTTATTGAGAAAGAATACAGATGTAATTTTGGACAGTCTTGTATTTTGGGCATCGAAGATTTTACAGAAGAATTCAAAACTTCTCAATTACCAATCGAGAAGCAGTTGGAAATAATGGTTGAGATGAATAACAAGAAACATATGGAAGCCAGAGATTTTAAGTTACGATTATCCCGCATGGAATCAATGTTTTCAATGATGCAAAATCAAATAGACGAGCAGGCTAAACTCATAGTGTCTCTTCAAACAAAAAAGATAGAAGAACAAGTTAATCTTGAAGCTGAAGTTGACCTTTTGTTAAGCGATGATGTTATTGGGGAACAATTGAGTTGTGAGGCAGAAGAGAAAGACAAAGCTGAAGTTGAAGATATAGTAGCAGATGAAATTGAAGAAGATAAACTAGAAGACGAAGCAGAAGCAGATGAAGCAGATGAAAAAGTTGAAGCTGATGAAGAAGCAGATGAAAAAGTTGAAGCTGATGAAGAAGTTGAAGAAGCAGATGAAAAAGTTGAAGCTGATGAAGAAGTTGAAAAAGTTGAAGCTGATGAAGAAGTTGAAGAAGCAGATGAAAAAGTTGAAGCTGATGAAGAAGTTGAAGAAGCAGATGAAAAAGTTGAAGCTGATGAAGAGTATGGACCACAAACATATAGAGTTTGTGGTCATTCATTACCATATATAAATGGAATATACAACATATTAGAAACTTTGAATGGCTCACTACTATATCAAAAAAATTATGGAACATATAAGTTTTATTTATATATATGTGAACGAAAAGGATGGTGTATTACTGATAATGATAATGATATTTATTATTGGAAATCTGGTACACATGACAAACTACCTGAAGATAAAGAAAACATAACTTTTGAAGCAAATGCTGTTGGAGAATATGAAAGGTACAATTGTTTTTCTGGTGGATACTACGGTATCCATATGTATAAAAAGTTGAAGAATATGGAGTCTAATTTGAAGACGATGGAGTCTAATTTGAATAATCTGACAGAATGGTTGAATAATCTGACAGAATGGTCAAATAAAATAACAGAGCATAATAACACTACCAGAAGAAGACGATAAAGATAACATCGATGAAGGATATTTTTCAAAGATAAGTTTAAACTGAACTACCGTCTAATAAAGTTATAATACTATAAGTATTACAACTAGATTTAACCTGGAAAAAATTGAATTTACAAAAGATATAATGAGTATAATTAGTGTACATCATATGGCTTCCACAGTATCAAATATCAATATGACTATGAATACTACTCGGTTGGTAGTAGAGGATAGAGAGGAAATACCGGATTTGAGTGAGGTTAATTTTCTCCCTCGAATTCAAAGTAAACGTAAAGTATCGGAGAGAAAGGTTGTTGAAATCGTGCTCTCTGATGAAGATGAAATTGATGAGGTTATTATTCTTAATCAGAGGTCAAGACCTCGACTTCAATGGTCTCTTCCTTTATTAGAAAAAAAGGTTGAAATAAAAGATTATTCAGGAGATGACGAAATCGAGGAGATTATTATTCCAGAGAGACCCCGGCTTCAAAAGGTTCGACAAGTATCAGAAAACATACCAGATTATTCAAGCAGTGATGAGATTGATGATTCGTTTCCGACTGTGAATTATACCAAAAGCACTATTTTTGTTAGAGGAGATAATAAATCAAAGTGGTTGAAATGGATAGACGATATTGAGAGAAGAGTTGCAATCATTATTTCTACCGATTAATACTATTTGCCTACAGTTTAAAATTAATAATAAAGTTCTAATATCATATGATATTATGACTTAATAGTTTATCCTTCAGTTGTCATTTTATAAATACAGTCTGATACTAATCTAAATATACATAAGAAATATGAATTTATTTGTAAATAATATCTTGTTCATTATAAATGAATTATCAAACGTCTATTGGTCCTTTCGGACCAGTTCATATTTCACAAAATGATAAAGATGTACTTGAATTATTTAATATTACTTACAATGCTGGTGTTTTTGAAAATTTAGAAGGTGATAATCAAACTAAAAAAAGAAAATTGATGAATCTAATCGACTATTTGAATGGTTCACCTGTTAAACAAAAATTAATTAATAACCTATTAAGAGAAGAGACTAGGCTGACAAATATACGCTATATTGAAGGCCCATTTCATGTGGCTAAATTAAGGCTTAATTTGCCTGGTGAACCAGAGAAAATAGCTTATATCTTTGGTGAAGAACATGTTAAAAAAGACATAATAGACGGTTCTTGTACTACGTCAGAGCAACCTTCAATTCAGTTTCACGAATATCTTGAAGCTCTAGCAAGAGAATCTCCTTCATTTGTAGACGTATATGTTGAATTACCAATGATAAAGTCTACTATTATCAATTCTAGGTCATATGAAATATTTTCGAGAGCGATTAATAATATGTTTTTAAACCTGATAAAAGGACAATTTCCTGTATCTTTTAGTTCATCTATGCAGTTTGCCCTTGGAAAATTTAAAGTTACAACGAGAAGCAGTCATATATTTGGTAAAATAAAAGAAGTATTTTTAGACTGTACTCAACCTGATAAAAGAATGTCAAATAAACTATGTGATATTATTAGAATGCATAATATTGATATCAGGGCAACACATGATAAAATAAATTATGAACTGTTAACTGCTATACAAATAATTAAAATAACAATCATGCTAAAAACCAGTAATAAAAACATATTTTCAGTTTTAGATATTATTCGTAATGAAATTACAGTTAAAAGAAGTACTGGTTATGTACTACTTATTGATGAGTTACTGGATTGTATGGAAAATTTTAAGTTGAAAAAATTGATTAAATTTGGGCTGTTAAATAAGGAAATTGAAAAATCATATAAGAAAGATAAAATACAAAATTTTATATTGGAAGAACTTTTATATTCAAAAAAGGATATAATTAAAATTGGAAAATTACTTAAGGATGGTCTTGCCGAGATTAAGAAATTCAGAAATAACAATACTTATAGTGAGACTATATTGAATAATATAGATTTTGGTGAAATTATCATCCCTCTTTCTAACCTCGGTGTTATATGTGTTGACGCATATTGTTTATCTAGAATATTTAAAGAGTATATACCTAAACCTGACAAACCAAGAGACCATCCTCGTATAAGCCACCATATAGTAATATATGCAGGAGACCACCATTCCAGAAATTATATTAATTTCTTTCTCAAAAATGATTTTGTACTTATAGGCGAATATACAAATCCCAGGAAGACTAAAATACATCTTGATAATGTACGAAGAAAACCTTATTGCGTAGATATGAGTTACACTTATGATGTTGTTCCTGATGTTGTTCCTGATGTTGTTCCTGATGTTGTTCCTGATGTTGTTCCTGATGTTGTTCCTTATACTGGATATGGCACTGGATATTACATAGGTCCTGATGTTACTACAGTAGGTCAAAGAGTAGGTCCAAGAGTAGTAGGTCAAAGAGTTCTTATGAGTAAAAATGATGTTGAGAATAAACTTAAGAATGAAACAGTTCCAGTCTTAAAGAGCAGACTAAGAAATATAAATTACATAATCCCAAGTAAATCAAAGAAACAAGAAATTATAGATATTCTTGTAAAACACTACCTTGATACTGGTCGTATGCCAAAACGAAGTGACATACCAGCTTAGTCTAGATTTTAATTATAATGTAATTAAAATTTGATATCACTTTCAGTCTTACAACCGCTTTAATAAATGATGAACGATAACAAACAAAATACCACCCCATAACGAATCTGCAATAGCAAACTTCAAGTCATAATTTTCGAGTAAAGCATGATTAGTAAAATCGTATACGGCATATATTGATATACCATAGAGGAATGCCTGTTCATAGCTAGTTGTTTGCAAGGCCATATAAGCTAAAACCAGATACACTATAAAAGCACTAGCATAACGAAAATGAACAGGTTGACCCTGTATTTTTTCTGTCATACGAATAGCATACTTACCACCAGTCGTTAACCAAATGAGGTCAACTAAAAAGATAATAACCATCGTTTTTAAAATTAACGGTAGAGAAATTTCCATTTATTAACCTGTAACAAATTTAAATTTATTAGAAATTCGTAGACGTATATTCTCGAGAATAAATTGAAAAATCTATATATACAGTCTTAAAATTAGCGCGATTATGGCGAACATTGAAAGAAGTAATATTATTATGACTAAACGAAAGTCTGCAATCACTATAACTTTCGGGGACCAGGCTGAAAATCACAAAGGAATGCAAATTATCGGAAAGATGGCTGATTGTGGGTTCATGAACGAAGAACTCGAGAGAGCCAAGAATATTTTCGAGCAGGAAGGTTGTCATTGCGAGTTTATTGACCTGAAAGAGCGGTTGCTTTCGACTTGGGATAATCCAGACTCGGTTGAGATTGAAGAGGCCAGTGTTTTAATCGTTCGAGGCGCGGTTACACATATCCTCTCAAAGGTAGGTTTTGATGCTGATTATATATTCGAGGAGCAGGCTAATCTTAATGTTGATACGAAGGCGTTTATGTATGGTCGAGTTGTCGAAAAGAGTGCTCGATATAATTTATGTTTTGATGATACTGAACAAGAGCCTGATTACGAGAATAAAAAGGGTAGAATTATTCCGTATAATGATGTTCCGTTGACGAGATATGTAAGACATATGCTCCCTTCGTATTTGGGTGAGAAGGCGAGGAATTTGGCTGGAGAAGGTAATTATTATTTCGACTCGAGTAAGTGTGGTATTGGATGGCATGGTGATAGTGAACGGAAGAGGGTTGTTGCAATGAGATTGGGTGCAAGTATTCCACTTGCTTATCAATGGCATCATCGTGGGAAGCGAATTGGAGATACGATAATGTTTGATGATGTTAATCACGGTGATTTATATGTGATGAGTGAGAAGGCAAGTGGATGGGATTGGAAACGGAAGTTGAAGCCTACATTGAGACATGCAGCGGGTTGTGATAAGTTTTTGAGTTTTAAGAAGGATGAATAATAGAGTTAGAAATTTATGAATAATAAAAATTTAAATTGGAAAACAATTTAAATTTGAATCGGGTTCTCAGGATATTATATCCTAATTAGATAAAAAGGTATGTTTTTTCAATCACAAAATCAGTCTGTTTATGACGAAATAAATCGATGTATCTATAAATTAATGTAGCATAAGAATCTTTAAGCGATAAATGATTCTTTTATATTTCCTATAATAAATGAGTTTTTCAATATCAGGAGGTTATTCTCCAAGTCTTAATGATGGAATTTTTCCGGCTACAGGAAATATTATACCTAAACAAAATGAACTATATACAATAGGTTTATCAAGTGATCTTCGATATAATAAGATATATAGTAAAGAAGGATTTTTCGGCACTTCAACAATTTCAGTATCTGACTTCAATAAAAAGAAGGATATTCAGCCTATCGGAGATGCATTATCACTAATAATGCAATTGAAACCAAAGTCGTTCAAATTTAAAGGTGGTACATCGAATAGAATACATACAGGGTTTATAGCACAGGAATGTGTTGACCTTTTTTGTCCCAATTGGGCAGTCTATGTTAAAGATGGAGATGATATCGGTTTGAGATATGAACAGTTTATATCATTGAATACAAGGTCAATTCAGCAATTGGCTAATCGTCTTGTAAATGTAGAGGAATTTTCTAAACAAGCATCACAAAAGTTATCGACTGATTTTACGATGTTGAATACAACTCAGGATGTCAAAGAGAATGAGTTAAATACGATATATGATAGATTGAAAGCAATAGAAAGTAATTTAGAAAATAATTTGGAAATAAAGATTGGAAATAGTTTGAAATCTAGTTTATCTGTTGAATGCGTATCTAGGGTAAATGATGTCCATAATCTTATCAATAATGATTTGAATACGATTTATGAGAGATTGCAATTCATTGAAAATAATGTCCAAAATACATTGAAAAACATCCTGACTCAGGAATGTATAACTCGTGTAAATGATATGCATAATAATGTTATTAATGAGGTTGAAATGAAACTCGAAAAGAATGTAAATCAAAGGTTGACTGAAGAGTGTAAAAACCGCGTGAATGATATGTACGGAAAAGTGATAAACACGGTTGATATCAAGATGGAAGAGGAAAGAAAAAGAAAAGAGGATAAGTCAAGGGAGATTGAGTCTATTATCAATAATTTCCAGATAAAGTTCAATGAGCAGATATGTGATTTGGTAGATAAGGTCAATCTACTGATATTGAAATGCAATGAGCTTGAAAATGGAAGAGTCCAAAGTCAGTTGCCAGAAGATGATGTATTTAATAGTCCTCTTCAAGAGCAGATGTCAAATTTGGTGGATAAGGTTAATTTCTTGATATCTAAGTGTGATGATATAGAGACTTTTAAGGAAAGATATGGTGATAGTTTGAAGGAGCATTCAGAAGAGATTGAATTACTTTTGAATTTCGAAAAGACGTTTCGACAGGAAATGGTTGATTTGGTCTCTAAAGTTGAATTACTAGCGACTGCTCTTGAGAATTTTAATGATTCAAATAAGGCTGAAATTGGATTGTTTAACAGTTTGATGGATAAGGTGAATCTATTATCTGGTGATATCAATAGTATAAGAGATAAACAAGATGATAGTTTACGAGAACAATCTGAGCTAAATGTTTTAAATAGCAGTTTCGAGCAATCGTTTCGTCAACAGATGATGGAGTTGATGGAGAAGGTGAATTTGCTAGCGAATGATTTGGAGGTAATTAAGGAAGCCGTAACGAAAAGTTCGAATGAGCAAAAATCAGAAGAATTGGACTTGATAGGCAAGTTGATAGAGAAAATTAATATGTTATCTATTGAACTACAAACGATAAGGGAAACTCAATCTGATAATTTACAGGAGCATAAAGCCGATGAATTGGAGTTGATTAATGGTTTGATGGAGAAGGTAAATCTATTGACTGCTGATTTGGAGTTGTTTCGAGAGAATGTAAAGCAAAGTTCTCATGAATCGGCGAGTGTATTAAGTGAATCAAGCATAAATTTTGAGAGTAAATTTAGAGAGCAGATGATGGATTTGATTGAGAAGGTGAATTCTTTGGTATTAAGATGTAATGACCTTGATGTGAAGCTTAATAACATACCAAAGCCAGAAAAAAATAAGATAGAATTTGAGGATTCCGATTCTTGTGGTTCTAGTATGATGGAAACTATACAGGAGAGATTGTATAAGGCAGAGCAGTTAATAGGTAAGCAACAGAAGATGATAACCAAATTAACTTCGGCTGTCAATAGTTTGTTAAGGTCAAATGATAATCAAACAACTACTAAATAAAGAATAATTGTATAAATTTTAACTTGTTATTCAGTTTGAATAATAAGTTTAATGAATAAGTTTAATGAATAAGTTTAAACAGCAGAGTCTACATTGGATCTCTTCTTCTTCTTTGCAATCCTGAGTACAGGTTCTTCCTTCTCTTCCTTCTCTTCTGATTCATCTTCAGATAGAGCAAGTTTTGATAGGTCAATTGAATGATTTGATTTTGCGAGCTCAAGCATTTTCTGGAACTTGAGGAGTTTCACCCTTTCTTTTTCTTTTATTTTAGCCTCTCTCTGGTCTCTAACGCTTTTCAAACAGGATTCAAAGTCATATGACTTAATGAAAATTAGGAGTGAAAATAAGAGCGCCACAGCTTGTTGAACAACACTAACAAGTGTCATATTTTGATTGGTCATAAGCCATTCTGTTATTGTAGTAGAATTCATTTATATATACGAAAAAAAATAAAAATTATTTATTGCTATTTAAAGACAGACGAATTTTGTCTTTAGCAGTTATCATTAAGTTCAAAAGTATATTGAACGCGAGTTTATATTGATATTCAATATAAAATCTATTAATTCATTTACTGAACTGGAATCGAGAGACCATCTGAATACATAATTTTATCACATACTAATAACGGTGTTGATACGATTTTTTCCCTTAATTCTTGACATAATACAATGACATTATATGATATGTAGACTCGTTCTTGGTCATTAATGTATACTCGAATCTTGTTATCATGGTAAGAATTACAACAGACTACCCTATTCAAACTAGAAAACGTATTTGGACCCATTATCAATTCAGAATGCATACTAGTATCAATATGAGTAATGATATCACCATCCACTTTTTTCAATTCCATATCAAAGAATCGAAGTCCTTTACTGTCAATCTGTATCACACTCATGTCGTCAATAATATATGAAAAATATAAAGTGTAACATACTGCTCGACTTGAAGTTGCTACTAATTTATCAATAGCAGACAAGAACGTATGTTTATAACTATAAATGATATCTACTCCTTCCAGCAAACTATCTAACGAAACGGGCTCTGTCATTTATTAAATTCATTCTTTCTTTAAATTGAACTGAAATTGAATTTAAAATTTTTATAAAGCATTAGATAGGATAATGGAATCTAAATTTAATAATATTGTTATGATTAATATCAGTATCGGAGATATCCCTGAATGGCAACATGATTCTCAGTTCTTTGATAACTTGCTAGATGGTAGTAACTTGGATGATGTCTTTACCATCAGTTCCAACTTCATTCGAAATGATGTTGTTTCGAATGTAGAAGACTTTGAACAAGTTTACAATATATGCGTCTATTTTATGCTCAAAAACATACCTTATAGTTTACTTGATTTCTTGATGATTTTTAATAATGATGATAAGTATCAAAAACTACGGGAGAGACATTATGAACTTATGTCTGATTGGTGGGGTATCTTTGATATAGTCTATTACAATAGAGATAAAAAACACAGGGAATCAGCTTCCCTATTATTTGCAGAACGAGGGAATATAAAAATGGTTGAATTCTATAGTAAGAGAGGTATACCAATCTCATTTTTTCACTGTATAGAAGCATCTACTAGCAATAAGGAATGTCTGGACTATTGTCTACGAAATAAGACTTCCGTATTTTCAGACAAAGATGATGAAAATGTATTTTATGCAGAATGTTTTGAAACTGCAATAAGTAACAATAATTTAGATTGTATGCAGTATCTATTAAAGATTAGACCTGACCTTATTAGCCATGATGATGCCGAGCAATTTTCTATCAAGGCTGTAGAAAAAGGATACCTTTCATCACTTACGTTCTTACACAAGAATGGATTTCCTTGGAATAGTTTTACTACTAATGTTGCAGCTCAATTAGGGTCAAAACAGTGTCTTGAGTATGCAATGGTAAATGGTTGTCCTTATAATGTTGAAATATTATATGTTGCTACTTCTGATTGCTATCAATATCTAATTGAAAATTACCCTGAAGAATTTGGAGGAAGTGATATCGATAGCGATATCGGTAGCGATGACGATTATAATTATACAAGACCTTATGATGCTAGACCATATTAAAGACTAATCATATTAATCATACTATTTATATTTTATATTGAACTTCAATATAAAATTCGAATCTTTGTTACCATCTTTTTCTCTTATCCTTTTTACGTTCCATTATTCCTATTCTGGTTTCCGAAACTCCAGATTCAAGAGAGTCGTATGTCAATCTGATTTTCTTGCTATCTTCAGCCTCTTCTTCTCTCGAATCTGGATTGGTAAGAAGGTAGGGTCTAAACATAATTGATTCTCCCTTTGCTGTTTGCATATAAGCATGTCTCAAATCATATCTCCTATTTTTCTCTCTTCTTTTCTGTTCAAAATATCGTTTACCGTTAATAGAATCACCAGAAATCCAATTGAAGGAGATAAAGTCGGCGATAAATTTATTGATTTCTAATTCAGAATCATCTTCGTCTTCTCGATTAACATCACCAATTTCTATCTCCATATTAGGCTTGAATTTATCCTCTTCGAGAGTTCCAGGAAGGTCAATATCAGGGTCGGTATCAATAATAAAATTATATTCATTTACAATTCTAATTCCCAATGGACTTTCTGTCCAGAACTTGTTTTTATGAGATAGGAGATATGAAATCCTTAAAGTGGTTTCATTACCAAAGCGAATCATATCAAAATTCTTATTTTCACTCTCATCATCAGGGAAATTCTCACTCACATTATCAACTCCTGGAATCACCGGTTCTCTGAACTTATATGTCAATTCTTTGCCATAATAAGCACCTTTATATATCATAGTCTTCTTGTCTAACCAATTTTTATAGTCATCTCGTTTTGGATTCATATTGAACTTCAATTTCATCATAACGACACCGTTATCATCATCAAAGCCGTTTCCGTCTGTTGGGAACCATAATCCTTTGGTATTCATACCAGTTACGGTTACATCACTGTATACATCTGATTTCAAATGTTCTCCAGTTGACCGATAAAATGCTTGTTTAATGGTCTTTCCTTCAGGGCTAGTATAGATAACTTTGAGAAAATCCCTCATGTTGTTTGTAAGAGGTCTAATTTCCCCATTTTTAAAAACTTGAATAACTATAAGTTCCTCGTTATTATCAAACCTGTAATAAGAGACGCATTCGTAATATTCTCCTTTTTTTTCTTCAGTCATTTATTATATTGAATATAATATTAAATCTTTTCAATATGATTTGATATATTTGAATTTATATCATTTCCAATTTAAAATTCATATTGGAAATGTTATCATGATTACAAAGAGTAATATTCATATCACATGATATATTGAAATATGAATTCATAATAGACCTACGAATACAGCTTTCTTTGAGATTGTCATTATTTATAATAATATTTATTATTATAAATGTTCGACTCGATTATTATCTTGAATGGTTTCTCTAAATCTAAAAAATCAGTATCTCTTCAAGGTGAAAAGAAGAGTAAAAACAAGGTAAAGTTGTTTTACCAGAAGTTAAAACTATCGATTGCAAAAACTAAACCAGCTATCAAATTTTTAAGGATAAATATCACAATCAATTCAATTTTGAAACTGATGATGAATATGTTTATATTATGTAACTGTCCCAATAGCGGGATACTATTCTTATAGAAATAGTGTATGTTCAACATTAAATTGTAGAATGAATAAATTTCATCATGAAAAATATACATAAATTCTTTCTGACCTTAAACTTCATTATCAAATCAATTACTATATTGAATGATTTTCAAAATATATATTAATTCTAATTCGATTTCAAACTGATATTGAATATTTTTATAATATATAACTTTTCTAATTGTGGGGTAATATATATACCATAAACAAATCACTATAATAATTAAACAGAAACAGTATATATAAATTTAAATGGTAATACAATTTAAATTTAAATTTAATATAATATAATTTATTAAACTTTACATGTTATTATATTCACAACAATTGTAAACATAAACGGTTTTATCATGACTGTCGTTTGAAATATATACTAATAAATATATGCCATTTTTCCAAAACTGCTATGGTATATAATATCGTCAGACTTTGGGACTTGTTTATTTAATTTTGTTTCAAATGAACTTACTTCATCCTCAAGATCTTCAACTTCTTCAGAATCAAGATCAACTGATTCATCTTCATCTCCATGTTCATCTTCATCTTCAACTCCAGGTTCATCTTCAACTCCATGTTCAAGTTCATCTTCATGCTCAACTCCAGTATCAAGTTCATCTTCATGCTCAACTTCATGCTCAACTTCATGCTCAACTTCATGCTCAACTTCAGTATCAAGTTCAGTATCAAGTTTATGGCGAACTACATTATATTTTTGTTTACAAAGGTAATAACTATATTCATCTATCGTTACTAATTCCAAATTATATTTTTCAATATAATCATAAAAAACAGTCTTAGTTACATTGCTTTTAACCCCAATTTTGTTAATGTAGTCAATAAAAATACCAAACATTATGCTTATCTTAATTCGTTTCTTATGCTTTTCTAACGGTGACACAAGCTCATATTCCTCCTTCGTAATTCTATCAATTTTCTCATCCATAAAACGATTCAAAATAGAATTGAGTTCAGTCTCGTTTAAAGATGTATTCTCTTTATTCTCAATCACAGTATCAACTTTAATCCTTCTATTTTGAATACATTTTAAAGTCGTTTCAGTATGCTTTTTTAGTCTATATCTTGTAGCAAATGTTTTATAACAATATTTACATTTAAATTGGTTTGTAATATCTTTATTATATTCTAATTTTTTATACTGTTCTTCCATATCATTCATTGATAATTCGTAATTATATATAATTTTCAAGAATTCAATCTTCATTTCATTTCGATCCCCTTGAAAATGTTCTTTTCCGTGGACTAATGTGAATTTAGAATTGAATGAATTTTTAATTTGTTTTTCAACTGCAAGATAATTACCGTTAATAACAATCATTGCTAAAATTTCAGTTCCTTTTCCATATGATTTTAAACTGTAATTATCCATATGTTCAGAACATCCAATCTTATAGACGTCATCCTTAAAGTGAGGTGGATGTAGAAGATAAACATAAGGCATTTTTTGTATGATATTATAGATTGATATTAGTTATAAATGAGTTATAGGCAAATTTGTTTTATGAACAAATTCCAGGTTATGATGCAGTATATAAAACTAGTATTAAATGAACCAATAATACTCATTCCAAAAATAGGAATTTTTACAACAACAAATAAAGTTGGTCTTATTTTAAAAACTATAAATCAATTTGGAATTGAACTTTCGAGATATATTATAAGAACAAATAACGATATTATTTTTCAATATAGTATCACAGGTGCATTAACTAATAAATAATTATGCATATCGAAATTGAAATTATATATTACTAAAAATATATAAATTGAAAAGCAGGTTAAATTTAATAATTACAACCTTCATAATTGTAGATTGCTCGTCTGAATGCCAAATCAAAATCAGTATCAGAAACATATTCTCTGAATTCTTCATAGAGTTCGGTCTGAATAGACGATATATTACTCCTTAGAAAGAGTAAGAAATTCTTCCTTTCATTGAACTTGGATGATTCAAGGGTAAGTTCACTTAATACATTAAACTGAAAATCAGATAGACAATCATTGATTTTTTCATCTCGATTATCAATTAGAAATTCATTAATGATATCTAAGTTGGATGTCGGATTTTTTCCTGTTTTTTCTTTAATGTTGTTTTTGAGCTTGTCATGCAATTCGGAATCAGCAAAAATATGAAGTTCGACCATATCATGTAATCTTATACTTAAGAAAATTGAATCGGGTTCTGATATCTTTTTTATCCGTGCATTAAGCCGTCCTGCAAAGTTAGATATGATTTGGTCTGTAAATGAGATTCGAATATTGAATTCTCCAAACCCGGAGATAACATTGACTAGACGAGACGCAAAGCCTGAACTACATGTTCCTGACATCTCTTGTAACTCTTCTATCAGTCGTTTATACATCTCTTGTTGATTATCTTGGGTCATTATGTAAGAATAAACTTTGATTAGGATATGGGTTAAAGTTAGATTGAATTTCGAATATAGCAATCTATCCATATAGATTCGATTCAGTGATAGTTTGATATTGTCTTCTTTAACATAGTTATTATGGCAGATATCGCAACAGAACTTTTTGTTTAATAGTTCAATTGGAAATTGAAGTGGAGAATTACAATATTCGCAATTTCCTTTGATTGCTGATAATTCAATTTCTAGATGAGGTAGATTTCTCATTTCTTTAAGTGTATTTTGTATATTGGAATTGATGTAATTAAAGTCGATTTCTCGATTGTCAATCTTATTGATGTTGAAATCAGCTAGGAATTCAAGTATATGCATAACCGAGTTTTCAATTTCTACATTATGAACATTTTGAGCATTATCGAAGATTGTTCTGACGATTCCCTTTAGATGCGCAAGATGATTGATTATTTCTCTTCCCTTGGCTTTCATAGAGGGAGAACCAAGTTGGAGTAATAAGTCTGATGCATCAGCTCTTCTGTCGTAATCAAGTTCTTCATCAGATGCAAAAGATAAGATAATATTTTCAATATCATCAATATCTCTTTCGTCTAATTTTATCTTTTGAAGGAGATATTGACCTGCTAGAATCCTATACATTGTCGTATTTTTTGTGAATAAAAGGAAACAAAAGAGACCGTTGTATAGGTATAATTCTTTGTTTTTAATTTTATCTTGTTTTTCAAGGGAAAGTAGTATTTTATATCTGAAGTCACAATCAATCTCTTCATCAGATAAGAGAGAGCATAAGTATCCAACACATTTTTCTGTATAATCAGAGGATGACATGAGGATGAAGACAGCATCAATACAACATGGTGTAGGCATATCAGACATACTGTTACAAACAGTATCTAAAACATAAAACCCAAGCTTCTTTCTGCTTTCATTTCTTTCCCTAATTGAAATATCTGATTCCATCTTGATTTCTGCTAATTGTTCGTCGTCGTCTGAGTCTGTCCCCTCTTCCATTTCTTCAAAGGAGAGAAGACTCTTTGCACATTCGAGTTTAAGGAAGGATGATAGATTGGATTCTACCGCAATAAGAAATAGGAAATTCTCAATTAGTTTTGAGCCTGAAAATTGATAGATTCCTGTGATTTTATTAATGATTTCGATGGTATCATTTTCTCTGTCTTCAAAGTATAGTTGAAGAACTTTGAGTCTAATTTGATTGTTAACTGTATTATCGATGACGATGTTAGCCCATTGTGTCTTATCTTCTATATCAATATCTTCATACTGTTGTTTATCGTCATTATATAGTTCGATTTCAACCTGTTCTTGAGTATTTAATGAAATATCACATGAGTTTGAGGTGCAAGTTTCTACTTTACTTTCTAGTTTAGTTTCTAGTTTAGATTCTAGTTTAGATTCTAGTTTACTTTCTTCCATTTATTAAAATTTTGATAATACTTTTAAATTAAAATAAGTAATAGAGATAAATGAACTTGTTTAGAAAGGTAATTTTATGGTTCAAAATCAAATTAGGAAGAGGTAAAGATAAGCGTCAGAGCTTAGAAGAGGAATTCGTTTACAGGGAAACATATGAACTGTTATTTTAAAAATTGTAGAATGTAAATATAAACTTTAAAACTTCTCGTATTATATTTCCGATAATCATATTATCGAATTATACCGTTTTTCATATTATAATATTCACTTTACACACAAGTTTATGAAATAAAGTGTTATTTTTCAGACTAAAAATCAGTCTAAAAATATTTAATTATTTTTTTAGTGATACATTTATATTATAAATTAACATTTACAATTTGATTATAAGTTGATATAATTAAAAAATACATTTTTAATAATTCAATGAAAAAAAACAAACTGGACCAGGATATACTGTCGAATCCAAAATAATTAATATTAAATATTTAATACTATTATCACTTTAAAAATAACATAAAAATCCAATTGTTTTAATTTTAATATTAAAAAACCATTTAAATTAAAACTATTATATAATAAATGTTTCGATGTCAATATTGTGATAAAACTTTTTCAACGAAAAGTAATCTAACTAAACATCAAAGTACTAAAAATTGTGTTACAAAACAAATTGTAAAATCACCAATTATTATAAAAACATTAAGACAAAAATTGGCTTTAGCCGAGGAAGAAAGTATAAAATTAAAAGAGGAAAAGGTTTTATTAGAAGAAGAAAATAGGAAATTAAAATCTGATATAACCAGTCTAGAAAGCAGGATTAAATCTTTAGAAAATGATGATTGTAAGATTAATATCACAAATATCAATAATACATTTCATTATAACACAATAATACAGAATCTACAAGTTCTCGATTTGAGTGAAGGCCATATACAAGAGGTAGCAAAGCAACATTTCTCAAGAAATTATCTTGAGAAAGAACATGAAGGGATTGCTCTATTTACATTCAACCATTTGATTAGGAATAATAACGGAGACCTAAAGTATATATGTGTAGACCAATCTCGTAAGAATGGTTTATATAGGAACGATGACGGTATTGTTCGTGATACAGATATGGAACGTTTGACCTTTTGTGTATATCATTCGCTAAAACCATCCTTGAATGAGATGACTTATAAAAAGTATATTGAAGAACAATCTAGAAAAGGAAATCAAGAAACAAAGAAAGAAGAAGGTGACCAAAATAACGAACTCATAATTAACAGTAGTTATGCAAAGCATGTTGAAAATATTAATTCAAAAAACAAGAGTAAATTTAAGAATATGATAGCTAGTCATTGTTATGTCAAGAATATACCAGAGGATAATTTAAGGTCTATAAATGAATAAAATTAGATTTACAATTCAAATAAAGAATTGTAAAGCAATATAAATTAAGATATTTCATCTTTATTTAAAATACTTGGACGAACATGAGTTCATACCACACATTCTCAATAGGGAGCTATTAGAGATTTTATATGAACTGATAAATACAGCAATAATCATAATTGTTAAATATATTAAACTGTAGTTTAAAATCGGTCTGGATTGTTCAAAAGTTAATAATCCAATAAAAAGAATAATCATAAAACAACCTGTTATACAGGAGGCTAACAATGCGAAATAAGAAGTGATAAATCCGCTTTGAAATTTACTGATATACTTGGCTGTATTTGGACATTTATCCATATCATCAATCGCATCATAAGCAGAGTTCATATCGTTCTGTTGAATAGTAATTAAATTCCAAGACCAAACTGAACCGAAAATAAAGATTCCTAATAGAAACAAATAATAAATGAAAGTTACAATCATTTATTATTAAAAGATAAATAAACTCAAAATCCAGTTGAACCAAAGCCACCAGCACCCCTTGATGTTACTCCAAGTTCTTCTATGGTATCTACCATTTGAATAGCATAGATTGGGGTTAAATCAGGACTGCATATTTGTAGAAGTCTTGAATATTTAGGGATAGTAGAACTCTTAACGACATCAAAGAATCCAGCTAAATGACCTCTGTATCCAGAGTCTATAATACCAACTGAGTTAGTTAGACGGAGTCCAGTCTTATATAGACTAGAACGAGGGTATAGATAATACGCACAAGGGTATTCAAGTTCAATTGAATTAGTTCTAAACATCGCAATGCATATTTTCATATCGATTTTGATTGGTTCTCCGCTTGATACAGTTGTGATTTCATCAGGAACTAGAAGGTCAAAACCAGAGTCTCCATATCTCCGTCGTTCTGATATCTTATCCTTATGTTTAGACATATGTTCTTGATAAACTTCACGAAGCGTCTCATCTTCAATATAGATTTTAAGTAAGTAATAATTGGACATTTTAAATTACAATACAAGTTTTAAATTGGTTTCAATGTATTTAGACAAATATGAAATATTATTATTTCATATTTTAGTATATATTCAGGTTATTTTACAATTCGATAATCGATAATTCCGTTCTTCCGAATGATTCTAATCATGTCTCCTTTCTTATAGTCGTAGAAACAAGCAATAGGGTCATCCTTCTTCATAATCGGAAATTTCAAACCATACTTCATTTTAAATTCTTTATTCTCTTCTTCATTTATTTTTTGAAAGATAGGTTGTAACCGATGTGTTGTTATGTTGAACTGCAGGTTTTCTTCGGCAAAGAGTTCAACATAGATATCGTCCTGTAGTTGCTCTATTGCTTTCTTTGTAGACGATGTAACACCGTCCTTGTAAATAATTAGGAGATGCTTAATACCAATTTCATTTGTGATTGAAATATACTCAGACATACATTTGACGTTAAATTTTGGAATGTTAGATAGAAAGATAATCATCTTCTTTCCATCTGGTTTCTTTGCAATGACTCTGTCATTGTCTTCGACCTGGATTTCGGTATATCCTCTCTGTGTTATCATCTCCATACTGATAGAGAGAGATTTAGGTATTACATATTCATTCTTTGTTTCGACTTCAGTTGACATTTTCTGATTTTATAACTTTTTAAGTTATATAATTCAATTTAATGGTCTACTACTACTCCTGAACGAGTATCGTCATAGACAAAATCACCGAGTTTAGCTTTATAGAATTCTTGTGTTTCGGTATCATCTTTGGATTGTAGGAGTGATTCTACTGTTTTGATTACTTTTTCTTTATCTCGTATATGTATATGTCCGGACAAATCATCTAGACCAGGATGTATACAATCGAATAGGGTATAATGAGTACATATCGATTTTTTAGGCACGTCTTCAGTATTAAAACAAACGTAGTTTCCACATATTTTACAAAAGCAAGGTTCTATTTTGATATGTTTATTTTCACATCTGTAGTTGAAAGTTAAATGGAAAATTTTAGTTTCAAATTTTGTATCTTCAATATCACTTAGAACTCGAAGATGTTTGGTTATAATTTTACCTTCAGAAGTATCTACGACGTCTTCATTGTCTTTTTCCTCTGTATCTTCAACGTCTTCTTCCTCTGTATCTTCGATATCAGTAGAACTAGTATCGGTATTAAAGTCATCATCATATCGTCGATTATCACTATAAAATATTGATAATTTGTTTTTTATAAAGGTTTTCCAAAGGTCGATTTGTTCCTGTGTCAAGACCATGCATAAAATTATAGTTAACATAAAAATTCGAATTACGCTTTGAATTTCAGGTTGAAATGTATCTAAAAAAGGTATTAAAATCATATTGTTTTTATTGTTATTTTTAGAGCTTAAATCTATTTTTTTGATAGTTCTCTTTTTAGAGCTTGATTTTCAGTTAGGATATTTTCATAATCGTTATTGAGATTCCTTAGGGTTGATTCTAAATCTATGACTTTGTATACGAGTTCGTTAATCTTATTGGTCATTTTAAGTTTGAATTCTTCTGTAAGAATATCAATAAAATCAGTTGAAATTAGATTGCTATTTTGTTCTTTTCTTTCTGAATTTATTTCTCTAAAAGCAGGGTGATTTTGATATTCATCTATTTCAGGTTGAATTTGAATTGTAGGTTGATGTTGCCTTAGACTTTCAATTGTATTATCGAATGGAATATTGAATTTATTGCATATGACGACAACTTCTTGGTCAACCAAAATCTGATTATCAACATACCTCCCTATAGCTTTTCTGTTTTTAAAAACTAATGTTGTTTCAGGGTTCCAAATATAGGTAGAATTCTTAATTCGTTTGTAAATCATTGGTATTTAATAGTTGATTTTTACTTTTTAAATACACCTGATAATAAATGAGAACGTGCATCTATTGTGGTAGCTCGTTATTGATAAAACGATTTTTTTGCAATTTGAAATGCAAGGACAAATTTTTACTTACTGATTACAAAACACATCCAATAAATCAGAATTCGATAAAATAAATTATTATATTAATAAAGAATGAATTTAAATAGAGCTAACTCTGGTGAACTTTTTAGTTCTGATGACGAATCAAAGTCTCCTCCTCCTCCTCCTATAGTTTGCAATTCTGACTATATTAATGATCATCTATTAAACACGTATGCAAACAACTGCGATTCTGACGATTTTGACATATATACTGGAGACCTTCGTGAATCAAAAAATGTAGATTGTAAAGAAGAAGCTAAATCCAAGAGAGATAAATTGAACAAATATAATGGGTATTGCACCTATAATACAGACTGTAATCCAAATAATTTTGAAAATTATATGTCAGATTTTAAACAAGGAATTCAAGTCGATAAATTGGGAAAAATGTTAAGTAGTGAAATAAAATGTCATGATGAAAATATTAATACACCACCTGTTGGAAATGACCGTCTGTATGGAGGTGGTTATGATGACGATAAGTTCGACTATCGTGACGCAGTCTATAATACTGATGTTCTTTTCCAGAAGTTAGTAACCAACGATATTAGATTGAGGATTACACAAAGTTATGTTCAAGAATATAATGATAAATGTTCTATAGTTGCTCTTCATAATATAGGAATTTTATGTCGTGATAATTCAGCACAATTACGGGCATTTCAAGGTGGAAATTTTAACGTATCACAAATGCTAGAAATAGTTCGAAGAAATCATATACGAACTTATCCACTAGATAAAGTAACTCTTGCATATTTTGTATCATATACACAAGTAATACCATATTTAACAGCAAATTTAAATCCTGATAATATAACTCTTATGCTAGTTGAATATTATAATATCGATTTTGACGCTGATTTACCAGAAGGACATGTTACTATTATTCCTGAAGTGCCAGCAGTACCCGGAGTGCCAGCAGTGCCTAGTTATAACATATACAATTATAGAACTCATACACACGCTGTTTTAGTTAAAAATGAAATAGGTGCAATAGTTGTTTATGAACCATTTAAAACTGTACCATTTCCAATATTAGCCTACTTAAACAACTTTAATGTCCGACCTGCAGTCCCTGGTGTACCTGTTGTGCCTAAGAAAAGACCAATAAATAATAATATAATACGTAGGATTTATTTATTTAGAATTGATGAACGTGTATTACAACCTAATAACTACAATATTAGAAATATCAATTCTCCAAAGAGGAAATCTTCTCTAAAGCTCAAGAGGAAAGTGTCTCCTAAACTCAAGAGAAGAGTGTCTCCTAAACTCAAGAGGAAAGTGTCTCCTAAACTCAAGAGAAGAGTGTCTCCTAAACTCAAGAGGAAAGTGTCTCCTAAACTCAAGAGGAAAGTGTCTCCTAAACTCAAGAGGAAAGTGTCTCCTAAACTCAAGAGAAGAGTGTCTCCTAAACTCAAGAGAAGAGTGTCTCCTAAACTCAAGAGGAAAGTATCACCTAAGCTCAAGAGAAGAGTGTCTCCTAAACTCAAGAGAAGAGTGTCTCCTAAACTCAAGAGGAAAGTATCACCTAAGCTCAAGAGAAGAGTGTCTCCTAAACTCAAAAGGAAAGTTTCCCCTAAGCTCAAGAGAAGAGTGTCTCCTAAACTCAAGAGGAAAGTATCACCTAAGCTCAAGAGGAAAGTATCACCTAAGCTCAAGAGGAAAGTATCACCTAAGCTCAAGAGAAGAGTGTAAGGTAGAAGAGATATGTAATATCAAAACGTAAAAACAATTTGTTTTTACATTTAATAAATGGATAAAGTAAAATTACCTAACCCGCCTTTGGTATGCCCTTCATTACCACCAGGTGTTACCCTGTCAGATATTCAACAACCAATACAATATAGTGGTAAAAGAGTTAATAGGGCTAATTTATTAGTAATGTTGCCAAGTTCAAAAGTATCGAAAAAACCAATTGGATTGGCAGATATAGCAGTTGCACTTCCAGATAACTTTAATTGGAGGGACAATAAATTTGTAAATATAGAGGTTCCTAGAGACCAGGGATTATGTGGTTCTTGTTGGGCTTTTTCAGCAGCTACAGCATTAGGAGATAGATATGCAATTAAATTTTCTGAGGATGGTAAGATACGAGGAAGTAATTTAACAGAGTCTAAGGTTCTTGGTATTAAAGCACCAAAGCCAAGTACAACTTGGACTTTATCTTGTTCAAGTCAAATTCCTGATAATGGATTAGCAAATGGTTGTAATGGTGGGTTAACGAGTGATGCATTTTCTTTCTTTGGAAAGACAGGTGTAAAGGTTGAAGCTTGTTGGCCTTATTCACTGGTTCAAAATAATCCTGCAAATATAAAAGCTCCAAAAGCTGAGTGGTTTCCATATCCTTGTTTGAGTGCTGTTGACGATAATTGTTGTAGCAATTGTTGTGGTAATCCATTGGCAAAGAATAAGATGTATTCTGTAAAAATGAGTAATGGTGAATATTATAGTACTCTTTGGGTAAAAAAGTCTGAATATCTGATATCGAGTATGTCTGATATTGACATTCCTTCTTCAATATTGAATATAAAAAAGGAGATATATTCAAAGGGACCTGTAGTATCTGCTTTTGCCGTCTATAATGATTTTTACGATTTCTGGGATAAAAAAGCTATGAATCCTGATGAAGTTTACATTCCAAATGCAAAATCTGGGTTTGATGGTGGTCATGCAATAGTTATTGTTGGATGGGGTATAAATTCAAAGGGAATTAAATATTGGTTGATTCGTAATTCTTGGGGAGTTTATGGTGGTGATGGAGGATATTTCAAGATGGCTTGTAGTAATCAGATTTCTGATAAATCAAATTGGAATGGGATTGATGTTCCTATTATTATGGATGGAGGCATATTAGGAGGAGCGTTAACGTTTGATATACCTAATACTTTGGATTTTGTTCCTGAAAAGTATAAAGGTGGTAGTGGTAGTAATATTGGTGATATTAGTAATGGAATTGGAAAGGATATAAGAGGATTAATCGAAGGTAATAAAAAAGTGGAAAAAGTAGTAGATACTTTAAGACCTATACTAATGAATATTATAAATAAATTAGGTTCTAAGGAAGGGATAAGTATAATAGTTGGTTTAATAGCGTTTATGATTATTTATAAAATTATCAAAAATATTTAAACGGTAATGATATTGAATAAATGGAAGTTTTGATATCTATAGTATGTATTGCGGTTGTTTGTTCGTTTGTGTATAAAATATGTTTGTGTCTTTTGAAGATAGAACCAATAACTGATAATACTCGTGATTTTAATAACATATGATATTGTTTTTCGGTTTGAAATTGAAAGTTTATAATTTTAAAGATATAAATAAATGGATACTGAAATACTTGTAATAAGTCTGACTATTATTTTTTGTGTATTTATTATAGTTGCAATGAGGGTATTTTTACAATTTATAAATTCATGTGATAGACGAGTTCAAAATTTTGATTACGAAGATGTTTAATTTTGAATTGGGTTTCAAGTTATTATTTGATAAATAATAATTTAATGTCGATGAAAGCAAGAGCAATTGATGATATGATTATTGTTTTTATTGAGTATGATTTTTAGGGTATCATTATTGATATCTTGTATCTTGATATTCAGGTCAAAATTTTGTAGTTTTATAGTTTCGATGTTATTGATAATTCGATATTGTTCTTCTATTTTAAATAGATTGTCTTTTGTTCCTATAATCAGATTGGAGTATAGTTCATTTTTTGATAATTGTTTGAATTCAAAGATTCCGTAGATATAGTGATTTTGAATAAAGAAAGTTTCACAATACAAATTGGATGTTTTCAATTGGAAATGAGATTGTTTATTGAGAAAATAGAGTTGTCCGAATAATGTTTGTTTTATGTTCTTCATCATTTAATTGAATTGATTATGAATTTAAGTCAGTTTGAATTTGAATGGTAACTCATGAGATGTGATAAAAATAAATTGTTTTATTTAAGGATTTTCAATGTAGTATTAAATAAAGAATAATGAATTTTAAATGTTTTAATGATTGTTGTAATTTGAGTATAAAACCATACTCTAAAAAACCTTTTTTTTTTGATAGGAGAAACAGGAGGCAAAAGGCTGGTGTTTTCATTTATGACCCGTCAAAGAATAAGGTGTTGTTGATACAATCTAGAGGTAATTTATGGGGTCCTCCAAAGGGAACATTGGATAAGGACGAGACATATAATAAATGCGCTGTTCGCGAGGTGAAGGAAGAGACTGGTCTTGATGTAACTGAATCGCAGTTTATGTATTCTATATCTATTCGAAATAAGGCTGTTTACTTTTTCATTCAGTCGGAAGAGTGTGATGTAAGTGTTCAGGACCATATATACGGGAATGATGCTAATGGTATTGGTTGGGTCAAGATAGAATGTCTGAACGAGTTGATAAAGAATGGTAAAATATCATTGAATAGTCATTGTAAGATAGCTTTTCAGCGGTTTTTGAATGTAGCATTTTGAGGGGTGTCTTAAATTGAAATTTAATATTATTCCAATGTTAAATTTAGTTCATATGGAAAAGATTATCATTCAGAAGCAAGTGTGTATTGAGCCTAAGTTTATGGATTCGAATATTATGGAGCATATAATGAATGAGCTCACTCGAATCTGTTCTTTGGAGTGCAATAAGGATTATGGTTATATTATTAAGATTAATCGAATTATCAAGATTCTTGATAATTATATTAATATGGATTCGAATATCGTGTTTGATATAAAGTTTGAGGCTTCTTGTTTGAATCCAAAGTCTGATAGGGTATTAACAGGGAAGGTGTGNATGGTTTTCCCTGATGGTATATTTATNGACGTGATGAAGAAGATGCAAATTTTGATTCCAAAGCAGTCTATAGTTGGNTATGCTTTTGTGAAGAAAACGAATTCATTTGTAAAGGAGGAAGGAGAGCAGAGTAGAACGATATCGGAGGGGAAGCAATTGAAAGTCAATATAACTGCTTCTCAGTATAATAACCAGAGATTTAGTGTATTTGGCACTATAGTTGATTTGGAATAGACTGTTGTTCAATATGATTTAGATTAAAAATATAATTTGCAATAAGTAAATTATATTTAAGTTGTTTAAAGGTAAGATTAAAAATACAAAATGTCAACAGAAGATATACTACTTGAATTTAAAAACCAGCTTATTAATTTTTTCGACGAGTTGATTAACCAGTTTCCGTCTGAAGGTGATTTGGTTGTAATTCGTTTGTTTCTTTCTAATCAGATTCCTATTAGAGATGTGATGAACAACTTCAATTATCAATTGAATAAGGATAATAAGTTATTCAAGATGATGGTTAAGAATCGAGATGAACAGTTTTTTCTTGAGAATAATCTATTTGATTTGAATGGTTCAAATCGGGATAAGATTGGTCATTTCAAGAGGTTGTGGCGTTCCGATATCCTTGATGATGAGGATAAGAAGGTAATGTGGAAGTGGGTAGATAGTTTTGTATACTTGACAGATAAGTATATGAAATCAATCACAAAAGGAGGTGAGGGTAAAAAGGAATAATTATGTCAAAGTTATGAATTTCAAATTGATAGTCAAGTTGAAATTGTATTATTTTAAAAAATGTATCGAACGTTAGGAGGACATGTATATGGTCCATAGTCCCACTTTCTGTGAATAGCAGGATATAAAGTATATTGATTGCAGGTCGTTTTTGCTTTATCTGATTTGCAGTTGTTAGAAATGATTTGATTTGATAATGGGTATTGTATGTCTCTTCTCATCATGGTGTCATTGTCGAGGAACCCGAGCTTGTATAATTTTGAATCCATTTATAAATAACCAATATAATAAAAAAAGATAATGACAACATATGGATTGGTTATTGACGACGAGATTGAACAGACATCGCTTCTTGACTATTTCGATGATTACTTTAATCATCCAACCTTATATAAAATCAAAAATATAGATGATAAATTCAGCTTGTACATGGTTAAAACGTATTGTTTATTAAATAATCAGTGTCGGTACATAATTATGATTGTTCCATATGATACGAATAATTTGCATTTTCCAATGCAACTTCGAGGGACAAATTGGATTTCTTTACAAACGAGAGAATTATCGGAGAATCATAAGATACCTTCCCATAATTATCAACCTTCTAATTTTGCGCCTCTAAATAAGAAGATTGATAGGATAGAACAGACTGAAGGCATGAGCACTTACATATGTAATGAATATCCTTTGACAGTGAAGCTACTTCAAAAGAAAGGTATGAATGAGTTTCAAAGCAAGGGGACTTTGATTACAGCTTTAGAAACATATCAGACAATCATAACGCATGGAATAGAAGAATTTTGAGAATTTTAAATTACAAACCAATTTAAAATTTATGTTTATTTGTAATTATTTAAAAGGTCTATGAACTCTTTTGATTGAGATAATTTGTCGCTATATTCTTTATATTCTATGACATTATTAGGTTTTGCTTTGTCTAGACAGTTTTTAAAGAGAAAATTACCAAAAGCAATTGTTCTGTCTGCGAAGTTTGGATATAAGATGTCCCAAGATTCTTTTAAGTAAGGAGAACTAGCCCAAGGTAAGAAATTTGCAATCCATACATATAGACCAGTCTGGTCAACTTCTGATACGGTTAATATATCCTCAAAAGCTTGAAATATATTAAAGGATACGAATATTTTGGTTTCCCAATTATCCTCTTTATTTAAAGGGACAAATGACTTTGGTTTTTGCCAGTCATAAAATAATGATGAGCATAATTTGGGACACTTCTCATAATTATCAATTATTAGCTTCATATTACCTAGTAAACTTCTTTCAATTATTTTTAGTGTTGTTTGTCGTCTCATTTCTCCCGTGGTTTGATTAAATATCTCAAATGTTATGTATATACCTACCGCAATATATACGACTGATATAGCATTAATTTTACTGAGTAAACGGTCCATAAACGATTCCTTAACCGCTTTTGTTGAAAAATAGACTAGAATTACAGATATAATTAGAGCAAAGATGAATAATGACATCTTAAAATCTAATACACGTACCATTTATAATAAGAAATATGATATAAAATATATTGAAATCAGATATTTTTAACCATATATGTGCCTTCAAGTTGATATCCGCATTTATTCTTGTAATACTCCCTTGTTCCAACTCCTGCGATGACTGATATCTTATCGTATTTATGTCTTTTAGCAATATCTTCGGCCGTTCTTACAAGCAGTTTACCGTAGCCTTTGTGTTGAGAAGATTCACCGTTTTCTCCTACACCCAAAGTTTGACCATACACATGTACTTCACGAATGATAGCCGAATTCTTGATTTCGGCGATAAATCCAGCACCAGCATTTTTATCAATCCTTAGTCTACAGAATCCAATCAGGCTGGTATACGTTTCTAGGTCACCATACCAATATCGATTGTATTTTTTCGGATACTGCAGTATTGATATAACCCAGGATATGAAGAGAAACCATACATAAGACCAAAAACTAAAACTAATGATTCCAGCTTGTTTATGAGTTTCAATTGAAATAAAATATTCTAAACTATCTGATGCTTTAAAATTCCGTACAACCAATATAGGAGATGAATTATTTTTTTGAGTTTGTTTTCCGTCTCCAATTTCCATACAACGAATACAGTAGCATTTTAATCCATGTTTTGTCATTCTGTTTTGTAAGAGTTGCCGTAGATTGCTAATCTTTTCATATCCAGCCTGAATTGACTTTTCTGGTATATCTCGAACTAATCTCTGTATACGAATCCACGGTTGAATATTGGTTTTGTAGTAGATGAGAACATCAATTAAATCATTGATGTTTTTATCTGCATAAGGCATATATGTGCCTGCTTTGTACCAATCTAAAATATCAGATTTTACAATGATATTATGATTATCTGATTGACAAACAGCTGTAGGGTATATTTTTACATCATCAAATTGGAGTTGTTGGTTATTTATAGCTTGATAAAACATCCATTTATCTAATTGAGGTGATGAGCCTGGTAGGTCCGGCATTAGATGACATACTACCTTAAAGCCAGTCTGTTTCAGTAGTTTAATCGCATGAATAGTATCTACGGTATAACATTCTCTATTGATTTTTTGAAGGATATAGTCATTATAATGCTGAACCCCGATTTGAACTCTCGTAACTCCCCAACGTCGATAATCTTTAATGGAAGTTTTTGTGATGAAATCAGGTCGAGTTTCAAGTGTAAGTCCGATAACTCTGAATGTTGATGTTTCATTTGTATGAATCTCATCTTCAATTGAATTCATTTCTCTTTGATTATTAAATGTATTACAAGCCCAATATATTTCATTCATTACTTTATCTCTATAGTTGTATGGATATGATTCCCAAGTCCCTCCGGAGATGATGATTTCAAGCTTGCAGGGGGTATTGGATGATGTATCGATGTTACCAGTGTTGATATAAGACTTGATTCTATCGCGAATCTGTTCTTTAATATCAAAGTTGTATTGAAGGGCTCTAAGCATAGCAGGCTCGGTAGATAGGTATGATTTAGGTTGAGTTGGCCTTCCGGATAAATCTGTTTCTGTAGGACAGTAGGCGCAATTCATTGGACAGGAGAAAACATCAGGACGTAGAACAACAGTAGAAACCAATACACCTGATTGTGAACGCATCGCTCGTTTAATAAGGAATCTTTTTAGATTGTTGTTCAGTTGAATATGATGAAAGTATTTTTCGTAGATGTATCGTAATTGTACTTTAGATGGGAGAATCTTATACTTCTTTCTGATAATATTGAATATCTTATCATCAATATCAGATGAGTTTGATTTCTTAATAAGTTCAAAAACCAACTGTTTCAGTTTAGATTCATCCTGTAACTTAAAAATATTATTATTTTCTCCATTTATAGATTCAATATCAATTGTCATATTTATAACTAAATTTATTTGATTTTACAAATATCACTTTAATTCGATATTGAAATTCGAATATTTAAATTGAATTGTATTTTGTTTATTCTTTATAAATAAAAATGTCAATGTCAATTCGAAATGATAAATATGATTTATTTGTAGAACAAGCTTATTTGTTTTATGATATTAAGAATTCCCCTCAAAACTATAATAAAGTGATTGATTATGCTTTTCGTCTTTCAATCATCAGTTCAATTAACAGACTGTTTTCAATTACTTTTTATAATCCGAGCGATAGTGTGTTGATAGAAGATATCAGTCTAATGACAATTCAAAGTTATCAATACATAATCAATCGTATTTTGTCTGAAGCAGGGTCAAATATAGACGAACATACATCATATGTGAAATACATGGATAACATACAAGATTTAGAATATGTGATTAATACTATGCGAAAATTGGTTTACGACCACTTTATTGTCAACAAGGAACGAAAATTTAGACTGCCAAGACAATTGGATTTTCACATTAAGATAAATAACGACTAATATAATAAAATTTAAATTTGTTTGAATTTAAATTTTCAGTCTCATAATAAATGGGATTTTTACGTTTTATAAAAAAGTTATGTTGTGCAAGCAGACGGAATCATCGTAATGTAAAGATAATAATCAAAGAAAGCGAACATCAAGAGATTGGTCATCAGTATAGTTTTGAAGAATTAAAACATGGTTATACTTATTTGATGTTATAGATAGTCGCTATTAAAATGAATTAAAAAATGAAAATACAGTTTAAAGTAGAATAATGCAAAGCTCACGAATTTTCCCCTATAGTTGGTATCTTGATGAAGATGAAACTGAATGTACTTGTATCCGTATCTATGGACTAAACGAACAGAATGAGAATATCTGCGTTCGTGTTGATGATTTTTACCCTTATTGTTATATTGAACTTCCACCTGATGTTACGGAAGGTTGTGTCTTCCTTATCAGGAAGAAGATTGATGAACTTTTGACTAGGCAGAAGGAAACGTTGGATGCCCAGTATGTTTTGAAGAAGAAACTTTACAGAGCTAATTTTACAAAGAACGGAGAATATAAGTTATTTCCCTTCTTACTTTGTTATTTTGCAAATAAGGAACATATCAAGTCTCTTGTTTATTTGCTTAGAAAACCGATGATTATATCAGGGCTTGGAAGAATTATATTGAAAGTACACGAAGACCAAGCCAATCCTATATTGCAATTTGTATGTAATAAAAATATATCAACGGCAGGATGGATTCAATTTTCAGGGAAGAAACAAACTGAAGAAAACAAGCTTACTTTATGTAATCATGAATATATTGTAAGTAAAAATCGTATTGGTCCTTTTGAAAATCCGGTTGCTCCTAAGCCTAAGATAATGGGTTTTGATATTGAGGTCTATTCGACCAATAATAATGCAATGCCTAAATCAGTGAATCAGGGAGATAAGGTATTTCAAATCTCTTGTGTCTTTACAAGGGAAGGAGATTATAATGAAAGCAACTATACTTCCTACCTGATTTCACTCGGTAGACCTAAGCAATCTATAGTTGGTGATGAAGTTCATATTATAAACTGTAATACAGAGGCTGATATTCTTATTGAATTTGTAAAGTTGATTAGAACGGAGAATCCGAATATCATTTGTGGATATAACATATTTGGTTTTGATATTCCGTATATGCTTGACCGAGCGAACACGCCATGCATGGTTCCTGATATATTTGCTAAACAAGGATTTCATAAAACGAAGATGGCAAAGAAGAAGAAAATCAGTTGGTCATCTTCTGCTTATAAGAATCAGGAATTTGAGTTCTTGGACGCAGAAGGACGGTTGTATGTTGACCTTCTTCCTCTCATAAAAAGAGATTACAAATTCAATAATTATAAACTGAAAACAATTGCCGAATTCTTTATTGGTCAAACAAAAGACCCTTTATCTGTGAAGGGTATATTTAAATGCTACCAAATTGGTACCAAGAGAAAACCAGACGGGAGTTATTCTCTTCAAGCTGAAAAAGCAATGGGTATTGTTGGTAAATACTGCATAAAAGATAGTGCTCTTGTCGTGTCTCTCATCGGTAAACTTCAGACATGGTATGGATTAACGGAGATGGCAAGCATTTGTAATGTTCCTATTTTTACTCTATATACACAAGGGCAACAAATCAAGGTCTTTTCTCAAATCTATAAGCATTGCTTGAATCAAAATATTGTTGTTGAGAGCAATGGGTATGAGGCCAAAGACAATGAAAGATATGTTGGTGCTTATGTATTTGACCCTGTTCCTGGCTCTTATAATATGGTCGTTCCTCTTGACTTTTGTTCTCTGTATCCATCAATTATTATCGGTTATAATATTGATTATTCGACTTGGGTCACCGATGATAGCATTCCTAACCGGAAATGTAACGTGATGGAATGGGAAGACCATATCGGTTGCGAACATGATGAGAAGGTGATTCGTATCAATAACCTGAGCAACTACATCAAAAAGAAGGAAGATGATATCAAGGACCTTCGAAACTTACGAGATAGCAGGATTGATAAATTTCGGAAAAAAGAATTAGCAGATGAGATTAAGGCTAAAGTTGATGACCTGAAACCTTACAAGAAAGAAAGGTCTGATATAAAGAAAACCATTGCAAAGAATCCAATGTGCGAAAAGAGAAAGTATCGTTTTCTCAAGGAACCAAAGGGTATTTTACCTACTATTATTCAGAACTTGTTGGACGCAAGACAAAATACGAGAAAAGAAATCAATAAATATAAGGATAGAATCAAGTCAATTAAGAATGGAGAAACAAAAGATGAAAATCAGTCTGAAAACATTGAAACACTATCATCTCTTTGTAATGTTCTCGACAAAAGACAGCTTGCTTTGAAGGTGTCAGCAAATAGTATGTATGGAGCCCTTGGTGTAAAGAGAGGATATTTACCTCTAATGCCTGGTGCAATGTGCGTTACTTATATGGGTCGAACTAATATCCAAAAAGTATCGAGAGATATTCAGGAACTACATCAAGGCAAACTCATATATGGTGATACAGATAGTAATTATGTCTGTTTTCCTCATCTGACAACTGCACAAGAGACTTGGGCCTATGCTCTTAAGGTAGCAGATGAAATTAGTATGCAATTCCCACCTCCAGTTCGAATTGATTTTGAGGAGACAATCTACAGTTTCTTCTTTATTCTGACAAAGAAAAGATATATGTATCGAGCTTGTGATGCAAAGGGAAATATAAATAAGAAGATTGGTAAGAAAGGAGTATTGCTTGCAAGACGAGATAATTCAAAGTTCGTTCGTGATGTTTATGAAAATGTGATATCAAAGATTGCCGATTGTATCAATAGTGAAGATATCTTATATTATATACTGACAGAGATAAACGACCTCCTTTCTCATTCAAAACCAATTGAAGATTTTATAGTTACTAAATCAGTTGGAAATTCTGGAAATATTCTTGAAGTTGTGGAAGACCCTGATTCATATAAGGTAGAAAGCGTGAATGAAAAAACGGGTAAGAAATCGATTAAGATTCAGGTTGGTGATTATAAGGTTCCTCCTCTGAGTAATAAACCGAAGGAGAAGGAGGAACAACTGACAAGGAAGAATGTCGATACAGAAGAAGAATATTATCTTGCTTCTTTACCTGCTCAAGTTCAGCTTTCTATAAGGATGAAAAATAGAGGAATGATTGTTCCAGCAGGAACGAGATTAGAATACGTGATTGCTTATCCAAATAATCAGAGAGGCAAGTTATATGATAAGGTAGAAGATGTTGAATATATCAAGAAACATGGTGATATCATCAAATTGGATTATATGTATTATCTAAAGAACTTGGTTGTTCCTCTGGACCAGATGTGTAATGTCGCTTTTAAAAACATAGTTGGATTCCAGCCTGATTTTGTAAGAAATCAATATTTGTTTAGAATGAAGAATAGAGAGAGAGTATTGAATGAGCTAAAGGGTATCTTCTGTCCGAAGCTTGTTTTTATTGATTAATATTTGTATTATGAAATTATACAAATATAGAAAATTTATTTACTAATAATAAATGGATATAATTGAAGGTATGAATATAGTCTCTACTATTAATAAACCTTCTATCGTTAGAATGGCTCGTAGAGCAGGTGTGAAGAGTTTAAATGGACTAGCGTATGATGAAGTAAGAGGACATATGTTTTATATGCTTGATAAGTGGATTTCTAATATAGTAAATTATACAAGTTATAATAGGAAGAAAACAATTGATGTGAACGCCGTAACAGCAGGAATCCCTCATAAGTATTTTAGCAAGCCTGTAAGCAAGTCTTTATGTAAACCAAAAAAATACAAGGTGAATATAGCCGATAATGAAATAAAATATTACCAAGAACTTTCTGGTTGCTTGATGATACCAAAATTAATATTTGCAAGAATCGTTAAATCATTAATTCAATATTATAACACAGAACTTCGTGTTTCTAGGGATGCTATGGTATTAATACAACATTGCGCTGAAAACTGTGTTATTAATATGTTAAACCATGCAAATAAGAATGCTATTCATGCTGGAAGAATAGGAGTTAAACCTTCTGATATAAATTTGTACAATGTAAATAGCGAGGCTGGTCGTTGTGGTAATGGAGGTTTAAGTGCCGGAGCTCCTGTAGCTAATTTTGCACTCTTTTTATCCCGTATTCAGAAGACTATTTGTCCCGATATGAAACTAAATAAAATTAGTAAATCTCAAATAAACCAGTTTCTAAATCTATTAGCAAGTGCAATTTGTGAGAAGGCTAAGTTCCTTAATGAGAAGAAAAAGAAAGCGACAATATCTCCTGGTACTGTTCTGTATGCGTCAAGAATACTATTGAGTGGTGGTTTGTCAAAAGCGGTTGAAGTTACAGGAACTAAAGCAGTTGCCAATTATGCATCATCAAAAGTTTCTGGTGGACCTCGTAAGGGAAAACAAGAAAGAGCAGGGTTGGTCTTACCAGTCACTCGTGTATCTAAATTCTTTAAAAAGTATAACTGTCGTGTTGGTTCTGCAACAGCAGTATATCTTGCTGCTGTACTTGAACATATTTCTGTAGAAATATTTGATATCTGTGCAAGCACTGCTCGTGAACTTGGAAAGAATATGATTAATTCAAGAATATTGAAGCTTTCACTTGGAAATGACGATGAGCTTTCTGAACTAGCAAAAGCCCTTTGTTTCGATGTTGTAGATGGTGGTGTAGTTCCAAATAACGCATAATGATGATGATTTATTGCACTTGATTTTATATTGTAAATTATTAATAATTTATAATAAGAATATAGTATTATACTTCAATTCTTTCGAATCTTATATTGAAAAGCAATTCATTTATTTGCTTTCAGATAACAGACCAAATTTATTACAACCCAAATTGTAAAGCATATTCATAAAAACAAATATGGAAATAGTCATGAATACATTCTTCATTTTCCTAATAATCCGTTTTGCACTGCTACTCTTGGGTGTATTGTAGTACATCAGAGCTAAGAGGGATAATACAAGTGCAATAACCAACATCTTGTTATCTTGTTCACTATAATTATTGTTTTGAAATGCAAGTAGAATTACGAGTGAACTGAATATAACGGCATTCAGTTGAACTATCTCTTTGATTTCATTATCTTCAATCGAATAGCTTGCTGCGTAAATTCCACTTGAAAAAATCTGAGTAACTAAAAACAAGCAGAGAACAAGGAGAAAATAACGATTATTTTTGTAATTATATAATCCAAAGTATGTCCATATAAAAATGGAAAGTAATATTCCTCCTGTAAAAATTATTAGTGTTACAATGTCCAATTTAGTTCCAAATAGGGAAACGACCTTTTGTTTCTCATAATTGAGTTCTTCCTCTTGTATATTCATTTATTAAGAGAATATATTAAACGGATTTAAATTCAAATTATAATTATATAAATGCAAATTTTCATTCGACTTTCAACTGGTAAAACAATAACGATGGATGTGACTAATGGTACTCTTCTGTCGGATGTATTACAATATGCTAACGAATATGATACCGTAAATCAGTATCATAATCTATTACTCATTAAAGACTACTACGAAGAGAATTCAAATTTAACTGTAGAAAAGAATAAAATATTGAAGTTGGATATCGCTTTGATTTCTTTGTATAAAGATAACATCATAAAGGAGATTATATTGATGGCTTGTTAGAGAGTTTGTTATTTACAAATAATATTTGAACTGAAATACAATTCAAATATGTATACTCTTGTTTCTGTTTAATATGTTTAAAAATGTAAGGTAAATAAATAGTAAATGATTCATCATATCCGATATATGAAAAAGAATAAACATTCATTGAATTATTACACAAATACGAAACCAAGTTCAAATTACCGTTTGACATACAACTGTGAATTATGTGATGTACACACGATTCATTTATTAGTTTACAAGAGACATATCGGGTCAAATAATCATTATATCCGTTCTAACCAATTTTAATTACTTTAAGGTTTTAATTTTTAGAGTTTCTTTTTCAACTGCTTCTCCTCTTTGTGTTTCAAGTAGTTGTCTATATGCGTTTTCTGCATCACGAACACCTATCTCACGGAGGAAACCAACACCGAGTTCTTCCTTTAGCTTTTTACTCTGTTTAAATTTTTCTTTCTTTTCAACCATGATTGCTTTCCCCTTGTACTTAACCCCTTCTTGTTCCTTCTCTTTCAAATAAGTCAATATATGACCCTCTAATTCATTTACTCTCTTTTTCAATATCCTATTTCTCATATTGTTTCTCAAAATTTCTGTTCTTATGTTGTTGAGTTCTTCGACATAGTTTTGTATCATTTTGATAGATAGCAATATTCTTTAAAACCTCTTATCTTTAGGAGATAAGTCATGTTACTTTCAATTATAAAAGAGTTTATCTTTTATAATTTATTTGAACGATAACTCAATATCAGATTCATTTATTTATACAGCCTTAACCACCGTTTTAAATCTATACAAAACTTCAACTCCGTCACGAACGACTAGCTTATTGACCTGAACCTTCTTTACAACATAAGAATACTCCTTATTACTGCTTCCTCTAGTTGTTTCGACCATCTTTACTTTAACTGATTTTCTGTTCTTAAGCAATCTGGAACCAGCTTTTTTTGCTGCACCACTTGGAGTTTCAGAGAGATATCTCCCTCCGTCATTCACATTTTTACCACCAACTTGTACTACACTGAAAGATCTAGACATTTATTATAGATAGGATATTATTTCTTCTTAAGTTTTTTCAGTAAAACCTTTGTTACAAAAAGATACAGTAATACACAAATTATTCCAAACATCAGGAGTTTTAAATATATTCCATTACTACCTGAACTTTTCTTTGCTATTTCTTTACTTTTTTCAATAGAAGATTTAAGAGGAACATTATATGCTTTTTTATAATATATATCTGGTGACGGTCCGTCTTGTCTAAAGTATGTCTTATTAATCCAGAGCACATCTATGCCTGAAAACCTTAAGTTTTGCTTTGTTCCTTTTCCATTCGTAGTTAGACTTGCAGGAAAGAAATACAACATAATAGATAAAGGGTCAAAATCAGACCCATTAATATGGTCTATATTATAAGCATTTAGGATATTTGTATCTGTTTCCTTATTGTCCCAACCTTGAGTTGATTCTGCCCAATTATAGACTTTTTCGGAATCCCATTTAATCTTTTCTCCTCTGGGATTCTGATGTTCATGAATCATGCCTAACAAATGACAAAATTCATGTAATACGGTTCCAACATCAAACCAAGCAAAGTTCATTGTTGGTCCATTCTTCGATTGTATACAATCAGTACCCAATAAAGACCAAGAACCTCTATTAGGATCGAAATCAATTCTGACTAAAGCTGTATTCACATTATCAGCAAGAAAAGTAAATTTCAGATTAACTAAAGGTTGTAATCTTTCCATAATAATTTTCTTAATTGCATCTTTATAGTTCATATTTTCCACTTGACTTTGAAGTGGGTCTTCCGTTTCATCGGCTGAGCTTGATAATGATATCCTAGACGGGTCACCGACAAAAGAAATACTGATTTCAGAATTCTTTTTCCATACTTTTTGTGTATAAAAAGCAGCTCTAATACGACCATCATCATTTATGCTAGGACTTGGGGTAATCATCGTCTTATCTGGAAATATTTTTGTTGCGCACATTTTCTCTAATTTTAAACTCATTTATTAGTTGAAATAATAAATTTTATTTATATTGAAAATAAAATTTATACTTGTTATCATTATTTAGTTCTTAACTTTAACCCAACGGTAAATTCCAGCTTTATTAACCTTTGATTCATATAACAAACCATCGTTACCATAAACCAAATGATTTCTACATCCTGTTTCATTTGCAGGTCTAGGAGGACCATTTCTCTCCTTATATTTTTTACTAGTCATAATTCGACAACCTACAGGTGACTTTCTAACTACCTTTCTAGGTGACTTTCTAACTACCTTTCTAGGTGACTTTCTNACTACTTTTCTAGGTGACTTTCTAACTACTTTTCTAGGTGACTTTCTAACTACTTTTCTAGGTGACTTTCTAACTACTTTTCTAGGTGACTTTCNAACTACCTTTATATATGATGGTTTTGTTTTATAAAACCAATCCAAAAATTCCTTTTCAGTTTTAAAAGGTGAAGGTGTTGGTGTTTCTTCTACAATTTTACCAGCTCTCCATTGATTTTGATATTCAATTCCAGCTTGATTTTCAACTCCTTCCCAATCTACTTTTATATATTTAGGTCGTCCTGCTTTTTCATACCAAGCCAAAAAATCTTCAACATTTTTTGTTTTACTCATTTATTATTATAATAAATTAATATTTAAAGATTATTTCGTATCTTTTCTAAGCTGATTATGTATTTCAATTATAGTTTCAATCTGGTTTTAAAATATTACCTTTTCCTATTTATTTTTTAATCTTTCCTCTCTTACCACATCCTTCATCTTCTACCAACAAATTTTTTGTTTCTAACCAATTTTGAATTGAGTTACAGAGTTCTTCTACATTCTTGTTTCCCCAGTATATGAATCTCCTCATCTCGTCAATAGACGCATCATTGGTCAACACAATCTTTCCATCATCCATAGACTTTGATAGATAAGTCTTTGTTGTTTGAATTCTGTTCCATAATGTTGATTTATTAGTTTCCCTATTTAACCTATCATCATTGCCATCGATATTCAATATCCTAGAAGCAAGGTTGATAAGCTCGTATCGATGTATAGTAGAACAAACTCGTCCAGACCGCTGTTTATGTTTTTTGGTAACCTTGGTTCTAACATCACGAATACAGAACTTATTCTTTCCCCTGTTTATTTGACCATAAAAACCATAAGGATTGTTATCCAACTGGTCTTGTAGAGTCTTTTTATACTCCAAGACAAGGTCCCTTATTTTATCGTCTCCGCTAAACCATTCACCAATTTCAGATTCAACCATATAACGGACTATATTATCCTTATCCAGCAGATACCAAGATATCCAGATTGGATTACCATCTTCATCTTCAAACCGTTTAAAGTAGTTTTCAAAATATTTCAAAATCAGGGTTCTTTGCACTCTGTTTTTGTCTACATCATTTATTTCAGCCACAATTGAATTTTCAATCATCATTTCACTGATTTCGTTTGATAGTTTGTTAAAATAATAGGGTAAATCTTCTACTGTTTTTGATTCAAATATTTTATTGATGACATTAGGGATGAGGGATATATAGATAGGTTCCATCATTTCATCTTGAGTTATATCTTCTCTCAATATGGGATGTCTTGTATAGTAAGACAATGATACGTCTCCTGATATCGTTAGATTATCAACTAGAAAGTATATGTTATTACTCTCTCGCAAGTAAGATGAAATACCATATTTATTGGTAATTTCAATATTGTTATTAATCATATAATTTAAACTACTAATCAGTTCAAAATTAGTGTAGTTATTTAATTCTTCTGAATTTGATAAATAATCAAATGACAATATAAAATTCAATCTGTAAATGTTTTTTATTTCTTGAATCAGTTCATCCATTTGAGAATAGTAGAGTTGATAGGTAGAATTATCGATATCTTTTTCCGTTAATTCTATTGGTTCAAAATCACACTTGTAATCACAATCCATGTAGTCACATTCTCGTTTACCATTTGAATTGGGATTATGTATTCTATTTCTTTCGTAATTTAAAGGACAATCAAAGGATGATTCTTTAATAATTCGTTCAACCTGCTTAATATTTATATCTTTAATTTCTGAAATTTTATACATTTCAAGGTCGATACTAGGCTTGTTATTAGATAATGATATTCTTTGATAAATATGAAATGTTGGAGTTATTCCTTTTGATATGAGGTCTTTATGTGAACCTAATCTGTATCCACGAGCAATAGCTTGCGCGATTTCTGAATAGTTCCAATGAGGAGTTAGGACGTCGACAACCTGAACATTCAAAAGAGAAAATCCTTCTGATATTACTTTTGAACCAATGATTACATTTATGACTTGTCCAGTTGCATTATCAGGCTTATTAAAACGAGTAATGATTTTCTTCATTTTGTTTAGGGTAGCAGTTGTATTTGTAATGATAGCATATCTCGGACTGAATTGATTTGGTCCTTCATTTCCGGTAGCTTGAGTAAACCCGAATTGTTCCAGTAAAGAAGCAAATAGGATAGCACCACTACCTTGGACAAACTCACAATAAATAAAAATACTCTTGTTTTCTCTTCTTGATTTCAATATGTTAGCAATAGACATTGTATACTTGCTACTAAATCTTGAAAGCGTTTCAAGCTTATTTTCTTCTGTTCCCCTAAATAAAGATTTTAGATTGTCTTCTAATCTAAAGTACAACTTTTTTGTTTTTGCGTCTTTTTTGATATTCATATACTTTTTAAAACCAGGTTCACCGTAACTTCCATCTGGGAAAACAAATAAGGTAGCTTGTCTTGAGTTTGAATAGATACCCTTTTTCTCTGCTGTAATATCAAGGTCGTATGCTTTATTATAAGCTTGTGCTTGAAAAGGACTCATTTGGTCAGGTTCAACTTTGAATTCATTTAATTGATTTTCGATAATTGAACCTTGATATTCCATTGGGATTTCAGATTTCATCGCAAGGAGATATGATATCTTACCTTTGAATACTGTTTTTAATTCTTGTATTCTTCCTCTTTTCAGTCTCATTAAGCCTGTGTTTTGGTTTACATCCATATACGAATTAATAAACTCCTGACCAGTAGGTAGATTCTCATCAACTGAGAGTATGAGATTCATTATCGATGTAATCTCTTCTGGACTATCCTTCATTGGAGTGCCTGATAATAGTATTATTTTACAGTTTTTAATCAAATGTAAAAAGTTCCAAATATTCCTATAGACATTGATTCCTTCTTCTTTCTCCTGTAATCGTAAGTTGTGAACCTCATCGATAACTATAATACTGTTGTTATATGACTCCTTGAGGAATTCAACATTTGTTTTATCAACCATTTTAGCAAATGTTACAAAGGTTTTGAACTCATAGAATTCATCTAATGATTTATTTATTCGATGAGTTGCTTCTAAAGCTGTAATATTATCATAATTTTCTGGTACATATTGACCTGAAGTACACTTGAATACTATTTCGTTTTTGAAGTTGTTGATGATGCCTTCACCACGAGCCAATATGACTGCTTTTTTAAACCCGTTATTTTCTGTTTTGATTTGTTCGATAATTCCGGTTGTAAGGCAGGTCTTACCTGTACCCATTTCATTGACGATAAGAATCTTATCGTAGGGAGTTCGAGAAGACATATAACGAGCCATTATCTTCTGATTTTTAAGGAGTTGTCCTGGTACTCTAGGTACGGTTTCAGTCTGTTCAAGCCTTTCATTATAAAATTCTTTTTTCCTATATATATCGAAGCTAAAATCAGCTTCGTCTAAGTCTGGATATATAGGTAAAAAATCAGTTATATCATCTATTTCCATTTTATTATACGAAAGAATATTTATTAAATTTGTAATTATTGTAATTGCAAATTAAATTGGTAAATAATAAATGTACGCTGATGTGCTTTTTAACTCTTGTAAAAAACTAAAAGAATTATATTATTACCCTCATAATATAAACATCTCAAAAATGGATTCAAATAAAGAGATTGTAAGCAGACTTAAGTTTATAGGTCGGATTCAGAAGGGAGAGAAGATAAATACAAGACATATGTACGTACAACAAGATGGCTTTACAACTATGATATCTAGGACATTTCTTAATCAGGACAATAGAGCCAATTGTTTATCTTTCATCCAGGATACAATATCGAAAGCATTCGAGTTATTGTCGTTATATGAAAGGTCAGACAGAGAGAGTGATATGATGATTTGTTTGAATATAGTAAATGATATACAGAACGCTAAGGTAGGGATTAACAACATAAAGGATACATATATGATTGACATCAAGTTTACATGTGACCTTGATACCCTCCTCGAATTCATAGATGCTCGTCTAATTGGACTGATACATAAATACCCAATGTTGAAAAAAGAACAAACAGAAGAAAGAACTATTTTCTCAATGAAACCAGAACCTGATGAAAATAACTTAATTTAAACTCATATACAACTCTAGTTTATATAACTATTATTCGTTATTTATTATTCTATAATAAATAATGTAAATTACATTAGATTTTCAATCTGCTTTTTAAACTTTTCTAACTTATTAACTAGCGTTTGATTTTCATCAGAAAAACGAGTATTTTGTTCTTTTAAGACTCTATTTTTATTATCTGCTTCATCCAGTTCAGAATTAAACTCATTATTTAAATTATATAATAATTCATTATCATTCTCCAACTCTTCATTTGTTTGTCGAAACTCGTCATTTTGAAGTGAAATCGACCTTATTTCATCATTTAATTCTTCAATGTCTTTTTGAAAAAGTTCATTATACTTCTCCAGTTCTTTATTTGTTTGTTGAAACTCAACATTTTGAACTGAAATCGTCTTTAGTTCATTGTTTAATTCTTCAATCTCTTTTTTAAAAAGTTCAATATCAATCTTCAGTTCTTCATTTATTCGTTGAAACTCATCGTTTTGGACCAAATTTGAAGACAGTTCATTATTTAATTCTTCAATCTCTTCTTGAAAAAGTTCATTATCTTTCTTCAGTTTTTCGACAGATGCATTCTTCATATCTATTTCAATTATAAGTTGTTTTTTAATATGACTTAGTTCATTTTCATTAATGCTATTCTTTTCATCCATGGTATCCAACTCGCCATGTAATAAGTAGTTTTCATCATCTAGTTCTTTATTTAATTCTAAAACTAAATTCAGTTTATCCTTTATTTCAGTTATTGTGACCGAATTCATACTTGTTATCCCTTCTAATTCAATTATTTTATTTGATTTAACTTTAATTATATCTTCTAAATCGTTTATTAAAAGAGATTGAAAATCAATCTCTTCTTTACAAACTTCAATATCAATCTTCAATTTTTCATTCGTTTGTAGAAACTCGTCATTTTGAATTATAAGTTGTTTTTTTGCATGAAACAGTTCAATTTCATACCTATTATTATCTTCTTCCGATTCATCCAATTCACCTTGTAATAAGTAGTTTTTATCATCTAGTTCTTTTTTTAATTCTAAGAGAGAACTCAGTTTATCTTTTAATTCATTTACTTCGAGTAAATTCATACTGTTTAGCCCTTCTAATTCGGTTATTTTATTAGATTTATTCTTAATGGTATCTTCTAACTCACTTATTAAAAGATATTGATTTTCAATCTCTTCTTGAGAAAGTTCATTATCTACCTTTAGTTTTTCAACAGTTCTATTCGTCGTATCTATTTGAATCATAAGTTTCTTGTTAGTATTACTCAGTTCATTTTCATTCCTATTATTCTTTTCTTCTGATGTCTCAAATTCACCCTGTAATAAGTAGTTTTCGTTATCTAGTTCTTTGTTTAATTCTAAAAGAGAACTCAGTTTATCTTTTAATTCATTTACTTCGAGTAAATTCATACTGTTCACACCTTCTAATTCAGTTATTTTATTAGATTTAACCTGAATGGTCTCCTCCAAGTCGTTTATTAAAAGACATTGATTCTCGTTCTCTTTATGAAAAAGTTCATTATCTATTTTCAGATTTTCAACAGTTGTATTCGTCGTATCTATTTGAATCATAAGTTTCTTGTTAGTATTACCCAGTTCATTTTCATTCCTATTATTCTTTTCTTCTGATGTCTCCAAATCACCCTGTAATAAGTAGTTTTCGTTATCTAGTTCTTTGTTTAATTCTAAAAGAGAACTCAGTTTATCTTTTAATTCATTTACTTCGAGTAAATTCATACTGTTCACACCTTCTAATTCGGCTATTTTATTAGATTTATTCTGAATGGTCTCTTCCAACTCGCTTATTAAAAGAGATTGATTTTCATTCTCTTTATGAAAAAGTTCATTATCTATTTTCAGATTTTCGTTTGTTTGACTAAAAGCATCATTTTGAACTGAAAGTGTATTCATTTCGTTATTTAATTCGTCAATCTCTTCTTGGAAAAGTTCATTATCTATCTTTAGTTTTTCGACAGTTGTACTCTTCATATCTATTTGAATCATAAGTTGCTTGTTTGTATTACTCACCTCATTTTCATTCCTATTATTCTTTTCTTCTGATGCCTCCAATTCACCGTGTAACAAGTAGTTTTCGTTATCTAGTTCTTTGTTTAATTCTAAAAGAGAATTCAGTTTATCTTTTAATTCTTTTACTTCGA